>Ga0265334_10000212_pt1 | contig 33286 bp, 22 predicted proteins | sample 42023metaG_FD_192442 | JGI IMG/M metagenome (GOLD analysis project Ga0265334, IMG submission 192442) | Rhizosphere microbial communities from Carex aquatilis grown in University of Washington, Seatle, WA, United States - 4-20-23 metaG | ecosystem: Host-associated > Plants > Roots > Rhizosphere... | reverse complement strand
GCAAACATCGTTCTCGACGACACGGCGTTCGTCGGCAACGTCGCCGCGGGCGTTGCCGCGATGATGCTCAACTCCGGGCAGACCTGCAGCGCTCCGTCGCGCATGCTCGTGCCGAGAACCCGCATGGAGGAAGCCATTCGCGTCGCGCGCGAGGCTGCAGCGAAGGTGACGGTGGGTGACCCGAGCGGCAACGTCACGATCGGTCCGGTGGTTTCCAAGGCCCAGTTCGACAAGATCCAGGCGCTCATCCAGGTAGGTATCAAGGAAGGCGCGACGCTGGTGGCGGGCGGCGCCGGCAGGCCGGATGGGCTGAAGAAGGGGTACTACGTGAAGCCCACCGTTTTCGCCAATGTCGACAACGGGATGACCATCGCGCGCGAGGAGATCTTCGGGCCCGTGCTCACGATCATCGGCTATGACAGCCTCGAGCAGGCAGTCGAGATCGCGAACGACACGGAGTATGGCCTCGCCAGCTACGTGGCCGCCGCCGACGTCGAGAAGGCGCGTGCCGTGGCGCGCAAGATCCGCTCTGGGTGGGTGGTGATCAACGACGGCTTCGACTTCAACGCACCTTTTGGTGGGTACAGAAGGAGCGGCAACGGTCGCGAGTGGGGCGAGGGCGGCTTCCAGGAGTACCTGGAGACGAAGGCCATTCTCGGTTACGCGACCCCAGCCCCTGCCTAGCAGAGCGAATCTTCGTGAATCATCGACTCCACCACTAGGGAGACATTGGATGGCGCTTCAAGACGGACGTTACGCAGCCTCGAAGCCACCCAGCTTGGCCGAAGGCTGGAGCCTGGAACGACTCACCCCGCCCAGCCGTCTGTTCGGCGCCAACGGCCTTCGCACGGGTCCGGACGGCCGCATCTACGTGGCGCAGGTGGTCGGCAGCCAGATCAGCGCGCTGGACGTCGGCACCGGTCGCGTGGAGAGCGTCAGCGCGAAGGGTGGCGACATCATCGCGCCGGACGACGTGGCTTTCGATCCGCGCGGCAACCTTTACGCGACCGAGTACTACGACGGGCGGGTCAGCGTCCGCGAGGTCGGCGGACGCACGCGGGTGCTGCGCGATGATGTCCCTGGCGCCAACGGCATCACCGTTTACAAGGGCCGGCTGTTCATCAACGAGTGCCGGATCGGCGGGCGCCTCATGGAGCTCGACCTGAGCGGCGGCGCGCCGAAGGTGCTGCTGGAAAATCTGCCGATGCCCAACGCCATGGAGGTCGGTCCCGACGGCCTCCTGTACTACCCGGTGATCGGGCTCAACGAGATCTGGCGGATAAATCCCGAAGGCGGCACGCCCGAGCGCGTCGCCAAGGACCTTGGTGTTCCCGATGCCGTGAAGTTCGATTCGAAGGGATTCATCGTCTCGACGCAGCTGGCCACCGGCGAGGTGCTGCGCATCGATCCCCGCAGCGGGGACCGGACGGTGCTCGCGAGGCTGGACCCAGGCCTCGACAACCTGACGTTCGTTGGCGATCGGCTGTTCGTCTCGAGCTTCACCGGGCAGATCACCGAGGTTCTCGGCGATGCCAGTACGCGGACGGTGCTCCCGGGCGCCTTGCAGTGGCCGCTCGATTTGACGGTGAATGATGACGGCAACGTCTATGTTGCCGACGGGACTCATATCTATGGGCTCGCTCCGGGGGGCAAGCTGCGGACGCTCGGCATGATGTTCGGCCCTGGTTATCCGGGAGCCGCGCCTGCTCGTGGTCTGGCTTCCATCGGAGGCGGCGAGCTCATCGTCACGACCGCGAACGGTCAGGTGGCGCGCTACAGCCCTGCGAGCAGCAAAAGCGAGATGCTCGCCGAGGGGCTCGACCAGCTGTACGGCGTCGCTGTCTCATCCGGCGGAGCCGTCGTCGTCGCAGAGCGCGGCGCAGGTCGCGTTCTCGCCGTCACGGGGCACCAGGTCGAGGTGATGGCGTCGGGTCTCCGCAATCCGAGTGGCGTCGCCATCGGTGCCGATGGCAGCTGCTTCGTCGCCGAATCGGGCGCGGGCCGGGTCACAAAGCTCGCAGGGGCACGCGCCGAAACGGTCGTGGACGGCTTGCAGGATCCCCAGGGGATCGTCCTGCGCGATGGCCAGCTTTACGTGGTGGACGCAGGGGCCAAGGCGGTGATCGCCGTCGACCCGAAAAAGAAGAGTACACAGGTCATCGCTCGCGATCTGCCGGTAGGCGCACCGCCCGGTGTGACCCCGAAACCACTGCGCGGAATCCAGCCGTTCTCTGGGCCCCAAGGTCCATTCGCGGGCATCGCGGCGGGGTCGGATGGCACGTTGTACTTCTCGGCGGACGGAGAAGGCAGCGTGATGGCGCTCCGCCGGGGTGATCATGTCCGCTCGTAGTGCGTAGCGTACGGCGCGCGACTGTCGTTACGCGCTCAAGGCTTGCGGCGGACGCGCGGAGCGGGGAGGCTCGGACGGCCGGCGAAGCGCGGAGATCTCCGAGGTGGGGGGCGCCGTCGCACCCGGCTCGGGTACCAGGCCGCGGAGCTTTCGACGGACCAGCGACGCGTAGTAGCCGCCTCGTCGCATCAGGGTCGCGTGCGTGCCGATCTCTGCGACCGAGCCGCTGTCGAGGACGATGATGCGATCGGCCGACGTCACGGTCGAGAGACGGTGCGCGATGACGAACGTGGTCCGCCCGGCGCAGAGGCGGGCCAGGGCCGCCTGGACTTTTTCTTCGCTCTCACCATCCACCGCCGAGGTGGCCTCGTCGAGGATGAGGATGGGTGCGTTCTTGAGGAGCGTACGCGCGATGGCGAGCCGCTGCCGTTCTCCGCCCGAGAGCTTCGCCCCACGCTCGCCGACCACGGTCGAGTAACCATCGGGCAATGCGCTGATGAAGTCGTGTGCATTCGCAGCACGGGCAGCGGCCTCGACCTCGGCCGGCGTCGCGCCGGGGCTCCCGAAGGCGATGTTGTCCATGATCGAGTCGTTGAAGAGCATCCCTTCCTGCAGCACGACACCGATCTGGGCGCGCAGGGCGCGCTGCTTGAAGGTCCGGATGTCCTTCCCGTCGATGGAGATGGAGCCTGCTGTCGGGTCGTACAGGCGCTGCAGGAGCGCCATGAGCGTGGTCTTTCCGGAACCGCTCGGCCCGACCAGCGCGATGTGCTCCCCCTGCTTCACGTGCAGATTCACCCGGTTGATGATGCTGCCGTCCGGCCGGTATCCGAAGCTCACGTCGGTGAAGCGCACCTCGCCGGAGAGCGGCCCCGGGTCGTGCGCGTCGTGCGCGTCACCGAGCGAGTCCTGCGCGCCCAGGATGGAGAGGACGGAGTCGAAGGACACGGCGGCGCGGAGCAGCATCGCGTACATGCTCGTCAGCGTCTGTATCGGCTGAAAGAGGCCGCCCAGGTAAGAGACGAACGCGACGAGCGTCCCGAGCGTCATGGTGTGCCGCATCACGAAGTAGCCGCCCACCGCGAGCGTGGCAACCCGTGCGCCGACCATGAGGGAGTTCTTCAGGGCGTTGACCTTCGAATCCGTCACGACGCCCTTGAGCACCACCTTGTTCGCCTCGCTCACTCCACCGAGGAACCGGCGCTTCTCCTGCTCCTCCATCGTGAAGCTCTTCACCACCACGATGCCGGTCAGCACCTCGTTGAACCGGGCGAAGATGCGCGACCACCGATCCATCAACGTCTGCTCGCGCCGGGCCTGCTCTCTGGCGGCGATGGCGCCGACGATCGCCGGCAGCGGCGTGAATACGGCAACGACCAGCGAGAGCCTGACGTCGATGCGGACCATGACCGCCACCGAGACCACCAGGTAGACGATGGCGGGGAAGAGCTGCACCACCAGCTCGGCGAAGGCCGTCATCGCGCCTGCGATGCCGCGTTCTATCTTCGTCATCGTCGCGCCCACGCTCTCTTCCCGGTGGAAGGACAGCGGCAGGGAATGGAGCCGTTCGACCGTCGCCTGCAGGAGCCCGTAGTTGATTCCGATGCGGAGCTTCCAGAAGAGCCGATCGTTGACGAGTGCGATGAGCTCTCGCGTGGCGAGCAGTGTCACCAGAACGACGAAGGGCGGCACGGCCCGCCGGAGCCCTCCCCCGGAGAGAAATCTGTCGAACAGCGCCCTGACGATCAGCGGCTCCAGGGCCTACAGCGTCGCCACCGACGTCGCGAGCACGATCACCATGCAGAGCCCACGGCCGTGGCCTCGAAGGTGAGGCCCCATCGAGCGGAGAGACCGCCACAGGGAGCCTTTCGGTGCAAGAGAGGTCGGTGTCATCGCGCGGAGTCGTCCCAGGCGGCACCAACGGCCGAAATCTTCGGCAATTAAGTTCGCGCACCTCCCCGGTTCGGGGTACCGGTTTCACCGACGAGGACCGATTCAGTCCGAAGTGACGATCCGTATGGCCTCGAGCGAAACGTTGTCGTGCTCGTTGGTCTCCGCCACGCTGTCGCCTTCATCCAGGATCGAGAGGATGAAGCGGTAGCCCTCGCGCGCCTGGGCGGGGACGGTGACCGTCACGGTGTTCTCAGGGGTGGTCGCGCCCTTCTCGACCCGGCCGATGTCGAGCTCCCCGAGGCGGACGTCGCGCTCCGCGTCGAATCGTGGATCGTCGGAGTAGTAGAAGGCGATCCGTGACGGCGCCGCGGCGTCGCGACCGGTGTTGCGCACCGAGATGCGAAGCTGTGCGCTTCCGCCGGGCGCGATCTCCTTCGGGGTCACGGAGAAATACGACTCGGTCAGGTTGATGTCCGTGATGTCGAAGCGCTCGGCCTTGAAGTTGTTGCGCTTGCGCAGCTCGCCGTTGCTTCCGTCCGGGTCCACGACGATGCCGAGGTAGTAGGAGCCGCGCGGCAGTGCGGGGATCGTCACGGCGTGCTCGATGACGCCGGAGTCCACTCCTCCTCCGAGGCTCGGGACGGAGACGGCGTCGAGCAGCGTTCCGGACGCGAGCTTCGACGCTTCCTTCGAGAGGAACACGCCGGTCCGGAAGGGGCCCGCCGCAGAGCCACCCTGGTTGCTGACCCGGTAGGAGACGAACACGCGGGAGCCGGCGGGGCCGGAGGTCGAGCTGACCGACGCCGCGCGCGTCGTGAGATCCGGGGCGCGAAAGATCCAGAACGGCGCCGTGCGACCATCGTTCTGCTCGTTCGACTCCAGCACTGTCTCCTGATCGTCCGCGAGGACGCCGATCCACGTCGACAGCGCGCGCACCCCGCAGGACGGGTCGAGCTTCACTGCTCGGTCGATGCCGACGGTCTGCTGGGCGCCGAGCGCGGGCACCATGAACGAGTAGAGCCGGCGGTCCGACGCCGTCACCTCGGCGTCCGAGGAGCAGTAGACGGAGACGCGAAACGGTCCGTGCGCGACGAAACGGCTCGCATTGCGCACCGTCGCGCGCACCGAGACGGTGTCCGACGTGGAGCCGCGATCAGGCGACACCGACACCTTCTCGACCAGCAGATCCGGCACGTGGTCCGGGGCAACGTCGAGCGTGACGCTCCGCACGTTGTTCGACTCTGACGATTCGGCCGTGCGATTGGAGGGGTCGGCGACGACGTACACCGCGGACTTCCCGCAGTCTTCGCACGCCGGTAAGCGGATCTCGGTGCTGAAGCTCGAAGCGTCGTCCTTTGCGAGCCCCCGGTCCACCGGGTAGCGAGACAGGAGCTGCGCGTCCCGCGGAACCCCACGCGGATCCGCGGGCCCCTTCGCGTAGTAGACGCCGACCGAGAAGGGCCCCGTCGCCGCGGCGTGGCTCTTCACCACGAACGTGAGCGTGAACGTTGTGGCGGGTGCGAGCTCGGTATGATCCGCCGCGACGGAGATCACCTCGAGATCGGGGCGACCGGCGGGGAGCGGCGCTGACTGTGCCACGGCGCCGAGGACTTCGGCGCTGACGAGAGCCGCGAGAACGGAGGACAGAGCGGCAACGGCCACGCGCTTGGACATCCCCGTCCGGGCTGCAACCGTCGTGCCGCCCCTGGCGACGTTTTCGCACCAGGTCGCGCCAGCGCGACGTTCACGAGGCGCAAACGTGCGCCTCACGCGCGAGCGTTGCGGTGCTCAGAAGATGGCTTGATACGAGATCTGCTGTCCGGTCGCGTTGTAGAACTCGCCCGGGAAGATGCACATCTCGTTGGTCGCGGCGGATTCGCCGAAGGTGAGCGTCTGGCCCGTGGGGTTGTTATAGGTGCACGCCCAGGTGATCTTCGTACCGGCGGCGAGGTGGAGCGGGGGATCGAAAGACTGCGGCTTGGGCTCTTGCCACTCCGTACCGTCGTAGAGCATCTGCCCGGAGTCCGTGGAGGCGACGAAGTGAACGCCGCGCGAGTGCATGTGGCTTGCATCGCCCATCAGGTTGATGTCCTGGGAGAGCGTGTACGTCTTCGACTGAGTGCTCATGCCGGGCGGTACGCGCACCCCGACCTGGTTCAGGAAGATCGAGCCGACCTTGTTCGTGAGGGTCGCGGGATCGACGAACGACACCTTGTAGACGATGAAGGCGTCCTTCGGGTCCGAGGTAGCGTTGATGTAGTGGACGTTCAACCGGAGCCCGTTGCCAGAGCTGAAGATGCGGCCGGTGCTGTCCGGGTAGGTCGTCGTCGCGAGCGGCGTGCCGCTGGTCGTGAGGTAGTCGTGGAACTCGACTCCGCCGCCGGGGCAATCGACGAGGTTGTCCTTCAGCGTGAGCTGCGCGTTCGGCATGACGAACGCAAACATGTGGTGCGAACCCGCGGTGAGGGTCGTCTCCTCCTTCACGATGCCGATGTCCTTCCCGAACGGGTTGGTAAAGTCCTGGCACTTGTAGACCTCGGCGCCGGGTGGCACCGAGAAGTGACCCGTCGTGAACGTGTATTCCGAACCGCTCACCGTCGGTGTGTCGCCGCTTCCCGTTGCACCGCCTGCGCCGGTCGCCTTCGCGCCGCCGGTGCCGGTCGTCTTCGCGCCGCCGGTGCCGGTTGTCGTCGCGCCGCCGGTGTCGTCGCTACCGGCGGACGTGCTCTCGCCGCCGCTGCCCGATGCGGATGCGTGCTGGTGATCGGCCGGTGCCAGCTCCTCCGAGCCACCGCACGCGGTCACGACGACTGGCTGGAGCAGACAAGAAAGTAACGCAATCTGACGGGTATTCATGAATGTTTCGTTCTCGCGATCGGAGGGCACGCATGGAAACCATGCACCGCGCGTGTGTCCTCACGTGCTGACGCTCACGGCGCCCGGTCGGAAAATTCGAGCGCTCCTCGCCTACCCATCGCGCTCCGCGCGCCCCCAGCGGTTACACCAAGCATCGTTGCGCGCGGCGAAGGGTGACTGCGCTCGCAGCGGCGACTCGTCGAGCGTTGCGGATACGTCCGGTCGCGAGCGGCGCGCCCCTCGCCGCAACGTACGGCAACGTGGACGGAGCGAGCCGGCGCCGCGGAGGCGCCGGCGTTCTCTCACTGCTTCACGCTGAACGTGGACGGCTTCTTTTCCTTTTTCTCGCCGTCCTTCTTCTCGCCGTCCTTCTTGTCCTCGGTCTTCTGGAACTTGTCGACGTTCGCCGTAGCCCAGTCCCCCGCCCACGAGCTGACGCTCCAGATCTGGTCGGAGCCGCTCTTCTGGATCCAGCGGTTGCTCTCGGCGGTGCCGCCGAACGTTACGACCTGCTTGCCGCCGTCCTTCAAGCCGAAGGTGAGCGTCGCGATGGGCTTGTCGAGACCGGTGTCCGCCGGGGTCTTGCCGTCGCCGAAATCCGCCGCGCTGAGCGCCTTGTAGGCGCGGATCAGGCTCTCGAGCTTGCTCTTGTCGAACTTCTCGAGCTCCGCGGGTGAGCCGGCCTTGCCCTTGGCAAACTTCGGCTTCCAGTCGTCCCCGGACTTGTCGAACGTGAAGGTCCCGTTCTCGTCGGCCAGCGTCACCTTGACGACGTCGTTCTCCTCGAACTTCAGGATCGTCTTGTCACGCCAGGACTTCGAGTCCTTGTTGAAGGTGTAGCTCGAGTAGCCCTTCACCGCGTAGACGCCGTCCTTGCCGGCGATGCGCGTCATCTGCCCGCGCGAGCCGTCCTCGCCGAAATAGGCGTCCAGGAGCACGTCCTTGCCCTTGTAGAAGACGGCGTGGAGCGCCTTGTCGTCCGAGACCTTGTACTTCGCGTAGCTGTCCTTGCTCGGGTCGATGAGCTCCTTGACCTCGAGGCGCTTCAGGTCGTCGAGCATCGACTTCACGGTGCTCGCGCTTCCCTTGGCGGCGATTGGTTTCTCGAGGTCCCAGTCCTCCTCGCCCTTCTTCACGAGGACGATGTTCTCGCGCGGGCTGGTGTCGCTGTCCCCGCCGCGGGTCATGTCGACCTTGTCGACCTTCTTGATGTCGTCCTCGGTGATCTTCAGCTTCGGGAGCGACGCCGCCGCGCCCTCGACGCTGTGCGCGGCAGCGTCCGCGCTCTGGTTCTTCTGCTGCAGAACGACGGCGCCGCCGAGCGCCGCGAATACGATGATCGCAAAAATGAGCTTCTTGTCGGTAGGCATGTGCTGACCCGGTTCTACGCCCGGGGCCTCCGGCCATAGCCGGCGGGCCCCGGAGACGTTTCTAGAGACGGTACTTGTCCTTCTTCGTCTGCCGCCCGCGCCAGCGGAACATGCCGAAGAACGCGAAGAAGAACGGAACACCGAGCGTCAACGTCCACTGCACGCCCGTTTGCAGCTTTCCGCGAGCGGCCCTGTAGTCCTCGTCCTTCTTGCGGATGGCGGCTTCGTCGTCCTCTGCCTTGATCTTCGGCTTCGAGACGTCGCGATAGGTGAGGTTCGGCTCCTGAAGGAGCTTCGCGCTCGCCGCGAGCAGATCGGCGTCGCCGCTGATCCAGTCGAGGGTGTTCTTCACGCTGAGGATGGTGTTCGTCAGGTAGCGGTTGGCATATTGCCCTGCGATCATCAGGAGCTCGCGGTCGCCGCCGGCTCCGCCGAACATCGCGAACTGCTGCCCGAGATCGGGGCCGTTCCCGGAGTACGCGAAGGGGTTCGTGAGGAACTCGCTCGACGACACCACGAGGACCCGGGACGGACCCGCCGCGCGATCCGGCGCCTTCACCGACTCGTCGGGCGAGCCCGCGAACGCGCTCTTCAGCTTGCCCTCCGCCACGGCGGCGATGGCTCGCTGCTCGAACGGCGGCTTGGGCTGCCAGTTCATGCGCATCTTCATGTCGATGGTGCCGTCTGTCACGGCGCTCGCGGCCGGCGTGGTGCGCGCCACGACGGAGAGCTTCACGTCGGAGGGCTGCTTGTCCCGCAGGATCTCGAGCGTCGAGGGGAAGGGGAAGAGGATCTCCTCCATCCGGAAGAAGCCTGCGAAGCTCGTGTCGAGCAGGCGCTCCTTGTCGTCGAAGTTCCGATCGTCGACGACGTGGGCGATGCCCGGATGCCGGATCGGCGCGATGCCGCCCTGCGTGATGACGCCGATGCGGAACTGCGACCCGAAGTCGAGCACTGCATCCTTCTTCATGTTGATGCCGTAGCCGGCGATCAGCTTGTCCAGGTTGTGCAGATCGAGCGTCGCGCTCATGGCCGGCTCGTTCGGCTTCATCGTCACCGCGGATGCGAACACCGCGAGCGACTTGTTGCCGAGCATCAGGAACTGATCGACGCGCCGGAGCTCCTTGTCGCTGTACGGCTTCTGCGGCTGGGTGATGATGAGCCCGTCGAGACCCTTGTCGATCTCCGTCTCGCCGTCCTTCAGGTCGACGTCGACGAGCTCGTAGAAGGGAAACGCGCGCGAGAGGATGGCCTGGATGCTCGCGCCCTGCTGGCCCTGCTTCGGTACCAGGTTCTGGTCGCTGAGCTTCAGCTCGTCCTTGCCCGTGACGACGCCGATCTTGTGCTTGATGCTATCGGCCTTGTCCCGGATCTCTCGGATCTTGTTGGTCATCCAGAACTCGAGGCCCTGCGCGGCGCCCGGGTTGAGCTGGGGGATGACGCCCTTCTCGCTGCCGTACTTGAAGACGAGGCCCATGTAGCCCTGGCTGATGGATGCCTGGTCGCCGCCCGTCGCGCTCTGCTCGACGGACGCCATCTCCTCGAGGCCGGCGTCCTTCGCCTTCTCGCGAAGCTCGTCGGTCTTCGGCTCGATGACGGTGTACTTGAACTTGCCGCCGCCGGCGCGCTCGTACTCCTTCAGCAGATCGGTCAGGTCGCGGATGAAAGCGTCCATCTGCGCCTGGCCGCGCGTGACGTAGGCGTCGACCTGCACCGGGCCCTTCAGACCACGGATGAGGCGACCGCTGCCCTGCGAGAGGGTGTAGCGGTCGTTCTTGGTCTCGTCGAAGCGCTTGTAGACGCCGGCCGAGAGGATGTTTGCCAGCACCGCGATGCCGGCGATGACGATCAGATAAAAGCCCGTCTGTGCGGCTGCTTTTCTTCGCTGCTGCTCGGTCGCCATCTCACGCCCACTTTCTGCGCTCGAGCGCACGGAAGGCCACCGCGAGGCAGACTGCCGTCACGCTGAGGAAGTACACGACGTCGCGTGTGTCGACGAGTCCGCGCGAGAAGCCCTCGAGGCGCGTCGAGAAGCTGATGTACTCGAAGATGTGCGCCCAGGTCCCGCTGAGAAGATCGGCAACTGGTCCCATGAACCAGAGCGCTGCCAGGATGAACACCGTAATGAAGAAGGCGATGGCCTGGCTCTCCGTGAGAGCCGTGACGAGGAGCCCGATGGCCGTCGACGCCGCCGCGAAGAGTGCGAGCCCGAAATAACCCGCGAACACCGGACCCCAATCGAGCGGCCCCAGGTTCCAGGGCCACATGAACATCGCGATCGGGTACGCGATCGTCGCGACGATCACGGTCAGGACCAGGCTCAGCGCGCCGAAGTACTTGCCGAGGATCACGTCGCTGTCGCTCACCGGTAGCGTGATGAGCATCTCGAGCGTGCCGCTCCGGCGCTCTTCCGCCAGCAGGCGCATCGTCACGACCGGCACCACCAGGAGCGCGAGACCGAGCGGCGCGTAGCTGAAGATCCCGCCGACGCTCGAGCGATCGAGCTGCCAGAACCCGCCGCCGTAGAAGAAGAACAGCAGCCCGAGCCCGAGGAAGCTCAGGCAGATGACCACGTAGGCCAGGGGGGAATCGAAGTTCGAGCGAAACTCGCGCTTCGCGATCGTCGTCATCGCACTCATGGGGAAACCTCTGCACGGACCTCGTCCGCATCGTCGTCGTCGTCGTCGTCGTCCCAGTCGGCGCCGCGATCGAGTCGCTCGTCGCCGCGGGTGAGATCGCGGAAAACCGCGTCCAGGCTTTGCGTGTCACGCTTGAGCTCGAGGAGCGTCCAGCCCTTCTGCACGGCCAGCCGGAAGAGCTCGGCGCGGAGATCGCTGCTCTGCGGCCCGGACAGCTCGAACTTGTGCGCCTTGTCCTTCTCGTCGGCTGCCAGCGCGCGGATGCGCGAGGCGCCGCTGAGGCCCTTCAGGCCGTCCTCGATCTCGGACGCCTTCGGCGCGGAACCCTTCTCGGCGTGCTGCTCGTCGATCGTCACGAAGTAGCGAACGCCGCCGGTCTTGCCGCGGATGTCGTCGAGCGGACCGTCGGCGACGACGCGGCCCTTGCTGACGATGATGGCGCGCGCACACGCTTCCTCCACCTCGGCCAGGTTGTGCGTCGAGAGGAGGATGGTGTGGTCCTTGCCGATCTCCTTGATGTACTTGAGGACCTCGGCCTTCTCGTTCGGGTCGAGGTCGCTCGTGGGCTCGTCGAGGATGAGGATCGGGGGATCGTGGATGAGGGCCTGGCCGAGGCCGACGCGCTGGCGGTAGCCATGCGACAGGGTGCCGATGTCCTTGCCGAGCACCTGGGCGAGGCCGCACACCTCGACCACCTTCTTCAGCCGCGTCTTGAACCGGGCCGGATCGAGCCCGCGGATCTGGGAGGTGAACTCCAGGTACTCCCACACGTTCATGTCCGTGTAGAGGGGAGCGCGCTGGGGGAGGTAGCCGAGCTTCTGACGGACCGCGAGCGGCTCGTCGAAGACATCGTGCCCGTGCACCTTCGCCGAACCGCTGGTCGGCGAGATGAAGCACGTCAGGATGCGCATCGTCGTGCTCTTCCCGGCGCCGTTCGGCCCGAGGAACCCGACGACCTCGCCCTTTCTCACCTCGAAATTGACGTTGTCTAGTGCGCGGACCGCACCGAAGTGCTTCGAGAGTCCGCTCGTCTGGATCATGACATCGGTCATGGTCGGTCGATCACCTTCCAAAAAAGGGCCGGTCTGGCCCGAACCCCGCAGCGGGGGCGGGATGGTAACGGGAGGCACGTCCTTGTCAACAGCGCATCCGCCCCGTTCTTGCGTCTACTAAGTCCTCTGTTATTCACGGCTTTTTGTGATGGTCGCGGGTACCACGAGACCCCGCGCGCCGTGAAACCGACGAGGTGCGGCGCTATTCCCGGAATTTATGCCGCAACCCCCGGTGTAATTTTCGAACGAGGGTCCCCTCCCGGCGGAGCCGCCCACCTCGCTGGTTAAGGCAAGGGACCCCCTTCGCATGCATTCGATGCGCTCTGACCCCGCGCTGCTGCACCCTCTGCGTCATGGGCGTCACCTCGACGTTCGCACATAGCAGCGAGTCTGCGTGGTTCGGGGCTCGCGGCGGGCGTGGTTCGCAAGTTGCAACCCTCCATGCCCTCGATGGTAGCGACCGCAGCGGATTTGCTGCTCGATGCGGTGTTTCAGGCCGCGGAGAGCGGCCTGTGCCTGCTCGGCGCCGACGGCGTCGTGCTCCGGGCAAACGAACCCTGGCTGTCCTCGATGGAGCTTACCAGGGAGGAGGCGCTGGGACGCTCCCTCTCCGCGATCGCGCCCACGCTCGCGGCCGTCGTGTTCGCCTCGCGGCCCGCACCCGGGACCGGGCCGATACCGCTTCCGCCGCGGCTCCGCGGCGCCGGAAGAGAGTGGAGCGACGAGCTCGCGGTGGTTCCCGTGGGAGACGGGACGGGCCTGCTCATCTCGACGCGGGAGGCGCGCCGTGAGCGACCGATCCGAAGGCTCGCGCTGGAGGGAGAGACCGGGCGTGCGCCGACATCCGAGTGCTCGTCCTGCGCGACGACCAACGAGCTCGTCGCACTCCGCAATGCCGTCGAGGAGCTGCCCATCGGCGTCGTCGTCGTCGAGAGCTCTCCAGAAGGTCCGGTCCCGCTGACGCAGAACGCCGCGCATCGCCGGATGCTCGGAACGCGTCTCGAAGAGCGCTCGCCTCGCGGCCCGCGCTACCAGCTGTTTCGAGCGGACAGGACGACGCCGCTCGAGATCCCCGAGTGGCCCGGTGCGCGTGCCATCGAAAGCGGTTCGATCGTGAAGCAGGCCGTGATCCACGCGAGGCTGCCGGACGGCGAGTGGCGCGTCTTCGAGTCCAGCGCCGCGCCGGTCACGACGGCCTCCGGCGAGTGTCTTCGGGCGGTCGTGGCGACAATCGACGAGACGGAGCGACATCGCGCGACCGAGGCGCTCCGGCACAGCGAGACCGTCTATCGCTCCGCGTTCGCGAACATCAGTGACGCCGTCGCGTTGCTGGAGGCGGTCCGCGACGCTTCGGGGACGGTGCTCGACTGGTGCGTCCTCGACGCCAACGACGCCCTCGCACGGATTCTCGGGACCTCGGTGGGTGCTCTCGCGGGAAGGTCGATGAGCGAGACCGTGCGCGAGCGACTCGAGCGACTCGGAGTGGGATTGCGCGCCGTGCTCTCCACGGGGAGCCCGTGGCGCTACGAGATCCGGAGCGGCGGTTCGGACTACATCGTGAAGGTATTTCGCATCGACGCTTCGCGGCTCGGCATCGTCGCGACGGACATCACGTCGCTGAAGGGTACCGAAGCATCGCTTCGCAAGCGGGAGGAGCAGCTGCGCGTGCTGGTCGAGCACACGCCGGCCGGTATAGCGCTCCTCGATCGCGACCTGCAGTATCTGGCAGTGAGCCGGCAATTCGCGCGCGATTTTCGCCTCGATACGGAGGCGTTGCTCGGCCGGAGACACTACGACGTCTTCCCCGACATCCCCGAGCGCTGGCGAGAGATCCACCGTCGGTGTCTCGCCGGCGCCGTCGAGCGTTGCGCCGAAGATCCGTTTCCACGGGCCGACGGAAGCATCGACTGGGTGAAATGGGAGATCCAGCCCTGGCGTGACCCGTGCGGGGAGATCGGCGGGCTCGTGCTCTTCTCGCAGCTCGTCACCGAGCAGAAGGAAGCTGCCGACAAGCTCATCGCCGCGAAGGAACGCCTGGCCGTCACGCTGGCCAGCATCGGCGATGCCGTGATCGCGACCGACGTCGGTAGCCGCGTCACGCTGCTCAACGGAGTTGCGGAGCAGCTCACGGGCTGGTGCGCGGCGGATGCGCTCGGGCGGCCCCTCGACGAGATCTTCCAGGTCGTCAGCGAGGATTCGGGGGAACGGCTCCGGAGCCCCGCCGCGCGTGCGCTGACCGAGGGCGTCGTGGTCGGACTCGCGAATCACGCGGCGCTGGTCGCGCGAGACGGGAGCAAGCGCCCCATCGCCGACAGCGCCGCGCCGATCAGGGACGCTCAGGGCATCGTATCCGGGGCCGTACTCGTATTTCGCGATCAGACCGAAGAGCGTCGGAGCCAGGCGGCTCTGGCTCGCTCCCGCAGCGAGCTCTTCTCGCTCATCGAGAAGCTGCCGCTCGGCGTGTTCGTCACCGATTCGCATGAGATTCTCTACGCGAACCCGACCTTCGCCTCCTACTTCGGGCGCACGCCGGGCGAGCTGCTCGGCCGGAGGCCGGAGCATCTGTCGGCGAGTGCCGCGAGCACGCCTCCGGAACCCGGGAAGGAGTGGGCGGTGCTCGGCCCTGGCGGCAAGCTGGTCACGCTGGAGTGCTCGTCCTCGCGCGAGATCGTCTTCGAGGGGCGGCCTGCGCTGCTCTGGACGTGCCGCGATCTCAGCGAGCTCAAGGCGATGCAGGCCCGGCTTCTCGACAGCGATCGGCTCGCGACCCTCGGCATGCTCGCCGCGGGCGTCGCTCACGAGATCAACAATCCTCTCACTTACGTCATCGCGGCGCTCGATCTGACCGAGGAGAGCCTGGCCGAGAAGGTCGACGACCTCCCGCGACTCGAGCTGTCCGACGCCCTCGAGTCGCTGCGCGACGCGAGGCAGGGCGCGATGCGCGTGAAGGCGATCGTGGGCGATCTCAAGGCGTTCTCTCGCGCCGAGCAGGATCACCCCGAGCGACTTTCGCTTCCCAGGCTGCTCGACTCCGCCATCGGCATCGCCTCGAACGCCATCAAGCACCGCGCGAGCCTGGTGCGCGACTACGGCGCTGCGCCCGTCGTCGAGGGCAACGAGGCGCGACTCGGGCAGGTGTTCGTCAATCTCCTCGTGAACGCGGCGCAGGCGATTCCGGACGGACAGACCGAGCGCAACGAGATCCGCGTCGCCCTGCGGGCGGACGCGCGCGGGAACGCCGTCGTGGAGGTGTCGGATACCGGCGTCGGTATCCCTCCGGAAATCATCGACCGCATCTTCGATCCGTTCTTCACGACCAAGGCCGGGACCGGCACCGGCCTCGGCCTGGCGATCAGCCGTAACACGATCACCGCGATGGGAGGGGACATCACGGTGGAGAGCCGCCCTGGATCCGGAACGACGGTGCGCGTCGTGCTCCCCGCAGGCGCTGCCGTGAGCGTCAGGTCGGCGATGCCGCACAAGCCCGAGCCGCCGAAGAGCCGGAAGGCGAGGGTGCTCGTGGTCGACGACGAGAGCGCCATCTGCAAAGTGTTTCGGCGGACGCTCCAGAACGAGCACGACGTCGTGACGGAGGAGAGCGCCGCCGCGGCGTGGGCGCGCCTCGAGCGGGGCGAGCGATTCGACGTGATCTTCTGCGACGTGATGATGCCCGAGATGTCGGGCATGGACCTATACTCGAAAGTGAAGGCGGGGGCTCCCGACCAGGCTGCGCGGGTGGTGTTCATCACGGGAGGCACCTACACCGAGCGCGCTGCGACGTTCCTGGAAGAGGTGCCGAACCCGCGAATGGAGAAGCCCTTCGACCCGCGCGCCATCCGCGCGATGGTCGGTCAGGTAGCGGCGATGGCCCTCACCTGATGGCGATGTAGCGGCAGTCGCCGCCGCAATCCGTGCCGCCGTCGCATTGCTCGTAGGCGCTCTGGATGCGTCCGTCACCGCAGAAGGGCGCCGGCGTGCACGCGGTGGTGCACATGCCGTCGCCGTACGCGGTTGCGACGCTGACGTTGTGGCCGCCGTTGTCGCACTTCTCCGTGCCGTTCTTCACGCCGTCGCCACAGTAGCCGGCGAGGGTGCAGAGCGAGGTGCACGTGCCGTAGCTGCCGTCGTTGACGCCGTTGTCGCACTGCTCGCCGGGGTCCTTGAAGCCGTTGCCGCACTTCAGCCGGCAGCTCGAGTCGCAGGTGCTCGCGAGCGTGCCGTTCTTCACGCCGTCGTCGCACACCTCGGGGCTCTGCAGCTTGCCGTCGCCGCAGGACGAGAGCGGTACGTAGCCCTTGCAGTCCGCGGTGCACGAGCCCGGCTTGCCGCTGTTCACGCCGTCGTCGCAGACTTCGCCGAAGGCGCCGTCCACGGCCTTGTCGCCGCAGTACGGGGCGGGCGAGCAGCGGTTGGTGCAGGCGGCCTTGCCGTAGGCGATGGAGCTGTTCTTCGTGCCCTGGTCGCACGACTCCGGCGGGTTCTGCAGGGTGCCGTCGCCGCAATAGCCGGCAAGCGTGCAGGTGCTCGTGCATGTGCCGTAGCTGCCGTCGTTCTTGCCGTCGTCGCACGTCTCGGGGGCGGTCTTGATGCCGTCGCCACAGCGCGGGCCGAGGGTGCAATCCGAGTTGCACTTGCCGTAGCCGCCGACGTTCGCGGCGGTGCCGTCGTCGCACTGCTCGCCGGGGTCGACGGTGCCGTTGCCGCACTTGAACGTGCACGTCGCCGAGCACAGGCTGTTCGACGAGCCGTTGTCGATGCCCTGGTCGCACTGCTCGGGGCCGTTGACGAAGCCGTCGCCGCAGCGCTGGCCGGCCGTGCACGATGCCGTGCAGTGGCCGTAGCCGCTGCCGTTGGCCGCGCCCTCATCGCATTGCTCGCCGTTCGAGACGACCGAGTCGCCGCAGTACGGCGCGAAGACGCAGCCTGGGCCGCACACCTTGGCCTTGCCGTAGCTGCCGAGGTTCGTCCCGTCGTCGCACGCTTCCGGGGGTGTCTGCACGGCCTTGTCGCCGCAGAACGGGCCGAAGCCCTGGCAGCCCGCCATGCAACCGCCGTAGGCGCCGGTGTTCTTGCCGTCGTCACACACCTCCTCTTGGGTCACGATGCCGTCGCCGCAGATGGACTGGCACTGCGTCACCGCGTGCACGAAGCCGGCGAGCGTCAGCTTGTACGTCGACGCCGTGGTGTGGCGCTCCGCCTGGAAGAGCGCGATCTCGTACATGCCGCCCTTCGTGAGGCCGAGCTTCGTCGCGGCGGCGGCGTCGAGGGTGATGGTGCCGTTCAGGGCGCCGTGGACGCCGCCGAGATCGACGGCGAGCTTGCCGTTGATGAACACCCAGACGTCGTCGTCGCCGGTGAAGTCGAGCACCTCGCCGCCCTGGTAGGTGAACTGATACCGGAGCTCGCTGGTGAACGCGAAGTTGTGCTTCTTGCCGTCGTCGGCGGTGTCGATCTGCGGGCTCGCCCCGCTGTTCCAGCCGAGGCCGTCCAGCGGGAAGAAGCTCTGGTTGTTGAACTGGTACGCGCCGCTCGGGAGCTGCGCGAGCGTGAGCGTGGTGGGGTTACCGGCGGCGTCCAGGTAGACGAGCTTGTCGTAGGGGTTCGTGTCGGAACCCGCGTCCATGACGTCGCTCGTCTCGTGGTACCACCAGTAGAAGGAGTCCGCGTTCGTCAGGAGCGACGTGCCCCCGTTGCCCTTCGACGACAGGAACTGGGGCAGGCCGTCCTCGTCGAGCGTCGACTGGACGAGACCCGTCGCGGTGGCGATGTTCCACTGGAAGTCCGGGTGCCCGCTGGTGGTGCCCCGGTAGCGGAAGTCGCGATAGAGGATCGGGATGTCCAGCTGCGAGGGAGGGGACAGCGTGACGACGTTGCAGGTGAAGCCCTTCTCCAGCGTGCAGGTCGCGCTGCAGCCGTCGCCGCTGGTGGTGTTGCCGTCGTCGCACGCTTCCTGCGGGAACTTGAAGCCGTCGCCGCAGACCGCGGTGCATTGCCCCCCGTTGCACTTCGGTTCGATGGTGCACGACGGCGAGCAGCCGTCGTAGGGGATGCGGTTGCCGTCGTCGCACTGCTCGAAGCCCTCGCGCTTCTTGTCGCCGCAGACCGTCTTGTGGCAGACGGAGGGTGACGCGGCCGTGCAGGCATAACCCGTCTCGAGCTTGCAGGTGCTGCTGCAGCCGTCGCCGGCCGTCGCGTTGCCGTCGTCGCACTGCTCGAGGCCGACCATGATGCCGTCGCCACATTTCTTCGCGATGCAGCGCGCGTTCGCCACCGGGCAGACCCAGCCGGACTCGAGCACGCAGGCGGCGTTGCAGCCGTCGCCCGGCGAGGTATTGCCGTCGTCGCATTGCTCGGCGCCGCCGAGCTTGCCGTCGCCGCACTTCACGGTGGACACGCAGGGCTTGCCCGGCGAAAGGCAGGCGTAGCCCTGCTCGATCTGGCAGGCGCCGGTGCAGCCGTCGCCGGCGCTGGTGTTACCGTCGTCGCAGGTCTCGCCGATGCCGAGATCGACGATGCCATTGCCGCAGTAGGCCGTCTTCGTGCACGCGACGCCCGGCGTCGGGCACGTCCACCCCGCCTCCACGTGGCAGGTGGCGTCGCAGCCGTCCGTCCCGGCGGTGTTGCCGTCGTCGCACTCCTCGCCAGTGGTGAGGATGGCGTCACCGCAGACGTTCTTCGCTTGCTTGCACGCGCCGCCGGTGCCGTCGGCGGCCTTCGGGCAGGTGTAGCCTGGCTCCACCGAGCAGTTGGCGCGGCAGCCGTCGCCGTCGGTCGTATTCCCGTCGTCGCACGACTCACCCGGGTCGACCTTGCCATTTCCGCAGACCCACTGATTGACGCAGGCCTGACCCGCGGTGGCGCAGGAGTAGCCCGGCTCGATCTGGCAGAGGCCCGAGCAGCCGTCGCCCGGGACGGCGTTGCCGTCATCGCATCCCTCCGACAGGGTGGCTTGCACCACGCCGTCACCGCAGTACATGAGCGGCTGGCACGACGCGCCCGGCACCGGGCATGTCCATCCTTGCTCGAGCTTGCAGTCGGCGGTACAGCCGTCGCTCGCCGACGCGTCCTTGTCCGTGTTGCCGTCGTCGCACTGCTCGCCGGACTCGAGGATGCCGTTGCCGCATGTCGCGGGCTGCTTCGTCAGTACGCAGGCGTCGCCCGGCGTCATGCACGTGTAGCCCGTCTCGACGGCGCTGCAGCTCGACGAGCAGCCGTCACCGCTCGCCGTGTTGCCGTCGTCGCAGATCTCGTTGCCCTCGATCTTGCCGTTGCCGCATTTCATCGTGACGGTGTAGACGCACGCGCTTCCGGCGGATGGGCAGCGGTAGCCGGGCTCGATCTGACAGACGCCGTCGCAGCCGTCTCCGGGCACCGAGTTGCCGTCGTCGCACTGCTCGCTGCCGCCGATCGCGCCGTCGCCGCACACCGCAGCTGGCGTGCACGAGCCGTCGCACGGAGAGACGGGCGGCTTCGTCTTCGCTCCGGAGTCCGTCGTGAAGATGGGCGGTGGGGTCGTCGTGCCGCCGTCGTTCGACGTGGGGTTCGGTGTCAATTTCTTGCCGCTGTTGTCGCGCACGACTTGCGCGTCGCTGCCGCACCCGGCGAGCAGCGCCGAAGCGGAGAGGGCCAGCACCGACAGACACCCCGGAATCGATACCTTGAAACGCACTCGACGAGCTCCTTCATCGGACGCGTGCATCGCGACCCAACGAGAAAAGGTATCACGCGCAATAGCGAACGCGACCGCATGTTCGTGCGCGTTCGTGTGTCTTCGACGTGTGTGGTGCGCGCGCCATTCACTGCATGCGCGCCGGCACGCATACCATTCAACCAGCGTGCGTGTCGGTGCGCACCATGTCGGTGAGTGCGCACCGGGTGGCAGCTGTGGCAGCTATGGGAGCTCGTCGCTCCATCGTCGCCGCGCCGCTCGCGTGTGCGCATGGCGCAACATGTCGGAAGGGTGCGTCACGGGTACGAGCAAACGAACGATGGCTCCTCGTGCACACATCGCGGCGACAAACTCGAGCATGCTAGCTTCGAGGGTCATGCGCCTCGCTCATCAGCTCTCGTCTCTCGGCACCGTTCTATGGCTCCTCGGCATCACTGCATGCGGCGGGGAGCAGGTCACCTCCGCGGCCTCGAAGAGCCCGGAGAAAGTCGCGTCGCGTGACGTCGTCGTCGCGCCGAAGGCCCACTCTTCCGGAGCTCCGGCTGCCTCCGTAGCGGACTCCGAAAAGCCCGCCGATCCGGACGAGAGCCCCGTGGCCATCCGCCTGACGCCGCTCTTCACCCGGCAGAGGCCCCCGCATTTTCCCAAGGCCGTCGTGAGTGATCGTGAATGCTGGCAGGACATGGAGCTCTCCGGCGACTCTGTGAAGGACTACGCGGCGCTGATCGCGCGGTGCGGCACGCCGACCGGTGTCGCCGAGTATGCCCACCCGGCGAAGGGGCACCTTCACCACAAGCACGACCAGCGCGACAGCTTCAAGCTCGCGCTGGCGCGCGGCTACTGTTACCGCTACTTCGCCGTCGCCGACTCCACCATCGACGATCTGGACATCCTGATCGAGCGCTACGGTGGCGATCTCGTCGGCGACGACGACACCAAGGGGCAGGTAGCGATCATCCAGTCCGACAAGCCATGGTGCATGGACGACGACGTCGACTACGACTTCGAGGTCGCCGTGAACGGCAGCGGTCAGGGCAACTACATCATCGGCGTGTGGGCGCGCCCGAAGGCGGCTCTGTGATGCTGCGCCCCTACGCAGCCGTCCTCGCGCTCTCCGTCGCGGCGTGCGGCGGCAGCGGCGCGAGCGCCGTCGCGCCGAGCGCGGTCAGCGCATCGATGGTTCACTCGTGCGGCGACGCGGACCGCGTCCATCATCACGAGCTCGATCCGAACGAGCCCGGCGAGACGGTGGCGATGGTGCCCTGCGCGAAGTCGGGCGCCGACGACTACTCGGGCGTAGTGCACGTCGAATCGGAGTCGGACGGCCTGCACGTCACCATCGACGCGACGGACGACGACTTCAACGAAGGCGTCTTCGGCTCCGACCTGAAGGGCCGCGACGCCGTTCTCGTCTACCCGAAGGGCCGTGGCGCGAAGGCCGTGGAGGTGGACCTCACGCGGACGAAGAGCGGCTACCACGGCCAGAAGGTCATCTCCTACGACGAGCTCGATTCCCTGAACGACGAGGGCGCGAAGGTGGAGGTCGGCGTCTTCGACCACGACGACGGCGCGGCGGCGCACGAGGAGCTCCACGTGCAGGTCACGGTCAGCGCCGGCGAGAGCTGCGAGAAGGCGATCGACGAGAATCCGCAGGTCATCGACGGGAACGCTCAGGGGCCTGGAGTGCCGGATCTCACGGACGATCAGCTCGCGGGGCCCGTCCAGTCGAGCACCTTCTTCTCGAAATGCCCACTCTCCGACAGCGCGCACGCCAACATCTGTGTCGCCGTGAAGGAGGGTGTGCCGCTCGGCGTCTCGGTGAGGGTGTCGCCGACGAACAAGGGCGTCGCGGCATGCATCGACCGCGCGACCCGCAAGCTACGCTGGCCCGCGAACGCGAAGCTCGACGTCGTCCATCAGACGTTCTGAGCGACGCGCGTCCGGTGCGCCTCGCGGAGCCCGTCGAGGTACTCCGCAGCGTTCGCGTCTCCCTCCGGGGGGGCCCACGGGGCGAACGACTTGTCCGTCTCCTTCGCGTACGGCCCGTTCTTCACCTCGAAGATGACGGTGTCCGGTTCGAGGACGAGGAACGTGTGATAGACGCCCGGGACGAGATCTACTCCGAAGCGCGGGCTCCCTGCGGCGAGCTCGACGCTCGCCCTGATGCGGCCATCGTCCTCGAACGTGAAGAAGAGGACGCCTCCGCGCAAGAGGACCCACGTTTCCGACTTCGGTGGATCGAGGTGACGGTGCGGGCGCACGTAGGTCCCGGGCTGCGCCGCGTTCAGCATGCGGTGCAGCGGATCCTCGGGTGCCTTGTGGAAGGGCAATATCACCCGCAGCCGGGGGCTCCTGCGCGAATAGGCGAGGGCCTCTTCGACGATGGACTCCTCGATGAGCGAGAGCTCGCCGGTCGGCGCGGGCAGGGCACGGAGGAAATCGTCGGCCATCGGGCTAGCCGAGCCTGTAGCCCGTGACGAGCGCCTGCGCGAGCAGGCCCCACCCGTCCGCCGCGACGAACAGGAGCAGCTTGAACGGCAGGCTCACCTGCATCGGGTTCAGCGTCTGCATCCCGAGCGCCGCGAGCACGTTGGCCACGACCAGATCGACGACAAGGAAGGGCAAGTAGATCGCGAACCCCAGCGTGAACGCACGCACGAGCTCGGAGACGAGGAACGCCGGGATCACCACGCCGAGGTCGTCGCGCTCGACGCCTGCGCCGCTCACGCCCTCGTGCGCCTTCCTGGAGAGCTCGAAGAAGCGCGCCTTCTGTCGGGGCGCGGCGTTGGCCGACAGGAACCCGCGCAGCGGCTCGCGCACGGCCACGACGGCGTCGTGGAACCACGCGCTGGTCGTCTGACCCGCCGCCGGCTCGAGCAGCGGCGTGACCCGGTCGGCGATGCGACTCGCGACCGGTGCCATAGCCAGGAAGGTGAGCGCCGCTGCGAGTGCAATGACCACCGTGCTGGACGGAACTTCAGGTACGCCAATCGCGCTCCGGGCGATGTGCAGCACCGTGGAGATCTTCACGAAGGACGTCAGCGTCATCAGCAGGAACGGCAGGAGGCCCACCAGCGCGAGCGCCACGACCAGCGCGAGCGGTCGATCGAGGAGTTCGTCCGGCACACCGGCCCTCTGCGGAGCCGCCGCCGCTAGCGCGAGCAGATGAGCGCCGCTAGGTGCCATCGCGTGGCTCCGGGAGCGTCGCGAGGTCGCTATCCGTCATTTCCCCGAGCTTCACCAGGCCCACCTCGCTCGCCCCGATGACGTAGATGGCTCGCCCGACGCGCACCAGGTAGACCGCACGGCGGGCGTCCAGCGGAAGCCGCCCGATGACGGCGAGCGGCCCGCTGGCTCGCCCAACCCCCGCGCGGCGAGCCCCGTAAACGAGCAGGATGCCGAGCGCCCCGACGCCCACCAGCGTCACGACGGTCTGGAGCACGTACGCCGCCATCGGGGACAACGCGGCCGACTCTACGTCAGCTCCGCTAACCCATGGAATCGGTGTGGGACGGGCCAGGAAAAGCGGTCTCGGGCCACGGACTAGGAAGGAGGCGCGCGGGCGAGGGAAAGGGCGGCCGAGGGGTCTGACCCAGATCAGTAGCCCTTTCGCTGCGTTGCGGAGTACCCTGAGGGGTCGAAAGACGGTTTTCGCCTCGCTCCGAAGGCTCCATGGCGCGCATCCTCATCCTGGACGACGACGACGAGCTGCGGGTCCTGCTGCGCACGGCGCTGGCGGGGGAGGGGCACGTCGTCTCGGAGGCCGGCACGATCCGCGAGGCGGAGCGCGTGGTCACCCGCGAACCGGTCGACGTGGCGATCGTCGAGGGCGTGCTGCCCGACGGCGACGGAATCGCCTTCGCGGACGCGCTCAGCAAGCTCCCCGATCCGCCGGCGTGCCTCTTCGTGTCCTCCATCTGGCGCGACGCCGCGACCGCGGCGCGGCTGCGCGCCATCGGTGTGTCGGAGGTGCTCCCGAAGCCGGTGTCCCCTGCGGAGCTCGTGTGGCGGGTCGGCCGCCTACTGAAGTCGCGCCCGGAGCGGCGCACCGAGAGCCCGCCCGGGCAGGGACAGCTGATCGATGATCTGGCGGCCCTGCGCGACGCATACGCGCAGAGTCTTCCCGCGAAGCTATCCGTGCTCGAGACGAGCGTGCAGGCCGCACGGCGTGCGGGCACACGCTCCGCTCCGTTCACGGAGGCGCGAGCGCTCGCGACGCGATTGCATGGCACCGCGGGGACCTACGGGTTCCTGGAGCTCAGCGGGATCGCCGGCGCGATCGATTCGGCGCTCGGCAGCGTCGAGCGTGAAGACAACCCCGAACCTCACTGGGCTCGCATCGACGAGGCGCTGGAGCGGGCGGAGAAGGCTCTGCGGAGGCCGGCCACGAGCTTGCGTCCCGCCATCGTGCATCAGGCGACCGCGCGGCTCCTCGTCGTCGATCGCGATCCGGAGTTCTTGCACCACGTCGAGGCGCTCGGCAGGGCCGCGTCGTTCGACGTGCTGTCCGCCACTGACTCCGAGCAGGCGATGGCCATCGCGCGGCGCGAGGCCATCGATCTCGCACTCGTCGACATGACGGTGTCCGACGACGAGGTGGGTGCGGGCCTCGCGCGAGCGCTGCGCAGCATGGAGGGGCGCGACGCGTTGCCGATAGCCGGCATCTCCGCCGACGGCAGCGTGAAGAATCGCGTCGCGGCGGTCCACGCCGGCGCGAGCCTCTTTCTGACCAAGCCGCTCGACGCCGACGACCTCATCACTAGCGTCCGTCGTATGCTCGACCGCAAGGAGAGCCACGGCTTCCGCGTCCTCGTGGTGGACGACGATCCCGTCTCCGCGTCTTCGGTCGCGCGCGTCCTGCGGCGCGCCGGAATGGTCACCGCGACGCTGAGTGACACCGAGCAGCTCTTCGAGACGCTCGGTGCGGTGCGGCCGGACCTGCTGTTGCTCGACGTGATGATGCCGGTGAGCGGCTTCGACGTGTGCAAGGTGATCCGCGCGAGCCCCGCGTGGCAGGAGCTCCCCATCGTGTTCCTCACGGGCTCCACCGACCGCGAGACGCTGGTCGCGTGCTTCGGCGTCGGTGGCGACGACTACGCGCGCAAGCCGATCCTGGAGGAGGAGCTGCTCGCGCGCGTGCGCCTCCGGCTCGAGCGCGCGCAGATGTTCCGGCAGCGTGCCCACGAAGACCCGCTGACCGGGCTGCTCACGCGCGCTGCCTTCGCCGACATCGTCGGGCAGCGTCTGGCGGAGTGCGCGCGGCGCAAGCGCCCGCTCTCGATCTCCCTGATCGACCTGGATCGCTTCAAGCACGTGAACGACACGCACGGCCACCTCGCGGGCGACCGGGTGCTGCGCGGCCTCGGCCGGCTCCTCAGGAGCCGCTTCCGGAGCGAGGACGTGCGCGGGCGCTGGGGCGGCGAGGAGTTCGTCGTCGGGCTCTACGAGGAGAGCGTCGAGACGTCCGCGGCGGTGCTCGACCGGCTACGCGTCGAGTTCCGGCAGCTCCAGTTCACGGGTGACCACGCCGAGCCGTTCTCGGCGACGTTCAGCGCGGGCATCGCGACCTTTCCCGAGGACGGCGAGCTGCTCGACGACCTGATGCGCCGCGCCGACGCGCGGCTCTACGCCGCCAAGCGCGCCGGGCGGGATCGCATCACCGTCACCGACGAGCCCGGGACGGTTCACTCCGACACGATCCTGTAAATCGCCTGGTCGTCGTTGATGACGAGGAGCTCGCCGTTGCCGTCCTGCCCGAACGAAAGCAGGTTCGGATCGGTGAATCCCGGCGTGGGAGCGACGACGGGCGTCGTTCCTACGAAGTGCAGGGTGTCGACCAGGCCGGAAGGGTAATCGCCGAAGACGTAGCTGCCGCGGTAACACGACGAGAGCGCAGCGCCGCGGTACACGTTCGCGCCGATGATGGCTGACTCGTTGTTCACGTGCGGATAGTCGTACACGGGGAGCGTGAGGCCCGTCCTGTCGCAACCGGTCGCCGGCGTGTGACAGTAGGTCCCCTCCATGATGGGCCAGCCGAAGTCGAGCCCGGCCTTCGACGCGGGCACGACGTCGATCTCCTCGTGCGCGCTGTCGCCCACGTCGGCGATGTACAGGGAGCCGCTCGGCGGGTCGAACGCGAACCGGTAAGGCTCCCGCAAGCCGAGCGCCCAGATCTCGTGGCGCGCGGTGGCGCTCGCGACGAAGGGGTTGTCCTTCGGGATGGTGTAGCCGGGCGTCACGGGGTCGACGGCGATGCGTAGCATCTTGGCGGGAAGCACCGTGAGGTCCTGCCCTGTCGTGCTGTCGCTCCCGTCGCCTATCGCGATGTACAGCATCCCGTCCGGCCCGAAGGCGAGAGCGCCGCCCGTGTTGTGGTGCGAGTCTTGCGTCGACTCGAGGACGACGGACTCCGTCGCGGCGTCGGCGGTGTTCGCCGTCGGTGCGGAGGCCGTGAAGCGCGAGACCCGGAGGACGCTGGCGGTCGTGTACGTCACGTAGAAGACGCCGTTCGTCGCGAAGCTCGGGTGGAACGCGAGCCCGAGCACCCCCGCCTCGAAGCCCGCGGAGTTCGCGTTCTTCGAGATGTCCAGGAAGGTCCCTAGCTTCGTCCCGGCGGCGTCGAGGACACTGATGCGGCCCGCTGTGCGTTCGAGCACGAAGATGCGCGCGTCGCCCTTCGGCGCCGTCGCGAAGACGGGTGACGTCAGCGTGGAGCTGAGGGGTTTCAGGGTGAGCATCTTGCAGGGGCCCGCGTCCGCGGCGCCGCCGCTGCTCGTACCGCCATTGTCCGAGCCGCCGCTGCTCGTGCCGCCTGCCCCCCCGTTACCCGAGATGCCGCCGCTGCCGTCCTTGCCGCCGCTGTTGGTGCCGCCCGTGCCGCCGTTGTTCGTGCCGTTACCCGAGAAGCCGCCGCTCGCGTCGCCGTCACCACCGCCGTTGCCGCTGCCGCCGCCGCTGTACCCGGTGCTAGCGCCGCCGCTTGCTCCCGCGGCGTAAGACCCGCCGCCGCTTCCTCCATCCGCAAAGCCGCTGGTCGTGCCTCCGCTGTTTCCGACCGACGCGTCTGGCAGTCGGCCACCGTCGAGCGCGCCACCCGCGCCGTCTCCGCGGCCACCTCCTCCGGCGGCACCACCCGGGCTGCCGGCGCCTCCGCTCCCTCGCGCGTCCGGCATACCGTCGTTGCCGAGGTGGGTGTTCGAATCCGTGCTGCAGGCCGACAGTGTCAGCGGGACGATCAGCAGATAGGTGAAGCGAAGCATTGTCGGCGCGCTGAGCACCTGGCGTGCCAGTCGAGTCCGTGTCCGAGTCGGCTCGATGTCGCGACCTGGCCGCGGGACGAGAGCCTTCAGCTGAGGCAAGAAGTCCTATTCCGATCGGATACCGCGCCAGTTCGTCTCCGTTGGAGCAGCGTCCGGCCCGCGCGCAACATGCTGGCCCTGCACTCGAATACGCTTGCTTCGCTGTCGCCTGCTCTCGAGCCTGCACCAGGCGGCGCATTCGACCGCATGCAGTTCGCCGGAGCCGGCCGCGAGCCGTGACGGTGGCACATCGGTTGCCTGGAGGCGCCACATGAAAACCATCCTGTTGAGTCTTCCCCTCGCCATCGCTCTCACGGCCGCGTGCGGCGGCTCGAATCAACCCGCCGACGACGCGTCCGCGCAGAAGGCGGAGGACAACGCGCAGCGAGCGGAGGACAAGGCCAACAAGGCCGAGGACAAGGCCGAAGGCGCCGCCCAGAAGGCCAACGACAAGGCCGATGAGGCCGGCGACAAAGCAGACAAGGCGAACGATCAGTAGTCCCGCGCTTCAACACGAGCGGTGGGGCAGGACGCGGCGAGCGCACCACGCGGTCGCCGCGCGCCCCGCTATCTGCGCTGGCATCCCCCACGCGTGGTACACCATCGTGATGGGGGATTCATGGATCTGAGCGACCCGCGAGGTGCGGAGCAAGCGTTCCACGCCTTCTTCGACGACGCGCCGATCGGCACCGCCGTCACGGCGCCGGACGGCTCGTGGGGGCGGGCCAATCCGGCGCTCGCCGGCATGCTCGGCTACTCCATCGAGGAGTTGCTGGGCACCCCGTTGCTGATGCTCACCCACCCGCAGGATCTCGCCGAGACTCGCAAGGGCCTTCAAAGCTTGCTCGCCGGTGAATGCACGACCTGCGCCTTCGAGAGGCGGCTCATGTGCAAGGGCGGGAGCTATCTCTGGATGCACGTCACGACCATGCTCCAGCGTGACGCCGACGGCGCGGCGGTGCAGTTCGTCACGTACGTTCTGGATATCACGCAGCGACGAAAGGCGGACACGGAGCTGCGGGCTTCCGAGGAACGGTATCGTCGCCTCTTCGAGTCAGCCAAGGACGGCATCTTGATCCTCGATGCGGGTACGGGGCGCGTCGTGGATGCCAATCCGTTCATGACCGAGCTGACCGGCTACTCACGTGGTCAATTCCTGGGCAAGCACCTCTGGGAGATCGGGCCGTTCTCGGATGCTGCCGCGTCCAAGGTCTCCTTCGACGAACTGAAAGCGCTAGACTACGTTCGCTACGACGATCTGCCGCTGAAGGCCCGGGACGGGCGCGAGGTGGCCGTCGAGTTCGTGAGCAACGTTTACCTGGTCAATGGCGAGAAGGTCATCCAGTGTAACGTCCGGGACATCACGGCGAGAAAGCAGGCCAAGGACACGCTGAGGATGCGCGAGCGTGCCATCGAGGCCGTGTCTCAGGGCATCATCATCACGGACTCCAGAACCGCGGACAACCCCATCGTGTACACGAGCCCGGGCTTCACGGCGATGACGGGCTACGAGGGCGAAGAAGCGCTGGGACGGAATTGCCGATTCTTGCAAGGTGCGGGCACGGATCCGGGCGCGGTCTCGATGCTCCGGGAGGCGATTCGAGCAGAGCGAGCGTGCACGGTGGAGCTCTTGAACTTCCGCAAGAACGGAACGCAGTTCTGGAACAACGTCGCCATCTCGCCCGTGAAGGACGAAGGCGGCTGCGTGACTCATTTCGTGGGCGTGCAGACGGACGTGACGGCGCGTCGGCTGCTCGAGTCTCAGTTCCTTCAGGCTCAGAAGATGGAGGCGGTCGGGCGACTGGCGGGCGGCGTGGCGCACGACTTCAACAACGTCCTGTCCGTGATCCTCAGCTACGCGGAGATGATCCGCGGCCAGCTCGAGCCGGACGAGCCTCTTCGTGCCGACGTCGACGAGATCGGGAAGGCGGCCTTGCGAGCGACCGATCTCACCAGGCAGCTTCTCGCGTTCAGCCGCCAGCAGGTGCTCGAGACGAAGGTCCTGAGCCTCAACCAGACTCTTTCGGGGATGGAGAAGCTGCTACGGCGCCTGCTTGGCGCCGACATCGAGGTGACCCTGCTCCCGGCTGTCGAGCTCGGCAACGTCAGGGCAGACCCCGGCCAGATCGAACAGGTCATCATGAACCTCGCCGTCAACGCGCGCGACGCCATGCCCGACGGCGGCAAGCTGACCATCGAGACCGCGAACGTCGACCTCGACGAGGACTATGCTCGCGAGCACCACGATGTGCGAGCTGGCCAGTACGTCGTGGTGGCCGTGCACGACACCGGGACCGGGATGGACAAGGAAACCCAGGCGAGGATCTTCGAACCCTTCTTCACGACGAAGGAAAAGGGAAAGGGGACCGGGCTCGGCCTCGCCACGGTGTTCGGGATCGTGAAGCAGAGCGGCGGTCACATCTTCATCTACAGCGAGCCCGGTACCGGGACCACGTTCAAGATCTACCTACCGATGGTCGGCGCGCCGGTCGTCGTCCCCGCTTCCACGCCGACCGCGACCGAGCCCGAGCACGGTGGCGGCACCATCCTTCTCGTCGAGGACGAAGAGCAGCTGCGTGGTCTCGCTCGCACCGTTCTGCGGCGGAAGGGCTACGTCGTACTCGACGCACCGAACGGCGGGGAAGCTCTGCTCATTTGCGAGCAGCACGCGGGGAACATCGACCTCCTGTTGACCGACGTGGTGCTCCCGCGGATGAGTGGACGGCAGCTCGCCGAGCGCCTCGCGCCGCTGAGGCCGGCGATGCGCGTGCTCTACATGTCCGGTTACACGGACGACGCGATCCTCCATCACGGCATCATCGATTCGCGCGTCGCATTTCTACAGAAGCCGTTCACGCCAACGTCGCTGACGCGAAGAGTTGCGGAGAGCCTTCGTGCACCGCAGCGGGCAGGCAACGGCTGACTAAACCCCGCGACGCTGCCGTGACGGTCCGGGCCTCGCGTGCGTTCAGCGCTTCAGCTCGAGCACCTGGGGGAAGCGCAGCAGCCCGCGTCGCGACGCGGCGATGCTCAGCAGCTCGAGCGCACCCACTATCACCAGGGTGAACACACCGGCGGCGACGAATCGTCGGGAGCGGCTCCGCAGACGCGGTCGTGCGGGTGACTCGTGGGCAACCACGTCCCCCGGAGAGAGATACGCCGAGCCCGTCACCGCGACCGCGGTTTCTGGCACCGGGTCATTCGACGTCGTCACCCGCGCGAAGCCAGGAGCTTCGACGTGATCCGGTTTCTGGGGAGGCGCTACGTCGACGGCGTCGTGCTCGTTCGTTGCGATGACCACGGGTGCCATCGCGCGCACGCCGCTGCTTGCAGTATCGGCGAGACGACGTTCGGCCTCGAGCAGCGCACGGAAATCGCTCGCTCTGGCCCGCACCGTCGCACCGCTCATGACCGCGTCCGGAGCTTCGCGCTGTCCCGCCGCACCCCGCTCGGTGCTCAGCCCGAGTAACGATTCGTCGACGACTCTCGGCATCGTCGGACGATCCGAATGCCGCTCCTCGTCCACCGCTCCTCCCGGCAACGCAGCCCCGCGCGTGTCCATCGAGATACCATTTTGCAGCGGTGCATGGACGGTCGCAACGACGACTCGCGGGGTGCCGACCCGTTTTGTGATCCGGGGTCGCAGGCGAGAACACTCGCGGCCGGTGTGCGCTGACCGCATACCCTCGTCGGGGGACGGGTCACCAAGCACTCGGTGAACTCATGACTACAAACCGCGTCTGACCGGACGCCGATCCGCAGTCGAGGCCACCCTGAAACGCGCGAAGTATTTCCCACGGGGTGCGAACTATTTCCCACCCCAGCGCTCTTGCTCGGGCAGGATTGTCTGGAAAGGCGTGCGCGGCGTCGGCAACGGCTGCCACGGCGGTGGGGTCGGGAGGGGGGTTCGGGCCTCCATGCGGCGTGGGCGCTCGCCACGCAGCCCGAGTTTGTGTGAGGTGCTTGCCTTCGACCGCGATTCTACGTTCATCGGTAACCGTCTTTCGTACATGGGATGCTCGTGAGCCTCGACGGAGTTGGTGCGCGCGCCCGCACCATTCCCCCCGGTGTCGTGCGGGGCGCGCGTCGGCGTCGAGAGCAGGCACCGTGCCAATTCGATCGCCGGTTCCTCTTGCATCCGTTTCTCACCGGCGATACCTCCCCGGTTGCGCTGTCGCGCAACCAGCGATGTCGAACCAGGGGGACCCAGGCCTCGCGAAAGCTGCGGCGGACGACGCACGCGCGCACCTCGAGCGACTCGCTGCAATAGGAACGTATGCGGCGGCCATCGTTCACGAGCTATCGAACCCTCTGGCAGCGACGCGCGCGGCGCTGAACGCTGCACGTCATGCTTCCGGGGCGAAGGCGCGGCGTCGCTGGCTCCGCGCGATCGAGCGTGCGACGGAGCGAGAAGCTCAACTGCTCGAGAGCGTCCTGCGCTTCGCTCGCGAGGGCGTCCTCCGGACCGTGGACGCGGAGCTCGAGGGCATCCTGCGTTGCGCAGAGCACGCCGTGTGTGACGATGACGCGACGGCGAATCTATCCGTGGAGATCGAGATTGCGGGGGGCGCCGAGAGGGCCAGGTGCAACCCTGCAGCGCTGGAGCAGGTGCTGATCGACCTGCTCAGGAACGCGGCGGAAGCGTCTAGCGCGCGAACGCGGATCCGCGTCGAGTGCGAGGAGGATCGTATCGCGCTGACCGTCGCCGACGATGGTACCGGGCCCGGCCAGAACGATCCGGAGGATCTGTTCCTTCCTGGGTACTCGACCAAGGTGGATCACGCGGGGCTCGGCCTCTTCTTCGCGCGAGCTCTCGTCACCGCTCAGGGGGGGGACATTGCCGCGCGACGTCGAGGGCACGGAGGTACGGAATTCGTTCTCCGGCTTCGTCGTGTCGCGGGATGAAGCGCCGCTCGCGGTTCAGGCAGCAGTCGGGCCTTCCGTGTTCGGGCATTGCTGGAGACCGAACTTCTCGATCCTGTAACGAACCTGATCGCGATTCAGTCCGAGGAGCTTTCCAGCTCGAACTTGATTCCAGTCCGTGGCCTGCAGCGCTTGCAGCAGAAGACTTCGTTCGAGGTGTTCCAGACTCAGACCATCGGGGGGCAGCCGGACCTGGTATTCCCCCGGCCTGCGCCCGCCGAGCCGGCAGTCCGCGGCGGTCAACGTGCTGCCGTTGCCGAGGAGCACGGCGGTCTCCAGCGTATGCTTCAGCTCACGCGCGTTGCCGGGCCAGTCGTGTTTCTCCAGCCTGGTGATCGCCGCTGATTCGAGGTCCGGCGGATCTCGGCCGAGCGTCCGCGCGATCTGGAGCAAGAAATGACGAGCCAGCGGTTCGACGTCTTCCACGCGCTCGCGCAGCGGCAAGAGATGAATCGGGACCACCCGCAGGCGATAGAAAAGATCGGTCCGGAACCGCCCCGCCTCCACCTCGTCCGCGAGGTTCCTGTTCGTCGCGGCAATCACGCGCACGTCGACGTGCACGTCCCGGGTTCCTCCGACGGGCCGGAAAGCACGCTCCTCCAGGAACCGGAGGAGCTTCGCCTGCAACGACGGCGGCATCTCTGCCACCTCGTCCAGGAAGACGGTTCCGCCGTTGGCGAGCTCGAGCAGGCCGCGCTTTCTCTTGCCGGCGCTGGTGAACGCGCCGGCTTCGTGGCCAAAGAGCTCGCTCTCGAGAAGGTTCTCCGGAATCGCAGAACACGTGATGTTCACGAAAGGGCGCGAGCTTCTCGAGCTTGCGTGATGCAGAGCGTGAGCCACCACGTCCTTTCCCGTCCCGCTCTCCCCGGTCACGAGGATGGTGGCGGTCGGACTCGCGACGACGCGCGCGATCAAGGCTCGCAACGCGCGAGTATCTGCCGAAGCACCGATGATCTCGGGCGAGGGCGCTGCAGCTGACGTAGCCAGAGCCACCGCCGGCTTCTCGGTGATAGCGGGGGCGTTCGCGCGCCGGGAGCTCGGCTCCTTCGGTTCGATCAGGGCGTGGATCATGCGGAGCAAGTCGTCGGTGTTCACTGGCTTCGCTGCATAGTCGGCCGCCCCGCACTTCATGGCCTGCACCGCGACCTGAACACTGGAGAAGCCGGTCATCAGGATCACCGCCGTATCGGGCGAGAGCCGCTTTATTCGCCTGAGAATGTCGAGCCCACAGGCGTC
>Ga0265334_10000211_pt1 | contig 33317 bp, 31 predicted proteins | sample 42023metaG_FD_192442 | JGI IMG/M metagenome (GOLD analysis project Ga0265334, IMG submission 192442) | Rhizosphere microbial communities from Carex aquatilis grown in University of Washington, Seatle, WA, United States - 4-20-23 metaG | ecosystem: Host-associated > Plants > Roots > Rhizosphere... | reverse complement strand
CCGACTCCGTTGAACCGCCGAATCCCATAGAAATATGAGGTGCCTATTATAAGGAATAAACCTTTTTCAGTCTAACCTAAACCGGTTTATTTACTGGGCTTTTAGCTCGTTTTAGGCGGGAAGTGCACAATAAAATGTGCAATCGGATTGAGAGGTTTTTTGTTCCACGTGGAACAACGTCCCATTCGGTTGAAACGAATGGGACGACCCTCATTCCATGATTAAGGGCGACCCCTGTTGGGGTCCGGCAATCGAATCATAGAAAATTGAAAATCGACAATGCCGATTGGGTCTATTCTCCATTTTCAATTTTCGTCAGTTAAAGCGGATTCTTGCTGGGCTGGCCCGCAAGCCGTGGATAACGCAGGGGGGTTTTCCCCACTTTCTCCACAACGAGAAGGACCCGACGGGAATCGAGGCCCGGGAGGGAATAAGGCTTATTTTCCAATACTTTGCCGCCCAACCAATGTAAGGCGTTCTCGGACTTATCCACAGCGTGATACCGGTCCTCGGTCATCCAATCCACCAGATATCCACCGACCTTCAGCAGGGGAAGGGCGTACTCCAAAAGGACCGGTAAGTCCGCCACGGCACGGGCCGTCACCAGGTCCCAGCTTTCCCGCAACCGTGGGTCCCGTCCCACATCCTCCGCACGGCCGTGAAGGGTCGCGCAATCGAGGATCCCCCCCTCCAAACAGGTGGAAAGAGCCTGGATCTTCTTGGCCGTGGCATCCATCAAGGTCACTTCCCAGGCCGGGAACCCATAGGCCAAGGCCACCCCGGGAAAGCCGCAACCTGTGCCCAAGTCCAAGGCCCGATAGGGGGTTTTGCCGGCGGAAAGCCTCTCCAAAAGGGGGAAGGCCATGGCGGAATCCAACACATGTTGGATCCGAACCTCGGATTCTTCGGTGAGCCGGGTCAAATTGAGCGATTCGTTGACCGCCAACATCTTCTCGAGGAAATCCGCAAGGCCCTGGAGCCTCGTCGGGTCCGCCCATTTCTCCAGCTGGGCCCTTTGGAGGGTTTCGGCCATGCCGTCGGGGGTGGGGATCACTTCGAAACCTCCGGGGGGTGATGCAACGCCAGGAGAATGACCGATATATCCGCCGGCGTCACCCCCGGAATGCGGGCGGCCTGGCCCACGGTGTTGGGAAGCACCCGCCGGAGCTTTTCCCGGCCCTCTCGGGAGAGGGAGGCGACCCGTTCATAGGCGAAGTTCGGGGGGATCAGGGTGTCCTCGCCCCGTTTCTGACGCTCAATATCCCGCCTTTGCCTGGCTAAATACCCCTCGTACTTGATCTCCACCTCGCATTGGAACGACACCGGGGCGTCCCATTGGAGATCTGGAGGCAAATAGGGCTTGAGGTGGTCGTAGGTGACTCCTGTTCGGCGCAATAGGTCCGCCACCTTCAGGGTTTTGTCCTGGGCGGGAAACTCCTCGGGGTATTGGTCCAGGAGTGCTTGGGGAACGCCCTTGGATCGGAGGACCTGGAGGCCCTTTTGGATGGCCACCCGGCGCGCCACCAAGGCTTCACGGGCTTGGAGGGGGATCAAACCCCACTCCCAGCCCTTTTCCATCAACCTCAGATCGGCGTTGTCCGGACGGCAAAGGAGCCGGTATTCAGACCGGGACGTGAAGAGCCGGTAGGGTTCTTCGGTGCCCCGGGTCACCAAGTCATCGATCAAGACCCCCAGATAGGCTTCCTCTCGGCCCAAAACGAGGGAGGATTGGCCCCGTACCTTCCGGGCGGCGTTCAAACCGGCCATCAATCCCTGGCCCGCGGCCTCCTCATAACCGGAGGTGCCGTTGATCTGGCCCGCCAGGAAAAGGTTCTCGACCTTCCGGGTCTCCAGGGAATGGAGTATCTCCGTGGGGGGGATGAAATCGTACTCCACGGCATAGCCTGGCCGGATGATCTCGGCGGATTCGAGGCCCGGAATGGTCCTGAGGAAGGCGTATTGGACGTCCAAGGGCAGGGAAGTGGACAACCCGTTGAGGTAATACTCATTGGTGGAGAGGCCCTCAGGCTCCAAAAAGATCTGGTGGCGTTTGCGGTCGGGGAACTTCACCACCTTGTCCTCGATGGAGGGGCAATAGCGGGGTCCGATGCCCCGGATGACCCCGGAATAGAGCGGGGACCGGCTCAAATTGTCCTGGATGACCCGATGGGTGGTTTCAGTGGTGTAGGTGATGTGGCAGGCGATTTGGGGCATCTGGGGAAAGACTGTGGTGAAGTGGGAGAAGGGAACCGGCGAATCATCGCCCGCCTGGGGCTCGCACTTCGAAAAGTCGATGGATTCCCGCTTCACCCGGGGGTTGGTGCCGGTCTTGAGGCGACCCACCGGGAAACCCAGGTCCCTCAATTGCGTTGAGAGGCCCAAAGCCGCCGGCTCCCCGGTCCGGCCGCCCTCAATCTTCCTGTCCCCGATATGCATGAGGCCGTTGAGGAAGGTGCCGGTGGTCAAGATGACCGCCTGGGCCCGGAGGATCTCGCCGGAATCCGTCACCACCCCCACCACCCGGGAACCCTCCAGCACCAAACGCTTCACGGTGGCCTGGAGGACCTGCAGGCCCGGTTGCCGCAGGACCGTCTGCTTCATGCGTTGGTTGTAGGCTTCCTTATCGCATTGGGCCCGGTACCCCCAGACCGCGGGTCCCTGGGTCTGGTTCAACACCCGGGATTGGATCGAGGTGGCGTCGGTATTCTTGGCCATCTCCCCGCCGAGCGCGTCGATCTCCCGGACCAGGTGCCCCTTGGCGAGGCCGCCGATGGCTGGGTTACAACTCATCTTGGCGATGGTGTCGGGGTTCATGGTGAGGAGAGCGGTGGAGAGGCCTAGGCGCGCGGCGGCAAGCGCGGCTTCACAGCCGGCGTGGCCGGCGCCGACCACCAGGATCTCGTAGGAAGGGGCGTTCATGGGATGGGGTTTATAACACGCGGAAGGGGAAGGACTCAATCCACCCGAATGTTCCACGTGGAACATCAGGCACTCCTATTCCCCGGAGCTTCAGTCTTATTCATGCGACGACGAAAACCTTGAAGGTGCCCCCGGGGAAGGGTCTGAGCGTTGGACGCCCCGTAAATGGAGTTCAGGTTTAGCGGAGCCCCTCGGATAAAACGCCTTCCTAAGTCTATCCAGATCGAATAAGTTGAATCTGGGATGGAGGGAAACCCATGCGCCTCGCGTTCATTTTGTTCGACGGCTTGACGATGTTGGACTTCATCGGCTTTTACGATCCCGTGACCCGTTTGAAGTCGATGGACCTGGTCCCGGATTTTTCATGGGACCTCTGTGGCCTGACGGCCGACCTCCAGGACGATCACGGCCTCATCTACCGCGTGGACAGGATCCGACCGGACTTGTCCGCGTATGACGCGATCTTTGTCCCGGGCGGGTTCGCCACGCGGGAACTGATGAACGATGAAAATGTTTTTCTCCCTTGGCTCCACGGCGCCGCTCCATGCCGAACCAAACTCTCGGTCTGCACCGGCTCGCTCCTCCTGGGCGCCGCGGGATTCCTGAAAGGGAAGAAGGCGACGACCCATCCCAACGCGATGGATCTCTTGCGCCCCCTTTGCGGCGAGGCGCTCCCGGATCGGGTGGTCCACGACGGGGATCTCTGGACCGCCGGGGGAGTCTCCTCGTCGTTGGACTTAGGTCTCGCCTACTGCGAAAGCCTGGTTGGCGCGGGGAATCGACGGAAGATCCAGGCCCAGATGGACTATCCGGACTTTTGTTTTTGACTATTTTTTGTCTTACTTAAACCGGGAGGAAGACTTGCGACTTTACCTGATCCGGCACGGGAGTCCCGACTACGCCGTGGACGGCCTCACGAAGGAAGGCCACCTCGAGGCCCAAGCCTTGGCGAAACGCCTTTCCCGCCTGGGACTGGACCGGCTCTATAGCTCCCCCCTGGGCCGCGCCCGGGCCACGGCGAAATACACCGAGGAGGCCCTGGGAAAGGCCGCCGAGGTCTTGCCTTGGACCCGGGAGCTCTCGGACTGGAAGACCGACCAGCCCCCCTGGGGCCGCCTCATGGCCTGGGACACGCCCGCGGAGATCATGAGGTCGTGGCTCCCCGTCCCCGGGGATTCCCTTGAGGTTTTCCCTCCCTTCCAGGGGTTGTCCATCCCGGAGGGCTTTGTCCGGCTGGCGGGGGAATCCGACCGGTTCTTGGAGACCTTGGGATACCGACGCGAAGGCCACCGATACAAGATCCTCCGGGCCACCCGCGAGAAGGTCGCGCTCTTCTGCCATGGGGGCTTCGGCCTGACTTGGCTCGCCCACCTCCTCCAGATCCCCCTGACCTTGGCCTGGTCCGGGTTCTGGCTGGCCCCGACCTCGGTCACCACGGTCCTGATGGATGAGCGCACTTCGGAATGGGCCACGCCCCGTTGCGTGGGGCTTTGCGACGTCTCGCACCTCTATGCGGAAGGCCTTCCGGTCTCAACGCATGGGATCAAGGGGAACCAAGATTAGCCGGACGATGGATGACATTTCAGCCGGAAGGGAAGCAAGAAGAATCCAGACTCTTATTTGCCGATACAAAACCGGCTGAAGATTTCCTCGAAGGCCTCTTGGGGCAGGTCCCGGCCCCGCACCCGGCCGACGGCCAGGATGGCCTCCCGCAGTTCCTCGGCCCACTTATCCCAAGGCTCCCGGGTTTCCATCAAGCCCCCCAAACTTTCGAGGGACTCCACCGCCTTCGCGATTTCCCGACGGTGTCGCTCTTGGGTCAGGACCACGTCCGAGGAGGCCGTTTCGCCGGGGGCCAGGACGGCCAGGCGCCCCTTCAACTCATCGAGGCCTTGGCCCGAGACGCAGGAAACCGCAAGGCTCCGGTCCGCCGGTAGTCCCGACAGGTCCGGCGGGGCCAAGTCCACCTTGTTGACCAGGAACCAGGTCTTGGGGTCTTGAAGACGGTCTTTCGCCTCGACCAGCCCCTCCAGGGGCCTGGAGGCGTCCAGGACCCAAAGGGCCAGATCCGCCTCCTCCAGGATTTTCCGGCTCCGGCGCACGCCTTCCGCCTCAATCCGGTCGCCGGACTTCCGCAATCCCGCCGTATCGAAGAAGCGGACCCGGACCCCCGCCATGACCATCTCGCCTTCCACCGCGTCACGGGTGGTGCCGGCGATCGGGGTCACGATGGCCCGATCCCTGCCGAGGAGGGCGTTCAGGAGGCTGGATTTGCCTACGTTGGGCGCCCCCACCAAGGCCACCACGAGGCCTTCCTGGAGGACGCGGCCCTCCCCATAGGACTCAAGCAACTTTTGGAGCAGGTTCAGGCATTCCCCCCAGGCCCGTTGGAACTTGGGACGGTCCAATTCCGGGATGCCGTCCTCGGCGAACTCCAGCCGCGCCTCGATCTGGAGGTAAAGGGCCTTGAGTTTCTCCTCAACGGGTTCCAGGAAGGCCGAAAGGCCGCCGGTGAGCTGGCGGAGGGCTTGGCGGCGGGAGGCCTCCCCTTGGGCGGCCACCAGGGCCTGGACGGCCTCGGCCTGGGACAGGTCCAGCCTTCCGTTGCGGAAGGCGCGGTAGGTGAATTCCCCGGGAAGCGCCGCCCGGGCGCCCGCTTGGGTCAGGAGCGCCAGGAGCTTGGCCAGGACCGCGGGGGACCCATGGACCTGCAGTTCCACCACATCCTCGCCGGTGGAACTTTGGGGGCCCGGCATCACCAGGGCCAATCCTTCGTCCACCGTGTCTCCCGTCAACGGGTCTTGGATGGAACCGAACCGAAGGCTACGGCGGGGCGGGAGCGGGGAAGGGGCGGCCCAGAGACGCGAGGCGATCGCCAGGGCTTGGGGGCCTGAAAGCCGCACGATGCCCACGGCGCCCAACCCGGGCGCGGTGGCGACCGCCACGATGGTGTCCCCCAGTTCGTACATGGTGCCCAGTCTTAAATTTTGAGTTTAAAAACCCTGAGCCATCAATTTAACACAGGGACCACAGAGACCACAGGGACGGCATTATTGATTTATAGAATTTGAAAGCTTAAGGCGGATGAGTTTTCCCTGTGGTCCCTGCGTTTTAAGGCATTTTCTTGCTTGAAATAAAAAAGCCCCGCGCCCATTGGTAGGGGCGGGGCTCTTTATCTTAAAAGGGTTAAGCCCGGTTGCCGATGTTGTCGTCCATCTCCGGGGGTTCCGGGGCCACGGCGTTGCCGATCATTTCGTGGTCCTCGGGGGCGGCCGCAGGCGTCGAAACCACGGCCTCAGGAACATAAGCCGGCGCGTCGTTTCCAGACTCCTGGCCTTCAGGCTCGGACACCGTCCCGGGTTCCATGGGCGCGGCTTCCAAGGGGGCGGTGTTTTCCGCGACCTTGGGGTGCTTCGGCACGATCATCACGCGCCGCCGCAGGCCCTCGCCGGTGGATTGGGTGGTGACTTCCGCGTGGTCCCGGAGGGTCAGGTGGACGACCCGGCGGTCCCGCGAGCTCATGGGCTGCAGGGCCACGGTTTGGCCGGTTTCGGCCGCCCGTTTGGCCATTCCGTTGGCCATTTCCTGGAGCTTCTCGCGCTGGCGTTCCCGGTAGCTCTCGATGTCGATCACCACGAGGGAACGCTCATCGTCGCAGGCCTTCTGGACGATCTTGGACACGATGTACTGCAGGCTCTCCAGGTTCTGGCCGTGGCGGCCGATCAGGAGGCCCCCCGAGGGGCCCACCACGTCGAGCACGGTGTTGCCGTCGGCGTCCTTCTTGCGCTGCACCTTGTCGGGCAACCCCATGGCCCGTAGGACGCGGGTCAGGACCACCTCGGCGTAGGCCGGGGCCGCGGCGGGCTTCAACGAGACCTTGAGCTTGGCGGGCTTGGAACCCAGCCCCAGGAAACCCTTGCTGCCCTCATGGATCACCTCGATGCGCATCTGGTCGGGACCCACGTTGAACCGGCGGGCCGCCTCCTCGCGGGCGTCCTCCACCGAGCGGCCGGAGACCTCCACCCAACCCCGTCCCTCGCGGTGCTCGCGCGGCCCCTGGCCATCCCGGGACTCGGGCTTACGGTTGAAATTGCGGTCGTTGGGGCGGTCGTTGCGGAAACTCCGGTTGCCGTCGGGGTGGCCGCCGGGCCGGTTGCCGGAATCACGGCGCGGGAATTCCTGCCGGTCGTTGCGTGGACCCCGGTTGCCGTTCGAGGGACCGGTGGTGTTGCCGTTGGCCTCCGGACGACCCCCGGACCGGTTGCCCCGGTATCGGTTGCCCCGGTTTCGGTCTTGGTTCGGATTGGAATTCGGGCTCGAATCTGGACTCATGCTGGTACTTCCTTTCTTGGACTGAATCGGCCGAGCGGTCCCGGTGAGGGGGGACGGAATGGCCCCGGGCCGCTTCCCGATGGGAAGGCGGCCGTCGGCCTTGGATGAGTCGCTTGCGGTCCGTTCAACGTCCGGGGCCTCCCCCAGGGAGGCCTCCTGCTAGGCCTGGCTCGTCGCCCGATTCACCATCCGCTGCTGGACCAGACTCAGCAGGTTCGTCACCACCCAGTACAGCAACAGCCCGGCGGGCCACTGGAAGGAGATGAAGGTGAGGAAGATCGGGAAAAACCACATCATGAACTTCTGCTGGCCCCCCGCCGCGTTCGGCGTGTTCTGGGCCGTCAACCTCTGCTGGACAAACATCGTGACCCCCATGACGAGGGGCAGCACGTAATACGGGTCCTTGAGGGACAGGTCCTGGATCCAAAGCGCGAACGGCGCCCCGCGGAGCTCGATGGCGTGGGCCAGGAGCGAGTACAGGGCGAAGAACACGGGCATCTGGAGCACCATGGGCAGGCAGCCGCTGGTGAAGTTGATGTTGGCTTCCTGGTACAGCTTCATGGTCTCTTCGTTCTGCTTCTGCTTGTCGTTGGCGTATTTGCGCTTGAGGGCCTCCAACTTGGGTTGGATGGACTGCATCTTCTTGTTGTTCTGGCTCATGTTCTTGTAGCTGGAATGGGTGGGCCACCAGAGCACCAACTTGACCAACACCGACAGCAGGATGACCGCCAATCCCCAGTTGTGGCACCAGCCGTAGAACCACTTCATGAGGAGCAGGAGGTAGAAGCTGATGAACTCGAACATGCCCAGGTCGAGGGCCTTCTCGAGTTGCACCCCCAGGGCCTTAAGGTTGCCGACTTCCTGGGGACCCAGGTACAGGCTGTAGGAGGCCGAGAAGCCGTCCCCGGCCTTGATCGCGGGGGCGGCGAAAACCAGCTCCGGGCGGGGCACCCAAAGCGCGAGGTCCAGGGCGTGGCTGTCCTCATCCTGGCTGATGAGGCGGGGATGGCGGTCCCGGACCAACCGGGCCGTGACGTTGCCGGAGGAGGGGGAGGGAATCAGGGCCGACAGGTAGAACTGGTCCGCGAAAGCCGTCCAACGCACGTTGTCGGTGTAGTCCTTGGATTCCTGGGACTTCTTGGGCTTCTCGGTGCGCATCTTGTCGCCCTCGAAGGTCGCCGTGCGGAAGCCCGAGGCGCGGGAGTTGGTGCCGGTGAACTCCTCGTGGCCCAGGTCCGAGGGCCCCTCGAGGACGAGCTCGGAAGGGCCGAGGCCCGCGCCCATCGACCGGAGCCGCGTGGTGACGCCCAGGACATAGGAACCGTTCGTGAAGGTCACGGTCTTCTCGACCCAGGCCCCGGCGGACTGCGCCCGGAGCGTCACGGTGGCGGCTTCGGTCCCCGTCAACTTGATCTCGCGGGCACCGCCCACGAGCTCCCAGTTCAGGGATCCCAAGTCGCCCGCGGGGGAATAGGCGAGGGCCAGGGGTTTCGGCGAGTCCGTGTCGGCGCTCACCAGGTCGAGGGGGCGCTTCGTGTGGCGGTTGAGGAACTTCGTCAATTCATAGGAGGTCAACACCGCGCCCTGGTTGGAGAGCGCCGCCTTGTAGAGGGACGTGACCACCGTCACTTGGGCGGGTGCCGCGCTCTTTACGGGCTGTACGGAGCGGGGGCGGGTTGAGGGTTTCGCCGAGGGGGACATCACCGCGAACGAACCGGCCGGGGCGGCGGAAGAAGGGGAGGGGGATGCGGAAAGCGCCACGTTCGCGTGGGAGCCGGGAACCGGCGGGACCGGGGCCGGCGCGAAGATGCCGTTGTAAACCATCAGGATGGTGAAGGCCACCACCATGAACAGGATGAGTCGGATGTTCTGCTGGTCCAAGGAAAGCCCCCGTTGATTGGTCTTATGGAACGGGGTGGAACCCTCCGGACGAGTAGGGATGGCACCGACCCAGCCGTTTCACACCCAACCAGAGACCCCGCAGGACGCCATAGCGTTCCACGGCTTGATAGGTGTATTCCGAGCAAGTGGGGGTGAACCGGCAGGAAGACGGCAGGTAGGGCGAAAGGAAGCCCTGATAGGCCTTGATGAGCCAAAGCAACCCACGCGTCATGAGCCGATTCCCCTGGTGTCGCCTCTATCCGGGGGGGCCGCTTCGGCCGGTCCGGAACTCGTCCGAGGGAAAAGCCCCGCGCGTTTGGCGAGAGCCAAAAAGGAATCCCGCAAAGCGTCGAAGGGGCGTTGGGCGGCGGTCCGTTTCGGGATCAGGATGATCCGGTACCCGTCACGGAACCGCGCCTTCTCCACCCGGTAAATCTCTCGGAGCCGTCGTTTCAACCGGTTCCGGTCGTGGGCCTTGCCATGCGCCCGACCGACCGAGATGCCGTAGAGGCCCCGAGGCGGAGATTTCGAGAACTGGACGTAAAAGGCCAGGTTCGGGTCTTCGACCTTGCGGCATTGTTGAAAGACGGCTTTAAAGTCTTTCGAACTTCTGAGCCGCTCTTCTTTGCGGTAGGGCGGCATGATCGTCTTTTTTAAACTTCCGTTATTGGACACTCACCTTACGGCGGCCCTTCTTGCGGCGCTGCGAGAGCACCCGGCGTCCTCCCACGGAACGCATGCGAATGCGGAATCCGTGGACTTTCTGGCGCTTACGTTTGTTCGGCTGGTACGTACGTTTCATGGTCGGCGTCGTCCCTCTATTAATGAACGAATGGATCCCACCTGGGCAGGGCCGGTAGGCCGTTGGGAAGCTCCCAGAGCCGGGGATTCTAACGGAGCCCAACGGGGGGGTCCACCCTAAAAGGCCGGTCCCCCCATCCGTTGACGGCTCCTCCCCCCCTGCCTACACTTGGTGGGATTTCAACCAGCGCCCAAAGGCCCCCTTTTGCCGATTCTCCAAGGTTCCCACCTCCAATTCAGTTACGGCCGGCGGTCCCGGGACCTCTTCCGGGACGTGTCCCTTTCCTTCGAGCCGGGGGATTTCACCGCGTTCCTCGGTCCCAACGGGGCGGGGAAGTCCACGCTCCTCAAATTGTTCGCGGGACTGCTGTCGCCCACGGCCGGTCGGATCCTTTTGGAGGGGAAGGACCTCTCGGAGGTTTCCCCGAAGGAACGAGCCCGGTTCCTCGCCTACGTACCCCAAGGCCTCCACTACGCCTTCCCCCTCACGGCCCGGGATTGCGTGGCCCAAGGCCGTTACGCCCATCTCGATTGGTTCGGCCGATTGTCCCGCACCGACCGGACGCTTTGCGACCAGGCCCTGGAGCTTTGCGACGCGGCGTCCCTTGCGGACCGTTGGCTCGAGGAATTGTCCGGCGGGGAACGCCAACGGGTCCTCCTCGCCTCCGCCCTCGCCCAGGACCCGCGGGTCCTGTTGTTGGACGAGCCCACCCTCTCGTTGGACCCGGGCCACCAGGATCAGTTCTTCCGGGTCGTCCGCCACCTCCACCGGAAACGGGGACTCACGGTCCTGATGGCCACGCATGAGCTGAACCTGGCGGCAACCTACGCGGACCGGGTCGTCCTGCTGTCCGAGGGAAAAATCCAAGCCGACGACGAACCGGACTCGGTCTTGACGGCCGGGAGGATCCACCGGACATTCGGCGTCCGCCTTCGCCGGGTCCGGATGGGGAAGGGCCGCTTCCAATTGATCCCAGCGGCCTTTCCGGGGGACAAGCCTTGATCAACCCCATGACGGTCCCGGAACGAAGGGGCCTCTCTCGACCGGCCGCGATGGGCTGGATCATCCTGGTCTTCCTCGCGGCGGCCTTGGCCTGTCCGTTTTGGGGCCCCACCTCGGTGAATTGGACCGCGGCTTTTTCGGGGACCGGCTCGGACGCCCAGGTCTTCCTGGACATCCGCGTCCCCCGGGTGGCCATGGCGCTCTTGACCGGCGCGAGCCTCTCGGTGGCGGGCGTGGCGTTCCAGGCCCTGTTGGGAAACCCCTTGGCGGATCCCTTCACCCTCGGAGTCGCGGGGGGAAGTTCCCTGGGCGCCGTGGCGGCGCTGCTTCTTTTGCCCTCGCTCAGCGCGCAGTTCACCGGCACGGTCCCTTTGGCGGCGTTCCTCGGGGGACTGGCCTCGGTGGCGTTGGTGTACGGCCTCGCGCGGGCGGCCCGGGGTCCTGAGACCGGGGCGCCCCTGTCCCCCGCGGCCTTGCTGTTGGCCGGCATCACGGTGAATTATTTCTTCAACGCCCTGATCCTCCTGGCGTTCTACGCGGTGGACTTCAGCCGAAGCACGTCCTTGATGCGCTGGATCCTCGGGGGGTTGGACGTGGCGGACCGGTCGGCTTTGGCGCCGGCCTTCTGGCCCTCAGCGGCGGCGTTCCTCGCGCTTTGGCTCCTTTCCCCCGCGCTCAACCTCCTGTCGGGAGGCGAGGAGATCGCGCGGTCGAAGGGCGTCAACCTGCGCGCCACGATCCTTTGGACTTTCCTGGCGGCCTCGGTCCTGACCAGCTCGGTCACGGCCTTCACCGGACCCATCGGCTTCATCGGCCTCATGGTGCCCCACGCGGCGCGGAAGTTCCTCGGCCATGACCACCGGTGGCTTCTTCCGGGCTCGGCCCTTCTCGGAGGGGCCTTCCTAGCCCTGGCGGATACCGCGGCCCGAACCTGGTTCGCCCCGGCGGAACTGCCCGTAGCGGCCCTCACCGCCCTGTTGGGCGGGCCCTTTTTCCTCTTCCTTCTTTTTCGCCAATTCCAAAACAAGGTCTCCTAGATCCGGGAAGCCTCCTCCCATCCGAATTGGGGAAGCGGTTTTTCTTTTGGATTTATTGGGTTTTTCCAAGCACGCCTCCTGACAATTTGTATTTAAAACCCACACGACAATATTTAGTGAAAACCACCGCTTGGTTAAATGTTAAACACGCATCCTTTTGGACATTTTTAGTCAAAAGAGGTATAGTTCTGGTGCGGGTTAAACGACATCCCTTTCTTTTCACAGTTAACCCGCTTTTAAATTCAACCGCGGACTCCGCGGTGGCCGCATATCGAAAGGGGTCGTTCCATGAAAACCAAACTCAAGCCCGGGTCTTCCCCCCAGGACTGGAAAAAGGGCCTCCTTGCCCTCAATCATTTCTGGAAAGCCGGTTACATGCCGGATGACATGGAACGTCATTTCTTCCTGACTTGGTTCGCCCTGTCCGAGGGCCGCATCCTCCAGGCCGTGCAAGCCATGCAGCTGCACCGCAATACCTTCCAGAACTACCTCTCCAAGTTCCGGCTTGCCCGCCAAACCATCCGCCTGCGTCGGCTTTGGCAAAACCTTGATGACGGCAAGGGAGCCAAGACTTTTGGGACCCGCATGGGCGCCTACTATAAGAAGACCACGCCCAAGCCCGCCCTCACCCCGGAGCAAAACAAGGCCCTGATCGGCCTTTGGAAGACCGGGATTCCCTCCAAGATGCTCATGCCTCATTACGTCCTTTGGGCGATCCGCGCGGGAAAGTCGAGGGAATGGATCCGGAAAAAGCTCGATTTCTCGAACCGACACCTGATTCGGGTCCTCAGCCGGGTCGCCCAACCCAAAAGCAAGGACCACTTCTGGCTTTCCCCGCTCAAGCCGAAGGCCACGGAGCTTTACCTGCCCCGGTACCAAACCCGACTCAAGAAAAGGAAGCTGGCCTAAGGAATCACACGAGTCCCCAGAATAGACTTGGACCGGTTTGAATCGTTGCTTCGGGGCACCTAGGGGCAGAGCCCCTAGGAGGGTTCGTAGGGGAAGTCCGCTCAACGCCGCCCCCCCGGGGGGGCGGTTTTTTTTCGTCCCTATTCCCTCATACCGATTGACGGCCACCCCCAAAAGCGGTAAAAACCAACTACAACTTAAACCTCTCGAGGCGTTCGGGAAGCCGGTGTGAATCCGGCGCGGGCCCGCCACTGTGAGGGACGTCTTTTTTCGGTTCCCCATTTCCTTCGGGGAAAGGTCACTGCTCCGTGCTTCGCGGGGTGGGAAGGCCGGGAGCCGAAGTCCCAAGTCAGGAGACCGGCCTCGTCGAGGAAAGAATCTGCGGTTTTCCCCGGGACGGGACCCGCGGGAGAACGCCCTCATCTTCGGCCCTTCCCCCGCCTTCCTCCCTTGGAATCCCAGGTTCGCTTGAACGGCCGGACCTCTGGGTTCCGCTTGGGGTGGATGAAATTCGGCATCCCCCGCGCCCGCTTGGGCGTGGGGGATTTTTTTTGTCCACCGTCCGGAGGTTCCGTCCGATTCCACGAGGAAAAGGAATCGAGATGAGAAAGCGTTTCGTTTGGATCTTGTGCCTGTTGTCCGGGGTCGCCGTCCCATCCGTTGGGTCGGCCGCGGAGCCCACCCCGACCCCCATGGGAACGGCGGCCCTCACCGCGCCGCCTGCGACCCCCACGGTCCGCCCGACGCAAGTCCCCGGAAACTTCCTTTTAAATGAAATCTTGGTCACCGCGAACCGGTTGGGTGTCCCGGCCCGGCAAGTCGCCAGCAGTTATACCGTGCTCACCGAGGAGGACCTGGAGCGGGGCCAACGGTCGTCCGTGGCCGAGGCCCTCCGGACCGTTCCGGCCCTCGACGTGGTGAATACCGGCGGCCCGGGCAAGACCACCAGCTTCGACCTGCGGGGCGCCGGAAGCGACCGGACCCTGGTCTTCATCGACGGCGTCGAGGTGAACGACCCCATGTCCACGGGAAGGACCTTCAACGCCGCGAACCTCACGGTGGACAACGTGGGACGCATCGAGGTCCTCCGGGGACCCCAAAGCGCCCTGTATGGGCCGGAAGCCGTGGGCGGCGTGATCCAAATCTTCACCCAACGCGGCCAAGGCCCCTTGCGGGTGCGGCTTTTGGAGGAAGGCGGGAGTTACGGCGAGTTCCGCAGTTCGATCGGGGCCTCCGGCGGGAATCCGCGCTTCGATTATTCGGCCTCCCTCTCGCACCTGGGCTTGACGGGATTTCCCATCGCCCCGCCGGACCCCACCCAGTTGCTCCCCATGAAATCGAACGGCTACCTCAACAACACCGCGTCCCTTCGGGCCGGTTGGCTTCTGGCGCCTTGGCTCAACCTCAACGGAGTGGCCCGTTATGACGACGGTCGTTCCAGCTTGGACAACGGCTCGGCGATCCGGAATGATCCGAACTACGATTTCCTGACCCGTCAATCCACCGTCCGGCTGGAGGCCGCGGGCAAGCTCCTGGACGGCCATTGGGAAACCACCTTGGGAGCTTCCCGGGCCCTCAACCACATGGAGGATCGCAACAACCCGGACCTGGACCACCCCTTTGATTTCCTGAGGGACTTTTACTCCAGCCGCGTCGACAAGATCGACTGGTTGAACCATTTCCACCTGCCGAACAACATCCTGACGGCGGGATTCGAGAGCCAGGAGGAGTCCGGGAACTCCTCCACCTACTCCGAGTCCCTCTATGGGCCCTATTCGGACGCCTTCGACAGGGAAACCTCCCGCATGAACGGGTGGTTCCTGCAGGACCAAGCCTCCTGGAAGGATCGGCTATACCTCTCGGCCGGCGCCCGCCTGGACCGCCACGACCTTTACGGACAGCAAGTCACCTGGAGGCTGGCCCCCGCCTGGATCCTTTCGGGCACGGACACCAAGCTCAAAGCCACCTGGGGCACAGGCTGGAAGGTGCCGTCCCTCTACCAACGGTTTTCCCCCTATGGGAACCCGGGCCTTTCCCCGGAAACCAGCCATTCATGGGACGCGGGTCTTGAGCAGCCGCTTCTCGGTCATCGGCTCGTCGTGGGGGCCACATATTTCCACAGCCGATACGATGATTTCATCGACTTCGACAACGTGAACTTCGTCTACCTGAACTACCACCGGGTCGGGATCCAAGGGACGGAATTAACCGGAAACTACCGGCTTCCACGGGAGGGCGCGCTCCGTTCGGCTTTTACCTGGACGGACAGCCGCAACCTGGATACAGGGGAGCCCCTCCCCCGAAGGGCCGTTCGACAGGCGTCCTTCTCGGGGGATTCCCCCCGAGTGCACCGGATTCAGGTGGGTTTGGACCTGCGTTGGGTGGGTCCCCGGTCGGATATCCTGTTCCCGCCCTGGCCGGATGTCGCCCATCAGGTGCCGTTGCCCGATTATTGGGTCACCACGGTCCGGGTCGACTGGAAGCCCTCGACCAAAGTGTCCTTTTATGGACGCGTGGAGAACCTTTCCAACCGCCGGTACGAGGAAGTCTTGGGCTACGAGACCGCCAAGCGTTCCTTCTACCTCGGAACCCGCGTCGAGCTTTGAACTCGACCCCCTCTTGGATCCCGATTCCCCACTTGGGCCTCCGTTGGGCCGCGGGGATCCTCCTCCTCGCGACCGCCTTCTTCACGGTTGGATGGGCCCTCACTTTCCCCGTGACGGTCACCGTGGATTTCGCTCCCCTGGGACGCGCGAGTGTGGTCCGTTCCATCCGCGTTTGGAAGGGTTCCACGGTCGTGGACGCGTTGCGAAAAGCGAGCGACGTGACCCAGGGGACCGTTTGCTGTGATCCCCAGGATGTGGAATCCATCGGGGGGTTCCGTTGCGATCCCAAGCGTCAGGGAGGGTGGGTCTATGAGGTGAACGGGGCCTTCGGGACCGTTTCGGCCCACCGCTACACCCTGGGTGACGGCGATCGGGTGCGTTGGTTTTACGTTGATCGGAAGTTCCGGTCAAATTTGAACCGGATTTCCGCGTCTGTTTTAACGCGTCCCTCCCCCCATCCCCCGGGACGGGACCCTTAAACCCGGTCGAACACGGTTCCCATCGCGGTGTTTATGATTTTATTTGGTCTTTTTATTCCTGCCCGTCGCGGCAGAAGGGGCTTTTAAACCGTTGACGCCGCCGAAAATGGGTTTTGAAAATAAAAAACCGCCGGGTTGTCAAGCTTCGCCCAAACACGAACCGTGATTTTTTTTAAAATATATTTACCCGCGGAGGAGGAATTATTTCTTGACTTTAACTGGAATTGGTTTAAATAGCTTGTACGCATTACACCTTTCCCCTTCCACGCGCCGCGACGACACCGAATCGAACGCCGAAGCCTCTAGAAAAACCGAACGGGAGTCGATTTCGCGCCGACCGTCTTGTGGACATTGTGGAACGTTGGGGACATTTTGTGGAAACCGCCGATCTCGAGGGCGCCCCTGGGCACCGCGGGCGGCGGTTTTTGTCGTCTTATGGGGAATGGGATGGACACCACCGTCGGCGGGGGTGGAACGACGGCGACTTTTCAAGCCGTGGTGGATGTGACGAGGTTGTTCACATCTTTGTGCACAGCGGTGGATAACTGGGCCGGTTGTCCCCAAGACCCTTCGGACTTTCCGGAGTGCGACGGGGATAAAACGTTGATAGTTTCTGGTGTTTTTTAAGAAGTCCTTTAAACAAGGCTTTTTTCAGCCTGAATTGAACCTGGAGGTTTGTGGATGGCCGACGTCGACCTGTGGTCTCGTTGCCTACAAAACCTCGAAAAGGACCTCTCTCGCCAGAGTTTCGAGACTTGGTTGAAGCCCACCCAAGCGCATTTGGTTGAAAACACCTTGAAGGTCCAGGTCCCCAACGAATTTTCCCGGGACTGGATCCAAGACCATTATCACCTGCAGATTCAAAGGACCTTGAAGGACCTCCACCCGGAGCAATTGGAGATCCGTTTTGAGGTAAATTCCCAGCTCATCGCGCCGGAACCCATCACCCCAGATCCGGTGCAACCGGAAGCCGCACCCTCATCCACTGGTATGCAGATGGAAATCGTCGAGGCGCCGGTCAGAGCGCCCCGCGACCTGTCGGGCGGTGAATTCGTCCTCAATTCCAAATTCACTTTCCAAAACTTCGTGGTGGGCAACAGCAACCGCTTCGCCCACGCGGCCTCCTTGGCGGTGGCCGAATCCCCCGCCCGCAGCTATAACCCCCTTTTCATCTACGGGGGGGTTGGGTTGGGCAAGACCCACCTTCTCCAGGCCATCGGCAACACCATCCGCCAGCAAAACCCCGCGGCAAGGATCCTCTATATCTCCTCCGAGAAATTCATGAACGACTTCATCCAGGCCATCCAATCGGGCCGCCAGCTGGATTTCCGCCACAAGTATCGGACCGTGGACATCCTCCTGATCGACGACATCCAGTTCTGGGAGGGCAAGGAAGCCACCCAGGAAGAGTTTTTCCATACCTTCAACGTCCTATATGAGCACCAGAAGCAGATCGTGGCCACCTCGGACAGCCATCCCAAGGAAATCCGGCTCGAGGAACGCCTCCGCAACCGCTTCGAGATGGGCCTCGTCACCGATATCCAAGAGCCGGATATGGAGACCCGGATCGCCATCCTCCGCAAGAAGGCCGAGACCGAGGGGATCCTGGTGCCGAACGACGTGACGAGCTTCATCGCCCAACACGTCAAGTCGAACATCCGGGAGCTGGAAGGGTCCATGCTCCGGGTCCTGGCCTTCGCCTCCCTCACCCGGCAGGAAATCACCCTCGACCTGGTCAAGGAAGTCCTCAAGGACTCCATGCCCTCGGACGACCGCCGGATCTCGATCGAGTCCATCCAGCGCCTGGTGGCCGACCGCTACCATTGCCGGTTCGCCGACATGATGTCGAAGAAACGAACGAAGCAGGTGGCTTACCCCCGCCAAGTGGCCATGTTCCTCGCCCGTGAGCTGACCCCCCATTCCTTGTCTGAGATCGGGGCGGCCTTCGGCGGCAAGGACCACACCACCATCATCCACGCCTATGACAAGATCGAGGAAATGCTGACCACCGACCTGGCGCTCCAGGCTGAAGTGACCACACTGAAGAAGCAGCTCCTTGAGGGGCCCATCCGCTTCTAACCGTAAGTCGGTCCTCCTTTCGCTTCTCTCAAAGCCGGGTCCCTTCGGGGTCCGGCTTTTCTTTTCCTGGGTTGAAACTCCCCTGTTTCCCACAGGTTCTCCCCCCCTTTCCACAGCCCAAGATCAATATCGCGCATCGGCGCCCCTGGGTTCTCCACAGGCGTTTGGGGAAAGGAGGGAACGAAAGGGGGAAAAGGCCCATGGGGGGGCATTTCGGTTGCGGGCCTGTGGACAACAGCTATAATATCCACGGATTTTTCCCAAAAATTTTCTTCGTTCAACCTTTGGGAATAACCCCGGTCTACGCCTTTCCCCACATATCCCCGGCGCCTACCACTACTACTGTCTTTCAACTTTAAAAGACTCTAAGAAACAGCCGTGCATCCGTCCGAAGAAGGAGTTTCCATGAAAGTCGTGGTGAGCCGTTCCGACCTGCTCAAAGGCGTGACCACCGTCCTCAGCGCGGTGGCCGCCAAGAACACCATGCCCATCCTTGCCAACATCCTCCTGGAGGCCAAGGAAAAGCGGTTTGAGTTCGTGGCCACGGACCTGGATATGGGTATTCGGATGAGCGTCCCCGCCGAAGTGGTGGATAAGGGAAGCATCACCATCAACGCCCGGAAACTCTCGGACATCTGCCGGGAGCTACCGGACGCTTCCGTGGATATTGAGACCGATGAAACGCAGAAGCTGACCCTGGTCTGCCAAAAATCTCAATTTAAGATCCATGGGCTCCCCAAGGATGATTTCCCGATTTTGCCTGAAGTTAAAAAGGATAAGGCCTTCAAGTTAAAGGGAACTTTGCTTCAAGAAATGATCCGGAAGACGTTATTCGCCGTCTCGACCGATGAGACCCGTTATGTCCTGAACGGCGTCTTTTTCCAGTTGGAGGGTGGGAAGGCCCGGATGGTGGCGACCGACGGCCACCGCTTGGCATTCATCCAAAAGAAACTCGAAGGCAAGACGGATGACAAAGTCTCCATGATCATCCCCACCAAAGCCTTGAATGAGGTCACGAAACTGGTCGCGGAAGCCTCCAAGGGCAAGGAAAACGAGGATGTCACCGTCGAGATCATGGCCACCGAGAACCAAGTCAAGTTCGTCATCAACGGGGTGGAGGTGGTTTCCCGGTTGATCGAGGGCCAGTTCCCCAATTACGAACAGGTCATTCCGAAGGAAGCCGGCAAGAAGATCGACATCACCACCAGCGAATTGGCGGCCGCCACCCGCCGGGTCTCGATCCTGGCCTCCGAGAAGTCGAATTCGATCAAGTACAAGTTCGCCCCGGGAAAAACCATCATCTCGGCCAATACCCCGGACATGGGGGAAGCCAAGGAAGAGATGGACCTGAATTTCGAGGGGGAAGAGATCGCCATCGCCTTCAACGGAAAGTACGTGTTGGACGTCCTGAAGAACGTGGGGACCGACATCACGGTGGTGGAACTCACCCAGGCCCTCAACCCGGGGGTCTTCCGACCTAAGTCGGACACGGACTACCTCTGCGTCATCATGCCGATGCGCATTTAAACGTTTCCTAACAACCGGATGTCCCCAAGGCCCGGAGAAAATCCGGGCCTTTTTATTTCCACCTAAAACCCCCAAAAAGGGCCAACCTTGACATAACTGGGTTATGTACAAGATAATGACATGGAGTTGTACATCGTTGTACAAAACGCTTTTTTTCCTTCAGGAGGATTCTGATGCGAACCGCGACCTTCAGCGAGTTCCGGAACAACGCGAAGAAATACCTCGATGCCGTGGAAAAAGGGGAATCCGTCGAGATCTACCGGTACGGCAAGCCGGTGGCGGTGGTTTCTCCATTTGTTCGCGAGGACAAACCGGTCCTTTCCCGTTGGAAAACCGGGAACCCCATCAAGATTCCGGGCGTTTCCGCCAGCAAAATCATCATTGAACAGCGGAGGAGTTCCAGGTTTTGAGACTCTTCCTCGATTCATCAGCCCTCGTGAAGCGCTACGTCTTGGAAAAAGGTTCGGAGACGGTCCTCCAACTCTGTTCGGAATCCGCCGACATCCACCTCAGCGCCCTGACGTTCCTGGAATCCGTCTCCGCGTTTCACCTCATGAAACGCACGAAACGAATTTCCCCTGAGGTTTATCACGTCATGCGTTCGGATTTATCGGCGGATTTGCAACAGGCTGAGATCGTTCCGATCCACCCATCCATCCTGGAATCCTCGGTCATCTGCATCGACCGTACGGGCTTGAGGGCCCCCGATGCCATTCAGGTGATGACGGCCCGGGAATCGGGCTGTGAGCTCTTTTTGACCGGGGACGAGCAACAGGCCAAAGTCGCGAGGGAATACGGGTTGAAGGTCCAACTCGTTTGAGAAACCGAGCCCCGCTCCCATTAGCTCCGACTCCGGCGCGTGACGCCCTGGGCCGCATCCTGGCCTCCATCCGGTCCCGGGACGACCTACGTGACCGGTTGGTCCATATCGAGTCGCTCCCCGAGAAGGGGGAACGGTTTGGGGCCTATCCGGGGTTCTTCCCACCGGAACTGATCCAGGTCCTCCGGAACGCCGGGTTGGAGGCGCCTTGGATCCACCAATCCCAGGCCTGGGAGGCATTGGAGGAAGGGCGCCACGTGGCGGTCATGACCCCCACCGCCTCGGGCAAAACCATCGCCTTCAACCTCCCGGTGTTCCGCAACGTCCTCCAGAACCCGGCGGCCAAGGCGCTTTACCTTTACCCCACCAAGGCCCTGGCCCAGGACCAGCTCAAGACCCTGCAGGAGTGGGGGGGGAGGTTGAACTCCGCGGGATTGCCCCCCGTCTCGGCGGAAATCTACGACGGCGACACCTCCCCGGCGCTCCGGGCCAAGATCAAGAGGAACCCGCCCAACATCATCCTGACCAACCCCGACATGCTGCACCTCGGCATCCTGGCGTTCCACGACGGTTGGGCCGCCTTCTTCAAGAACCTGAAACTGGTGGTGATCGACGAGGCCCACAGTTACCGGGGGGTCTTCGGCACCCACGTGGCCCACGTGATCCGCCGACTCCGGCGCATCTGCCGCCATTACGGGAGCGACCCCAAGTTCGTGGCCTGCTCGGCCACCGTGGGGAACCCCGGCGAGTTCCTTACTCAATTGACGGGCCTCGACTTCGAAGTCATTACCGAATCGGGCGCGCCGCAGTCCGGTAAGACCTTCATGCTTTGGAATCCCGAGGCTTCCCCCTACACCGACGCGGTCACCCTCCTGACCCAATGCCTCCAGGCGGGCCTCAAGACCATCGTCTTCACCAAAGCCCGTAAGATCACCGAACTGATCTCCCGCTGGGTCACCCAGGCCAACCCCGAATACGCCCACCAGATCCGGAGCTACCGGGCCGGCTACCTACCGGAGGAACGCCGCGAGATTGAGGCCCTGCTTTTCCAGGACAAGCTCAAGGCGGTCATCAGCACCTCGGCGCTGGAGGTGGGGATCGACGTGGGGGGGCTGGACGCCTGCATCCTGGTGGGATACCCCGGCACCATGATCTCCACCTGGCAGAGGGCGGGGCGGGTCGGTCGGGCCCAGGCGCCCTCCCTCATCTTCCTGATCGCCATGACGGACGCCCTGGACCAGTACTGGATGAAGCACCCGAAAAAGTTTTTCGTCCACAAACCGGAGTCCCTCATCGTGGGGGTGGAGAACGAGTCCATCGCGGGGGCGCACTTGATCTGCGCGGCGGCCGAACTGCCCCTCTCCAAGAAGGCCGACGGGCCCTTTTACGGGAAACTATTGGACACGGTTCTCCCCCAACTTTTGAAGGACGGCCGGGTGCTGGAGGGAGTGGACGGGGATAAGTGGTTCTCCGGCGCCAAACAGCCCCAACGGGACGTCTCGATCCGCAACATGGGGGAGGGTTACCAGATCCTCACGGAGGACACGGGGGAACTGATCGGCACGTTGGACGCCCACCGGGCCTTCCGCGACTGCCACCCAGGCGCGGTGTACCTGCACCAGGGCCTGCAGTACGTGGTGAAGGACCTCCGGTGGGAGGAGAAACGGATCCTCGTGTCCGAGGAACCGGTGGACTACTACACCCAGGTGAACTACGAGGAGGACACGGAGATCCTCGAGGAGCGGCATCGCCGCCCTTTAGGGCATCCTGGGGCGCGTTGTGATTTACGATGGGGCCGGGTGAAGGTCACCATGCGGTTCATCAACTATGAGGTCCACCGCCTGACGGACGGCGCCATCGTCTCCACCTATCCCTTGACACTGCCGCCCCAGGTCTTCGAGACCGAGAGCCTTTGGATGACTTTTCCCCACAGGCTCCAGAGCGACGCCGCGGACCAAAAACTCCATTTCATGGGGGGGCTCCACGCGGCGGAGCACGCCACCATCGGCCTCATGCCGCTTTTCGTGATGTGCGACCGCTGGGACCTGGGCGGCATCTCCACCCCGGCCCATCCCCAGGTTCCCCAGCCGGTCATCTTCATTTACGATGGGTACCCCGGGGGCGTGGGGTTGACCCGTAAGGCCTACGACCTCATGGAGGACCTTTTGTTGTCGGTGTTCGAGGGGATCCGCGATTGCGAGTGCGAGGAAGGCTGTCCCGCCTGCATCCAATCGCCGAAATGCGGGAGCGGGAACCATCCGTTGGATAAGAAGGGGGCTCTGATGATTTTGTCCCATGTTTTGGGCCGGACGGACTTGAAGCCGCTACCGCGCCCCAAGGCCGAGATGCCCCTGCCGGGGATGGAGGACTTCACCAAGAAACCGAAGGAGTCCGCCTCCGGGCCGGCTCCCGCGGCACCGAAAACCAAGACCCCCGAGCGTTCGCCCCTCAGCGTCCGGTCCGGTCCCGAGGTCCCGAAGAAGACGGGCCCCGTGGTGTTCGACATCGAAACCCAGTACCTGGCCGCGGAAGTCCCCGGCGGGTGGAGCAACCTGCCCGGCATGAAGGTGGCCTGCGTGGTGGTCTACGACGTGGACCTGAAGGAGTACTTCGCCTACGGCGAGGAGGATGTGGACGAATGCGTGCGGCACCTCCAGGCCTCCAGCCTGGTCATCGGTTTCAACAGCCTGAAGTTCGACTACGGCGTCTTGCAGGGCTACACGAAGGTGCAACTGGCCAAACTTCCGACCCTCGACCTGATGGTGGAACTTCAGAACGTCATCAAGTTCCGTCTCTCGTTGTCCCACTTGGCCCAGAAGAACTTGGGGGCGGACAAGAGCGCGGACGGCCTGCAATCGGTGCAGTGGTGGCGGGAGGGGAAGCGCGACCAGGTGGTGGAGTACTGCAAGATGGACGTGAAGCTCACTTATGAGATTTGGAAGCTCGGCAAGGACCAGAGGTACCTGGTTTATGAACACAAACAAACGAAGGACCTCGTCAAATGTCCCGTTTCTTGGTAAAGGAAACCGTTTAGGAAAGCCATGAAGATCCCGTACAAATTCACTCCGTTATTTTTGTTGGCCCCTCTGGGATACTATTTCGGTCCCTACCTGGGAGGGGCGGGATGCTTTTCAGAGGGTGTTGGGTTTTTAATCAGCGCGATCAGCATGTTCGTGGTTCCATTCATGGTCGCGGCCATCTTTTTTTTCCTACACAAGACCAAATGGTATTTCCGGATCCCGGTCTTCATGACCGTCATTATTCTCCAGTTCGGGTTGATCTTCTTGGGCCCGGCGGCGGCCACCTCGGAGACCATGGGGTTGGCCCATCGAATGAAACGTGATTACTCCATCGCCCAAATCCAAGAATGTGCCAATCAAATACGTCAGAAAAGACGGGATGGAACCCTGAAGCTGAAGGACCAGATCCCCGGCCCAACCAGTTATTTGCTCAACAACCGGGCTGTGGTTGATGAATCCGAACTCTTGCCCTCGCTACAAGGACGGTTTGAGGTTGTGCTGGTCTCGGGAAAGACGAATCCGGACAAAGATGAGGTGATTTTTTTGGTTCATGGAATGGAGGGTCTGCTGTGCGATCCTAAGCCTATCCAAAATAGTTATACCGTTTACTTCGTCGCTCCAGGCATTTATGCGTTTAGATGGGAAAGACAATAAGCCATCGTGATTGTATACTCGGAACATGCCAAATCTCATTGAGTTGAAACCCCGAGGCCAAGTCGCGACCGTCGAAATTCCCATCCTTTCGTTTGAAACGGATTACGTCGGGATCGTGAACAACACCGAGTTCCTCCGGTTCCTGGAACGCGTGCGGTACGCCTTGGCCCGCAAGATCGGGTTCACGCACAAGGATGTTCGCAAGCTCAAGCTTTGGACCGTCCTGGCCCGGGCCGAGGTGAACTTCCGGTCTCCGGCCCATTTCGAGGACCTCTTGATCGGGCGGGGTTGGGTCGAGAAGGTGGGCCGCACCTCGGTGACGTTGGCCTACGACTTCCACCTCAAGGGCAAGAAGCGCCTGGTGGCCGACGGGCGCCAGGTCATGGTCTTCATCAACCCAAAATTCAAACCGGTCCCGGTTCCGAAGGCTCTCCGCCTCAGGCTGGGGGCCTAGCGGCCCGAAGCCCCCACCCCCGGGAGCCCGAAGGAACGCTTTTTTTCCCCGACCCTTGCGCCTCTTTCCGAGCCGGGGTATCTTGAATCCACCAACCCCCAAGGAACCGCATTCCATGGTCACCAAAACCTCCCGTAGCGGCCTCCAAGAACGGCTCCTCTCCCTCAACCGAATCGGCATCGCCCTGTCCCGCGAGAGGGACATCAACGAACTGCTGACCCTGATCCTCAACGAAAGCCGCCAGTTCACCCACGCCGAGGGCGGCAGCCTGTACGTTCGCGAGGGGGACCAGCTCCGCTTCGCGGTGAGCCAGAACGAGGTGCTTGAGAAGCGCCAGAAGGCCAAGCTCAAGAAGGCCGGGTTGGAGGAGCCCAAGCCCGCCTTCACGGGGTTTTACGTCTCCCTCAACAAAAACTCCCTCTCGGGCTACGTGGGCGTGACCGGCAAGGTCCTCAACATCCCGGACGCCTATAAGATCCCCAAGACCCGCGAGTACCAGTTCAACCGGTCCTTCGACGAGAAGAACGACTACCGCACCAAGTCCATCCTCGTGGTGCCGATGAAGGATTCCTCCGACAACGTGGTGGGGGTCCTCCAGCTCATCAACGCCCGGATGGGCGGGGGACGCGCGCCCCGCATCGTGCCCTTCGACAAGCGCTACGAGACCCTGCTCCTGTCCCTGGCCAGCCAGGCCGCCATCTCGATCCGAAACGCCCAACTTACGCAGGAACTGAAGGAAGCCTACCTCGACACGATCTTCCGCCTGTCCGTGGCGGCCGAGTACAAGGACGACGACACCGCCGCCCACATCAACCGAATGAGCCGCTACAGCGCCCTGGTGGCCGAGGGGCTCGGCCTGTCCAGCCGGGACGTGGAGGCCATCCGTTTCGCCTCCCCCATGCACGACATCGGCAAGCTCGGGGTTCCGGACGCCATCCTCATGAAGCCGGGCAAGCTCACGCCCGACGAGTTCGCCGAGATGCAGAAGCACACGATTTTCGGCGCCAAGATCCTCGAGAACGCCAAGGCCGAGCTGTTGAAGGTGTCCGAGGAGATCGCCCTGACGCACCACGAGAAGTGGGACGGTTCGGGCTACCCCCGCGGCCTCAAGGGCGAGGCCATCCCCCTCAACGGCCGGATCGTGGCCCTGGCCGATGTGTTCGACGCCCTCACCACCAAGCGCTGCTACAAGCCGGCCTTCACGGTGGAACAGTCCCTGGACATCATCAAGCAGGGCACCGGCAAGCACTTCGACCCCAACGTGGTGCAGGCCTTTTTGGGCAACCTCGACAAGATCCTGGCCATCAAGTCCCAGTTCAGCGTCTGAGGTTTTTCGGCCAAAAACGCCCAGGAAAAGACCGGGGCGTTTTTTTTAGATCTTTATATGAATGTTAGGGCATATATTCCTATAACTCCCCGGGGGGGAATCCGTGATCCAGGAAACCTTCGTGTTCAAGCTCAAGTCCGATTTCCTCAAGGCCCTCGCCCATCCGGGCCGACTGCGGATCCTGGAGGCCCTCAAGAACGGGGAAGCCTCCGTGGGCCAACTGGTGAAGAGGCTGGAGATGGAACAATCCGGCCTCTCCAAGCACCTGAACCTGCTCAAGCAGGTGGGAATCCTCAGCTCGCGCCAGGAGAAGGTGACGGTGTACTACTCCATCCGCGACATGGAGGTCTTCTCCGTGCTCCGTCCCGTGAACCAGATCCTGAAGCGGAAACTCCTGGAAAGCCACAAGGCCCTGGGGCACCTGGGCAAAGGTTAGCGGGATGGTGAAAAAGTCGAATGGAAGAAGCTTTTTGTGTCTTGCTCGCGAATCATCCCCCCAAAAGCGGGGGATTTACGGCGATTCGCTCGAACTACGTGACTGCTGACAGGGTGTAACAAAATTTTAAGCACCCTGTTGGTTCGGAGGAAGACGTGAAGACCAATTGGAGAGATCAGAACCCCCTCGAGGGGTTCGCCATTACCCGACTGGAGGCCCAGTGGCTCTTGGGCGCCTCGCCGGCCCACCTCCAGAAACTGGAGCAACGGGTGGGTGTCCCGGGCAAGCCCCGGGGATACACCCTGGGGGAATTCGAGCACTTGTCGAGAATGTCCCAGGGCGCGAAACGGATCCGGTCCGGGGGCATCTCCAGCCGCAAGACCAGCCTCCGGGGTAAACACTGAAGCGGGTCGAACCACACCCTCGCCGGGTCCTCCCGGAACAGGGCCCAGGGCGCCAGGCTGAACGATCGAACCCATATTTGGAGGGGAAGATGCAGTGGACGGTTAAGGAGGCCTCGGAATTCCTCAAGGTTCCGGAGGACACGATTCACGATTGGATCCAACAACGCGGGTTGCCCGCGACCCTTTTCAACGATCGGTACCATTTCAACCGGATCAGGCTCATCGACTGGGCGCTGGAAAACCAGGTGCCCTTGTCCGTCAAGAACGGCTCGCAATACCCCTCGCTCCAATCCGCTCTCCGGGAAGGCGGGATCCACCGGGAGGTCCCCGGGGATAACCTTTCGGAAGTCTTGAGGGAAACCGTTGGGAGGCTGCCCCTTCCGTCGGGGTCGAACCGCGACCTGATCTGGCGGATGATCCTGGCCCGTGAAAAGGAGGGCACGACCGCCCTCGGGAACGGTGTGGCGATTCCCCACGCCCGGCATCCCATCATCCTCGGGGTCCCGAAACCCCTCTTGACCCTTTGTTTCCCTAAAAAGGTCCTGGATTTGAAGGCGCCGGACGGAAAACCGGTCCATTCCTTGTTCATCCTCGTCGCCCCTAATATCCCATCACACCTGCATTACTTGGAGCGGTTGGGGCACGCCCTCCACGACCATGAATTTTTCGGCTTGCTCCAGTCCCGGGGAACCGACGAGTCGATCCTTTCCCGGTTGACCTCGGTGGAAGACGCCATTCCGGCTTGAAGCCCCGGGGCTCGTGGACGGACCGTTCGTGAAGACTTGAGGAGATGACATGGGCCTGGTTTTGGTGATCCTCGGAATCGTGGGTTTGGGACTCAGCGGAGTCCCTTGCCTCCTCGGTTCCCGCGACTCGAACCGCGGGCAATGGGCGTCCTTCCTTTTGAACTTGGCCGCCTCCCTATTGGGTTTGGCCGGTCTCGCGGCCCAATTCCTCGGGAACGAAGAAATCTCCTTCTCTCTCCCCTGGAGCCTCCCGGGCGGAAGCCTCGCGGTGGGGTTGGACGGCTTATCCGGACTTTTCTTGGCGCCCGTTTTCCTCATCTCCGCGTTGGGTTCCCTTTACGGCCTCGGGTATTGGAAGCAATCCGAAAACCCCGAGTCGGGCAGGGCCCTCCGGTTCTTTTACGGCCTCTTGGCGGGCGGCATGGGCCTCCTGCTGGTCTCCCGGAACGGCGTCCTGTTCCTCTTCGGTTGGGAAATTATGGCCTTGGCCGCCTATTTCCTCGTGGCCTTGGAGCACCGTGACGCCAACGCCCGGAAGGCCGCCTGGGTCTATTGGGTCGCCACCCATTTGGGGGCGGCCGCGTTGATGGTGATGTTCATCCTCCTGCGGAACCTGACCGGGACGTTCGACGGCCCCTTCGCCTCACTGGACCAGGCCTCCGGTTCCATGGGGAACGCGTTATTCCTCCTGGCGTTGTTGGGCTTCGGCTTGAAGGCCGGCGTGATGCCGTTCCACTTCTGGCTGCCGCGGGCCCACTCCAGCGCGCCCAGCCACGTCTCCGGGATGATGTCCGGCGTGATGCTGAACATGGGGATCTACGGCCTGGTCCGGGTCGCCGGCGGTTTTTCCCATCCACCCCTTTGGTGGGGGATACTGGTCTTGGCGATGGGGGCCTGGTCCGGGGTGGGAGGCATCCTGCTGGCCGTCGGGGAGGGCGACCTAAAGCGGATGTTGGCCTACAGCAGCATCGAGAACATCGGCATCATCTTCATGGGGTTGGGCTTGGCCCTGGTCGGCCGCTCGACGGATAACCCCACCTGGACGGCCTTAGGGCTTTCGGCCGCCCTATTCCACGTCCTCAACCACAGCCTATTCAAGAGCCTCCTTTTCTTCGGATCGGGGTCCGTCCTGCACGCCGCCCACACCCGTCGACTGGACCGCATGGGGGGCTTGATCGGCGTCCTCCCGGTGACCGCGGTGTTTTTCGCCTTGGGTTCCTGCGCGGCCTGCGCCTTGCCCCCCTTGAACGGGTTCGCGGGTGAGTGGATCCTCTACCGGGGCCTCCTGGACTTTTCCAACCACGGTTCGTTCACCCAATCCCTCGTGGCGGCGGCCGCGGTCGGGGGACTGGCCCTGATCGGGTCCCTGGGGGTCCTGGGTTTCGTCAGGGTTTTCGGGATGGTTTTCCTCGGGATGAACCGTTCGCCGGAGGTGGTGCATGCCGCGTCCGGGGGCGGCCGTTCGATGAAGACCGCCATGGGTTTGTTGGCGGCGTCCTGTTTGGCCCTCGCCTTTTTCCCACAATGGGTCCTGCCGGCCCTGGAAAGGGCGCGCTTGCCCTGGATGTCGGGCTTCGCCCTCCCGGCGGCCGGGCCCGAAAACGTCCTGCCGATCCCCTGGATCGGCAGGTTCAACTTCCTGCTGGTTTTGGCGGCGGGGGCTTTCTGGGCGTGGATGAGGACCTGGGGACGCAAGGCCTGGTTTCCCGCGGGACCTTCCCCCGAGACTTGGGGATGCGGATTCGCCGGCGCTCCCTCCCCGCGGGTCCAATACACCGCGTCCTCCTTCTCCGAAACCGTCGTCCGGAATTACCAGGGCGTTTTTCCCCTCCGTTTCCGTCGGATGAGCCTCAGGGGTTTCTTCCCCTCCCCGGCCCGGTTCGGGGTGTTTGAATCGGATTGGGTCCTGGGCGGGATCCTCCTCCCGGCCACCCGAAGGATGGAAAAAAGGTTCGCCCGTGTCCGGGGAATGCAACAGGGGAATACGTCCATCTACATCCTGTACATCCTGGTGGTCTTTCTATTGGCCCTCCTTTGGGGGATCGGAAGCCCGCCATGACGTCCCTCCCCGATTCATTCCTCTGGGCGGTGGGCTTGACGGCCGTCAGTGGCTTGCCGGGCCTGTTTTTCCCCAAAACCGCCAGGAGTGGCCAGGTCCTCGCAACGGTGCTGGCGTCACTGGGGGCCATCCTGGGGTTGCTGTCAATCGCCCTGTTCTTCTACGACGGGGGGTATGACCCGGGAGCCGGGGCGATGGACGGGGGGAGCCTGTTTTTCTGGGACCCCTTGTCCTGTTTTTTCCTCGCCGGGGTCTTTCTCCTGTCGGGCTTGGGATCCCTCTACGGCATGGGCTATTGGAAACAGGAGGACCATCCCGATAACGGGCGAAAACTCCGGTTTTTTTACGGCACCCTCTCGGCCGGGATGGCCTCGGTGATCGTATCCCGGCACGCCTTCGTCTTCCTCCTGTCCTGGGAAGTCATGGCGCTTTCCGCGTTTTTCCTGGTCTGTACCGAGGACGACAAGAAAGAAGCCCGTGAGGCCGGTTGGGTGTATTTCGTGGCGACCCACCTCAGCACCCTCCTGCTTTTCGCTTTTTTCGCGTATTACGGGAGCCTCCGGGGGACCTTCTCCCTTTTCCCCTTCGGCGCTACGGAACTGGCCTCCGGCCAGGCCAATGGCCTTTTCCTCCTGGCCCTGGCGGCCTTCGGCCTGAAGGCCGGGGTCTTTCCCCTCCACGTTTGGCTCCCTTCGGCCCACGCAAACGCCCCGAGCCACGTCTCCGCGGTCCTTTCAGGGGTCCTCCTGAAGGTGGGCGTCTACGGCCTGATGAGGGCCTGTTGGCTTTTTCCGTCGCCGCCCCCCTGGTGGGGTGAAACCGTCGTAGGCTTGGGTGTCGTTTCATCGGTGTTGGGCGTCGTATTCGCGTTGGGCCAACACGACCTGAAACGGCTCCTGGCCTACCACAGCATCGAGAACATCGGGATCATCTTCCTGGGGTTCGGCTTGGCGTTGTGGGGGCGGGCGGAAGCGAGGAGCGAATGGGTTTGGTGGGGGCTGGCGGGCGCACTGCTCCATGTCTGGAACCACGGGCTCTTTAAATCGTCCCTTTTTTACGCAGCCGGATCCGTGATCCATTCCACCGGGACGAGGCGGATCGACGAGTTGGGCGGCTTGTCGAAAACCATGCCCTGGACGGCCCTCGGTTTCCTCATCGGGGCGGTGGCGATCTGCGGTCTCCCGCCCTTCAATGGTTTCATCAGCGAGTTCCTCGTCTACCTGGGATTCTTCAGGACGGTGGGGGATGACGCCGGGTGGAGCCCGGGCCTTTTCGCGGTTCCCGCCCTGGCGTTGACCGGCGCCCTGGCGTTGGCCTGCTTCACGAAGGTCTTCGGCGCGGTGTTCCTCGGTGAACCCCGCACGGAACGCGCGGGGACGTGCGCGGAATCCGGCCCCGCCATCCTCTTCCCGATCGGGGTCCTCTCGGTGTGTTGCCTATGGATCGGTTTGTTCCCCAGGAGCGTCCTGCCGGTCCTGGGGTCCGTCATCCGCCAATGGGATCCGGGGATGTCCGTCCCCGGCGGTACGGTTTTGGAGGGGGTTCCCTGGGGCGTCTTCACGGGTACGGGCCTCTTATTGTTGGTGGCCCTGGGGCTCGGGCAATGGTGGCTTCGCAAGGGACGGAGGGGTTTCGGGGTCCCCGCGCGGGTCTCCACATGGGATTGTGGTTTCATCCAGCCGTCGCCTTCCATCCAGACCAGCGCCTCCTCCTACGCCAAAACGTTGGTGGACATGTTCCAGTGGGTCTTGTGGCCTATCCGCAGGCGGAAAGGCGGGGACGGCTTCTTCCCGAAAGGGGAGTCTTACGCGACGCATGTCCCCGAAACGGTCCTGGACAGGGGTGTGTTGCCGCTTTTGCGGGGCATCCGGTGGATCCTGAAGTGGTTCAAGGTCCTCCAACCGGGTTACGTACAGGTTTACGTCCTCTACATCCTGTTGGCCTTGGTGGCCCTCATCCTTTGGAGATAGGCGGTCGACATGTTTCTTGAGGCTTTGACCCAGGCTTTCTTTTTCCTGCTCTTGTCGCCCATCCTCTTGGGCGTCATCAACAAGACCAAGGCCTTCGTGGGGGGGAGGCAAGGCCCCCCCCTCCTCCAAACCTATTACGACCTCGCGAAACTGTTCCGGAAAGGGATGGTGTTCAGTAGGACCACCACCTGGGTGTTCCGGGCCGGGCCCGTGGTGGGGTGGCTCTCGGTCTTCGCCGCGTCCTGGATGGTCCCCCTGGGCCGCCATCCCGCCCCCCTGGCCTTTGAGGGCGACATGATCTTCATGACCTACCTCCTGGCCCTAGGGCGGTTCTTCACGGTTTCGGCGGCCTTGGATACGGGCTCCTCCTTCGAGGGGATGGGGGGATCCCGCGAGGTGTCCTTTTCCTCCTTCTCGGAACCCGCGCTCTTCTTCGGCTTCATGGCCCTTTCCCGGCTGTCCGGGACCTATAGCCTCACCGGGATGCTGTCTCCGGACGCCTATGGGGTTGGAAGGGGTGGAACGGTCCCTTTGATCCTGTTGGCGGTCGCGTGGTTCATCGTCCTCCTGGCGGAAAACAGCCGGATCCCGTTCGATGATCCCAACACTCACCTGGAATTGACCATGATCCACGAGGTCATGGTTTTGGACCACAGCGGTCCGGCCTTGGGGCTCATCCTCCATGGGTCGGCCATGAAGCTCCTCCTCCTGGGCGCCTTGGTGCTGGACATCGTCTTTCCCTGGAGCCTTTCGGGATCCTGGATGAATTGGTTGTTTTTCGTTTTGGAATTGGGGTTCCTGGCCGTGACGATCGGTTGGGTGGAATCCATCATGGCCCGATTGAAGATGAAGCACGTTCCCAACCTCTTGGTATCCGCCTCCCTTTTGTCGGCCTTCAGCCTGATCCTGCTGTTGAGGTGACGCATGGAAATTTCCGTCAATTCCCTGATGGTGCTGGTGCTCCTGCTTAATTTTCTCGCCCTGGGCTTCAGCCAGATCGGGACGGTCATCCGCATCTCGGCCTTCCAGGGCGTCCTTTTGGCGGCCATGCCCCTTTGGTTGGGGGGGGACCTAGGCGGCCGGATGCTCCTGCTGTGCTTGGTGACGGCGGTGATCAAGGGCGCCCTCATCCCCGGGATGCTTTTCCGCGCGATGCGGGACGTCAAGATCCGCCGGGAAGTGGAGCCCCTCCTGGGCTTCATCCCCTCGCTCCTGTTGGGGGCCCTGGGCCTGGGGGTGGGGTTGGTGTTCGCCAAGAGCCTTCCGATGTTCCAGGGGCAGGAGAAGACCCTCATCCTTCCAGGGTCCATCTCGACCATCCTGACGGGATTCATCATGCTGACGACGCGACACAAGGCCATCACACAGGTCGTGGGGTTCCTCATCCTAGAGAACGGGATTTATGTCTTCGGTCTCCTCCTCCTGGGGACCATGCCGGAACTCGTCGAGTTGGGGGTGCTGTTGGACCTGTTCGTCTGTATCTTCGTCCTGGGGATCATCCTGAACCACATCCAACGGGCCTTTTCGTCCCTGGATTCCAACAACCTAACTACTTTGAGGGAAAAGCCATGACGCTTCACGCCCTATTCCTGATCCCCCTGGTCGCGGTGGCGATGGACGACCGGGGACTCTTGGGTTGTTTTCGTCCTTGGATTCTTGATCTCGGCGTCATCCTGAACCACATCCAACGGGCGTTCTCGTTCCGGGATTCCAACAACCTAACTACATTGAGGGAAAAGCCATGACGCTTCACGCCCTATTCCTGATCCCCCTGGTCGCGGTGGCGATGGACGACCGGGGACTCTTGGGTTGTTTTCGTCCTTGGATTCTTGATCTCGGCGTCATCCTGAACCA
>Ga0265334_10000209_pt1 | contig 33466 bp, 21 predicted proteins | sample 42023metaG_FD_192442 | JGI IMG/M metagenome (GOLD analysis project Ga0265334, IMG submission 192442) | Rhizosphere microbial communities from Carex aquatilis grown in University of Washington, Seatle, WA, United States - 4-20-23 metaG | ecosystem: Host-associated > Plants > Roots > Rhizosphere... | reverse complement strand
TCGCTGCGCGCAAGGCCGCGCGGGCGAACAAGGACTGGAAGGAAGCGGACCGCTTGAGAGGCGAACTTGATGCGGCGGGGATAGTGATCGAGGATGGCGCCGGTGGGACCACCTGGCGGCGGAAGTGATCAGCGTTTCTTGTCGTGCTCTTCAGCGGCCGTCAGGGTATTCGCCAATAGCATCGTGACGGTCATGGGGCCGACGCCCCCCGGCACCGGTGTGATGAGGGCCGCGCGCTTGCGGGCCGCTTCGAACTCCACATCGCCCCGGAGCTTGCCGTCCGGCATGCGATTCACGCCTACGTCTATGACCGTCGCTCCGGGTTTCACCCAGGCACCCTTCACCAGCCCCGGCTTGCCTACCGCCACCACCAGGATGTCCGCCTCAGCCACGTGCCGGTCGGTATGTTCGGTGAAACGGTGACAGACCGTCACCGTCGCCCCCATGAGCAGCAGTTCCAGCGCCATGGGGCGGCCGACGATGTTGGAGGCGCCCACCACCACCGCATTGCGGCCGTAGAACTTCTCGCCGTAGTGCTCCAGGAGCTTGATGATCCCGTAGGGCGTGCAGGGACGGAGCTTCGGGATGCGCTGGGCCAGACGACCGAGGTTGTAGGGGTGGAAGCCATCCACGTCCTTGTCGGGGCGGATGCGCTCGATGACCTGTTCGGTGTGGATATGCGCGGGCAGGGGCAGCTGCACCAGGATGCCGTCTATGGCCGGGTCGGCATTCAGCTCATCGATGAGACCGAGGAGCTTGGCCTCGGGGGTCTCGGTCGGCAGGTCATAGGCTTTGGAGATGAAGCCCGCTTCCTCGCAGGCCTGGCGCTTATTGCGCACATAGATCTGCGAGGCGGGGTCTGCACCCACCAGCACCACCGCGAGGCCCGGCGCCCGGTCCCGGGCGGTGGCGCGGCGGCCGATGTCCTGCCGGAGCCCGGCAGCGAAGGCTTTTCCATCTATGAGCTGGGCGGACATGCGGTTTTTAGGCTCCCGGCGCTGGCGCGGATTGTCGCATGGGTCCGTCCGGGCGACCACCCGTAAGCCCTTGAAATTGACCGGGGAGCGGCTTCCCCGTATCATGCCCGCCTTTGACGCGCCCGTGGTTTGCCGCGGGTGGCGCGCGGGGCATAGCGCAGTCTGGTAGCGCACCTGCTTTGGGAGCAGGGGGTCGGGGGTTCGAATCCCTCTGCCCCGACCAAAAACGGACCCTGGTACCGGTTTGGAGTTAGACGTCGAAGCGCCCGTAGCTCAACTGGATAGAGCACCGGCCTTCTAAGCCGGCGGTTGGGAGTTCGAGTCTCCCCGGGCGCGCCACTCCAGACAGTGTCAGGCGCGCGCAGGTTAAGTGGCTATGGTGGGCGTAGCTCAGCTGGTAGAGCTCTGGATTGTGATTCCAGCGGTCGTGGGTTCGAGCCCCATCGCCCACCCCAAAATTCGGTTTGATCTGAGAATTTTGAAGAACCCTCTGGTGGGCCGTTAGCTCAGTTGGTAGAGCTGCTGACTCTTAATCAGTAGGTCGTAGGTTCAAGTCCTACACGGCCCACCAGAGGGTTCTTCCTCCCCGATGCCTCCCCGTCCCTGGCGTTGAACGGCTTCGCCATCCCTGGCGAAGCGCTCGCCGCATGCGGCGAGCTCTACACGGCCCACCAGAGGATCTTCTAATTTTGGAGTCGTAGGTTCCCTTTCGGCTCCGCATCCTGCTTCACCGAAAGCCCAGTGCGGCCATCCTGGCCACCCGCCGACCGCCTTGCGGTCGGCCCTACACGACCCACCAAGCATCTCTCGATTCCCGGTCTCGTTCTGTCCCTGGTGCCGAACGGCCTTGCCATCCCTGGCGAGTCGACGGGGCTGCGGCCGGCTCCATCCCTCGCTTCTAACCATCCCTGGGGTGCCTTCCAGCCTCGCCATCCTGGCTCGGCGCTCGCCGCATGCGGCTCGCCCTCCCACCCGTTCGAAGCTAGCGCTTCCCGCCCCTTGTCATAAAGAATGTCCGTCCCCATATCGTTTTCGGTGGAAACACCTGCTTTAGCCTCTTCCGGGCCCGGTTTTGACCGGTTTATAGCCAAAATTCGGGGTTCCCAGCCATACCCGGTATAATAGCGTCCGTATCGGCCCGTCCGGGCCGGACGCCCGCCGGTGAGGCCACGACCGCGAAAGTGGCGGAACTGGTAGACGCGCTGGATTTAGGTTCCAGTGGGGTAACCCGTGAGAGTTCGAGTCTCTCCTTTCGCACCAGAGCCTTCGGTCAGCCTTGCGGGGCTATAGAACGTTAAACGCTTACAGAGGAATGAGTTCAAATGCAGGTCTCTCTCGAAAAGTCCGCCGGCCTAGAGCGCCGCCTGAAGGTGCAGGTCCCCGCTGAGCGCATCGAGCGCGAGACGGAGGACCGCCTGAAGTCCCTGAGTAAGCGCGCCAAGGTCGACGGTTTCCGTCCCGGCAAGGTGCCGCTCAAGGTGGTGAAGCAGCGTTTCGGCGACCAGATCCGTTCGGAGGTCGTCACCGACCTCCTGCAGTCGAGCTACAACGAGGCCCTGGCGCAGCAGAAGCTGAACCCCGCCGGCGGCCCGCGCATCGACTCCATCGACGCCGCCCCGGGCAAGGATCTGCAGTTCACGGCGGTGTTCGAGGTCTATCCTGAGATCACGCTGAAGGGCGTGGAAGGCATCAAGGTCGAGCGCCCGGTGGCCGCAGTCGACGCCGAGGATATCGACGCCATGGTGGACAACCTGCGTCACCAGCGCGCCGACTGGGAAGCCGTGGAGCGCGCCGCGAAGGACGGCGACCGCGTGCTGATCGATTTCGAAGGCTCGGTGGACGGCACGCCGTTCCCGGGCGGCAAGGGCGAACGCGTGCCGGTGGTGCTGGGCGAGAAGCGGATGCTGCCGGACTTCGAGCAGGGCCTGGAAGGCATCAAGCCGGGTGAGTCGCGCGAGTTCGGCGTGAAGTTCCCGGACGATTACCACGCCAAGGAGCTGGCCGGCAAAGCCGCCCGTTTCAAGGTCACGTCGCACTCGGTGGAAGGCCAGGTGCTGCCGGCGCTGGACGACGAGTTCTGCAAGACCTTCGGCATCAAGGAAGGCGGCATCGAGAAGCTGCGTTCCGAAGTGGCGGACAACATGCGCCGCGAGCTGGATGACACCATCCGCCGCAAGCTAAAGGACCAGGCGCTGGACGCGCTGCTCAAGGCGAACACGCTCGAGCTGCCGAAATCGCTGGTGGACGAGGAGATCGAGCGGCTGCGCCACGATGCGTTGGTGCGCATCGGCGTGCGCGACTCGAAGAAGGCTTCCGAACTCCCCCGCGAGCTGTTCGAGGAACAGGCCGGGAAGCGCGTGAGCCTGGGACTGCTGGTGGGCGAGATCATCAACCAGCAGAAGCTCAGCGTGGATCAGAAGCGCGTGGACGAGCGCCTCGAGCGCATGGCCGGCGAATACAGCACGCCCGCCGAGGCGGTGCGCAGCTTCCGTTCCAATGCGGACATCATGCGCCAGGTCGAGACCCTGGTGCTGGAAGAGCAGGCGGTGGACTGGCTGCTGGGCAAGGCCTCGGTGACCGATAAGCCCACTACCTTCAAAGCACTCATGAACCTGCACGACCACGACCATGATCATGCAGGCCACGATCACTGATCGAGAAACACTGCGACCGGAGCAACATGAACAACGCACAGGAAACTAAGGCCCTCAACCTCGTACCCATCGTGGTGGAGCAGACCGCACGCGGCGAGCGCTCCTACGACATCTACTCGCGCCTGCTGAAGGAACGGGTGGTCTTCATCGTCGGACCCATCGACGACTACGTGGCGAACGTGGTGGTGGCGCAGCTCCTGTTCCTGGAGTCGGAGAACCCCGACAAGGACATCAGCGTCTACATCAACTCGCCGGGCGGCGTGGTCACCGCCGGCCTCTCGATCTACGACACCATGCAGTTCGTGAAGCCGGATGTCTCCACCATCTGCGTCGGCCAGGCTGCCAGCATGGGCTCGCTGCTGTTGGCGGCCGGTGCCAAGGGCAAGCGCTACTCGCTGCCGCACTCGCGCGTGATGATCCACCAGCCCCATGGCGGTGCCCAGGGCCAGGCCTCCGACATCGAGATCCAGGCCAAAGAGATCCTCTACATGCGCGAGCGGCTGAACCAGATCTTCGTCAAGCACACCGGTCAGACCATGGAAGCGATACAGAAGGATACGGACCGGGACCGTTTCATGAGCGGTGAGGAAGCGGTCAAGTACGGCATCATCGACAAGGTCTTGGACAGGCGCACCGCCCTGGCGGCGGCGACCTGAGGGCGGCGACGGCCACGGCCCAGGCGGGCCGCGGGACTATTGAAGGCGGGGGAGGCTACCCCCATAGTGTACGGAAGACCCCGCCCTCGGCGGGGCTCTAGGAGGCGAGACAAGTGGCGGAAGATACGCGCGGCAAGGGCGAAGACGGCAAGCTGCTTTACTGTTCCTTCTGCGGCAAGAGCCAGCATGAGGTGCGCAAGCTCATCGCCGGCCCCTCCGTGTATGTATGTGATGAGTGCGTGGAGCTGTGCAACGACATCATCCGTGAGGAGATGCAGGAGCAGTCCCAGGCCTCGCGCAGCAAGCTGCCGCGCCCGCAGGAGATCAAGTCCGTCCTGGACCAGTACGTGATCGGCCAGGAACGCGCCAAGAAGATCCTCTCGGTCGCGGTCTACAACCACTACAAGCGCCTCGACGTCCGCAGCGCCCGCAACAAGGACGACGTGGAACTCGCCAAGAGCAACATCCTGCTCATCGGCCCCACCGGCTCGGGCAAGACCCTGCTGGCCGAGACGCTGGCGCGGCTCCTGAACGTGCCGTTCACCATCGCGGATGCCACCACGCTCACCGAAGCCGGCTACGTCGGCGAGGACGTGGAGAACATCATCCAGAAGCTCTTGCAGAAGTGCGACTACGACGTGGAGAAGGCCCAGACGGGCATCGTCTACATCGACGAGATCGACAAGATCTCGCGCAAGTCTGACAACCCCTCCATCACCCGCGACGTGTCGGGCGAGGGCGTGCAGCAGGCCCTGCTGAAGCTCATCGAGGGCACCATCGCCTCGGTGCCCCCCCAGGGCGGTCGCAAGCATCCCCAGCAGGAGTTCCTGCAGGTGGACACCAGCAACATCCTCTTCATCTGCGGTGGAGCATTCGCCGGCCTCGAGAAGATCATCCGCCACCGCACCGAGAAGAGCGGCATCGGCTTCATGGCCGAGGTGAAGGGCAAGTCCGAGATTCGTAACGTCGGCGAAGTGCTGCACGAAGTGGAACCGGAGGATCTGATCCGTTTCGGCCTGATCCCCGAGTTCGTCGGCCGACTTCCGGTGGTCGCGACCCTCGAGGAGCTGGACGAGGTGGCGCTGATGCGCATCCTCACCGAACCCAAGAACGCCATCACCAAGCAGTACCAGAAACTTTTCGAGATGGAAGGGTGCGAACTCGAGTTCCGCGACGAGGCGCTGCGTTTCGCCTCGCGCAAGGCCATGGAGCGCAAGACCGGCGCGCGCGGCCTGCGCACCATCCTCGAGCACGTGTTGCTCGATACCATGTACGAGCTGCCTTCCATGGAGAACGTCTCCAAGGTGGTGATCGACGAGTCGGTCATCAACGGCGACAACAAGCCCTACATCATGTACGAGCGCGAGAAGAAGCAGCTGGCGGGCTCGTCGCGGGAGTGAATCCCGCGGCCATGACCGGTCTCCCGCCGTCTCCGTTCCGCGTCCCTCATTGAACCGTCTTCCAAGCAGGTAAACAACGTGGCCGAAAACCGTCAATCCGATCTGCTCGAAGGCCAGCCGATGCTGGTCCCCGTGCTGCCGCTGCGCGACGTGGTGGTGTATCCCCACATGGTCATCCCGCTGTTCGTGGGCCGCGACAAGTCCATCAAGGCGCTGGACCACGGCATGCAGGCCGGCAAGCAGATCCTGTTGGTCTCGCAGAAGAGCCCCGAGGTGGATGACCCGTCCGACAAGGACCTGAACCACGTTGGCACCTTGTCCACCATCCTTCAGCTCCTGAAGCTGCCGGACGGCACCGTCAAGGTGCTGGTGGAGGGCGGTGACCGCGCCAAGATCCTGCAGATCAACGACGGCCCGTATTTCTCCGCCATGGTCACGGTGCTGCGCCAGCAGGGCCAGTACGACGAGCGCGAGGCCGACGTGCTGATGCGCTCGGCGCTGTCGCTGTTCGACCAGTACGTGAAGCTGAACAAGAAGATCCCGCCGGAGATACTCACCTCGCTGGCGGGCATCGATGCCCCCGGCCGACTGGCGGACACCATCGCCGCTCACATGCAGCTCAAGCTCGACGAGAAGCAGAAGATCCTCGAGATCGAGGACGTGCGCGAGCGCCTGGAGCACGTCATGGCCCTCATTGAGGGCGAGATCGACGTGCTGCAGATCGAGAAGCGCATCCGCACCCGCGTCAAGCAGCAGATGGAGAAGAGCCAGCGCGAGTACTACCTCAACGAGCAGATGAAGGCGATCCAGAAGGAGTTGGGCGAACTCGAGGACGCGCCGAACGAGCTGGAGGAGCTGGAGCGCAGGATCCAGAAGTCCGGCATGGGCAAGGATGCGCGCGAGAAAGCCACTTCCGAGCTCAACAAGCTCAAGCTCATGTCGCCCATGTCCGCGGAAGCGACCGTGGTGCGCAACTACATCGATTGGCTGGTGAACGTGCCCTGGAAGCGCCGCACCCGCGTGCGCCACGACCTGGCCGGCGCCCAGACGGTCCTGGATGAGGACCACTACGGGCTGGAGAAGGTCAAGGAACGCATCCTCGAGTACCTCGCCGTGCAGCACCGCGTGCAGAAGCTGCGCGGCCCGATCCTGTGCCTGGTGGGCCCGCCCGGCGTGGGCAAGACCTCCCTCGGCCAGAGCATCGCCCGGGCTACCAACCGCAAGTTCGTGCGCATGTCGCTCGGCGGCGTGCGTGACGAGGCCGAGATCCGCGGCCACCGCCGCACCTACATCGGCTCCATGCCCGGCAAGATCCTGCAGAACATGTCGAAGGTCGGCACCCGCAACCCGCTGTTCCTGCTGGACGAGATCGACAAGATGTCCATGGACTTCCGCGGCGACCCCTCGTCGGCGCTGCTGGAGGTGCTGGACCCTGAGCAGAACTCCACCTTCAACGACCACTACCTGGAAGTGGACTTCGACCTCTCGGAAGTGCTGTTCGTGGCTACGGCCAACACCATGAACATCCCGGCGCCGCTCTTGGATCGCATGGAAGTGATCCGCCTGCCGGGCTACACCGAAGATGAGAAGATCAACATCGCCAAGAGCTACCTGGTGCCTAAGCAGATGCGCAACAACGGCCTGAAGCCGGAGGAGCTGAACATCGGCGAAGGTATCCTGACGGACATCGTGCGCCATTACACGCGCGAGGCCGGCGTGCGCAACCTGGAGCGCGAGATCTCCAAGATCTGCCGCAAGGTGGTGAAGCACCTGCTGCTGAAGCCGGATAGCGGCAAGATCAACGTGACTTCCAAGAACCTGGACGACTACCTGGGCGTGCAGCGCTTCCGCTACGGCCGTGCCGAGGACCATGACCAGGTGGGGCAGGTGACCGGCCTCGCCTGGACCGAGGTGGGTGGCGAGCTGCTCACCATCGAAGCCACGGTGGTGCCCGGCAAGGGCAAGCTCATCCACACCGGCCAGCTTGGCGGCGTGATGCAGGAATCCATCCAGGCCGCGATGACCGTGGTGCGCAGCCGCGCTGCGCTGCTCGGCATCGAACCGGACTTCCACCAGAAGTACGACGTGCACATCCACGTGCCCGAGGGCGCTACGCCCAAGGACGGCCCCAGCGCCGGCATCGGCATGTGCACCGCGCTCGTCTCAGCGCTCACCAAGATCCCGGTGCGGGCGGACGTCGCCATGACCGGCGAGATCACCCTGCGCGGCGAGGTGCTGCCCATCGGCGGCCTCAAGGAGAAGCTGCTGGCGGCCCACCGCGGCGGACTCGGCACCGTGGTGATCCCGCAGGAGAACGAGAAAGACCTGGCGGACATCCCGAAGAACATCAAGGGCGCGCTCGATATCCGTCCGGTGCGCTGGATCGATGACGTGCTCAAGGTCGCCTTGGCGACCATGCCCGAGCCGAAGCCCAGCGAGCCGCCTGCGGCAGACGTGGCGGGCGGCAAGACGGAGCCGGACGCGGTGCGACCGCACTGATCCGGTGGGGTGACGGTTTAACTTAAAGTGAGAGGCGCGCCCCGGCGCGCCTCTCTTTATCCAACGGCGTCAACCACTTGCCGCCGCATCCCGGCGCGGCCGCATATGCACATCCGCCGCCGTTTTCACATGAAAAACAAAAATTTTCAGGTTGACATGGCTTTTCAGCGCTTGGTAGCTTGATACGTGACCCCCTGTGCTTTCAGGGAGTGCAGGCCGGGTCAGGACAAGAAGCCGCGATGATCGCGGCCGCGAGTGACGTATCAAGAGGACCCCGATCGGGGATACCCACAAGAGTTCCAGGCAACCCAACAGGTAAACCAACATGAACAAGGCTGAACTTATCCACGCAGTGGCGGAATCGACCAAGCTCTCCCAGGCGGACGCGGATCGCGCCGTGGCGGCGGTGCTCGGCGGCATCACCAGTGCGCTCGTCAAGGGCGAGCAGGTGGTGCTCGTGGGTTTCGGCACCTTCACCGTGAAACAGCGGGCTGCCCGTACCGGCCGTAATCCCCAGACCGGTCAGACCATCCACATCGCCGCCAGCAAAGTCCCGGGCTTCAAAGCTGGCAAAGCCCTAAAGGATGCCGTAAACTAGCGCGCTCTTTACCGGCCAGGGGGTGTTTAGCTCAGCTGGTAGAGCACCGCCTTTACACGGCGGGGGTCGTGGGTTCGAGCCCCTCAGCACCCACCATCCGCTGCGGAGCGGTAGTTCAGCTGGTTAGAATACCGGCCTGTCACGCCGGGGGTCGCGGGTTCGAGTCCCGTCCGCTCCGCCATTCGAACTCGAAAACGAAAAGGGCGCCTTCCAAGGCGCCCTTCTCACATGGCCCTCCCGCGCGGCGGGCTCAGGAAGGTCGGTCTTTATGGTCATCCAAGCACTACGCGACAAAACCCCGAACTGGCTCAAGGGCCTCATCCTGGCGCTCCTGGTGGTGCCGTTCGCCCTCTGGGGCATCAACTCCTATTTCACGGCCTCCACGGACAACTCCGCCGCCGTGGTGAACGGCGACGAGATCTCCCCCGGGGACTACCAGCGGGCCTACCAGGGCCAGTACGCGCGCCTGCAGCAATACTACGGCCAGGCCTTCCGCCCGGAGCTGATCGATGAGAAGCAGCTGCACCAGCAGGTGCTGGACAGCCTCATCAACGAGACCCTGCTGAACCAGCAGGTGGCCAAGGACCACTACGCCATCGGCGACAAGCAGCTGGTGGATGCCATCCAGAAGATGCCCAATTTCCAGGTGGGCGGTAAGTTCTCCGCCCAGGCCTACCGTGCCACGCTCGCCGCTTCGAACATGACCCCCGAGGAGTTCGAGCGCCGTGACCGGCAGGGCATCGTGGTGGGCCAGTTCCAGAGTTCCGTCACGGACAGCGCCATCGCCACCCCGGCGGAGTTCGCCGCGGTGACCGCAGTGCAGGGCCAGCAGCGCGACGTCGCCTATCTCCTGGTGAGTAGCAAGCGCTTCCTCGCCGCCGCCCAGGCCAGTGATGCCGAGATCCAGGCGTATTACACCAGCCACCAGGCCGAGTTCATGACGCCTGAGAAGGTCACGCTCGCCTACGTGGAGCTGGACGAGGCGCAGCTCGCGAAGCAGGTGCAGCCCAGCGACGCCGACCTGCAGGCCGTCTACCAGCAGCAGATGGACAAGTACAAGCAGGACGAGACCCGCGACGCGCGCCACATCCTGATCGCCGTGAACGGCGACGACCCCAAGGTGGATGCGGCTGCCAAGGCCAAGGCCGAGGGCATCCTGAAGCAGATACAGGGCGGTGCCGACTTCGGCAAGCTGGCGGCCCAGTATTCCGACGACCCGGGTTCCGCCAAGCAGGGCGGCGAACTCGGCAAGGTCTCCCACGGCGTCATGGTGAAACCCTTCGAGGATGCCCTGTTCGGCATCGCCAAGGTCAACGACATCGCGGGTCCGGTGCGCACCCAGTTCGGCTACCACATCATCCAGCTGGAAGGCGTGCAGGCGGCAGTGGTGAAGCCCTTCGCCGAGGTGAAGCCGCAGATCCTGGCGGACTTCCAGAAGAAGCAGGCTGACGACAAGTACTACGCACTGGGCGACCAGTTGGCGAACCTCGCCTACGAGCACCCCGACACCCTGGATGAGGTGAGCAAGCAGCTCAACCTGCCCATCCAGACGGCCGAGGACGTGACCCGCGACGGTGGTGCGGGCATCGGCGCCAACCCCGACGTGCGCAAGGCCGCCTTCAGCGAGCAGGTGCTGACCCAGGGCAACAACAGCGAACCCATCCCGCTCGGCACCAACCACGCGGTGGTGGTGCGGGTGAAGGGCCACGTGCCGAGCGCAGCCATGCCGCTCGCCGCCGTGAAGGACAAGATCGCCGGCATCGTGAAGCAGCAGCATGCCGCGGAGGCCACCGCCAAGCTCGCTGCGTCGCTGCTGGACAGCCTCAAGCAGGGGCAGGATCCGGCCGCCGCGGCCAAATCTGCCGGCACGGGCGTGAGCCTGGTGTCGCCGGGTTTCGTCGGCCGCAACCAGCAGGGCGTGGCGCCCGAGGTGCTGAGCGCCGCCTTCGGCGCGCCGCAGCCGGCCGCCGGTGCCAAGAGCTACGCCAGCGCGCCGCTGGGCGGGGGCGATGAAGCGGTGGTGGTGGTGAGCGCGGTGAAGCCGGGCGATGCCGCGAGCCTCACCGAGCAGCAGCGCCTCGCGGCCCTGCGTGGCCTCTCACGCGAGGAGGGCAACACCGAGTTCGCCGCCTATCTCGCTTATCTCAAGCAGAAGGCGGACGTGAAGGTCAACGACAAGAACATCGACCAATCCGACCAGTAAGGCCGGACCAGTCCTGAAAAAAAGGCCCGCCTATGGCGGGCCTTTTCTTTTCATGGAGTATGGCGACTCAGCTCTGCAGGTTCATGGCCACGTGGCTGTAGCCCGCATCCACGTACAGGATCTCACCTGTGATGCCGGAGGCAAGGTCCGAACAGAGGAAGGCGGCGGCATTGCCCACGTCTTCCGTGGTCACGTTCTTGCGCAGGGGAGTCTGGCCTTCCACGTGCTTCAGGATGTCGCGGAAGCCGGAGATGCCCGCGGCCGCGAGCGTCTTGATGGGGCCGGCGGAGATGCCGTTGACGCGGGTACCCTCGGGGCCGAGGGAGTAAGCCAGGAAGCGCACGTTGGCTTCCAGGCTGGCCTTCGCCGGGCCCATCACGTTGTAGCTCGGCAGGGCGCGCACCGCGCCGAGATAGCTCAGGGTGAGGATGGAACCGTTGCGGCCCTGCATCATCGGGCGCGCCGCCTTGGCGAGAGCCGCCAGGCTGTAGGCGCTGATGTCATGGGCGATGCGGAAACCCTCGCGGGTCACGGAGTCGATGTAGCTGCCGGCCAGCTGGTCGCGGGGGGCGAAACCCACCGAGTGCACCACGATGTCGAGATGCCCCCAGCGCTGTTTCAGGCCTTCGAAGGCCGTGTCGATCTCCTGATCGCTGGCCACGTCCATGGGGAAGACGATGTCGGAGCCGAACTCCCGGGCCATCTCCTCGACGCGTTCCTTCAGCCGTTCACCCTGGTAGGTGAAGGCCAGTTCCGCGCCCTCGCGCTTGAAGGCCACGGCGATGCCGTGGGCGATGGAACGGTCGCTGGCGAGACCGACGATGAGCGCGCGTTTACCGGCGAGAAAACCCATGATTGCTCCCCGAGGTTGTGGCTGAGCGGATTATAAGGCTTCAGCCGTCGTCCTGGCTGCTGCTGTGGTGGCCGCGCCAGATGACCAGCTTGTCACCCTTGTGCAGCACGTGCTTGCCGGAGAGCTTGTTCCAGTGGCGGATGTCGTTCACGGTCACGTGGTAGTGCTGGGCGATGGCCCACAGCGACTCCCCATCCTTGACCTTGTGGATGACGCGTCCGCCGGGCAGGTGCATGTCGCTCATGCCCGCCACCCGTTGGGCGGCGTGCAGGCTGGCATCCGCCAGGGTCACCCGCGCCACCGGCACCAGCAGGGTCTGCTTGAGGTGCAGGGTGTTGCTGCGCAGGCCGTTCAGTTCCTTGATCACCGCAGGGGTGGTGTGGAACTTGCCGGCCACGGCGCCGATGGTGTCGCCCTTGGCGACCGTGTGGGTGGCCCACTGCACCCGATCATGGGGTGGCAGCGAGGCCAGAGCCTGTTCGAAGTCGCCCTTCACATCCAGGGGCACGAACAGGAGATAGGGGCCTGCCGGGTCCGTGGCCCAGCGGTTGTAGCCCGGGTTCAGCAGGTACATCTGCTCGGTGGTCATGCCGGCGAGCTTGGCGGCGGTGGCGAGGTCTATCTGGCCTCCCGTGTCCACCTGTGTGAGATAGGGTTCGTTGGGGATGGACGTCAGGTCCACGCCCATGTGGTTCTGATCCGCCACCAGCGTGCAGATGGCGATGAGCCGCGGCACGTAGGCGCGGGTCTCGGCGGGCAGGTCCAGGTCCCAGAAGTCGGTGGGCTTGCCGTGCCGCTTGTTAACGGCGATGGCGTGCTCCACCGTGCCCGGTCCGGAGTTGTAGGCGGCGAGCGCAAGCAGCCAGTCATCGAACTCATCGTGCAGCGCCTGCAGGTAGGAGAGCGCTGCCTGGGTCGAGGCGCCCACGTCGCGGCGGCCGTCATACCACCAGTTCTGGTGCAGCTCATACATGTTCCCGGTGGCCGGCACGAACTGCCAGAGGCCCGAAGCGCGGCCGTAGGAATAGGCGAAAGGATCGAAGGCGCTCTCCACCACCGGCAGGAGCGCGATGTCCAGCGGCATCTTGCGCGCCCGCACCTGCTGCACGATGTAATAGAGGTAGGGGCGCGCGCGGCCCGCGACCCGGTTCAGGTATTCGCCATGGGCCGCGAACCAATCGAGTTCGCCCTGGACGCGCAGCTCACCTCCGTCGCCTTTGAGCGAGAAACCCTGGGCCAGGAACTGCCACAGATCCTGGTTCTGAGGTACCGCCGGCGTGAGCGTGAGGTCACCCCACTGTGCATCCGGACCCGCGTCAGCGCCGTTCTGGGTGTCGAGGTCCGGGATGGGCGTCGCGATGTCCGCGTCGGCGCTATATACGCTGGCAGCGGCGGGCGCCGTGGTCGTCGACGGCACCGGCGCCACCACCGGCGCTTTCGCCACAGGTTGCGGCGGGCGTGGAGCGGAGGCGCAGGCAGCGAGCGACAACAGGCAGATGCAGAAGCCAAGGCGTTTCATCTCGATCTCCGGTCCCGACGGCTTCATTTGAACCCGTCCTTCCATTCCCTGATCACGGTGAACACATCCACCGCGTCCTTCATATCGCGTCCCGCATGGCGCGAGGCGGCGTCACGCACCGCGGCTGTCTCGCAACGCAGGAAAGGATTCACTTGTCGCTCCAAGGCGAGCGTCGAGGGGAGGGTGGCTTCGCCCCGCGCGCGCCGTACTTCGCACTCGGCGGCGTAGCGTCTGATCGCCTGGTTATCAGGATCCACCGCGGCCGCGAAGCGCAGGTTGGCGAGGGTGTACTCATGTCCGCAACAGATGCGGGGATCGTCCGGCAGCGCAGCGAGTTTCATCAGGGAGCCGTACAGCTCCGCGTGCGTGCCCTCGAAGGGCCGCCCGCATCCCGCGCTGAACATGGTGTCACCGGAGAACAGTATACCGCAGCCCTCGAAGGCTATATGGCCGGCGGTGTGTCCAGGGATGTCCAGCACCAGGAAGCGGAGAGCCATGCCGGGGATGTCGGCGGCCATGCCCTGGCGGACTGGCACCGTCACCACTTCACGCGCTTCCCGTTCCGGACCGAAGACGGGGCAAGCGTGGCGCCCAGCGAGTTCCGCGGCGCCGCCCATGTGGTCCGGGTGGTGATGGGTGAGGAGGATCGCAGTGAGATTGAGCTTCTGCATCTCCAATACCTGCTGTGCCGGGGCTGCATCACCCGGGTCCACCAGCACTGCGCTGCCGGCTGCATCTGTTAACAGCCATATGTAATTATCGGTGAACGCGGGGATGGCAGTGAGCGTGAGCTTGTCCATGACCCATCCTAGCGGAGTCACCCGGCCCGGCAAACGGCCCCGGGGATATGTTAATGTCCCGCAGCAATCAGACCGGACCGCGCGACCGATGCATACGGATCTCGAGGCATGGTGGCAGACCAGGACCGGTGCCTACCTGTTGAAGCAGGAACGCGCCGCCCTCGACGAAGTGCTGCCCACGCTCTTCGGCTATTACCTGGTGCAATCCGGCTGCTGGGGCATGCCCGGCGCCTTGCTCGAGAGCAGCACCATCCGCACCCGGCTCATCGTGGGGGGGTGCGGTGAGGCGGGAGCAGGCATCATGGGCGATCCTTCCTACCTGCCTTTCGCTGCGGACTCGGTGGATGTGGTGCTGCTGCCCCATAGCCTGGAGCGCATGGCGGAGCCGGAGAAAGTGCTGCGGGAGGCGGAGCGGGTGCTGCATGGGGAAGGTCATGTGCTGGTGCTCGGCTTCCATCCCTTCGGCCCCTGGGGCATCCGCCGCTACTTCGGCATGCGTCCCGTCTGGGGCGGGCGCTTCCTGAGCCTCTGGCGCCTGAAGATATGGCTCAGGGTATTGGGCTTCGAACTCGTGGAGGTACGGCAGCTCCTGTTCCGTCCTCCGTTCAAGTCGAGGAACCTGTTGCACCGCTGCGCTTTCCTGGACCGCCTCGGCTGGCGCGTCTCGGCGGGAGCCTATATGGTGGTGGCGAAGAAGAGGGTGTTCGGCATGACGCCGTTGCGCAAGCAGCGCAGCCGGCGCCAGCCGGCCTTCGGCAGCGTGGCTAAACCGACGACCCGGAGCATGGGATGAGCGGGATGGAGATCTATACGGACGGTGCCTGCCGCGGCAACCCCGGCCCCGGGGGCTGGGGCGCCCTCATCAGGGACGCCGCCGGCGAACGGGAACTCTCGGGTGCCGAGAGCGATACCACCAACAACCGCATGGAGCTGACCGCCGCCATCATGGCGCTGCGGGAGGTGCCGGCTGGCAGTTCGGTGGATATCTACACGGATTCCAAGTACGTCATGGACGGCCTCAACCAATGGATGCCGGCCTGGAAGAAGCGCGGCTGGAAGACCGCTGACAAGAAGCCCGTGAAGAACCAGGACCTGTGGCAGGCCCTGGACCAGGCCAACGGCCGCCACACGGTGCGTTGGCACTGGGTGAAGGGCCATTCCGGGCACGAAGGCAACGAGCGGGTGGACCGGCTTGCCAACCTCGCCATCGACAAGTTGCTGCGGATAGGAGCCGCCTGAACATGCGTCAGATCGTGCTGGACACCGAGACCACGGGCCTCGAGACCTCGGAAGGCCACCGCATCATCGAGATCGGCTGCATCGAGATACTCGACCGGCGCATCACCCGCAACGCCTTCCATACCTATATAAATCCGGAGCGCGAAGTTGATGCGGGCGCCCTCGAGGTGCACGGCATCGACAACCGCTTCCTCAAGGACAAGCGCCGGTTCGCCGAAGTGGCCGGGGAATTCCTGGAGTTCGTGCGGGGCGCCGAACTCGTGATACATAACGCGGCCTTCGACGTGGGCTTCCTCAACTACGAATTGAAGCGCATGGCCCATGCAGTGGAGGACATCCACGGGGTCTGTGGCGTGCTGGACACACTGGAGTTGGCGCGGCGCCAGCACCCGGGTCAGAAGAACAGCCTGGACGCCCTCTGCAAGCGCTACAGCGTGGACAACTCCGGCCGCGAGTACCACGGCGCGCTGCTGGATGCCCAGCTCCTGGCGGAGGTCTATCTCGCCATGACCGGCGGCCAGGCGGCCCTCGTCCTGGACGCGGAGGAGGCACGGGCCAACGCCGGCGGGCCGCGGATCCGCAAGCTCGACCGCGCCGGGCTGACCCTGGCGGTGCCCCGTGCCAGCGAGGCGGAGCGTGCGGCGCATGTCGCCAAGCTGCAGGAGATCGCCAAGGCCAGCGGCGGGCCGGCGCTGTGGCCGGCGGACGACGCCTGACGGGGTGATTCCGGGCGCGCTTGCCGGTATGCTGACCGGAAGCCCCGAGGAGAGAGCGATGACCCTGCGTACTTTCGGCCTGTTGGCACTGCTGCTGGCGCCCGGTATGGTCCGCGCCGCCGACGTGCCTCCCTCTCAAGGCCCCGCCACCGACGTGTTCAGCTACAGCCTCCTGGAAGTGGACCGGCTGCACGCCCACTCGGATTTCTTCGGCGACAGTTCCGCCGGCACCGGCCTCAAGTTCTCCTATGACTTCGACGGCGTGTACCTCTTCGGCCAGTGGGACAAGCTGGATTTCGACACCCTGCCGGGCAGCCACACACTCCAAGGCATCGGCGTGGGCGCCCACCAGGCCTACAACGAGCACACCTCCTTCTATATAGACCTGGCTTTCCTCAAGGACGAGCTGAGTTCCAGCCTGGGCAGCGCGGCCGACGACTATTGGCGCGTCACCTACGGCTTGCGCCTCCATTCCAACGACATCCTGGAAGTGGACGCCGCCATCTTCACGGAGCGCAACACCAGCTTCGGCAGCCGGCCTTTCGGCGAACGGCTGGGGCTGGGCCTGGATTTCAGTTCCCTCGCGCTGCAGGCGGCGGTGGAGCACAGCGCCGACGGCAACCGTACTCTGTTGTCTTTGAGTTGGGCCTATCGTTAATCCCCTGGCACCGCTCCCCATCGATGCCCTGCTGCCGGATATCCGGCAGCGGCTGGCGCAACACTCCGCTCTCGTGATCCAGGCGCCTCCCGGCGCCGGCAAGACCACGCGCGTGCCGCTGGCCTTGCTGGAGGAGGGTTGGCTCCGGGGGCGGAAGCTCGTGATGCTGGAACCGCGGCGCCTCGCCGCGCGCACGGCCGCCCGGCGCATGGCTTCGGAGCTGGGGGAAGCGGTAGGCGCCACCGTGGGTTACCGGGTGCGCATGGATACACGCGTCGGCCCCAAGACCCGCATCGAGATCGTCACCGAAGGCGTGTTGACGCGCCTCCTGCAGGACGATCCTTCCCTCGGCGGTTACGCCGCCGTGATCTTCGACGAGTTCCATGAGCGCAGCCTGCAGGCCGACCTGGCGCTGGCATTGAGCCTGGAAGCCCGCGCGGCCCTGCGTCCCGACCTCAAGCTCATCGTCATGTCCGCCACGCTGGATGCGGGTCCGGTGGCGAAACTCCTGGGCGATGCGCCGGTGCTGACGAGCGAAGGGCGCGCCTTCGAAGTGGTGACCCATTACCGGCCCCTGCGTGAGCGCGAACCCGAACTGCCGCAGGTGCAGCTGGCGGTGGAGCGCGCGCTGCAGGAGGAGAGCGGCAACCTGCTGGTGTTCCTGCCTGGCACCGGCGAGATCCGCAAGCTCCAGCAACGACTGGAGGAGCGTCTGCCGCGGGAGGTGCTGGTGGCGCCCCTATACGGCGACCTCGACAATGCCGCCCAGGACCGGGCCATCGAGCCGCCGCCGCCGGGCATGCGGAAGATAGTGCTGGCCACCTCCATCGCCGAGACCAGCCTCACCATCGAGGGTATACGTGTGGTGGTGGACATGGGCGACATGCGTGTGCCGCGTTTCGATCCCGTGAGCGGCATGTCGCGGCTGGAGACCGTGCGGGTCTCCCGCGCTTCCGCGGACCAACGCCGCGGCCGGGCCGGGCGCCTGCAAGCGGGCGTGTGCTACCGCCTGTGGAAGGAATCCGAGACCCTGGCTCCCTCGAGCACCCCGGAGATCGCCGCGGCCGACCTCGCGGACCTGGTGCTGGAACTCGCCCGCTGGGGCGCGACGGAGCCGGGCAGCCTGCGCTGGCTGGAGCCGCCGCCTGCCGCGGCCTATGACCAGGCGAAAGAGCTGTTGCAGGAATTGGGCGCGCTGGATGAGGCTGGGCGCATCACCGCCCATGGACGCGAGCTATCGCGCCTGCCCCTGCATCCGCGCCTCGCCCACATGGTGTTGCGGGGCAAGTCCTTGGGGTGGGGCGCGCTTGCCTGTGAGCTTGCCGCGATCCTAAGTGAACGGGATCCCTTGCGTGGCCCCCCGGGGCTGACGCCCGCGGGCGTGCATGCGCGCCTGGAACTGCTGCATTCCAACTCCAGCGAAGCCCAGCGACGAACCCGCCTCATGCGCGCCGTCGCCTCGGACCTGAAGCACAGCGCCGGCGTGGAAGCGCGGGATCGGGAGATGGGCGAGGAAGGGGTGTTGCTGGGATTCGCCTATCCGGACCGGCTCGCCCAGCGTCGTGAGGGGGATATCCCGCGCTACGTACTGGCCAACGGCCGGGGTGCCGTGCTGCCGGAAGGGGATGATCTGAGCCGCGCCCCCTGGCTCGCGGTGGCGCAGCTGGATGGCATGGCGCGTGAGGCGCGCATCTTCATGGCCGGGCGCCTCACCCTGCAGGACATCGAAAAGCATTTCGCAGAACGCATCGCCGATGCGGAATCCGTGAGCTGGGACGAAGCCAGCGGCGCGGTGCTGGCGCGGCGCCAGAAGAGACTGGGTGCGCTGGTGCTGGAAGATGCGCCGGCGAAGACCGTATCGCCGGAAGCCATCGCCCAGGCACTGTTGCAGGCGGTACGCGCCCGCGGCCTGGACGTGCTGCCCTGGACGCCGGCCCTGCGTAACCTGCAGGCACGGCTCGCCTTCCTGCGGCGGGTCTCGGGTCCGGAGTGGCCGGACGTGAGCGATGCGGCTCTGCTGGCCAGTCTCGACGCTTGGCTTCCACCCTGGCTGCAGGGCATGAGCCGCCTCTCACACCTGCAACGCGTACCGCTCAACGACGCCATGATGGGGCTGCTGGACCACAAGCAGCGTCGGCAGTTGGAGGAGCAGGCGCCTACCCACGTCACCGTACCGAGCGGTTCCAGTATCCGGGTGGATTACACAGAAGGGGATACACCGGTACTGCGGGTGAAGCTGCAGGAGATGTTTGGCCAGGCAGATACGCCGCGCCTGGCGCAAGGCAGGGTGCCGGTGATGCTGCATCTGCTGTCGCCGGCGCAACGGCCCGTGCAAGTGACCCAGGACCTCAAGGGATTCTGGCAACGCACCTGGCCGGAAGTGAAGAAGGAGCTGAAGGGACGCTATCCTAAGCACCAGTGGCCGGAGGATCCGACCGTAGCGGTGCCCAGCCGTACCGGGCGGAAACCCCGGGCTCGATAAGAAGATTCAAAGCGTCGAGCGAAGTCGGGGCTAGGCGTGCCTCGCGCTCGCCGCTCTCGCACACCCTGTGCTCCGCGGCACGTACGCATCCCTGCTACAGAGAACGCCCTGCCGAGCGCAGCAGCTTTGATCAGTGGAAGAGTTTTTTCCAGAGAGGCGTATCGCCTTCCTGCTTGTGATTCAGTGTGATGTGCACCAGGTAACCTGATTCGCCGCGGGACCCCTCGATGCCGGTGATCACGCCGGAGAGGTGGTAGGACTTCTTGTGGCTCTCCAGGTTCAGGAGCACTTCCACGTTGCCGCCCAACTGCATCTTCTTGCTGGTGCGGATCTTCACGCTATGGGCGGTGAGGTCCACGGTGGTGCCATAGAACTTCGAGACGGTCACGTCCTCGCCACCCACGTTCAGCATGTGGATGATGGCCTTCTCTTCGGTCTTCATCGCGGGCTTGTCTGGTCCCGGACTGGTGAGCATGACTGTAGACCTCTGACTATCGACCCCATGGGGCGATTCTAACAACAGCGGGCCCATAGACCAGTCTTTTCGTGACATGTGAGCGGGGTTGACATAGTTTCAGTCGGGGCACTCGCCAGCCCATATGCAGCAGGGAGGCAGGCGTGCATTAAGTGAAATGGTGTGTCGTGGTCTGCTAAAATCGCTGACTTTATATGAAGTCCCGCACTTAATTTTTTTCGAGAGACCGAGGCCCCATGACCGTCCGCACCCGTTTCGCCCCCAGCCCCACGGGCTACCTGCACATCGGCGGCGCCCGCACCGCGCTCTTCTGCTGGCTGTATTCCCGCCACCATGGCGGCACGTTCGTCCTGCGGGTGGAGGACACGGACCGGGAGCGTTCCACCGAGGCGGCGGTGCAGGCGATCCTGGACGGCATGGCCTGGCTCGACCTCAAGCAGGACGAGGGCCCGTACTACCAGACACAGCGTTTCGACCGCTACCGGGAGGTGGCCCAGGGGATGCTCAAGGCCGGTACCGCCTACCACTGTTATTGCAGCAAAGATGAGCTGGATGCCATGCGTGCCGAGCAGATGGCCCGCAAGGAGAAGCCCCGCTATGACGGCCGCTGCCGCGACCGCACCGAGCCGAAGCCCGGTGTCACGCCCGTGATCCGCTTCAAGAACCCCCAGGAAGGGCAGACGGTGGTGGATGACGCGGTCAAAGGCCGCGTGGTGTTCGATAACCACGAGCTGGACGACCTCATCATCGTGCGCTCCGACGGCAACCCCACCTACAACTTCTGCGTGGTGGTGGACGACATGGACATGCGCATCACCCATGTGATCCGCGGCGACGACCACCTCAACAACACCCCGCGGCAACTGAACATCCTGAAGGCCTTGGGCTACACGCCGCCCCAGTACGCGCACCTGCCCATGATCCTGGGGCCGGATGGCACCAAGCTCTCCAAGCGCCATGGTGCCGTGAGCGTGATGCAATATCGTGAGGATGGGTTCCTGCCGGAAGCGGTGCTGAACTACCTGGTGCGCCTCGGCTGGTCCCACGGCGACCAGGAAGTCTTCAGCCGGGAGGAGATGGTCAAGCTCTTCGACATCAAGGACGTGAACACCTCCGCGTCCGCCATCAACCCGCAGAAGCTGCTCTGGCTCAACCAGCACTACATCAAGACCGGCGACCTGCCGCGTCTCGCGGCGGAACTCGGCTGGCATCTCGCGCGCATGGGCGTGGACGTGTCCAAGGGGCCTTCGCTCGAGGGCCTGGTGAAGGCCCAGCAGGAGCGGGCCAAGACCTTCAAGGAGATGGCGGAGGGCAGCCGCTTCTTCTTCGAGGACGTGAAGGAATACGACCCCCAGGCCGCGGCCAAGAACCTGACGCCCGATGTGCTGCCGGGTCTCATGACCCTGCGGGAGAAGCTGGTGGCGCTGCCGGAGTGGTCCGCCCCGGCCCTGCATGATGCGCTGAACCATACCGCCGAAGCGCTGGGCCTGAAGCTCGGCAAGCTGGCTCAACCCCTGCGGGTGGCGGTGTCCGGTGGCGGCATCTCGCCACCCATCGACGCGACCCTCGAACTCCTCGGCCGCGAGACATCCCTCACACGCTTGGACCGGGCCGTCCGTTTCATCGAGGCCCAGGCCTGAGCGCGTTCAAGCGCCGCCCATAAAAAACCCGGCTCTGGCCGGGTTTTTTTTATGCAGACTGCGGGACCGTCGCTGGTCAATTCACCTGGGTCTTGAAGGTGATTGTGAAGAAAGGGGCGGTGACGCCGGTCTGGCCGTTCATGTTGGTGGCGGCGGTGAAGGTGGCCTTCACGCACTTCACGTTCGCGTCTACGGCACCCGCGCCGCCCACCGGGCTGTAGGTGAAGGTCCCCGCGCAGCTGCCGTTGTCGTAACTGAACGTGGGTGCTGCGAGGCCGCTGGAAGTGGAACCGTCGGTGAAGGTCTGGCTGCCGACGATGAACCCGGAATTGGCCGGGATGGCGTCGGTCACGAACACCCCATTGGCTCCACCGATGCCGGTGTTGCTCACCACGATGTTGTACTGGGCGGTGGAACCGGAGAAGGCTCGGGGCTTGGCGCTGCCCAGCGGATCCGCCGCGATGGTCACGGACTTCACGATCAGCAGGCTCGGCACGCCCACCTGGAAGGTGTCGCTGCCGGTGTTGGAGATGGTCTGCTCGGCGCCTTCCTTCGACATCACCGATGCCGTCCAGTAGCCGTTCGCGGGGCTGGTGCCGAGGGCATAGGTGTATTCGAAGGTCTGGGTGGCGGCATAGGCATTGGGTGCTGTCGGCACCGTGCAGGCGGTCTTGTTCAGGGTCAGCAGGTTCGCATTGTTCACCTGCACGGTGCTGGCCGGGTCGGTGAGCGTCAAGGTTCCGGTGCCGATGTCGAAGCAGCCGAAGGGATCGCTGATCACCGTGCGGATGAATACGCTCTGATTCGGCTCGAACACCGACTGGGTGCTGGTGCTGGGGTAGACGGTGTTGAAGAAATCGACGCTGTCCACGTTGATGGCCGGGTTCAGGTCGAAGGTGAGCGAACTCTGGCGCGCCGCGTTCTGGAACGGGAACAAGGCGATGGTGAGCCGGTTGTCGCTTGTGGTTGTGTTCGTCAGGGTCATGGTCAGCTGCGTGCCCGCCGGGATCGCCAGGGTGCCGGTGATGTTTACGGCGCAGAGGGTCGGCACGGTGGTGCTGGTGGGCGTGCAGTTGGTGTTGGTGCCGGTCAGCGAACTCGCGCCCGCCGCCAGCTTCACCGAGATGCTGCGGGTGCCCGTGCGGTTCTGGGTCGAGCCGCGGGCGATGTACATGTTGGCCACCAGGTTGCCGGTGATGGTGGTGGCCTTCGCGGTCTTGTAGAGCAGGGTCCAGACCGCGGTGCCGCCGTTGGTGGCGATGTTGTCGTTCTTGGCCGTGGTGCTGACCGTGCCCTGCACGCGGTGGAAGCTGCCCGTGGCGGCGCCGATGCCGGCCGGCAGCAGGTACAGGACCTTGTTGCCGGTGGTGGTGCCGGTCACGATCACCGGCGGTGAGCTGGGGGTCGGGCTGGTGGTGCCGCCGATGATGGTGGCGGTGTTGTTGATCACATCACCCGGTGAGCCGGTCACCGTGGCCGTGAACACGATGGTCACCGTCCCGTTGGCAGGGATGCTGATGCCGGTGATGTCCAGGTTGGTGCCGGTGGAACTGTCGGTGCTGCCGGCCGGCTTGGTGGTGACTGAGAGGCCGGAGAGATCCGGATCCAGGGCGTCCGTCACCTCGATGTTGCTGCCCGGCTGGCCCGCCGTGTCGGTGATGGTGATGGTGTACTGCAGCGTGTCGCCGGTCACGGTCGGGCTCTGGGTGAGGTCCGTAACCGTCTTGGTGGCGGTGACGTAGTTCGGAGTGTTGACGGTGGCCGAGTCGGTGGCGCTGTCGTTGGTGTTGTTGGTGTCGCTCACCAGGGAATTGGAGACGCTGGCCGTGTTCGCCGTGGGCGAGGTGGCGCTGCCGCTCAGCATCACCTTGAGGGTGATGGCGGGCAGGCTGGTGCCGCTGGTCATGGCGGTGGTGCTGGTGCAGGTGACCGTGCCGCTGGCGTTCGCGCAGGTCCAGCCGGTGCCGGTGGCGGAGACGTAGGTCTCACCCGCCGGCAGCACGTCGGTCACGGTGGTGGTGCCGCTGGCCGTGACGGTCTGGGGGCCGTTGTTCTTGACCGTGAGGGTATACGTGGTCGGCGTCCCGGCGGTGAGGTTGCCGCCGGTATGGGTCTTGGTGATCTGCAGGTCGGAGGCCGTCATCACCGTGGCCGTGTCGGTGTCGCTGTTGTTGCCCGACACGTTGTCGAACAGGGTGGTGTTGCTGACAGAGGCGCTGTTGGCGATGGAGGCCGACACGGTGCTCGCCACCGCCACCGTCAGGGTGATGGGGTTGTAGTTGGCGCCGCTGGTCACTGCCGCGGTGCTGGTGCAGGTGACGGTGCCGCTGGCGTTCGCGCAAGACCACCCGGTGCCGGTGGCGGAGACGTAGGTCTCGCCGGTGGGCAGCGTGTCCGTCACCGTAGTGGTGCCGGTGACCGTGGCCGGGCCGTTGTTGGTGACCGTCAGTGTATAGCTGCCATTGCTGCCGGCGACGAAGTTGCCGGAATGGGTCTTGTTCATGCTGAGGTCGGAGACCGGCACATTCGAGATGCTGATGACCTGGGCAGCGAGCACCACCGCGTCACCGCCGGACTGGTAGAAGGTGGTGGCGGTGGTCTCGTTGGCCGTGAGCAGGGCGCTGATGCTGAAGGTGTCGATGTCCACGCCGTAATACACGTCGTCCGTGGCAGCAGTACCGGTACAGGTCAGCGTGTTGATGGTGGAGTTGTACTGGTTGTTGGTGCCATTGCAGTTGTCCGTAAGCACCGTGCCGTTGAACGAGAGGGTCTCGTTGCCGGACAGGGTGGGATCGCCCTCCCAGGTGACCACCGCGAACTTGCCGTTGATGGAGGAAGTCGGCACATGGAAGTTGGCAGGAGTCAGGGTGATGGAGTTGTTCTGGAACACCTGGAACCCGTCATAGATGTTGATGACGCGGTTCGTCTCGGTGGTGTTGTTCAGGTAGATGACCACCAGCGACCAGCCGCCCAGCACCGTCTCGTCGCCGCACCAGGGGTTGCCGGTGCTGATGGCGAGGTTGGTGAGGGTATAGGTGCCATTGCCGGTCACGATCCCGTCACCGGTGAGGTCCACGAATCCGCCGTAGAAGGCTTCCACCGAGGTATCCGTGAAGGTCCGGTCAGCCGTGACGTTGGTGCCGTTCAGGGTCACGGCGGTGTCCACCGTGTTGCTGGAGCCGGCGTAGTAGAGGTAGGCCGCGACGATGGTGGATCCAGCCGGGATGCCTGAGAGGGCGCCGCTGCTGGTGGTGGTCACCTGGCAGGCGGGGTTGGTGCCGGTACCGTCGTTGGCCTTGGTACGGAATGTGCCGCCGGTGGTGACGAAGTTGATGTTGCCGGCGAGGCTGTTGAAAAGGGTCACGGCGGTGCCGGCCTGAGCTGTCTGGGGCAGAGCGAGAGTGAACCCCAGGCCCAACAGGCACGCCAATAGGGCCGCGGGGCGGCCCAATACCTTATGTAAGAAAGAGGTGGGAACGCTCATTTTTGGACTTATAGGCCTCGATCTTCTCCCGCCAAGATGCCCGAAATACCTGGGGCCCGCACCCCATAAGGGCTGCATAGGTTAGCAGCCCCCAACCCACGACACATGTTTAGATTAAGTCTATTTCTGAGCAAAGTATCTTTCCCTACTCAAAACATGACTTTACGCACAGCGATACTATACCATATGTAAAATAAAATAGTAAAATGTGTTGACATATTATGCCTGTATTAAGACAATAGTAGCCACGAAGACATTAATCAAGAGCGGATACCGGCCTCCCGGCAGAGGGGACGCTCGTATCACTCAGGCAGAACCCTTAAGGGAGCGATATTAGGCGATGAAAACTTGGTTCGGCGTGCTGTTGGCGACGGGGGTTGCCATCAGCCTGCCCGCTAACGCCGCCGGTGTGGCACCCGGTACCCAGATCAACAATACCGCGACGGTGGATTACACCGTCAGCGGTGTCAGCTATTCCAATACCACCACACTCAACACCGTCACCGTCGATGAACTCATCGACGTCACCGTCACCTGGCAGAACGGGGCACCCGTGCAGGTGCAACCCGGCGCCACCGACCAGTCCCTGCTGTTCCGCGTCACCAACACCGGCAACGGCACTGAGGCTTTCACGCTCGCTGTGGCCGCGAACCTCAGCAACGACCAGTTCGATCCCGCCAACGCCCGCATCTACTTCGATTCCGACGCCAGCGGCGACTTCTCCGTGGGCGACGTGCTCTACGCCCCCGGCAGCAACGATCCGGTGCTGGCGAGTGGCGCCTCAGTGGACGTGCTGATCGTGAGCGATATCCCGGGCAGCGTGGTGGACGGGAACCGTGCCTTCGCGCGCCTCAAGGCTGCTTCCAACACATTCACCGGCAACCCCGGCCAGCTCAGGCACGGCGCCGGCGACGGCGGCGTGGACGCGGTGCTGGGCCATTCCGGCGGCAAGGCCGCGGACAAGGGCGAATATATGGTGGCCAACAGCCCATTCCTGATCATGCAGAGGTCTGCCAAGGTGACAGACCCCAAGGGTGGAGACCTTCCAGTCTCGGGCGCCACCATCCTCTACACCATCAAAGTGACTCCGACCGGCATCAGCTCCGCCAACAGCGCGCTGGTGACCGATGCGATCCCCGCCAACACCACTTACGTGCCGGGCAGCCTGACCCTGAACGGCACAGCACTGGGTGATGGCACGGGAGACGGTGACCCCGGTGACTTCAACGTCACCACCCCTGGGTCCATCACCGTCGACCTCGGGGCGCTGGCGGCCACCGCCAGCGCCCAACTTGTCACGTTCAAAGTCCAGATCAACTGAGGATGCAACCATGAAGCGTTCCACACTCATCAATGGATTGTCCCTGGCAGCCGCCCTGGCTGCGACCAGCGTGCTGGCGGCCGCCCCCAGCCTCGATCTGGTCACCACGGTGCAGCAGGTGAAGACCACCACCGATGCCAAGGGCGTCCAGCACAGCCAGGTGGTGCCGATGGACAAGGCCCTGCCGGGTGCCGAACTCGTCTACACCATCACCTATCACAACATCGGCAAGCAGCCGGCGGGTGACGTGGCGGTGAACGATCCGATCCCCGAGCACACTGTCTACGTGCCGGGCAGCGCCGAAGGCGCCGGGATGGACATCACGTTCTCCATCGACGGCGGCAAGACCTGGGGCAAGCCGGAGGAGCTGAAAGTGCACAACGCCGACGGCACCACCAGCGATGCCCAGGCCAAGGACTACACCAACATCCATTGGGTGCTGAAGGGCAAGCTCGCCCCCGGCGCCTCCGGCACGGTGTCGTTCCACACGGTGCTCCAGTAAGAGGCATGCGAGGTCTCCGCCCGGGATGGGCGGAGACCGTCTCGGGATGTTCGATTGAGGGAGCGGGTTTGAAGACCGTCTCCCGGTCCAGGGAAAGGGGATAAACGAGCTTGAGCAAGAGTTTCGGCCTTGGCATGGAGCCGGGGTCATAGATCAGGCCGGGCCAAGGAGGCCGTTTTATGTCCAATCGGCCAATGGACAGCGCTAAGAGTGTTTTGAGTTTTTTTTGCCCTGTAACAACCCTCAATTTGGGAGGAGATATGAAGACTATTTCGACAGTGAGAAAGCTCACCGGTGCCTTGTTGGCCGGCGTGGCTTTGATGCTGTTCGGGACCGCGGCCAACGCGGCCCAGACGGCGTCTGGCACGACCATCAGCAACAGCGCCACGGTGAACTACAGCGTCAACAGCGTCGCCCAGTCGGCGATCACCAGCACTGCTGCCACCTTCAAGGTGGATACGCAGATCGTGATCTCCGTCGCCCGGTCGGACAGCAGCAAGGTGGCCGTGACCCCCGGTCAGACCACAGCTGCGGTGCTGACCTTCACGGTGACCAACAACGGCAACGCCACGGAAGACGTGAAGCTGGCTCAGCTCACGAAGACCACCGGTACGGCTGATCCGTTCGGTGGCGGCACGAACGACAACTTCGACGGCGCCAGCGCCGCGGTGTTCGTCGAGAGCGGCGGCACCGCCGGTTACCAGTCCGCCCAGGACACCGCCACTAACATCATCAGCCTCGCGGCCGGTGGCGTTAAGACGGTGTACGTGGTGATCACCGGTTCCCCGGCGATCCCCGCGACCCAGCTGGACGGCGATGTGGCCGTGTATGCCTTGACGGGTACGGCCTCCGTGGCCGGTTCCTGCTCCACGACCTGCACGGTCGAGACGCAGGACGTGAGCACCGACAAGAACCTGAACACCACCAACCTGAACACCGTCTACAAGGTGTTCGCTGATGCTGCTGGTGCGGCGGGTGACGGTGATGTTGCGAAGGATGGCATCGGTTCGGCGCGTGATGCGTTCGTGGTCCAGTCGGCCAAGCTGACGATCAGCAAGACCTCCAAGATCATCAGCGACCCGATCGATGGTACCGACAACGGCACCACGATCCATGCTCGTGCGATCCCGGGTGCGATCATCCAGTACACCATCACGGTGGCTAACGCCGCAGGTGCCCAGACCGCCACGGGTGTGGCGATCACGGACGCCCTGACCAGCCAGATCCCGGCCTCCACGGCCTGGGTCACCGGTCAGCTGAACGTGACCTCGCCGGCCGGGACCATCTCGGGCTGCCAGGACAACGGTTCAGGCAAGACCACCACTGCCGGCGTGTCGTGCGATTACAACTTCACGACGCCGACCACGGTGACCGTCACTGGCATCAGCCTCACCGCCAGCCAGAGCGCCACCGTGACCTACGAAGTGTCGATCAACCAGTAATCGGCACATAAGTAGGTGAAGGTAAACAGATAATGTTGGGGTTCCTGAAGAGGGTTTCAGGGCAACGCATCGCCCCGGGCTGGCAACAGCCCGGGGCGCATGTGCGCCTGCGCCCTCACACAAGGAGCGAACATGACGCGTCTTTGGACAAGTCGCGGCTGGGGGAACTCGTGCGTCCTCTGGCCCGCCTTGCCAAAGCCCCTCGCCCTGCACAAGGGGTGACGGGGGGCTTTAGCAAGGCGTTGGCGTTCAGCCTTGCGCTTGTCGTGATGCCCATGGCGATGGCGGCCCACGCTCCGGCGGGCACCGTCATACCCAACACTGCGAACCTCGCCTACCAGGTAGGCGCCAATCCAGTCCAGACGCTGCAAAGCAACACGGTGCAGACTACGGTGATAGCGTTCCATGCGCCTTCATCCGCGGAACTGCTCCAGTATGCGACGGCAGGCACGGGGAGCGCCGGTTCGGTGCTCGTCGGCCCGACCATGTGCAGCGTGGGCGGCGGTTCCACGTACAAGACCTTGCCTGCACCGGTCGTGCCGGGCGCCGGCAAGTTGCACGTGACCGATCCGCAGCCCCTGGCAGGCGCGGGTGTGTACAACGAAGGCGACCCCGTCTTCGTGCAGGTCACCGATCCGAACCGCAACATCGATGCCACCGTGCGCGACACGGTGGACGTGACCGTCAGCGTCACCGCCACCGGTGACGTGGAGACCTTGCGGCTGACCGAGACCGGCGTGGATACGGGCGTGTTCGTGGGTTACATCCAGACTGTGGCTCCTCCGGCGGTCAAACATGACTGCTTGCTGGCGGTGGAGGAGAACAGCATGGTGGCCCTGTCCTACAAGGACACCATGGACCAGACCGATACCGCCGACGCGGCAGTACCGGTGGATCCGCTCGAAGTGGTGATCGATTCCAACACCGGCAAGCACATCGATGGTGCGAGCATCACGGTGCTGGACGCGGTCACCGGACAGCCGGCCAAGGTGTTCGGTTATGACGGTGCGAGCAGCTATCCCTCGACCGTGGTGAGCGGCAAGAGCGCGAAGGACGCTTCGGGCCGGACCTATCCGGCAGTGGCGGGGAGCTTCCGTTTCCCGCTGGTCAAGCCGGGCAGCTACCGACTCAAGGTGGAAGCCCCGGCTGGCTACATCGGTCCCTCGGCGGCGAGCGCGAGCCAGCTGCAGAACCTGCCCGGCGGACCCTACGTCATCGACTCCGGCTCCTATGAGAAGACCTTCACCGTGAAGAGCACGGAACCGGTGCAGTCCGACATCCCCCTGGATCCGTCGAGCGGCGCCTTGTTCGTGCAGAAGTCCGCATCCACCGACATCGCGGCGGTGGGCGACTTCGTGCAGTTCACCCTGACCGTGGGCAACAACGCCACGACGGGCACGGCGAACGGCATCGAGCTGGTGGATACCCTGCCGCAGGGCATGCGCTATGCCAAGGGTTCCGCCAACCTCAACGGCGTGCATGTCGCCGATCCCACCGTCTCGGCCGACGGCCTGCAGCTCATCTTCCCGGTGGGCAGCATCAAGGCGGCCGAGAGCGTGATACTGAAGTACGTGGTCGAGATCACCGCCGCCAGCCAGAGCGGCCCGGTGGTGAACAAGGCCCAGGGCTTCATCGCGGGCCGTGCTTCGTCCAACGTCGGCACCGCTCAGGTGCAGATCCAGGACGAGCTGATGAGCGCGGTCAACACCCTGGTGGGCCGCGTGATCGTCGACGATTGCCAGGACAAGCCGGGCGCGCCGGGCCTCGAGAACGTGCGCGTGTTCATGGAGACCGGCACCTACGGCGTGACCGACAAGGACGGCCGCTTCCACTTCCAGGGCGTGAGCAACGGCACCCACGTGGTGCAGCTCGATACCGCGACCCTGCCGGACGGCTATGAAGTGGGCGATTGCGTGCACAACACGCGCTTCGCCGGCCGTGACTACTCGCAGTTCGTGGACCTCCACGGCGGCACGCTCTGGCGCGTGGACTTCCACGTGCACAAGGTGGCGCCGCCTGCGGGCACCGTCTCGCTGCAGCTGTTCCAGATGTCCGCCGGCGACGGCGTAACCCAGCAGAACACCGCCGACGTGCGGGTCGCCAGCGTGCCGGTGAAGAACCTGCGCGTCACCGTGATCCCGCCGGAAGGGGTGGACTACGTGCCGGGCAGCGCCGCGGTCGACGGGAGTTCCGTGGCCGATCCGGACAACACCGGCGGCGCGCTCCAGTTCCACCTGGGCGACGCGGGCGTGGACTGGCACGGCGTGATCAGCTTCAAGACGCGTTCCGAGAACAAGGTCGATGCCGGTCAGGAGACCAAGGGCATCGCGACCTTCGATACGCCCTCGGGCGCCAACCAGCGCACCCCGCCGGTCAGCGTCGGCCTGCCTGCCGCCGCCCTCGGCCGCAGCCATGAGGTGCTCACCCTCCAGGACTTCGATTCCGGCAAGGCCGTGCTCACCGCGCGCGACCGGCAGACCATGGAGTACCTGGGCCAGCTGCTGAAAGGCGGCAAGAACATCACCATCGACGTGATCGGCTACACCGACAACGTGCGCCTCGCCCCGGGCAGCAGGTACAAGGACAACATCGCGCTGTCCAAGGACCGCGCCCAGCAGGTGGCGGATTACATCCGCTCCCACTTCGACCTGGGCGACGTGCAGATGCGGGTGGACGGCTACGGCGAGGCCAACCCCTGCGAGAGCAACGCGACCGAGGAAGGCCGCAGCAAGAACCGCCGCACCGAGATCGACGTGGGCTATGACGCCGCCTCGCTGGCGGGCGCGCCCGCGAAGGGCGGTTCGGCCCAGTCCGACGTCGGCAAGGCCGACACCCACGGCGCCGCCGCGCTGTCGCCGGCCGCGAGCCTGGCGGACAAGCTGCTGGCGCCCCAGGGCGAGATCAAGGAAGTGGTGCAGATCGACAAGAGCTGGTTCGCCTCCAGCGACGCTTCCGCCGCCTGGGTGCTCCCGGCCGACGGCTACCAGCCCATCTCGCCGGCCATCAAGGTCGCGGTGCGCCACGCCCCGGACCAGCACGTGCGCCTCAGCATCAACGGCAGCCTGGTGGACAACGCCAACTTCCAGGGCGCCCAGTACAACACCACCCGCACGCTCGCCATCAGCCAATGGATGGGCGTGACGGTGCAGGAGGGCGACAACCGCCTCGCCGCCGACGTGCTGGACGCCGACGGCAAGGTCGTCGCGCACATCGAGAAGTCCGTGCATTACTCCGGCGCGCCGGCCCGCGCGGAACTCCTGGCCGACAAGTCCGTGCTGGTGGCTGACGGCAAGACCAAGCCGGTGCTGGCCATCAAGCTGTATGACCGCTGGGGTTACCCGGTGCGCGCCGGCATGGTGGGTCGCTACAACCTGCAATCCCCGTACCAGGCATACCAGAGCGTGCAGGAGCTGCAGGAACAGCAGCTCTCGGCCATCGGCCCGCGGCTCCCGAGCTACACGGTGCGCGAGGACGGCATCGCCTACATCGTGCTGTCCCCGACCAACACCACCGGTCAGCTCACGCTGGACCTGCCCATGGGCGAGACCCAGGAAGTGCAGGAGCTGCGCGGCTGGATGAAGCCCGCCGACCGCGACTGGATCCTGGTGGGTCTCGCCAACGGCACTGCCGCTTTCAACGACATCAAGGGTCACATGGAGACCAGCTCCAACAGCGACCCGAACAATGACGTGTTCGAGGATGGCCGCGTGGCGTTCTACGCCAAGGGCTCCATCAAGGGCGAGTACCTGCTGACCGCAGCCTATGATTCCGCCAAGCAGACCGGCGTGGACGTGAACGGCCTGCAGCAGACCGTGGACCCGAACCAGTACTTCATGCTCTACGGCGACGGCTCCCAGCAGGCCAACGACGCCGTCAGCGCCAGCAAGCTGTACGTGAAGATCGAGCGTGGCCAGTTCTACGCCATGTTCGGCGACTACAACACCGGCCTCACCGTGACCGAGCTGTCGCGCTACGACCGCGTGCTGAACGGCTTCAAGAGCGAATACGACGGCGACCACCTGGGCTACACCGCCTTCGCCGCGCAGAACTCCCAGTCCTTCGTCAAGGATGAGATCCAGGGCGACGGCACCTCGGGCCTGTACCACCTGTCGCACCAGCAGATCATCCTGGATTCCGAGACCATCACCATCGAGGTGCATGACCGGTTCCAGCCGGACGTGATCGTCAGCACCCAGACGCTGACCCGGTATCTCGACTACAACATCGACTACCTGGGCGGCACCATCTTCTTCAAGCAGCCGGTGCCGAGCCGCGATTCCAGCTTCAACCCGGTGTTCATCGTCGCGCAGTACGAAGTGGACCACGGCGGCGAGCAGCAGGTCACGAGCGGCGGGCGCGTCGCGGCCAAGTTCAACGACGACAAGGTCGAAGTGGGCGCCACCATGATCAACGAGGCCACCGGCACCGCCCAGGGCAGCAACAAGCTGGCCGGCGCGGACCTGCGCATCGACCTCAGCCAGAGCGTCCAGTTCCGCGCGGAAGTGGCCCGCACCGACACCGTGGCCACCAACCTGGGCACCGGCCTCGTGGTCTCGCCGACCGGCACCGGCCTCGCCAGCAACACCTCCGTCGCCCCGGGCATGGGCTCGGCTTACCTCGCCGAGATCAAGACCCGCAACGCCAAGCTCGAGAGCGACATCTACGTGCGCCAGGAAGACGCGAACTTCGGCCTGGGTCAGCAGTCCCTCGCCGAGACCGCCACCCACAAGGTGGGCGCGGACGCAAAGTACCACCTCACCGACAAGGTGAGCCTGCAGGGCGAGGCCTACCGCGCCGAGTCCCTGGACGGCGGCGGGACACAGGACGTGGCGGACACCGGCGTGAAGTACGAGAGCGGCAACAACAACGCCACCGTCGGCGTGCGCCATGCCAGCCAGGATTACACCGCGCTCTCCGCGCTGCCGGCCATCGGCAACAACGTGGTGCAGACCGGCCAGCTCTCCAGCGGCACGGCCGCCGCGGCGACTCCGGTGGGCGCGGGTGACTTCTCCACCAACCAGGTGTACCTGGGCGGCGGCACCGGCGTGCTGGACAACAAGGTGACCCTCCACGCCGAGACCGATCAGAACGTCGGCTCCCAGAACGACAACCCGCAGTTCCCGGCCCAGAGCACCGTGGGCGCCGACTACCACGTGACCAAGGATTCCACGCTGTTCGCCAACGAGCAGTTCGTGAACGGCTCCGACCAGCAGGCCTACAGCCGCATGACCGAGATCGGCGTGCGCAGCAGCCCCTGGGACCAGGCGCAGATCCAGACTTCGGTCGCTTCGCAGCAGACCGAGTACGGCCCGCGCAACTTCTCCACCATGGGCCTCACCCAGGGCTTC
>Ga0265334_10000207_pt1 | contig 34007 bp, 36 predicted proteins | sample 42023metaG_FD_192442 | JGI IMG/M metagenome (GOLD analysis project Ga0265334, IMG submission 192442) | Rhizosphere microbial communities from Carex aquatilis grown in University of Washington, Seatle, WA, United States - 4-20-23 metaG | ecosystem: Host-associated > Plants > Roots > Rhizosphere... | reverse complement strand
GACCGGCATGTGGGTGACCGCGATGACGCCGACGGCGAGGTAGCCCGCCACCACGGCGAGGTCGCCGTGCGCGAGGTTGACCACCTTCATGACGCCGAACATGAGGGACAGGCCGCAGGCGAACAGTGCGTAGAGCCCGCCGGTCAGCAGGCCCTGGATGATGGCATTGACCCACGCCATTAGCCGATGCTCCTATCCGGGGGGTCCAGGGGGGTCGTCCCCGCGGAGGCAGCGGAGCCGACTCCGAAGTACGCGGCCTCCACCTGCTCCCTGGTGACCTCGGCCGGGGTGCCCTCAAGCGTGACGTGCCCCTCGAGCAGGCACTGCAGGTGCGTCGCGACCCGCAGCGCCTGGCTGACGTCTTGCTCCACGAGCAGGATGGTGATCCCGGACTCAAGCACCTGCGGCAGCATGGCGTAGATGCGCTGCACGATCACCGGCGCGAGGCCGAGCGAGAGCTCGTCGAGCAGCAGCATCCGGGGGTTGGCGACCAGCGCGCGGCCGATCGCGACGGACTGCTGCTCGCCGCCGGACATCTGCGCGGTCTTCTGCCCGCGCCGCTCCTTCATCCACGGGAACAGCTCGAAGACCCGGTCGATGGTCCAGGGGCCCTTGCGCGCGTAGGACATGCCGACCTTGAGGTTCTCCTCCAGGGTCAGCGACGGGAACAGCCGCCGGCCCTCGGGGACCATCACGATCCCCGCGGTGGCCCGCTTCTCCGGGCGCAGCCTGGTCACGTCCCGGCCGTCGTAGGAGATTGACCCGGCGCTCGGGTGGTGCAGGCCCGCGATGGTCCGCAGCAGCGTGGACTTGCCCGCGCCGTTGGCCCCGATGAGCGCGTAGACCTCGCCGGGGAAGACCGTGAGCGAGATGCCGGAAAGCGCGCGGAGCTGCCCGTGGTGCACGACGAGGTCGCGGACCTCGAGCAGCGGAGCCCCGCCGTTACCCGTACGGTCGCTCATCGCGCGTCACCCTCGTCAAGCACGGCCTCGATCGTCGAGGCGTCGACGATCTCGCTGCCCATGTAGACCTCGCGCACTCGCGGGGTGGACAGCACCTCGGCCGGAGTGCCGTCGCCGATGAACTCCCCGCCGTACAGGCAGGTCATCCGGGAGACCAGCGACGTCAGCGCACGGACCACGTGCTCAATCCAGATCACCGCGACGCCCTCGGCGTTGATCCCGCGGATGATCTCCACGAGCACCGTGACCTCGGGGTCGGTCAGCCCGCCCGCGACCTCGTCAAGCAGCAGCAGCTGCGGGCCGGTGGCCAGCGCCCGGGCGATCTCCAGGCGCTTGCGGGCCAGCAGGCCGAGCCGCCCGGCGGGCACGTTCGCCTCGCCGGAGATCCCTACCCGCGCCAGCGCCGCGGCGGCCGCCGTGTAGCTGGCCCGGCGGCGCAGGCGGGCGCCCTGCTGCGCGGCCACCAGCACGTTCTCAAACACGGTCATGTCCGTGAACGGGCGCGGGACCTGATAGGTCCGCCCGATGCCGAGCCGGCACCGGGTGGCCGGATCCAGCCGGGTCACGTTCTTCCCGGCGAAGCTCACCTGGCCGGCGCCAGGGGCCAGATCGCCGGAGATGAGGCCGAACAGGCTGGTCTTGCCAGCCCCGTTCGGCCCCACGATCCCGACGGTATCCCCGGCGCCGACCGAGAAACTGAGATCTTCCGCGATAACGACGCGGCCGAACCGTTTCGTCACGTGGTCGAGCTCAAGGAGTGAATTAGTCATACTTCCTGATTGTTCGGTATTTAGCTGAAGGTTGGGAGCAGGTCGCCGTTGATTTTCGTGTTCGGTAGCAGGGTGTTGTCGACGACCTTGGCTTCGAGGGGGTACTTGGTGCCTTTCTGCCACTGGATGCCGACGGGCAGGGTGATGGCGACGCCGGGGGCGGGGTTGGTCTTGGTGTCAGCTGAGGTGTAGTCGAGGGGGCCGGCGACTGCCTCGGGCAGCTTGACCTGGAACAGTGCGGCGGCGAGGGCTTTCTTGTCGTGGGGGTTGTCGACCATCTGGAAGGCCTGGTAGGCGATCTCGAAGAGGGTGTAGTTGGAGATGTTCTGGTTCGGCTGGCCCAGGCCGGCGGCGGTGAACGCGGCGGCGAGCTGGGGGCAGGTGTCGCCGGTCAGTGAGGAGTGCCACGGCAGCCCGGGCACCCACCAGGCGTCGGTGGCGATGTTGTAGACCTTGTTGCCCATGGCGTAGGCGTCGGTCGGGAACAGCAGGACCTTGGCGACGGTGGCGAGCTTGGGCTTGAAGCCCTGCTGCAGCGCCTGGGTCCACATGACGGCGAAGTCGGGGGGCAGCGGGACGTTGGTGAAGAAGTCGTCGCCCTTGCCCTTGAACTGGGTGATCATCGAGGTGTAGTTGGTCAGCCCGTCGGTGTAGGCCGCCGACAGGTCCAGCTTGTAGCCGGCCGGGCCGAGGACGGCGGGGAACACGGCGCGGAACGCGTTGCCGTCGGAGTCGTTCGGGAACGCGGCGGCGACCTGGTGGTTGTTGCCGTACTTCGCGCCGACCTTGTCCCACATCGGCTTGAACGCGAGCGCGAGGTGCTCGGCGCCCAGGAAGTACATGATGGTGTTCTTGGGCTTGAGGGTGGGCTTTTGCGGGTTGCCGCCCAGGTTGATGTACCAGGCCTCCCACGGGATGTTGGAGCAGACCAGCGGGGTGCCCAGGGCCTCGGCCTGGGACACGACCGCGTTGACCGTCTCGGGGGTGGAGGAGGCCAGCAGCAGGTCGACGTTGTCTTGCTGGATGGCCTGCTTGGCCAGCGCGCCGGCCCGGGTCACGCTCGACTGGGTGTCGTACAGCTTGATGGTGACCTTGTAGGTGCTCCCGCCGATCTTCATCCCGTTCTGGTACTGCGGGGTCTTCATGATCGTCTCCACGACCCACTGGTCCGGGACACCGAACCCGGCCAGCCCCCCGGTCGCCGGGTGAATCCAGCCGATCGTGATCTCACCACTCGCCGCGGCCGCCGTACTCGACGTGGCGGCGCTCGTGCTCGTGCCCGCGCTCGCCGACGTGGATGCGGAAGAAGAGGCACCCTGGATGCCGGAGCTGCATGCCTCGAGAAGGGCGCCGCCGCCCGCGACGGCCGCGCCTACGCCCGCAGCGCGGAACAGGCTGCGCCGGGAAACGCCGTTTTCTGTCACTATCTGAACCTCTCGGTTAGGCATCCCGGCCCGGGGCGAACTGGGGGCCAGGCCGGGATGACATCGGGTATTGCCGTGTGTCTCGTTGCTTACCGCCACGAAGGAACTCGTGACGTGGTAGCCATAGCGGCAGTGTTGTCCGGTGCCCCGTGAGGAGCATGTTCCGAGTCTGGGATGAAGTGTCCAGATGTCAACACAAGGTTCTAATATTCGGGACATGCCGCATGACGATTCCGCTGCTTCATCGCAATCGCTTGAGCGCGGCCTGGCGATCCTCGGCACGTTCAGCCCGGACCGTCCCGCGCTCGGAATCAGCGAACTGGCCAAGCGGCTCGGCCTTACCCGCAGCACAACGCACCGCTACGTGGCTACGCTGGCCAGGCTCGGCTTCCTCGACCAGGACGAGACCACGCGGAAGTACCGGCTCGGCATCCGCGTCCTTGACCTGGGATTCGCGGTGCTCGGCTCGCTTGAGCTGCGCGAGATCGCCGCCCCCTACCTGCAGCGGCTTACCGCGGCCACCGGGCACACCTCAAACCTCGCCATCAGGGACGACACCGACGTGATCCTGATCGACCGGATCAGGGGACGTCCCAGCCGTTACCACCACTTCGAGTTCAACCTGCACGTCGGCTCCCGGCTGCCGTCGTACTGCAGCGCGACGGGCAAGGCGCTGCTCGCGTTCCTGCCGCCGCCCGAGCTCGACGAGCTGCTTGACCGCATCGAGCTCCTCCCGCGCGGGCCGCGGACGCTGGGCAGCCGGGCCGCGCTTATCGCGGAGCTTTGCCAGGTGCGCCGCACCGGCCTCGCGTTCAACGACGAGGAACTGGAGAGCGGCCTGCGGTCGATCGCCGTGCCGGTGCGGTCCCGCGCCGGCACGGTTGTCGCCGCCGTCAACCTCGCCGCCCCGTGGTCCCCCGCGGCGATGAGCGACCTGGCTGACCAGTTCGGGCCGGTGCTGCAGGCGACCGCCCGGCAGATCTCGTCGCTGGTGATCTTATTTACTGGCGGTGGGCGGCCTCCTCCGCCTCGGCTGCCGGGTCCACCGCGTCGCCCCAGGTGGCGGCGGAGCGGATTACCTCGGGCCTGGTGAACTTGACGGCGAAGTAACCGACCAGGCCGATGGCGGTCCAGGCGAGGAACACGTACGGCAGGGCTTTGAACGAGCCGACGAGCGGCGGGAAGATGTCGTTCGGAATCGCCGTCGGTATCCAGTTGACGTAGAAGACGAACAGCATGGTGACCGCGCCGAGGACGCCGAGTACCCAGGCGAGCGCTTTGCCCTCGTTGAGCTTGGCCAGGTAGATCGGCGCCGCCAGGGCGACGAGGCCATAGGCGAGCATGAAGCCGTAGGTGGCCAGCGTGCCCTCCTCACTGCTGAGGGCCGCGTCACCCGAGCCCGCCGCGATATAGGCGACCGGGATGACGGTCATCGGGATCGCGACCGCCCAGATCGCGATGTCCGGTGCCTTGGTGTGCCTGGAGGTATGCGTGAAGGCCTTGGGCAGCAGCCCGTCGTGTCCGAGGGACAGCAGCATCCGCGAGCCCGCGGTAAGGCAGGCCAGGGCGCACGCGAACATCGAGCACGTGATGCCGATCGCGATGAAGTGGCCGAGCTCGCCAAGGCCGACGACGGAGGCGAGCTGCGGCAGCGGGGCGCTTGCCTTGCCGAACGCGGCGTCACCGAATCCGTAGATCTGCGCGTAGACCACGATCAGGTAGAACACGCCGATGATGCCGCAGGACCAGATGATCGCGCGGGGCACGGACCGGGCCGGGTCCTTCGCCTCCTGGCCGAGCGCGCCCGCCGATTCGAAGCCGACGAAGGCGAAGATCGCGAGCACCATGCCCACCACGATGCCGCCGGTGCTCGATCCCTTGAGTGAGAGCTGGTGGGTGTCGATGACCCCGCCGCTGTGCACGTAGACGGCGATGCACAGGATCAGGATGATCGTCACGGAGACGGCCTCGAGGATGAACGCCACCCGCTGCGAGATCTTGATGTCCGACACCGCCATGATGGCCGGGGCCAGGCCGCCCACGACGTAGAGGATCCCCCGGACGACGTGGTTGCCCGGCGACAGGCCAAACCCGACCAGGAGATTGTCGCCGTAGATCTCGAAGCCGAGCACGCAGGCGATCCCGGTGAACAGGTAGCCGAGGACAAGTCCCCATCCCGCGGCACTGCCCGCACCTGGACCGAGCGCCCTGGTCACCCAGACGTAGAACGAGCCCGCGCTGTTGATCCTGGTCGCGAACTGCGACGCGCAGTACGCGACGACGAGCAGGATGACGATGCTGATCGCGAACGACACCCAGGCACCGTTGCCGGCCGAGTAGAAGACGAAAAGCGGTAGCAGCGCCATGGCCGCGCTTGGTGCCATGTTGGCCACCGACTGGGCGAGTACCTCAGGGAAGGAGAGGACCCGTTTCTGCAACGTGATGCCGTAATCGGCCTTGGTCTCGCTCTGGGCAGTAGCCATGCTCCCGTTCCTCTTATTTATGAGTTTTTCTGTCTTTTAAGTAGGTTTTCTCGCTGGCGCGTCACGACTGGCGGCAGGAATGGAGGTCTTCGCCTTGGCGCTAACCGTGGTGGCAGTGGCTGCCGCCGGGCTGCGGGTTGTCCAGGGACGGGTTGCCGGTGAAGAAGCCGGCCGGGAGCAGCTTGAAGCCGATCGGGTGCACCGGCATCACCGGCCAGTCCTCCGGGCGGGCCACGTGGTTGGTGCCGAAGGTGAACCAGACCACCACGTCGGTGTCGGTGAGGCTGCGTTCCCGCGCCGCGAAGGCCGGCAGGCCGGCGCCGCCTGCTGCCTGGTTGGGGTAGTCGCCGGTGGCGAACAGCTCGTCCCGGTCGTAGGCGGTGACCCAGACCGGGTGGAACATGAACGGCGCGCGCCTGGCGACCGCGGAGCCGGGGTGGGCGAACGGCCGGATCACGTTGTTCGGCAGCAGCTTGTAGCCGACCGGCTGGCCGAGGGAGTTGCGGACGTTCTCGTTGACGACCTTCCAGTAGCGGCCCGCGAGCGGATCGGCATCGCGCCTCGCCATGGTCTCGTCCGCGATCAGCACCTCCTTGGGGCGCCACGCGTTCCCGACCGGGTTGGCCGGGCCTTCCGGGTCGGCGGTCGGGGTGACCTCGTAGACGCGGTTGGCGGTGCCGTCGACCGCCATGTCCAGGCGGACGTTGAAGAAGTGCTGGTGGTGCGGCCCGTACACGCCCGGGGCGACGAGGACGCCGTACTCCGGGGTCTCACCGTCGGCGACGACGCCGTTGGAGATCACGCCGGACAGCTTGACCTCGTACTCGATCGTGCCGTCCTGGTACAGGTACCAGTAGTAGGCGTACTCGTAGTTCCCGACGGTGACGATGCTGGAGATGACCATCCGGCGCATGCGGCGCACCTCGACATAGCCGGTGCGGAAGTCGGTGTGCTTCCAGGCGATGCCGTGGTCCTCTTCGTGCAGGCAGATGGCGTTCGGCAAGACGACCGCACGGCCATCGTTGTCGTTGACCACGCCGTCCAGGTAGACGATCTCGCCGAGGCAGTCGCAGCCGAGTTCGAGTGAGTTGGTGAGCAGGCCGATGCCGTACTCCCCTTCGTCGAGAACCAGCTTGCGGTAGTGCATCGGGCCCGGGTCACCGTACGGGACGAACATCTCGCTCAGGCTGGCACGGTGGATGATGCTCCGTCCCGCGTAGCCGATGCGGTGCAGGACCAGGCCTTCTCTTGCCGTGAAGCCGATCCGCAGGTCCCACTTCTGCCAGGTCAGCCGGTTGCCGTCGAGGGCGAAGCTCGGTCCTTCGTGCTGGGTGATGTCAAGCGGCTTGACGTCTTGCCGTGGTCCGTCGGGGAAGTAGGGAACGTTGTCCGGCTCGGCGATCTTGGCGACAGAGTAGTTGGCCTTCTTCTTCGGCACCGGGATGACGCCGTGGTCTTCCACGCTCACCACGGTCAGTGTGTCGAGGTCTACCAGGGTGACCACGCCGTCGACCGGGTGAGCGTAGCCGTTGTCGTCCGGGTCGTCGCGCACCCAGGTGAGCGGCGAGACGAAGCGGCCGTCGTCGGGGCCGACGCCAGGCTCGACGTTCGGCGTGGACCAGGGATCGATCATGCACAGGTCGAAATTGGTGATGCCGCGCTTGCGCATCGCCGACTGCCAGCGCGGGTCCTTGCGCACGATGTCCTCGGCGGCGAGGAACTCCTCGAGCATGACGCTTGGCTGGACGCCGGGAACCCGCTGGTAGTCGATGACCTCGCCGTCGGGGAGCCTGACGATGCCCTGGTAGGTAGCGTGCTCGGCCCGTTCCCTGATGACGACCTTGACCAGCCGGTCTGGCGCGCTGCTGCCGCCGCTGTTCTCGAAGGCGATGACTTCCTGCCTGGCAGGCTCGTAGAGCGAGACGTAGACGAACCGCGCGGAGCCGGCCAGGCCCTTGGCGGCCTTGACGGCGGCCGAGGCCGCCTCGATCTCGGCGGCGGTCAGCGGGGCGAGCGGGTGCGGCGCCGTCGCGGGGGCGCCTTCCGCTGAATCCTGGGCATCTACGAGAAAGGCCATGAGAACAGGACAAACGTTGAAAATTACGGTGTCAACATCGGAATGTTACGCGCGTGTGACGTGCATCACCAGGGACGCCTCTGGACCACCCATGCAGCGGCAGACAACCCAGATCACCTGCGGTGTTCCACGTCGCGGAACTTCATTGGGCGGCGCCGGGACCTCGCGTCGCCGCCGACGGCGAGCAGCAGGATCACGCCGAGGGTGATCTGCTCGTACAGCGGGTTCCAGCGTGTCCGACAAGCGGACAGAGCCTTCTCTGGGCCGTTCAGGTAAAGGCCGTCGGGCTACTGGAGCCACGCTCTCGTTCCGATCATCACTTGCCGCATCCCGGGTGACGGGCGCGCCAGCCGTGCGGAGACGCGGTGCGAGCCGGTACGCTACTTGGGACAGTCACCGGCCCCGGCCGACGGTCACGCGGATGTAGCTCAATGGTAGAGCTCCAGCCTTCCAAGCTGGTCATGCGGGTTCGATTCCCGTCATCCGCTCTTTTTCTTCGCAGCTCATGAGCTTCATTCGGCTATCTTTTCGCTACTGCCGTGGCACTTGATTGGATGGCGTGCCCGTTGCGTGCCCGGCGGCCTTGCGGCGCCGCCCGGTTTGTCGGTGCCGATGCTCGCAGTTCCAGCGTCGGGCCTGCCTGTGGCCGCAGGTCAGGACATTGCCCCAGCCTCCGGCCAGCACACCGCCCGGCTGTCGCGCTCAGGGCGCCACAGCTCGGCGGCGTGACTGGCTCCTTCAGCACGAGCACCGCCGAATTCGTCCGCTGGGTCCACCGGGGCGGAGCTTGACTTGAAGTGCTTCAAGTTTCCGATACTGGCCGTATGGACGAGGACTGGATGACGATCGCCGAGGCTGCGGCCCGGTGCGGCCTGCCGGAGAGCACGCTGCGCTACTGGGAACGCATCGGCCTGGTCAACCGGGTGCGGCGCGACGCCTCAAGCGGGCACCGGCGCTACCGTCCCGAGGACGTCGCCACCCTCGAGACCCTGGGCAACCTGCGCGCCGTCGGGCTGAGCATCGAAGACATGCGGGCCTACCTGGCCAGCGCCCGGCGGGGCGACGAGGCGGCCGGCGAGCAGCGGGAGCTCTTCGAGGCCCATGCCCGCCGCCTAGCCGATGAGGTGGCCGCGCTCGAGCTGCGCCGTCGTTACCTGGACCTCAAGGTCCGCTACTGGAGCGCCCGCGAGGCAGGCGACCTGGACAAGGCCGCTGCCGTCGCCGAGGAACTCGCTCCGGTCATCCGCCGCATGAACCCAAAGGACAGCACATGATCACCACCCGCGTCACCTCCCCGTTCGGCTTCGAGTCCACCGCGGCCGAGGTGGTCGCCGGCATCGACCTGCACGGCCGGCGGGCCCTGGTCACCGGGGCAGCCAGCGGGATCGGCGTGGAAACGGCCCGCGCCCTGGCCTCGGCCGGCGCCGAGACGGTCATCGCCGCCCGCGACCTGGCCGCCGCGGAGCGGACCGCCGCCGGCATCCGGGCCACGACCGGGAACCCGGCCGTCTCGGTGGCCCGGCTCGACCTGCTCGACCGCGGCTCCGTCGACCAGCTGGCCCGCGACCTCACCGGCCCGCTGCACATCCTGGTCAACAACGCCGGGGTGATGGCCGTCCCCGAACTGCGCCGCAGCCCGGAAGGACATGAGCTGCAGTTCGCGACCAACCACCTCGGCCACTTCCGCCTCGCCCTGGGGCTGCTGCCCGCGCTGCGGGCCGCCGGCGGCGCCCGGGTGGTCTCGGTCAGCTCCCGAGCCCACCTGAACTCCCCGGTCATCTTCGACGACATCGACTTCCGCGGCCGCCCGTACGACCCGGCGCTGGCGTACGCCCAGTCCAAGACCGCGAACGTGCTGTTCGCGGTAGCCGCCGCCCGGCACTGGGGCGGTGACGGGATCGAGGTCAACGCCCTGCACCCGGGGGCCATCGCCGACTCCAGCCTCTCCCGCTACTACGACCCGGCGGTACTCGACGCGCTGCGCTCGTCCGGGCGGTACACCTACAAGACGCTCGCTCAGGGCGCGGCGACCAGCGTCTACGTGGCTACCTCGCCGCGGCTCAACGGCGTGGTCGGCCGTTACTTCGAGAACTGCCAGGAAGACACCCCGGACGACCCGACCGTCGCCGGCACCGACGCCGCCGGGGTCGCCGCCTACGCGCTCGACCCCGAAGCCGCAGAACGGCTCTGGGCCGTGTCCGGGCAGATGAACCAGTAACCGAACCCGGCGACCAGAGCCGGAAACAGTTTCCCCGGGCATGCGGAGCCCGGCTGGGAGCGGCCAGGGCACGACGAGATGTCAGCGAGAAGGCCCGGTGACAGACATGCCGATCCGCGACGTCCCAGGCAGCCCGGTTCGATTCCCGCTGCCCGGTCTCAGAGGTTGTTTGGTCTCGCCTTAACGCTGACTATCTCGACAAGCCCCTCCGTACCCTGAAAGTCGGCTGGGTTGGCCGTGTACAGCGGGAGCAGGTTGCTAGCGGCCGTTGCCGCGATCTGCAGGTCCGAAGAGCGCTTGCGCGGTTGCCGGCCAGCAGCACGAACCGCGGCGCAGATCTGGCCGTAGAGCCTGGCCGCGCCCTGATCGTACGGCAGCGGGTCGAAGGTCGCCTCGACATGCTGCAGGACGGCCACCCGTCCCGCGCGCTTTGCCGGATCGTCGGTGGCGTGCGGGCCGTAGGACAACTCGCCCAGCGTCACTGCCGTGATCAAGATCGTGTCGGGCAATTCCGAAGGGTCGAAGAGCCTGAGTGCGGCGATGATGCTGGTGTCTACGACGCCGGCGTCATGGGCGGTCACAGTCCGGTTCCTTCATACGGATCGCGTAGATCCTGGCTGACGTCCTCATCCAGGTCGCCACGCAGTTCGTCCGCATCAACGACCGGCGCCGTGGCGAAGATGGCAAAAACCTCGCCTTTCGGGATGGCCCGGCGCCGACGGATCGGGATCATCCTCGCCAGCGGCTCGCCGTTCAGCGTGAGCGTGTACGCGCGCCCCTGCCGAAGGCCGCGGGTGACTGCCCCAGAGTCCGCCACGAACTGCCGGACGCTGACGTCGGTCACGGGTTCTTCCGGGAGTGTCATGGTCCCATGATACCTCGCCGTACCACGCTGTACCACACCAGCCGCCAGGCCGTCAGCGGTGACCTCCGCTGCCGCTGTAGGGGTTGGCGGGAAAGGTGGCGTAGCCGGTGACCGCGTACACGGCGGAGCCGACAATATCGCCGAAGTACTGCTCGAGCACGGCGCCAGTGCCCGGGCTTTCGAAGGTGTCTTCCACGCCTGCGAAGTTCTCGTATCCGCCGATTTCGATGGCCGGCCGGCCGGCCTGGTCCGTGGTTCCCGTCTTGACCGTCACCCCGGGTATTGCCGCCAGCACCTTGTACATCGCGGACCGCAGGGCCGGGCTCAGCAGCGGGTTCCACAGCCAGCTGGTGGCCTCCTGAAAGACCAGGTCGTCGGCGGTCAACCTCACCCCGTTGAGGTCCAAGCCAACCGTCGGTCCCGCCTGGCTGACCAGCAGGGCCCGCAGCTTCGCGGGGTCGGTGGGCCAGGCGGCGAACTCGGCCCGGGTAGGCGACCCGTGCGGGGCGACGGGGAACTCGCTTGGCACGCTGGAGCCGGGCACGCTGGAGCCGTGCTGGTAGGTCCAGACATCACCGGTGACGCCGTCGAAAACGGTCGTCCGCTCGTACCCGTACTCCGTAACCACTTGTTGCAACTGCTCCTTCAGGGACGGAGCGAGCTTCGGGTCGAGGATCTCGCTCGGCAGGTTTTTCGGGTAATCAACGCCCCCGTCCAGGTCGATCTCGGTGAGCGCGATGTACCGGTCCGTCGGCTGCGGAGCGTGCGCTGCGGCCACGCTGAGCTGGTCAAGCACCTGCACGGCGGTCAGCTTGACCGGGGGTAGCGTGGCCGGATGCTGTGTGTGGCCGGACGCGGATGGCCCGACGCGGGTCACGACCACGGCAGCCACGACGGCCGCGGCGGCAACGATAGTCGTCGTGACGCTCAGGATGCGGGTGTTCCTGAGCCGACGGTAGTGCCTGGTGACGATGCCATCGGTGACGGCGGACGGCGCACGCAGGTCATCCGTGGCGCGGTGGAGCAGCTCACGCAGGGCGTCCTCATCGGTTTTAGGCATGGGGATTCCCTTTCACGAGGTGGTGGCGGCGTCGGCAAACAAGGCCATGAGCCCGGGCTGGGCGCGCAGCTGCGCCACGGCGCGTGACGCGGTGCTCTTGACGGTTCCCGGTGAGACACCGAGCAGCTCGGCAACCTCGTCCTGGCTGAGGTCCTCGAAGTAGCGCAGCACGACGATCACGCGCTGGTGAACGGTAAGAGTGTCCAATGCGGCCAGCACGGTGGGGCGCAGTTCGGCCGCTGAGGCCGGGTCGCCGGACTTCGGGTCATTGCCGTCGTAGTTGTCGTACAGCTCAAGCTCGCGGGGGCGCCGCTGGCGCGCCCTGGCCAGGTCGACTGCAGCAGGGCATCACCGGACTCGTGGACGAACGCCTCAAAGGCACGCACCTGTTTCCGGTCCAATTGATCTCCTGATTGTTGACGTCACCCTTCAAGACGATCGCGACCAGGATCTCGTTGCTAGACCGGCGTTTCGGCAGCGAGCGGGCCAGTGGAAGCGGGGCTCTCAAGCTGAGCTACCTTCGGCGCCGCTGCCCGGCGGTAACGCCTGGCGAGACCCGCGCCGCCGATCGCGGCGGCGAAGCAGGACGCGCCGCCTACCGCCAGGCCTATGCGCGGGTCCGTCAGGGCGATGATCCACCCGATCACGGGGCCGCCGACCGGCGTCGTTCCCTGGAAGGCGACTTGCCAGAGCGCAAGCACCCGTCCGCGCATTCTCGGCTCGGAGCTGAGCTGGATCGTCGAGTTGCCGATAGCGATGAAGGAGACGCTCGCCCAGCCGACGAACAGCAGTGCGGCGTAGGCAAGGCCGAGAACGGGTGAAAACGCGCAGGCCAGGATAGCCACCCCGAAGCCAGCCGAGGCGAGGATCATCGGCCGGAGCCCGGTTCGGCCCCGCGCGGCGGTAAACAGGCCGCCGATGACCGCGCCGATTCCCATGGCCGCGGTCATGAAGCCGTAGGCCTCCGCACCGCCGTGGAACGACCGCTCGGCGAGGACCGGAAGCGAGACAGAGAACTCATAGGCGAGCAGTCCGACCAGCCCCATCATCGCCAGCGGGACAGCGATGGTGGGAGTGCGCGCCGCGTAGCGCAGGCCTTCCCGCAGTTGCCCGCTGGCCCGCCCGGACGGCGGACTCGGCTGCAGGGCGGACCGGTCCATCATCAGCAGGGAGGTGACGACGGCCACGAAGCTCGCTGCGTTCAGAAGGAAGCAAGTCCCCGTGCCGACCGTGGCGATGAGGATGCCACCGATGCCAGGCCCGACTGCGCGTGCCGCGTTCACCGTCACCGAATTCAGCGTGATGGCGTTGCGCAGTTCGTCTTTGCCGACCATCTCCCGGACGAAGGCTTGCCGGGCGGAGTTCTCAAAGGCGTTGTTCAGGCCAAGGATGACGGCCAGCACGCAGATTTCCCAAAAGCGGGCCGAGCCGAACACGACGAGCAGCCCGAGCGCCAGGGCCTGGAACCCCATGACGGTCTGCAACGCCATCATGAGCCGCCGCTTGTCCACCCGGTCGGCGACAACGCCGCCGTAAGGACCCAGGAGCAAGACGGGCACCGCCTGCAGCGCCACGACCAGGCCCAGGTCGGTGCTCGAATGGGTGAGGGTCAGTACGAGCCAGGACTGCGCCGTCAGCTGCATCCAGGTGCCGACCAGGGATATCGACTGGCCAGTGAAGTACAGACGGTAGTTCGGTTCTCGCAGCGAGGAGAAAGTCTTCTCCCAAAAGACTCCCGGCCTAGTCTTCACGCACCTATCCTTGCAGCCGCCAACTCGTTAGTTAGCACAACAAACTATAAATCATGGCTGTTCCCGGGCTCAGACCCCGGTGATGGAGGTTGAGTGACGCCGGGTGCAGTCGTGGGAGAACCCGTGCATCGTCAAGCTCTCCAACGCGTGGGTGCTGATGAACCCGGGCGGTCCCCCCACCCCCGACAAGCCTGACATCTCGGTCGTCAACCACGAGGCCGGGAACACGGTCTCCAGCTTCATGAACCTGCGGGTCGCCGACATCCAGGCTTGTTATGAGGAGTGGAGCGCAAAGGGAGCCGAGTTCGTGACACCGCCGATCGATCGCGGTGCCGAGATCCGCTGCTACATGCGCGATCCCGACGGCTACATGATCGAGGTCGGCCAAGCCACGGGAGTGCTCCACGGCCAACTGGCCAAGAAGCGACCTGAAGACTTGCCCGGCTGACCTCGGGGCCCGCCGCCCCGGGGTCAACGATCGCGGAAGTTAAATGACACAAGGTGAGCGGGTTCCGGGGGGAGAACCAAGGCGACCGCACCCGCAATGGACAGCAAGCGGTCGTCCGTCCCATAGCGGCCTACCAGCTGCAGGCCGACGGGCAGGCCGTCGGCGGTGAAGCCAGCGGGGACCGAGACGGCGGGGTGGGCGGTCACCGTGATCCGGGAGCAGCTGCGCAGCCAGTCGATATAGGTGTCCTGCGGTATCCCGTTGATGGCGGTCACCCATTCCTGTTCCACTGGGAACGGGGTGACCTGAACCGTCGGGGCCGCGAGCACGTCATAGCCGCGCAGGAACGCCTTCATCCGGCCGAAGATCTCGCTGTGCTGCCGTTGGGCGGTGGCGACCTGCGGCCCGGTCAGCGCGAGGCCCTGCTCGATGTTCCAGATCAGCGCGTCCTTCAGCCGGTCCCGTGCGGTCTCAAGCAGGGACCCGTACCGGCCGGCCATCATGACGGCCCGCAGGACCAGGAACGCCTCGTCCGCGCCGGCCAGGTCAGGCTCGGCGTCGGTGATGACGGCCCCCGCCGCGGCCAGGACTTCACGTGCCCGGACGAGCACCCGGGCGACTTCCGGCTCAACGGGCAGCCCGCCGAGGTCGGCGCTCCACGCGACCCGCAGCCCGGCGACGCCGTCCGCCGCCCGCCACGCCCCAGTGCCCGGCGCGGCGGCGTGCGCGCCGGGCCGGGCCAGCGGCAGCGCCGGGTCGTGCCCGCGCAGGCCGTCAAGCAGCAAGGCCGCGTCGGCGGCCGACCGGGCGATCGGGCCGAGGACAGGGAGCGGGTTGAAGAAGTCACCGCCGGTCGGGATCGTGCCCGGCGTGGTCCTCAAGCCCACGAGGGAGCACATCGCGGCGGGGTTGCGGACGCTGGCCGCGAGGTCCGATCCGTCCGCGAAGGGCAGCAGGCCGGCCGCGACCGCAGCCGCGGCGCCCCCGCTGCTCCCGCCCGGCGTCATCCGGGTATCCCAGGGGTTGCAAGTCGCGCCGAAGACCGCGTTGAACGTCTGTGATCCCGCGCCGAACTCCGGGGTGTTCGTCTTGCCGATAATCACCGCTCCGGCCGCCTTCAGCCGCGCGACATGCGGGGCGTCGGCGTCCGGCACGTGGCCTGCGAACAGCGGGGAACCATAGGTCGTCCGGATGCCCGCAGTGTCGGAGAGGTCCTTCACGGCGATCGGCAGCCCGTGCAGCACGCCGAGCCGGCCGCCGCGCGCAGCGGCTTCATCAGCCGCCGCGGCCTCGGCGGTGGCCTGCTCTTCCGCCAGGGTGACGATTGCGTTGAGCTGGGGGTTGATCCGGTGGATCCGGTTCAGGAACGCGTCGAGTAGCTCACGGGCCGACAGTTCCCTGAAGTGCAGCAGCCGCGCCAGTTCAACGGCGGGCGTGAAGCAAAGGTCATCGTCCATATCCGTAGTAATCGTAGGCCGCTACGCGGAAGCCGGTCCTAAGGCATACCGTTGCCTTTCTAGCTGGCGGCGGTGAAGGTGGGGGCATGGACCTTCCGCTCGGTGACATCCGCGTCATTGACCTGACCATCGCGCGGGCGGGGCCCACCTGCGTCCGGCAGCTCGCTGACTGGGGCGCGGACGTGATTCGCGTCGAGCCGCCGGGCGCATCGGACCCGCTCGGCGGTGACCGGCACGGCAGCGACTTCCAGCAGCTCCACCGTAACAAGCGGGCGCTGTCCCTCAACTTGAAGTCCCCGGCCGGCCTTGACGTGCTGATGCGCCTGGTCGACACCGCCGACGTGCTGGTCGAGAACATGCGCCCGCCGGTCAAGGACCGCCTCGGGATCGGCTACGAGGCCGTCCACGCGCGCAACCCTCGGCTGGTGTACGGGTCGATCTCGGGATTCGGCCAGGACGGCCCCTATAGCGGCCGGGGTGGCGTCGACCAGATCGCCCAGGGCATGGGCGGGCTGATGAGCGTGACCGGACTGCCCGGTGGTGGGCCGGTGCGGGCCGGCATCCCGGTGGCCGACCTGTCGGCGGGACTGTACCTCGCAATCGGCGTGCTGGTCGCGCTGCACGACCGGAACCGGACCGGGACCGGCCGGTGGGTGCAGACCTCGCTGCTGGAGTCGATGATCGCGATGATGGACTTCCAGGCTGCCCGCTGGACCATCGACGGCCACGTGCCGGGACAGGAAGGCAATAACCACCCGGCGCTCGTCCCGATGGGCTGCTTCGCCACCGCCGACGGGTACGTGAACATCGGCGCGGCGGGCGGCCGCATCCTGCGCGCCTTCGCCGAGGTCATCGGGCGTCCGGAACTGCCCGCCGACTCGCGCTTCGATACCCCGCAGAAGCGGTTCGCCAACCGGGTGGAGCTCGCGCGCATAGTCTCCGACCGGCTGCGGACCCAGGGCACAGACTACTGGGTGACGGCCCTGAACGCGGCCGGTGTCCCCTGCGGGCCGGTCTACGCGATGGACGAGGTGTTCGCCGACCCGCAGGTCAAGCACCTGGAGATGGCACAGGCCGTGGACCATCCGGCTCGCGGCCCGATCGACCTCGTCCGCAACGCGGTGCGGATGACCGGCGCGACGGGCACCGTCCGGGCCCCGGCCCCCGATCCGGGCGACCACACCGACGATGTCCTCACCGACCTGGGCTACTCTTCGGCGGAGATCGAAAAGCTGCGCGCCGACACGGTGGTCTGAGGCGTTCCAGGAAAGGCGGCCGCATGACGATCCTGAACCGTGAGACTGGCACGGACCAGCTGCTCGTTGAGGTGGCCGGCTCCGTCGCGACCGTGACCTTCAACAACCCGGCCCGGCGCAACGCCCTGACGGCGCAGATGCGGGCCGCACTGCCGGGCGTGCTGACGGCCCTGAACGCCGACGGCGATGTCCGGGTGGTCGTGGCGACCGGCGCCGGGGAGGCGGCGTTCATGTCGGGCGCGGACATCTCCGAGTTCGCCGCTCAGCGCACCGCGCCCGCCGACCGGGCCGCCTTTGACCGTGGCCAGGCGGCCCTCGCCGAGGCCTGGGCGACCCTGGACAAGCCCGTCATCGCCATGATCCGGGGCTACTGCCTGGGTGGCGGCCTGCTCACCGCGCTGCAGGCCGACATCCGCATCGCCTCCGACGACAGCCAGTTCGGCATCCCGGCGGCCAGGCTCGGCCTGGGCTACGCCTTCTCCGGTGTCACCGGCCTGATAGCCCTGGTCGGCCCGTCGAAGGCGGCCGAGATCCTGTTCTCCGCCCGGCGGTTCAGCGCGGCCGAGGCCCTGCAGATGGGCCTGGTGAACCAGGTCGTCCCCGGTGGTGCGCTGCACGAGACCGTGTACGGCCTGGCTTCGGCAATCGCTGGCAACGCCCCGCTGACGATCGCCGCCGCCAAGGCGGCGATCCGGGAGGCCTCCCGCCCGGCGCAGGAGCAAGACCTCGCCCGCGTCAACGCGATGGTCGAGGCCTGCTTCCGCTCGGCGGACTACCTGGAAGGCCAGCGTGCCTTCGCCGAGAAACGGCCGCCCACCTTCACCGGGCAGTAAGGCCAGCTCAGGCTTACGAAGCGGCTTGCCCCAATTGTCCGACTACACGGGGAATCTGCCGGTGCCACCGTGTAGCACCCGGTGCTACCCTGTGAATATGAACATGCCAGAGATCACGCAACGGGACCTGCGGTCCAGGTCTCGCGAGATCATGGACGCCGTCGAGCACGGGCAGGCGTTCACCGTCACCCGTGACGGCCACCGGATCGGGGAACTGATCCCCATCCGGCGACGGCGAACGTTCGTCTCCCGGCAGGAATTCGCGGCAATGTCCCGCAACGCGCCTGTTAGCGATCTGGACGCATTCCGCGCCGACCAGGACACGGTCGCCGACCACGAGGACAGCGACCCGTATGAGCGGTGAAACTTCGGCCTCTTCCCGGCAGGGACTGCTCGACACCAACATCCTCGTGCTGCGCCGCTGGATCGACCCCGCCGAACTGCCGGACGAGATGGCGATCAGCGCCATCACCCTTGCCGAGCTGTCCGCCGGACCGCACCAGGTCCGCCCCAACACCGAGCAGGACCGGTACGACGAGCACGAGGAACGCTCACGCCGCACCGAGGCACTGCAACGCGCCGAGAGCGAGTTCGACCCCGTCCCGTTCGACGCCGAGGCCGCCCGCATCTACGGCCGGGTGACCGCCGCCGTGGTCGCGGCCGGCCGCAAGCCGCGCAGGCGGATAGCCGACCTGATGATCGCAGCCACCGCCATCGCCGAAGACCTCCCCCTCTACACCACCAACCCAGGCGACTATGCAGGACTGGAGAAACTCATCCGCGTCGTCCCCGTCACCCGCCCGCACTTGCCCCAGGAGGACAAGCCCAGCAGGTGAGGTAGCCGGGCCCGCCTCGTGACGCCGAATGGCTGGCATCAGCCCCAGTACCCGCCCCGGTCTTCAGCCGCCGGAGCGGGACTGAGGCTGGATCGCGGCCCGTCGTCGGCGTGCCGCGGTCCGGGCGGGTCTACCCAACGAAGCCCAGCGGGATCGCTTCGGCCATGGCCTCGTAGCCGACGTCATTCGGGTGCAGGGCGTCGCCCGTGCTGGCCGACGCGGAGTTGGCTCCGTACGCCGGGTTGATGTACTGCGAGTTGTACGGGTCCGCCATGATCTTCGCGAAGTCGATCACTCCGTCGAATGCGTGGGTGGTCTGGATCCATGAATTGACCTGTTCGCGCAACTGCTCCCCGTACGCCGTGCCGAAGTACCCGCCGTACACGCTGTTCGACCCCATGAACGGCATGAGCGTGCCCGCGTAGATCTTGACGCCCTTGGCGTGCGCTTCCGCGATGAGGGTCTTGTATCCGGTTTCGATCTGCGCCGCGGTCACATTCGGGTTGTTCGGGTCAGAGCAGCCGGAGTCAGGCATCCCGGCGAACCCGATGTCGTTGATCCCCTCCAGCAGGATGACGGTCTTCACGCCGGGCTGGGACAGGGCGTCGCGCTCGAACCGGGACAGGGCGCTGACGCCGTAGCAGGTGGAGTCGCTCAGGATCCGGTTGCCGCTGATGCCCTCGTCCACGATGCCCGGCGCGCGGTCGCCCGAGATCGCGTTGAGGCGGCGGGCCAGGTAGTTCGGCCAGCGGGCGTTGGCCCCCGTCAGCGACAGGTAGCCATCGGTGATGGAGTCGCCGAACGCCACGACCGTACCGTCGGCGCTCTTCGAGTACACATCAAGGCCGTCGACGAAGTACCACGAGCCGGTCGTGCCCGTATACGCAGTGGGAGCGGAGTCGCTGACGTGGTTCCCCGAGGCGGTGTAGTTGTTCTGCTGCGCGTCGGAGTGGTTGGTCGCACCCCCGGTGGCGTCTGGGAGGTAGACGCTGACGGCGAGCTCGGTCTGCGGCTGGACGTCGAAACTCACCGGATCGCTCACCTCCTGTGCGCCTGACGGGATGGTCACCGACGTCTTCCCGCCGAACGTCACGGTGCGGCTCGTCCCCGGCAGCAGCTGCGACCCGTCGAGGACGACGCCCACGCTAACGGCCCCGACCTGGAGCGGTGCCGACCCGAAGGTGTTGCTTAGTTGTACGCGGAGTGAGCTGCCGCCGACGCTCGTGTCGACGATGTTCCGTACCGTTTGGTCGGAGAAGCTCGTGCTGCCCGCCATCGGGCTTGCCGCCCAGGACGCGACCCAGCCGCCGCTGAATGCTTGCGCCGGTTTCTGGGAGGCTCCGGTTGACGCGGCGGCGGGCACCGCAGCGGCTGCTCCCAGAACGAGCGCGGCGCCGCCCAGGACGGCCGCCAGCCGCTTGCCACGAGAACTTGCTGACGGAAAGAGTTTCATCCTTTTCTCCTTTGGCTCCGTTGTCGAAAATTTCGGAATTCCTCCATCGAAATCACGGAAGCTACTGTCACCCCTATACCGACAGCGGTGGCGCGTCAATGGCGACGCGGGACGCCCAAACACCCGCCGCGCCCACATCTTGGGCAACCAGACGGCCAATAAAGCAGTCGCCGGATCGAGGAAAAAAACAAAAGCCCGTGCCATTGGACCAGCCCGTGCCCCGCTTGGGCTGTGATCAGATTTCGACTCTAGAAGGTGTGCCTCCGGCGGGACCTCGGCCCGGGAAGGCCCAGGTGGTCTGTTCGAGGTTGCCGGGATGACCAGCCGGGCGCGCGACGGCACATGAAACCCTGTTCGCCGCCGTGAAAGACGGCGAGTTCGGTGACCTGGCATAAGAGCGGCGACCGCGAGCGGCCGCTCTTATGCCAACCGAAGTGCGGGCTGGCGGCGGGTATAAGGTGGGCGTTGCGGTGCTGGCAGTAATGGAACGCAGGAATGGCGCACGGCCCGATGCCCACAGGGGAGCCGAGATGACCATCAATGAGGCAGCGGCACAGAGCAAAAGCAAGCCCGGACCGCTGCCGTTTGACACCACGAAGGCGAATCAGGCCCGTGTATACAACTACCTGCTCGGCGGCTGCTTCCGCTAAGCACACGCTAATGGGGCGGGCTGAGTCCCGTCTAGCTCCAGATCATTATCTCTCGCGCGGAGCGGCTGGCTGTGGGAGCGCCTACCGCTTGGTGATCACGGCCGTGCAAGCTCAGCGTGATCTCGCGGCGCTGCAAGCCAAAAAGGACTGAAGAACTGACATCTTGCGACACTATAGATCGCATGCGTACGCATACGAGCAGGGTTGCCAGCATCTCCGTACTTGGCCTCGCTGTGGGGCTCGCGCTGTCGGCCTGCACCGCCAGCACGACCGCCCAGCCCACCTCCAGCCCAGTCGGGACTTCCGCCTCAGCCGCCACCGTCGCGCCCGCCGCGGCTCCCAGCGCCACATCCGTGCCTGTACAGACGTTTCCCGACGGCACGTTCTACTCGCCGTCGGGAAACGTCTCCTGCGAGCTCAATTATCCCCTCCATGGCCAGACCGTGATGGCCTGCCAGACGATCAAGCCACATCTGGATGTGCAGATGGGTATTACCGGAAAGTACACAATCATCTGCACAGGCCAGAAATGCGGCCCCTCTAGCCCCCAGCCGGCGCCTACCCTCGCCTACGGTAAGGCGACCGTAGCGGGGCCATTCCGCTGCACATCGGCTACCACAGGCGTCACCTGCCTCGCCGATGGCAAGGGCTTCCAGATCTCCAGCTCGGGCGTCACACCCGCGTCTGCCTGATCCCGTAAAGGAAGGAACGGCCCGTTAGCGCATATGTGCAGCTAACCTCGATCTTTCGCGTCCCTGGCATACTGGCCTGAGCTGTTCGGCTGGTGGGCACCGACCTGGCAGAGCCGGGAATCGTGCGGGTCGAGGAATGGCGGCCGGCTCCCGGGACCACCGGCACCACCAGGTCATCCCTGTGGTGCGCGGTGGGGCGTAAGCGATGAAAGGCGAGGGTGCAAGATAGGTTGGTCAGACAGCAGATCTCGCCATCCGTGCGGTCGCTTGGTCAAGGACGTCGGTACTGGTGGCGAAGTTGAGGCGCGCGTAGCCGCTGCCCGCGGCACCAAACCGCAGGCCAGGTTCGAGCGCGACGCGGCCGCGCTCGAGGAACCGTTCTTGAGCCTGGTTGTCCGGGCCGAGGGCTGCGCAATCAAGCCAAGCAAGAAAGGTCGCCTCGGGCGGGTGCCAGAGGAGCCTCGGGAGGCGCTGACTCAGCAGCTCAGAGAGCAGGGTTCGCCGATGGTCAAGGGTGAGCAGGAGTTGATCGAGCCAGCGCTCCCCGGCGGTGAATGCGGCAATAGCGGCAATTACCCCGAAGTGACCTATGCGCCAGCGGCTGTCGGCCGGAAACCGGCTGACCATTGCGGCCATGCCCGGTGCGGCGGTCACGACGGCGGCACACTTCAGGCCTGCCAGGTTCCAGGCCTTGCTGGCCGACAGTACGCTGACGGCGATCTCGGAGGCGCCGGGCACGGTCAGCAGCGGAGTGAACGTAGCGCCGGGAAGCACCAGTGGGCTGTGGATCTCATCGCTGATGATGACGACCCGATAGATCCGTGCGAGCCGGACCAGTGAGGCCAGTTCATCTGCGGTATGCACCCGCCCGACCGGGTTGTGCGGGTTGCACAGGACGTAGGCCGCAGGATGGGTGGCGAACGCCGCCTCCAGCGCGGCGAGGTCGAGCCGCCACCCGGCGGCAGTGTGGGCCAAGGGAACTTCGAGCAGCCGGGCCCCGGCCTCGGGGACCCAGTCAAAGAACGGCGGATACACCGGAGGACTGATCACCACCGCGTCGCCTGGACGGGTCAGCACCCGGAGCAGCTCCACGACGCCTACCCCGACGTCGGTCACCGCCGTGACTGACATCGGGTTAATGTTCCAGTTCCACCGGCTGGCGGCGAAGCCAGCCAGCGCCTTGCCTAGGTCAGGCACGGCCAGCGCGTACCCGGCATCGGAGCGGTCCACGGCCTCACGCAGGGCTTCCGCGATGGGAGCGGCAAGGGCGAAATCCATCTCGGCCACGGTCAGCGGAAGCACATCGGCCGGGTAGGTCTGCCACTTCGCGCTACGGCGCTGCCTGAGAACTTCGAGCGGATCTACTGGCAATTCAGGTACCGCATGGTCCATGAGCACAGCCTTCCCCATCGGATCAGCACCATCAAATCCGACAATTGAACTTATCAAGAGCCCTGTCAGGCCAGGTGCTTCGCGAGCCAGGCGACTATCGGCTCCGGTCGACGCTGGAACTCAAGGTAGCCGTCCCAGCGGGCGGTCGTTCCTTCGATCCAGTGGAGCTGCTTTTCAGCGACGGGGATGTTGTCGTACATCGTCTGAACGTCGCTCTGGCGGGTGAGCGCGTCGTCTCGTACCTGGTAGAGGTACGTCGGCACCCGAACGTTCCTGGCCCACTCCTGCGGGCTCCGGCGGGCGAAGTTGATGCCAGTACGAACGATGATTCGCTGCTCGAGGTCGTTGATGTGTTCGGGGAGTCCGAGCCCGGCCAGCCTGCGCTCGATGATGGTTCGCGCGGTGACCGGCTGGGCCGCGACCAGGCAGCGTACCCCGTCGAATGCCTCGGGGAACTGGGTCATCGCGGCGAAGGTCGAACTGGCGCCCAGGCATCGGCTGAACAGGCCGATGGCCATCTTGCTGGTGTCCGGGCGACTGCGGGCGTAGGTCAGCGAACCGACCACATCCCGAGCCTCGAAGATCCCGCTCGACGTGATCCCTCCGTTGGCCGCGCCGCTGAGGCCGTGATTGCGGAGGTCGTAGGTGAGAACGTGGTAGCCGGCGTCGTGGAGGATTCTGTAGTCCGGGACGAAATCGACCTCGAACCCGTTACCGCTCGCGGCCCACACCGACCGCCACGGCTCGAGATGGGTCGGCATGCCGGACCGGGTGAAACCCATGGGGTGGTTGAGGATGACCAGGTTCTCTGAGCCGGCCGCGGGGATGAACCAGCCCTCCAGGGGCAACCCGTCCCGGGCCGGGAACGTGACGTCCTAGTAGTCCAGTCCCTGATCGCTCGGCGAGTGCAGGACCGGAGACCGCTGCTGCTGGCTGAACCCGTCGGCGAACCGGTCCAGGATGTCGTCGATCTGTTCCTTGGCGGGCACGGTGGCGTCTAGGCCAGGACGGCCGGCTTGAGAACTTCTTCGCACCACTGGCGGAACGTGGTGGGGGTACTGGACTTCGCCGTGCGGGTCACGGCGTTGTCGAGGCCGTTGTCCTTGGCAACCGCCATGTCGAGCATTGCCTGGGCCATGGCGTCGGACATTCCGAATCCGGTAAACCTGGCCTTATAGGCGGCGCCGGGGATCTGCTGGAAGGTCACCGGCTTGGCCAGCACCTCGGAGATTATCTGCGCCATGTCGTTGTTGGACAGGTCCTCGGCCCCGAGTACCGGGACATCCTGCTGCCCGCTCCACGAGTCGTCGAGCAGCAGTGCTGCGGCGACGGCGGCAATATCGCGCGTGGCCACCATCGGGATCTTGCGGTCGGCGGAGATCGGGGAGAAGAACTTGCCCTGAGTCTTGATGGCCTCGACCTGGTTGAGGAGGTTGTCCATGAACGAGGGCATGGTCAGGGCGCGGTAGCTCACGCCCGTGGCGGCGATCAGGTCTTCCATCGCGAGCGAGGCCGTTACATGTCCGGCGTTCGCGGCCCATGGTGTCCCGCGGCCCAGGGCCGTGATGATGACGACCCGCTTGACGCCCTGGGCCTTGAATGCCTCGCACGCCGGCCGGGTGAAGTCGACGTAGGCGGCGGCGGCGCTGTCGGCGTGGGGGTCCGGCGGCGTCAGCCAGAACACGGAGTCAGCGCCTGCGAATGCCTGGGTGACGACGTCGTGGTCGCTGTGTGATCCCTGTACGACCTCGACGCGGTCACGCGCGTGGACCGGAAGGGCGGCGGGGTCTCTGATGATTACCCGGATGTGCTCACCTTCGGCGGCGGTCTTGAGGATGTTGTCGAGGACCTGGTGGCCGATGTCGCCCGTGGGCGCGGTGATGACGATCATGTGTGTCTCCTTCAGCGATGGACCAAAGCGGACTATGCCGTGCTGTGTTCCCGCTAGGTGGGTGCCTCGCCGCGACGGCGGCGGCGGCCAGATCCTCAGCCTTCTTGGGTCAGACCTCGCGGCCAGAAGGATCGAAGATCTCGTTCACGCCTCGCCATGATGGGGTCGCGCCGATCGCGCCGAGCCCGGACGGGAAACGCATCATCTTGGTGTAGCCGAACTTCTGCAGCTCACTGACCAAAAGGCCGGGCCGCATCTGAGGATCGCCAGGGACTGGGGCGGCGCCCGGGTTGGGCACCTTCCTCCACCTCAACTTGAACGTACACTAGAGCTTGCATATCGTCAAGTGCTTGACCAAGATGGCAATGCCGTGCCCGTGCCCGTATCAAGCACTTGACCCCTGTTTCGGACTACCCTCAATCTCATGGAGCCACCACTCACGACCGAAGGTAAGGATGCTTGGCGCCGGGTGATATGGACCCTGCGTCGAGCCGACCTCGCCGTGCAACGCGCCAAAGAACCGGGCCTGCGGGCCGTCGGCGTTCCTCAAGCGCACTACGCCCTCCTGATGCACGTGCACGCCTTCCCCGGCTACTCCGGAGCCGAGATCGGCCGCGGCCTCGGCGTCACCACCCAGGCGGTGGCCCTGCTCGCCGCCAAGCTGGAAGCCCAAGGCCTACTGGAACGTCGCACCCACCCGCGGCACCGCAACGTTAAGGAGCTCCACATCACCGCCGCCGGCCTCGAGGCCTTGCAAGCGGCCGAGACGGTCATCACCGGGCTGGAACAACGCGTGCGCGACGCCCTCGGAACCGAGCGCAGCGAGCAGCTACGCCTCCTGCTCGAAACAGTCATCCAGCATCTCGGCGCAAAAGCACCACAGGGCGAGAGCTAACCCAAGCCCCGCCTGGTGACGCATCGGCCCGGCCTCCCGCACCCCGTGCTCTTCCAGGAGCCCCGAGCCGATCACGGCGACCGCGTCATGGTACGGCCCCTCCGGCTCTGCGTCAGCCCCGCCTGGAGTCGCTCGCGCGGGCTGGAGCCAGACCAAAGACACACACCGTGACCATGGCCGCAGCGAGCGGCTCCCTGAACGCCTACCTAAACGGCGTTGCCTGTCCCGGCGCGCATCATGTGACTTCTGGCCTGCGGAAAGTGTCATCACGCAGCGCGCTGGGAGGAGCGTTGGCAGCGGGCGCGGGAACCGCCGTTCCGGGCTGCCTGGAGGTCTTCGCGGGACGCGGCCCGGCGGGGGCGAGGCGTTCATCGCGCTGCTGACGTACATTGAGCTTGTGAGTGAGGCACGAGCCGGCGAGCTGCACGACCTGGCCGCCTCGCTGGGCCCGGACGCAGAGGAGGCGTACGTGACCACCGCAGAAATGCTCCGTGCCGAGGGGGAGGCCCGCGGCAAGGCCCGCGGCAAGGCCGAAGACATCCTCGTGGTCTTCGAGCAGCGCGGCATCGACGTGGACGACAAGTCGCGTGAGCTGATCGAGTCCTGCACGGACCTGGACACCCTGAACGGCTGGTTCCGCCGCGCGCTCAAGGCGGACAAGGCCAACGACCTCTTCGGGGAGTAGCGTCGGAACGCCGGTACGGCATCAAAACCGACGGATATGCCTGACCTGCACTGATGTGGGCAGCGAGCCGGATGCCTGAGCACTGACGGCCTAGCGGCCACCGTGGGACCGGGGGTCACTCGCGCGGTCCCGGAATCAGGCCTTGCCCGCTGTCTCTCGCGGGTTGCGGTCGAACGCGGTGAGGGTCGGTTCGGCGAGTTGGGCGGCCCGGCGCAGGTCGCGTTGGATGGCGTCGCCGAGGGCGGCGAGCGAGGTGGCGTGCTGGACGTGGTTGTAGGTTGACTGCTGCCGGACCCGGACCAGGCCCGCGATCACGAAGGTGGCGAGCTGCACCTCGGGGTCGGTCGGGTCAGCGCCCACGCGGTTGGCGAGCGCGTCGGACATTTCCTCGGTGAAGCGCGCGAAGTCCGCAAGCCGCGCGCCGGCGAGCGATGGCGATCCGGTGGCGTTGAAGAGCAGCCGGAGCAGGTGCAGTTGGCGGTCTTCGTCCAGGGGCCCGCGCTGAGCGGGGTGAATCCCTCCGGCCAGCGCCTGCACAACGGTTTCGACGAGGGTGATGCCGCCGCGTTCGCGCACGGCATCCGCGACGGCGTTGATCCTGGACCCGAACCGGTCGAAGAGCATCGACTCCTTGGTCGGACAGCGAGGGTGACATGGGCGCCCGCGGTGGCCAGCACCCGGGCCGTCTCCGCCCCGATCCCCGAGGACGCCCCCGTGACCACCGCCCGCAGGCCGTGCAGGTCAACGCCGGCGGTCACCTCCTCGGCGGTGCTCGAGCCGTTGAAGCGCGTGGTGATGAGCGGACGCTGGGTCATCGTCTTCCCCCTGGAAGGTCACCGGGCGGCCCGGACGGACACCGGCTCCGAGCCGACTATACAAATTTCACGGTCCACCCACCCAGGCGGCCTCATCGTGCCACAACCGGAGCATTCTGTCCGCATCGGCTCGACTTCGCCTCTCCAGTGGCGTACCGTGATCACTGATACGGCGGGTAGTCCCGTAGCCGTGTTGGGGCCTGTTCCGACCATCGGCAGTCTCCGGGAGCGCTGCTCCGGACGTCCGCATCGCTGGCTTCAAGGATGAATCCACGAGACGCCTGACTCGGGCAGAACGACCGCAAACGGCCCGCTAACGGTCTTGTCGCGTCCGTCAATCCATGAGGAGACACCGTGCCGAGCAAGCCCGCGCCCGTCCCGCCCGACGACCTGTCACGCAAGCTGACGGTCGCGCGGCCGGACCATGACCAGAGCCTGCCGCATATCGGGCTGGTCGGTGACACGTACACGATTCTCGTCACCGGCCGGGACACCGCCGGGAAGTACACGCTGATCGACATGCACGTGCCGCCGGGCGGCGGCCCCCCGCCGCACCGGCACGACTTCGAGGAGATGTTCACCGTGCTGGAGGGCGAGGTCCTGGTGACCTTCCGCGGGCAGCAGCTCACCGCCCGCGCCGGGGAGACCATCAACGTGCCGGCCAACGCCCCGCACGCGTTCACCAATGCCACCGGCACGCCGTCGCGGCTGCTGTGCCTGTGCGCGCCCGCCGGGCAGGAGGAGTTCTTCACCCTGGTCGGCCAGCCCGTCGCCACCCGGACGCAGGCACCGCCGCCGCTCGACGCCGCCGCCCGGGCGGCCTTCATCGCCAAGTCGATGGCGCTCACACCCGAGTACAGGACCGAGCTGCTCCCGCCGCCCGGCGCGAAGTAAGGGCGGGCCCCGAGATGACCTTCACCCTGGACGCTCAGGTGGCCGCGGTTCTCGCCGCGGCGTTCGCACAGAATGGTCCGCCGCCAGCCCCGCCGGCCGGTGACGTCGCCGGCCGGCGCGTCGCGCTCGACGCCATGCTGCGTTACTTCAACAACGAAGCGCAGCCGGTCGCCGACAAGATCGACATCTCCGACCACAGCGTGCCCACGCCCGACGGGGCCACGCTGCTCGCCCGGTGGTACCGGCAGCCGTCGAGCGAGACCACAGCGGCGGTGCTGTACCTGCACGGCGGCGGGATGATCCTCGGCTCGGTGCCGATCTTCGACGGGCCGGTCTCCCGGTACGTGGCCCGTACCGGCGTGCCGATGCTGTCCCTGGAGTACCGGCTCGCACCAGAGCACCCGCATCCCGTTCCGGTCGAGGATGCCTACGCCGGGCTGGCCTGGCTCGCCGGCCACGCGGCCGAACTTGGCATCGACCCCGGCCGCATCGCGGTCATGGGCGACAGCGCCGGCGGCGGCCTCGCCGCCGGCGTCGCTATCCTGAGCCGCGACAGGAAAGGCCCGCCAGTGGCGCGCCAGCTGCTCATTTACCCGATGCTCGACGACCGCACGACGGTGCCCGACCCGTACGTCGCACCGCTGGCGGGGTGGTCCTATGACGACAACGCCACGGGCTGGAACGCCCTGCTCGGAACCGGGCACGAGGACCGCGAGGTCGACCCGCCGGCCGCGCCGGGCCGGCTGCGGGACGCCGCCGGCCTGCCGCCCGCTTACATCGAGGTGGGGCAGCTGGACGTCTTCCGCGACGAGGCCCTCCGGTACGCGCTCACCCTCAGCCAGGCCGGGGTGCCGGCCGAACTGCACATGCACCCCGGCGTGCCCCACGAGTACGACGCCATCGCTTTCGGCGCCGACGTGTCCCGCCGCGCACTGAGCGACCGCGACCGCGTGCTGCGCAGCCTGTGATGGCGATGCGGCCTGGTTGGTCTCTGCCGCAACGGACCTTGCATTTTTGCGAGCGCGTGCGCCTTCGCTGATGTTGTCGTAGCGCATGAAACGCTTTCCGAGCGGCTGGGTCCCGGCCGCCTGGGCGAGCGCTATATTGCCGCTCATACCGGAGGGATGTAATGAGAAGGACTTGTCGCGTGGCTGTCGCCAGCCTGGCCGGCTGCGTGCTGACGGCGGCGGCGGGTGTCGGGCTGGCAGCGACCGGCGTCGCCCAGGCCGCGTCCGTTATTCCGGTACCCGGGTCGGCCGTGACCGTGGCCGCCGGAGCCCTTGTCGGCACAGCGCCGGCGTCGCAGTCGCTGACCGTTCAAGTGTGGCTGACGCCCGATCTGGCCGGCGCCACCGCGTTCGCCAACTCGGTCACCAGGCCCGGCAGCCTCGCGTTCCACCACTACCTGAGCCCGAACGCCTACACCGCGCGGTTCGGCCCGTCGGCCGCGCACGCCGCGGCCGTCACCGCGTGGCTGACGGCGCAGGGCCTGGCCCAGGTGCACGCCGGCAGCGGCCGTGACTACGTGTCGGCGACCGGGCCGGCGGCGAGGATACAGTCGGCGTTCGGCGTGCAGATCGACAAGTACCGGGTCACGGGCGCGAACGGGGAGCCTACGGTGATCGAGTCCAACGACCGCGCCGTGTCGGTGCCGGCCGCGCTGGCACCCGACGTGCTCGGGGTCACCGGACTGGACAACGCCCCGCCGGTCACGGCCGCCGCTGAGTCCGCGCCGGCCCCGGATTCGCTGGCCTCGAAGGCGACGACGCCGGCCTGCTCGCACTACTGGGCGCAGTACACCAAGAGCTTCCGCCCCGCTTACCGCGGGCTGACCAAGGGGTCACTGCCGGTCTGCGGGTACTCCGCCGACCAGGTCCGCGCCGCCTACGGCGCGACGACGGCCGCCACCGGCAAGGGCCAGACCGTTGCCTTGACCGAGTCAGAAGCGCCGACTGCGATGCTCGCGACGCTGAAGGACTACGCGAAAGCCAACCATTTGCCGGCGCCGAAGTCCGCTCAGTTCCGGGAGCTGCAAACCGCGTCTGGAGGCACCTGCGGTGCCTCCTCGCCCGGCGCGGCGCAGTCGGACCTCTACAACGACGAGGCGGAGATGGACTCCGAGGCGGTCTACGCGATGGCACCCGGCGCCGCCCAGCTGATGGTCGTCGGCCAGGGCTGCAACGAGGATCAGGCGCTGCTCGATGCCGCCCTTGCCGTGCTGACCGGCAACGGCGCCCGCCCGCTGGCCTCCGTCGTGTCGAACTCCTGGCAGATCCCGCTAGGCGAGGTGCCAGCGCAGACCGTGCACGCGATCGACCTGCGGGCCGCCGCCGAGGGCGTGGGCATGTACTTCGCCTCCGGCGACACTCCCGGCCTGACGGTGACCGACTCCGACCCGTACGCGACTGCGGTCGGCGGCACCACCCTCGGCATCGGGGCGAAGAACAACCGGGTGTTCGAGACCGGCTGGTCCGACGACTACGCCACCTTGGACGCAGGCACCTGGACCGACACGGGCATTGGCGAGGGGGCCGGCGGCGGCACCAGCGGTGTCTGGGGGCAGCCTGCCTACCAGAAAGGCGTCGTCCCCGCGTCGATGTCACGCGTCCGCGTCGGAACGCGAATCGCCGCCGGGCGGACCGTGCCCGACATCGCCGCCGACGGCGACCCCGACTCCGGCCTCCTGACGGGGTACATCGCCTCGGGGACCGACGCCCATCCGGGGCCGTACCAGACGGAGCCGAACGCGGGCACCAGTCTGGCGACGCCGCTGGTCGCCGGCCTCGTCGCCGACGCCCAGCAGGGCCAGAAGTCGGCCTTCGGCTTCATCAACCCGCTGCTCTACCGCCTGGCCGGCACGCCGGCGCTCCGCGACATCCTGCCGGTCACGGCCTCAATGCCCCAGCAGGACCGGGACGCCTGGCAAGCTGCCAGCGGAGGGGCCAGCCCGGCCGTCGACGTCTTCGACTCCCAGGAGCGCGCCTCCACCCAGCAGGTGACCGCCAAGGGCTACGACACGATGACCGGCGTCGGCACGCCTAACGGCGCCGCCTTCATCACCGGGCTGCGCCGCGCCGCCGACTAGTCCCCATGAGTCCCCGAGCGGGAACCACGGGTCCGTTCGGGGAAATCAAGATCTTCATTCCGAACGGGAGCGTGGCTTCGCCTCCGGGGAGCGCTCTTTTCAGCGGGCGGGGGGAGCGAGGCCGTCGAGGAAGAAGGCCTTTAGCCGCCTGGGTGCCTGGTCCGGGCCTCCGTCGTTTGGCAGCTGCTGTGCCAGCAGCGCGCCCAGGACGATGATGTCGCGGGTGGTGACGTCCGCGCGGATCGTGCCGTCGCGCTGGCCGCGGTCGAGGATGCGCTGCAGCGCCTGGTGCACGCTGGACCTGGCGGCGAGAGTTTCCGCGGCGGTCGGGATGGGTCCGCCGTGCAGGGGGAGGACCAGCTGGTCGGCGTGGCTGATGACGCAGTCCAGGAATGAGCTCAGCGTGGCGAGGCCGGGCTCACCCCGGTTCTCGGCATCCTCCGCGCACTGCCGGACGAGGCCGAAGGCGCGCAGCGTCAGGGCTTCGAGCAGGGCCGCACGGTTCGGGTAGCGCCGGTAGAGCGTGCCGATGCCCACCCCGGCGTCGGCTGCGATGGTTCCCATCGGTACGTGACGGCCCTCGCGCAGGACCGCCGTCACTGCCGCGGCGAGCACGCGCTCCTGGTTGGCCAGCGCGTCACTGCGCACGCGGCGCCGACCGCCGCCCGTAGGCGTGCCGTGTTCTATGGCCACCGGCCAATCATGCCACCGCCGCGGCCACCGGCCAGTCACGACGGTATGTCGCCTCTTGGTCGTCAAGGTTGCCAGATGCAGACCGCTGCAGATAGCGGATAGACCACGCCCCCGTTCGGATGCAAACAGGCTGAAGGAGGCAACGGTGGTCCCGGCGGTCAACCAGGTCGAGGTACACCCCTACTTCACCCAGCCGGCCGTGCAGGCCGCTGATGCTGCCCACGGTGTCATCACGCAGGCGTGGTCGCCGATCGGCGGCATCACCAGCTACCGCGGCAGCGGCACCAGCACCTTCGAGGCCTGATAACCCAAAACCCCGAATCAGCGCGAAACGGCCGCGACGGACCAGGGTCCGGCCAGGGTCGTTCGCGGGCGCGATCGGATTGCCCGGGGGGCGAGTATGGATTGCGGCTCAACGTGAGCGCGCGTTCCTACGTGCAGGAGGATCCCCGTGAATGCCACAGACGGGCAAACAGCCGTCAAGCCGACGATCGTGCTGGTGCACGGCGCCTTCGCCGACGCATCCAGCTGGAACGGCGTCATCGAGCGGCTGCAGCAGCAGGGCTACAGCGTCATCGCGGCGGCCAATCCGCTGCGCGGCCTGGCCGCCGATTCGGCCTACACCGCTAGCCTGGTCAGCCAGATCGACGGCCCGGTGCTGCTCGTCGGGCATTCCTACGCTGGCGCGGTCATCACCAACGCCGCGACCAGCACCCCGAACGTCGTCGGCCTGGTCTACATCGCCGCCTTCGCCACCGAAGAGGGCGAGAACCTGAACGATGTCGAGAGCGGTTCCAAGGACAGCATCCTGGGTTCGGCCCTGGTGCAGTACAAGTATCCGGCCGGGCCGGACGGGGAGACCGCGGTTGAGCTCGCGGTCAACCCCGCGCTGTTCCGCGAGGCGTTCGCAGCCGACCTGCCCCCGGAGACCACCGCGCTGATGGCCGCCACCCAGCGCCCCACCGCGGTGACGGCGTTCAGCGAAGCGTCCGGGCCGCCGGCCTGGAAGAAGCTGCCGTGCTGGACGGTAGTCGCCACCGGCGACAAGGCCGCCGGCGCCGACGTCATCCGGTCTGAGGCTGAGCGGGCGGGTGCCGACATCACCGAGGTCGACGGCTCGCACGTGATCATGATCTCCCAGCCCCAGGCGGTCACCGACGTCATCGTGAGGGCGGCCACGGCCGTCGCCGGCTCACACCGGTAGACGACGGTGAACACCGCACCCACGATGAGCAAGAAGGCGATGCGAACATGAGCACGCCGTTCGGTGCACTGAAGCAGGTCGACGCGGGCCTCCTGAGCGTCGGATACACCGAAGCCGGCCCGGCTGATGGTCCGCCGGTGCTTCTCTTGCACGGCTGGCCCTACGACATTCACAGCTTTGCCGATGTCACCCCATTGCTGGCCTCGGCGGGCTACCGCGTCGTCGTCCCGTTCCTCCGCGGTTACGGGAGCACCCGCTTCCTGTCGAACGACACGTTGCGGAACGGCCAGCAGGCGGCGCTGGCGACCGATGTCATCGCGCTGATGGATGCGCTCGGAATCGAAAAGGCCATCCTGGGCGGCTTCGACTGGGGCGCCCGGTCGGCCGACGTCGTCGCGAGGCTGTGGCCGGACCGCTGCAAGGCCCTGGTCTCGGTGAGCGGGTACCTGATCGGCAGCCAGGCCGCCGGCCAGGCGCCGCAGGCTTTCGCCAAAGCCATCATTGACGCCGGCAAGTGCTGACGCTGCCCGCGAACCGGCCTTGGCACGTCCGCTTGTTCAGCGGCAATGCGTCTTACCATTGGGGCCATGGCCTGGCTCACGATCCGCTACAGCGCCGGGAACGAGCACGACCCGGGCGACCCGTGGGGCCGCAGCGAGCTGGTGATCCGCGCTGACGGCAGCGCGCGGCTGGACCACCACTTCTCCCGGGGCCGCGAACCTCGGGCGTGGGCCGGGCACGTCGAGCCGGCGGCGCTGGGCGAGCTGACGGCAGCCCTGGACCGGGCGGGCTTCCCGGCGGTCCCGCCGACACTGCCCCTGCCGCCAGGCTCCGCAGTGCGCCGATTGACCGTGGAGACCGACGACGGGACACAGCAGGCACTGGTCAGCTGGCACCGCACGCCATCGCTGCCCGGCTACGCGGAGGCCTTCGCCCTCATCGACGCCGTGATACGCCAGCTGAGCGGCAATGCCGTGCAATACCCGGCCGCACCCAGGCCGGTCGTCCACGGCGCCGCCGCAGTCCAGCCCAGCACGTGATGTCCGGCCCGGACTGGGATGCGCCTTGTCCGCGTCTGGCCACTAATTGTGGGCGTGTCGTTGGCGGGCGGGAGCGCGCCCGCCGGGCACAATAGGACAAGGCCCCCTCCATGTATGAGATGGAGGGGGCCTCGCTCGACCTACCGATCCAGGCGGGCCGGCTTGCCTGGCAGCACCG
>Ga0265334_10000205_pt1 | contig 34229 bp, 31 predicted proteins | sample 42023metaG_FD_192442 | JGI IMG/M metagenome (GOLD analysis project Ga0265334, IMG submission 192442) | Rhizosphere microbial communities from Carex aquatilis grown in University of Washington, Seatle, WA, United States - 4-20-23 metaG | ecosystem: Host-associated > Plants > Roots > Rhizosphere... | reverse complement strand
GGGGTTGGGGGTGCTGCGCCCGTAGTCGCGAAAAGCACTGCTTTCGATCGCCGCATCGCGGAAAAATTACGCCACGCCCCTTCAGCCCGCAATCGTCACATACTCATGACGCATCCGGGCTAATGCGGCATGGGCTCTCCGCCGCAAACAGAAAGCGCAACAAAAATGGGTCGGCTACCCAGAGAGCAGCCGACCCATCGCGAGCACCAGAGCTGTAATTTAATACTTGTACAGCACCTTCACTGACCCATCAACAGCGCCTTCGCTGATATAGCCGACGGCACCCGGTGTGCTGTTCACCTTGGCTTTGACATCGGCATCGCCGCCGGCTTCGACCGGTGCGTTGGCTTTACCGGTGAAGATCAGTTTGGACCAATACGCGGTCAGGTCCGCGCCCGATCTCTGCAGAACTTTTGTTTCAAACTCCTCGCGAGCAGGACCTTCCTTTTGGAACAACAAAACGACGTTTTGGCCGCTTAACTGCGGTGTGCGGCCGAGAAAGAGCTTCTTTGCCGTCTCGGCGTCGAGAGCGGCGATGTCCGATCCCTTGGCCACAACTACGGTTCCGGTTGCGTTGACCGTTGCGTTGACCATCATCGGCGCCAGGAGAGCGAGCAGGAACTTGCTGTAAGTTTTCATGATGAGCTCCCCCTGATCAGAATGAGAACGTAACGGCGGCGAGCAGACGATGAGTATCCTGCGGATTGATCGCCGTAGGCGCTCCTAAGAGAGCAAGCCCGCCGAGCTCAGGATAGTCCGACGTTTTGTAGTGCGATTGGTAAAACGTGTAATCGAGCTTGAGCGCCACGGTGGCGGTCAGGTCATAGCGCAGGCCGAACTCGTAGAAATAGTCCTTGGCTCGAATGCCTGGTTGGGAGGCAATTCCGCCGATAATGGGATCAAGCGTCGCGGCATTAGCGGCCGGAATCGAATCTTTGATTTTGTCGGCACGTATCCATCCATTACGGTGACCGAAAGTGATGAGCGGCAATAGTTTTCCAAAGTGATACCCAAAGCTTACATATTCGGAAGTGAGGTTAGGCGTGATGCCGCTGCTGCCGGCGATGTTTTGTAACCCCTGGTATTCGGTAACCAACATCCAGTTGTTGCGAGTGATCTGTGCGGAAAAAATATAATATAGAGATGGATCGTTACTGGTGGCGAGTGCTTTTGCAGCGTCGCTCATGCCTTGCTGTGAATTAAGGTAGTTGACGAAGTCCTCTATTTGGGTCACAGGGTTGTCTTTAGAGCCATCACCTGTCAGCGTGATGTCTTCAACAAACACAGCGGTACGGAGGCTCAACCAGTCGTTGTAGGAACTGTCGAGCGTCAGGCCGGTTAGATTGTGGTCATGTAAAGTTTGACCCACAACGGCGCCAGTGCCGTTTGGCGCCACAATGGAGACGCTCGCGTCCACACTCCCGTATATCGCCTGCATAAGGAAATACCAGTCGCCGACACTCTTCTCCGCACTTAAGCTTAAGCCGTCATAGTGCGTGACCTGCGAGAAATAAACGCTTTCCGGCAGGATCACCCAAGGATAGGCTTCGCCGACGGACTGATAGTCGGAATATTGATAAAAAGGTGTCTGCAAGCGACCCGCCTTCACCGAGAAAGTATCATTGAGCTGATACTTCAAATAAGCCCATTGGAATTCCGGCTGGAAATCATTGTCTCCCTTCGCCAGAATCTGCGCGGTGGCGCTGATGGAACCACTCAGCGGCGCTGATGCCTGCAGGCCGAAATTGGAGTTGGGCGTAAACGTCGGATCGGCGTGGTAACCGGTGCTCTGGCTCAATGGCGGGAACGAGCGGTTATTGCTGAACACCGTTCCCGCGATAATTTGGCCGTAGCCGTGAAACGTAACGTCGGCATGCGCCTGCGACGCGACTGCCAGAAATGTGAGGCCCAGCAGCGGGACTTTGGACAATTTCCTCATCGCTTGTGCTCCCAGTGATGAACCGAGGTGTAGTGGAGAGATCATTCCGTGCAAACCGAAGTGGCAGGACGCCTGGGTGTGTAGCTTGCAATGGCACTGGCCTGGGAACATCCGCCGGAGTCGACCGCAATCAAGCTGAAAAATCCTTCTTTCCGCACGTTGGTCATACACCGCCCGAGGTTGAGCGTCAGGATTCCTGATTGCGGTTCGCGCGTCATCCGGCAGTCCTGTTCAGACGGAAAAGCGCGGTGCGATATTCACGCTCAAGCCGGTTGATGAAGTCAGCGCAGGATGTGGTTTCGTGGATCACCCCGACACCTTGGCCGCAAGCCCATATGTCCCGCCAAACCTTGGCTTTCGCCTTGCCGCCCGACCGGAAATCCATCTCCTGCGGCTTCAACGGAAGGTTGTCAGGATCGAGCTCCGCCGCAACGATCGAAGAGCGCAGGTAGTTGCCATGAACTCCCGTGAACAGGTTTGTGTAGCAGATGTCGTGCGCTCGTCCCTCGACAACGCCGTTTTTATAGGCATCAGATGCAGCTGCTTCACACGTCGCGATGAAGGCTGAGCCGATGTAGGCAAAATCAGCGCCCACCGCTTGTGCGGCGAGAATTCCCTCGCCGGACGCGATTGCACCAGCCAGCGCGAGAGGACCATCAAACCACTCGCGAATTTCCCGAACGAGGGCGAACGGAGACTGCCGCCCAGCGTGACCGCCAGCGCCGGCTGCCACGGCCACGAGGCCGGTTGCTCCTTTCTCGATCGCCTTTCGGGCGAAACGGTTGTCGATCACGTCATGCAATGTGATTCCGCCATAGGCCTGGACAGCTTTGTTTATATCTTCCCTCGCACCCAGCGAGCTGATGATTAGCGGCGTACAGTGCCGCGCACAGAGGTCAAGGTCTTCCTCCAGCCGGTCGTTGGTGTGATAGATGATCTGGTTGACGCCATAAGGCGCAGCGAGGCGATCGGGGTGGTTGCGGTCCCAGGCGGCGAGTGCTTCTTCGATTTCACATAGCCATTCGTCGAGTTGAGAAAGCGTTCTCGCACCAGCTGCCGGAAATGTGCCGGCAATCCCGGACGTGCATTGCGCGATGACCAGTGCAGGGCTCGACACGATGTACATCGGCGATCCGATAACCGGCAGGCGCAGCTTGCTCGCAAATGCGTCAGCAGGCGTCATGCAATGACCCAAAAAATAAAATCATTTGCTGTTCTCTAACTCAAGTCGCAACGGCACACATGTAGCTCTCACAAAGCCGTGGCATCCCGACGCTGCAACATTGCGGTTACTGCCGGGCGCAGCGAATCAGGCGATTGCGCCGCAAGCTTTCAGCTGCTCAATCCGCTCCCATTCGATGCCGAGTTCCGTAAGGAAAGCCTCGGTGTGTTCGGACGCTTGCGGGCAGCGGGTGGTTTCAACCGGCGCCTTGTTGAACTGCACAGGATTACGGACTAACTTGATCGGCGCGCCGCCATCGACGGCTTCAACCTCGATCAACATGTCGTTCGCCAGGGCCTGCTCATCGCTCGCCAGAGCCAACAGACTTTGCACGGGCGCCCATTGTCCCTTGAAGGTACGCAGCCGCTGGCGCCAGTAGTCGAACGGCTTGGAGCCGATGGCGGTATTGATCAGCTCGCCGGCTGCCTGCCAGTTTTCCAGAAGAGCCTTGCCATCGGCGAAGCGAGGATCATCTGCCGATTCGGGGATGCCGAGATGTTCGAACAAGTCGCGCGCATAAGGCCCCGGCGTGAGCGTGCAGAGATTGATGATCCCGCCATCCGAGGTGGTGTAGTTGCCCAGGAAAGGATTGCCGCGCATGGCGCCAGACATCGGCATGCGGACGCGTGGCACGACACCGGTTTCGATGGCTTGATCGATGCCCGCGCCGGCGGCCCACCAGCTTGTACTCAGCAGAGAGACGTCGAGTTCGACCGCTTCCCCGGTTTTTTCGCGGTGGTAGAGGGCCGCGGCGACGCCCCCGGCAATGTTCATCCCGCCGATCGAATCACCGAAGGCGGGCATCGGCTGCATGAACGCGCCTCCGATCTCGGCGGGCGTGCAGGTGTACGCCAGGCCGCCGCGAGTCCAGAACGCGGTGTTATCGAACCCGCCGGACTCGCGCTCCGGCCCCTTTTCGCCGAAGGCAGAGCCGCGCGCGTAGATGATATTCGGATTGGCCTTGCGGATATGTTCGACGTCGATCCCCAGCTTCTGGCGGGCGGCCGGTAGATAGTTGGTCAGGAACACATCCGCAGTCTTGGCGATCTCGTAAATGAGTTGCTGGCCTTCGCGTGTCGAAACATCGACGCCGACGCTGCGCTTACCGCGATTGGGATGCTCCATCAGCGTATTGCGGTTGGGGTTAACCGCGACACCTGCGACGTTAACGAATCCCCGCTGCGTGTCGCCCCGCACCGGATGTTCGATTTTGATGACATCGGCACCCCAGTCGGCCAGCACCCCGCCGGCGGCCGGCACGAATGTGAATTGAGCCACTTCGAGTACCCGCACGCCTTTCATCACTTTCGCCATGTCCCGATCCGCTCCTGTTATGCCGCCTTGGCGTGAGCCTGGAACATCTTGACGACATCTCCCGAGGTCACTGGACGGACTTGCTCGCCCGCCGCCAACGGTGCGGCGCCGCCGCTCGACTTGTACGAGGTGTCGACGCCCTGCGCCTTCGCTTTGGCGCGCAGCGCGCCCACGGCCAGCTCTTCCTTGCGGTAGTGCTGTAACGGATCGAAGCGGAAATAACGCATCGCGTTGAGATGGGTGATCTTGTCGATCTGCACATCGGTCAGGTGCTTGACCGTCTCCCACAGCCGTTCCGGCGCTTTCGGCCAGAGGGTGTCAGAGTGCGGATAGTCGCACTCGTAGGCCATGTTGTCCTCGCCGATTGCATCGATGTTCTTCAGGCCGAAGGCATCATCGATGAAGCAGTTGAGGAAGTGGCGCTTGAACACGTCGCTGGGTTTCAAATTGTTCAGATAGCCATTCGAATGGGTCCAAGCCTTGTGCTGTTGGTGGCTGAAATCGGCGCGCTCCATAAAATAGGGGACCCAGCCGATGCCGCCTTCCGACAGCGCGATCCGCATCGTCTTGTAGCGATGCAGCGCGGCCAGGTTGACCCAGTCGGATGCGCCCACCGCGATCGACATCGGCATGGTCGTGATCCACGCCTCGATCGGCGTCTTCATCGAAGCATGCGGTGCCGGATTGCCAGCTCCGATGTGCAGGCACATCGTGGTGTCACTCTCGGTCACCGCTTTCCACAACGGTTCCCAGTATTCGTCGTGGATGCTGGGCAGTCCGCGCGCCGTCGGGTTCTCGTTGATCGAGACGGCGTGACAGCCCTTGGCGGCGAGGCGCTTCACTTCCTGCGCCGTCGCATCCATGTCCCACAGCGGCAGTAGCCCGCAGGGAATAAAGCGTCCCGGAAAGGCGCCGCACCATTCGTCGACATGCCAGTCGTTGTACGCACGGATGTGGGTGAGCGCCTGGTTCTTGTCCGGCGCCGTCAGGAACAGACCGCCGTCCAGACCGGGATAGCTCGGAAAGTTGAGCGACGACGCGATCCCGTTGACGTTCATGTCTTCGACGCGGGCGTGAACGTCGTAGCAGCCCTTGCGGAGCTGCTCGAACGAAGTCGGCTCCATGCCGTATTCCTCCGGCGGGCGACCCACCACGGCATTCAGACCCACCGAGGGAATCTTGCGGCCCTGGTATTCCCAATAGTTCGTCCCCTCCGCGGTGGTCCGTAGCGTCGGCGCGGTTTTGAGTGCCTCGCCGGACAAATGTTTGTCATACATGCCGGCCGGTTCGGTGATGTGATCGTCCACGCTTACCAGGACCATGTCATTCATCTTCATATCAGACTCCAATCATTCCTCGACACCGATGCCGATCGCTTTGGTTTCGAGATATTCCTCGAAACCCTGCATTCCCCACTCCCTGCCGACGCCGCTCTGCTTGTAGCCGCCAAAGGGCATGTCGGGCGCAAGCCACAGTCCGCCGTTGACGCCCACTGTGCCGGTGCGGATCCGGCGTGCCACGCGCATCGCGCGCTCCCGGCTGCCGGCGCACACACCGCCGGACAGGCCGTACTCGCTGTCGTTGGCGATGCGTACCGCGTCATCGTCGTCTTCGAAGGGAATCACGACGAGTACCGGACCAAAAATTTCTTCGCGGGCGATGCGCATGTCGTTGCGGACATCGACGAAGCAGGTCGGCTCGATGAAGAAGCCGCCACCCTTGCTGGTCGCGACCTTGCCGCCGGCAAGCAGACGCGCACCTTCGGCCTTTCCGATCTCAATGTAATTCAGCACGCGGTCGCGCTGGCGCGCGGAGATCAGCGGACCCATCACATTGCTCGGCTCATCCGGATCGCCCCACATGCCGGAGTAGACTCCATAGGTGCCCTCCAGTACCGCAATCGCTTCCTCGTAGCGGCTGCGCGGCACCAGCAGGCGCGTCGGAATCGCGCAGCCCTGTCCGGCGTGGAAGCACACGATCGAATAGGCGACCGCCATCGCGAAATCGGGCGTGTCATCGAGGACGATGTTGGCGGATTTCCCACCGAGCTCGAGGAACACGCGCTTCAGCGTCGCCGCGCCCTTTTCCATGATCCGCCGTCCAACCGCGGTGGAGCCGGTGAAGGAGATCAGATCAACCCGCTTGTCGGTGACGAGCATTTCACCAAGGGTTGCGGGTGCGCTCGACGTGATCACGTTGAATACGCCCGCGGGAAAACCAGCCTCATGGGCGAGCTCGCCGAGAAGGGCGTTGATCAGCGGGGTCTCGGGCGCCGCCTTCAGGATTACGGTGCATCCGGCCAGCAGAGCAGGGATCACCTTGCCGACGCCAATGAATAGCGGCATGTTCCAGGGCGTGATGGCGCCGACGACGCCAGCCGGCTCGCGCAGAATCAGGCGCTCGCTGTTGGCGCCCATCGAAACGGCGCGACCCATCGGCGTTTCCCATTCGAAGCCATCGAACATCTTCAACAGGGGTTCAAACGCCTCCAGCGGCAGATCAACGAGCGGTCCTGCCATGGCGGCTTTTGCGCCGCCGCCCTCGTGCTGGACGATTTGTGCGATTCGCTCGCGATTGGCTCTGAGGCGCTCGCCAAGTTTCGCGACCCGCTCGCGGCGCAGGGCGTGATTGGTCGACCAGTCGCTCTTATCGAATGCGCGTCGCGCCGCCGCGATCGCTTCCTCCATGTCCGCGACCGAAGCGTCGGCGGCATAGGCCACGATCTCGCCAGTCCAGGGACCAATGTCTTCGTACTTGGCACCGCGCTCTGCTGCGCGTAGCTTGCCGTCGATGTAAAGCTTGCCTTCGGGTAGCATCACCATGGTCTTATCTATTCAGAGTGTTCGGCCGCAGGCACGAGCCGGTCGTAATGGCATTCAGCCCATAGGGATGAAATCGCATCACTTGCCGTGCTCCTTCAGTCCGCAGGACGCCCGTGGAAGGCGATTGAGTCTATGGACACGTCGGGGGGCGAATCGATGATCAGGCGGAAGATGTCGGTAGTTGCTTCGTAGCGCGACGTACCGCGTGCCATGAGATCGAAGCCACGCTTCATCGCCGCTTCGAAGAATTTTGCCGCGGCTTCCGGTTCCATCGTCATCGCCGCACCGGGACCGAACATCTGGCCGGCACGAACGATCGTTACGCGAATACCTTTTTCTGCGAGTTCCAAATTCAGCGCGGTCGAGAAGCGCTCAAGTCCGGCCTTGGTGGTCTGGTAAAGCACGAGGTGCGGCAGTTCCGCGATCACCGATTCAGAGCTGATATTGATGATGTGGCCGCCGCGATTGAGCAAGGGAATCGCCGAGCGCGCACATAGGATCGCGCCGGTCAGGTTCGATGCGATGGTATCGAGGATCATCTCGTCGCTTGCTTCTTCGATAACTGACGGCTTAAAAATCCCTGCATTGTTGATCAGCGCATCGATCTTGCCGTGCGTCGCGATCCGCGCGAATGCCGCTTTCACGGACTCCGGAGACGAGACCACACATTCGACGGCATGGGCGCGCTCACCGATTTCCTTGGCAACTTCCTGGACTTTGGAGAGCGTACGGCCAAGCAGCACGACCGTATCGCCGTCGCCGGTGAAGCGTTTCGCCAGCGTCTGTCCCAATCCCCCGTTTGCACCTGTAATGACAATCAACTTCGCAGGCATGTATCTGATGTCCTCACATTCAAATGGCTCTCTTCGGCGTAAAGGAACCTATCCACTAATGGGCATTCACCGGACGATCATCCCGCTGCCGACACGACATACCGCACGCGAAAGGGACATTCCTTCAGCATCAATCGAACCCCTGATCGCTGAAAATTTTGTTGAGCTTCTGCCACGCCGCCTTGTTGCCGTGGGTATTGCGCTCGTTCAGGAAATTGAACTCATCCTCGCGCCAGACGAGGTTGGTGAACAGCGGATGGCCGACACTGGCGAAATTCTGGTAAGCCGACATCCCAAGCCCATGGAGAAATTGATGCAGGGCCCGCTTGCCCAGCATCAGGCCGTCCGTGGAGAGGGCGGCAACTGCCCGTGCGTAACGCAGCGCTTCAGCTTCCAACTGTTTGGGCGGAACCACGGAGTTGGCGACGCCCCAATCCTTGAGTTCTTGCGGCGTGACGGTTCGGCCCGTCAGTAGGATTTCCATCCCGCGATTGAGTCCCAGCTTCAGCAGCGCAATCGGCATCTGGCCGTCGAAGCCGGCGAAGCCGATACGGGACTGTCGCCGAGCAAAACGCGCGTCCGTTGACGCCACCAGCATGTCGCAGGCGAGCGCATAGGAAAATCCCAGGCCCATCACATTGCCCTGACACGCCGCAATGACGATTTTGTCGCCCCAGATCAGACCGCGCTGCATCGATTCGTAGGTCTTGCGCATCTGACGCATGCGGATGGACTGAGGCAGGCGCGATCCCTTCTTCAGACCGAATGCTTCGACCGGAACTTTGCGGGTGTCTTCCCCGGCGCAGAAGTCCTTGCCATTCGCCGCAAGGATCACGACTTTGACCCGGTCATCGTCCTGGGCACGCTCCAAATGACTGGCCAGCAGCTCATTCATGTCAGGCGTGGCAATGGCGTTCCGTCGTTCGGGCCGGTTGAGAGTGATCTTGCAGATGTGGTCTTCCATGACCTCGTACAGAATGCTGTTGGACAGATCCTCTGCTGCATCATTTTCCTGGCTCGAAGTGCCCTTTCCGCCACTCACTTGTTGTGTTCCTCGCAAAATTGCCCAGTGCGTTAACCCCTATGACTGCCGAGGGGAGCCGACGCCAGCTTAATCAGTTAGATGTTTGAAAGCAACAATTCCAGTACCCCTGAGCCCATGGTTTCAGCTAAGTTGCCCAGGCAAACGGCGAGATCAGCGGTGGCGTTGTCGAAATAAGCGGCGGGGTGATAGCTAACTAATTAGCTCGGGGTATGAGTGTGACGGCCCGTGGCGTCTGAGCTTGCCTCGATGATCTTCGATTTGGAGCTGCTCTTCGAGCAGCTGGCCGAGCTTGTGACCGGCCTAAAGTGCAGATCCCAGACTCGCTCGTCAGTTAAGCGCTTCCAGCCCAGCGTATTCGTCGAGGGGGACCGTTACTGACGCATTGACCCGCAGCGTCAGCCGTGTGGTCAGGACGCGCTCAAGTCCTGGTCCTGCAGCACGTCGATGGGCATCTGCGCTCGATACGAACTCAGGACGACGCGCGCGGTGCTGTCCAGGTGCAGCCGCCAAAATTTCTCGGCTTCAGCTGCTTGCCCATCCACAATGAGCTCGATTAATTTTTCGCGGCCACGAATGCTGAGCCACTGCAACTTGCGAACGCCTTCTTGCGAATGTGTTCTGACGGTGACGTCCGTCATCTGCCTGCGCACGATGTCATGTAACAGTCTCGCGAACAGAGCTAGCGTCTTGTTGCGAGCATGAGTGGTCAAGATTTCCGAGAAGTGGGTCTGGGTTTCGGCGAACTTGCGAGGATTGCTATCTTCATAAGCCTGCTTAGCCATTGCCACACAGGTTCGCAGTTCCTCGATGACCACGAGCGAACGACTTTCGGCGATCAGACCGGCGGCCGGCGGCTCCAGAAAAGCGCGTGCCTGCAGTACATCGACCAGCGTTGTGCCTTCCATTTGCAAATACATGCCCACTTGGCGCGCGGTGACACTGATATCCAGTTTCTGCACGCGCGCGCCACCGTGCTGGCCCCTTGAGATTTTGATCAAGGATTCCGATTCAAGGAGCCGCATGGCTTCCCGCAGCGTCGGACGTGATACTTCAAACTGCTCTTGCAGAATCCGTTCGGGTACCAGTTTGTCGCCCGCATGCAAGGCGCCTGTGACGATCTCTCGGCGTAGCAGGGTCGCTATGCGCGAGGCGGCCTTCGGGCCTCGTAAGGTCTCGGTCTTGGCTGCGGCTGAAGTGATCACTCGTTCCCGGGGCGCGGTTGCAGCCGGAACTTCGCGTTTGCGCGAGGCGGCCTTCGGACCTCGTTGAGTCAGTTTCTTCGTTGAGGTTGAAGTGATCACCTGCTCCCCGTTTGTAGCCGGAACCCCACGTTCACGCATCCGCGCTTCTCCGCAAAACCTTCAATGTAGTCGATAAAGTATATCTATAATGGCGCTCAGGCAGGCCACAGCATGTTTACTTAGAAGCCTGGGCAGCTTGAAATTTTGGGCGACCCCGGATCGAAAGTATGCCGCAACATCTGGGTGGAATCTGATCAGATTCGAGCAAGAAAAGTGCCTGCGTCGAGCAACACCTAGAATCAATGACGAAAGTGGAGACTGGCCGGTCTTAATTGTATCAATAAACAGGGCATTATCTACACTTCCTCGTACAGGAACTGAACTGCAAATCCATTCTTGTGACACGGGAAAGATTAGCAATGACTTCGGTGATACGGACCAAGCGCCACGATCGGGTAATGCTCATCGAGCTGCATCGTCCGGATGCGCTCAACGCGATCAACCTTGAGGCCCGGCGCGCATTGGCGACGGCGCTGGACACTGTTGCTCGCGACCCGGATGTCGGTGCTGTCGTATTAGCCGGTGCCGGCCGCTCTTTCTGCGCCGGCGCTGATTTGAAAAGCGGCGCAGCTAATCCGGATCCCACCCCGCGTCGCACTGCGCGTGCGCTGGTGCACGATTTCCAGCCGCTGGTGGAGTGCATCACACGAATGGACAAGCCGGTCATCGCCGCGGTCCACGGCGGTGCGGTCGGTTTCGGCATGTCGCTGGCACTGGCCTGCGATCTGATGGTCATGGCAAGCAACGCTTATCTGCTATCCAGTTTCGTCAACGTGGGTCTGGTGCCGGACGGCGGTGTCGCTTGGCTATTGTCGCGCCGCATTGGCTACGGGCGCACGTTCGAGGCGCTTGCCGAGGCGCAGAAGCTCGATGCGCAGCGCTGCCTGGATCTGGGTGTGGCCAATCGTGTGGTCGAGCCAGAGGCGCTGCGCGACACGGCGCTCGAGTGGGCGGCGCAGCTCGCTGCCCGTGCGCCGATCGCGCTGGCGATGACCAAGCGCATCATTCGGTTGTCAGAAACGGCCAACCTGTCCGATGCCATGGCGATGGAGGCCGAGATGCAGACCTTGTGCGCGGCGACCGAGGATTCACGCGAGGCGATCGCGGCCTTCGCCGAGAAGCGTCCACCGAAATTCCAGGGGCGTTGAGCCGAATCGCGCTACTGCCCGGACAGTGGTTCTAAGGGCATCAAATGGAGTTGACGCGTTCGAAAATGGCGGAAAGGCCTTGGCCTCCGCCGATGCACATCGTTTCCAGTCCGTACCGTGCGCCGCGTCGTTCCATCTCCGGTAACAGCGTGGCAAGAATGCGCCCGCCAGTCGCACCGACTGGATGACCAAGCGAAATACCGGAGCCGTTGACATTCATGCGGTCGAAATCCGAACGGCTGAATCGCCATTCGCGAGTGCAGGCGAGTACCTGCGATGCGAATGCTTCGTTGAGCTCAATCAGGTCAAGCTGTGCGAAGTTGAGGCCAGAGCGGGCGAGGGCCTTTGCAGTTGATGGCACGGGACCAATGCCCATTCGATTGGGTTCTACGCCCGCGACTGCCCACGAGACGATACGCGCCATCGGTCGCAGACCCAAATCTCCAGCACGTTCGCGAGTGGTCACGATGCACGCGGATGCACCGTCGTTTTGTCCGCTGGCGTTTCCCGCTGTCACTGTCGCGTGGGGGTCCTGCTTCCCTACCATTGGCTTGAGTTTCGCCAAAGTTTCCATGGTCGTATCCGCCCGCGGATGCTCATCGACGCTGAGAACAGTTACACCTTTGGGCGTTTGCACTTCGATCGGCACAATCACCGAGGAAAACAGGCCCTGAGCTTGTGCCGCCACGGCTCGTTGGTGAGAGTGAAAGGCCAGTTCATCCTGTTCCTCGCGGCTGATCTTGTATTCCCGTCGCAGGTTCTCCGCGGTTTCGATCATGCCGCCTGGCACCGGGAAATTTATTCCTCCCGCTGTCACGCGGCCCCTCGCGAGTGCATCGTTCAACAGCAGACCGTCGCCGCGAATTCCCCAGCGTGCGGTAGTTGAATAGAAGGGCGCGTTGCTCATCGACTCCGCACCGCCAGCCATGACGAGATCAGACGCACCGGTCGCGACCTGCATGCTGGCGTTGATGATTGCTTGCAGTCCCGAGCCGCAGCGCCGATCGAGCTGCAGTCCGCCTATGCCGACCGGAAGACCCGCATCGAGCCCAACAACCCGACCCAGCGCAGGTGCGTCCATCGATGGATAGCACTGCGCGAACAGCACATCGTCCACTGAAGTCACCGGAATGTTCGTGCGCGCAATCAAGCCGCGCACAACGGCCGCGCCCAGCTCGTGTGCAGTCAAACCCTTGTACATGCCGCCATAACGGCCAACAGCAGTACGCACCGGTTCGCAGATTACGGCGTCGCGCATGAGCTCCTAACCTTCTCGCGAATGTATTGTCGACTTCAAAAAGGCTAGCATTCGAGTAATAATTCCGCAATACGAAATAACATTTCGTGCTATTCGAGCCCGGATATACAGCGGTCGCAATTCTTGCTGGAGCCAATATGGATACACAGACCTTTGAGTTACTTCGCGGCAGCGTACGCCGCTTCGTCGAAGAACGGTTGATGCCAAACGAGGATCGCGTCGAGGCGGAGGATGCTGTCCCCGACGAGATCGTCGCGGAGATGCGCGAACTTGGCCTGTTCGGGCTATCCATCCCGGAGCAGTACGGCGGCCTGGGTCTCAACATGCAGGAAGAGGCGGGAGTCATCCATGAACTCGGACGCACTGCGCTCGCTTTCCGATCCGTGATCGGCACGACGGTGGGCATTGGATCGCAAGGTATCGTCATCGACGGCACCGAGGAACAAAAGCGCGAATGGCTGCCACGCCTCGCTCGTGGCGAAGTTATTGCTTCATTCGCTCTGACGGAACCGGATGCGGGGTCCGATGCGGCATCGATCCGCACGACTGCCATCCGCGAAGGCGATCACTACCGGCTGAATGGCACGAAGCGATACATCACCAATGCGACGCGTGCCGGCATGTTCACCGTGATGGCTCGGACCGACCCCGACCAGAAGGGAGCGGCCGGTATCAGCGCCTTCATTGTCCCGGCGAAAACGCGCGGCATCGTGCTTGGCAAGCCGGATAAGAAAATGGGGCAACGCGGCGCCGCAATCTGCGACGTGTCCTTTGACGATTGCATCGTTCCGGCAAACTCCGTCATTGGAGGCGCGCCGGGTAAGGGGTTCAAGACGGCCATGAAGGTGCTCGATCGGGGACGCATTCATATTTCCGCGCTGGCTAGCGGCATGAGTGCGCGACTGATCGAGGAATCCGTTCGCTACGCGGTCGAGCGCCAGCAGTTCGGCCAGGCGATCGGCGAATTCCAGCTGATCCAGGGTATGCTCGCCGACAGTCGCACGGAGGCGTTCGCCACCAATGCAATGGTCGCCGACGTTGCGCGGCGGTACGATCTCGGCGAGAAGGTGAGTGAAGACGTGGCCTGTACGAAGTATTTTTCGACGGAGGCTGTTGGCCGCATAGCGGACCGCGCCGTGCAGATCCATGGCGGCGCCGGCTACATGAATGCGACAAAGGTAGAGCGCTTCTATCGCGACGTGCGCGTGCTGCGCATCTACGAAGGCACCTCGCAGATTCAGCAGATCATTATTGCACGCGGTTTGTTGCGACGGGCTGGCCTGGACGTTTAGGGTTCTCTGACGCTTCAAAGCTTCGGCAACAGTAGCCCCATACAACTTCAGAGGTACGCAATGAAGCCGATGAGCAAGGCGATCGATGCACTGCTTGAGCTGCCCAGTCGGGACGATGAGACAGTGGACGCTCAATTTGTCACCGCTCTCGCACGCGGGCTGGAAGTGCTTCGAGCCTTTGAGCCCAAGGACGGACCACTGGGCAATCAGGAGATCGCTGAGCGCTGCGGGCTGCCGAAACCCACCGTGTCGCGCATCACCTATACGCTGACGAAACTCGGTTATCTCGAATACCTGCCGCGACTCAGCAAATATCGCATCGGACTCGGCGTGCTTGCACTTGGGCATGCTTGTATTGGCAGCGCGGCCTTGCGACGGGCCGCTCGTCCGCATATGCAGGATCTCGCGAGTTATGTAGACGCGTCGGTAGCACTCGGCGGTCGTGATCGCCTGAGCATGGTTTATCTGGATGTTTGCCGAGGCCGTCAGACTGCGACCTTTAGCCTTGACGCCGGTGCGCGCATTCCGATCTATCGCTCGGCAATGGGATTTGCGTACCTGTGGGCGATTCCGGACAAGGCCCGTGACTTCTTGTTGGATGCCATTGGCAAGCGCCTTGGAAACGAGTGGCGCACGGTCAAGAGACAGCTTGACGCGGCGTTTAAATCGCTGGACCGAGACGGTTTCTGCGTGGCGGAAGCGACGTACGAGCGGGCGATCAGCGGCGTCGGAGTCCCGCTGTCGCTGCAAGACGGCGCCGAGATCTATGCGGTCAGCTGCTCAGCGCCGGCGTTTCAGTTTTCAGCCGAAAAACTGCGAGAGGAAATTGGTCCTCGGCTGGTTGCCGTGGCCAATGGCGTAAAGACTGACTTGGAGGGTCACGCGCGTCACAATTGAGTGAGTCCGTGAGTCCACTCGACCCTTGCACTACCGGTCGTGATTCTTCAAAATCATATTTCTCGATACGAAATATCGTACCGAATTTAGATTAATTCGATCCGGCCGCCTGGAGCTTCAGCCATTGCGTCGGTTGCAGGAGAGGGCAATGTCCGAAATTACGCTGGAGCGACCGCTGGAGGGCGTAGCTCTGCTCAGGCTGAATCGCCCGGAGCAGCTGAACGCTTTGAACATGTCCCTGCGCGAGTTACTCGCCCACCACATTAGCGCGCTGTCGGCGGATGCGGCGACGCGTTGCATCGTCATAACCGGCAATGAGAAAGCGTTTGCCGCCGGGGCGGATATCGGCGAACTCGCCAGGCGCACGGTTCTGGACGCAGACTTCGATCGCTCGCGGGCTGCCTGGCATGCAATCGAAATCTGCCCGAAGCCGATCATCGCGGCCGTGAATGGCTTCGCTCTGGGCGGCGGTTTTGAGCTGGCATTGCATTGCGACATTATCGTCGCAGGCGAGGGGGCGGCGATCGGTCAGCCCGAGATCAGACTCGGGCTCATGCCCGGCGCTGGAGGAACGCAACGCTTCGTGCGGGCGGCTGGCAAGTTTGCTTCGATGCGCTGGTTGTTGACGGGCGACAGGATGTCCGCCAACGAGGCATTGCGTTTGGGACTGGTTTCCGAGGTGGTGCCCGACCAAGAGGTCGTCGCGCACGCGCTCAAGCTCGCGGCGAAGATTGCCGAGCTTGCTCCGCTGGCAGTACGCGCCATCAAGGAAGCGGTGTTGCTCGGCCCCGATGCGTCTCTGCAGACAGCGCTGACACTCGAACGCAAGGCATTTCAGCTTTTGTTCGCAAGCGAGGACCGCAGCGAGGGTGCTCAGGCATTTGTCGAGCGTCGCAAACCGCAATTCAAGGGCAAATAGGATGAGCGCGGATCCAGCTGCATTGCACACGATCGGCGTGGTCGGCTCCGGCGCGATGGGCGCCGGCATTGCTCAGACCGCGCTTACGGCTGGCTTGAATGTGATCTTGCACGACGTTAACGCGGCGACATTGACGGGCGCGCGCGAGCAGATTTCGACAAGGATCGAGCGCCTGGCACAGAAGGGCCAGGTGTCGGCGGACGCTGTGAAGCGACTCGACAGTCAACTGGTGCTCGCCGACAAGCTGTCGGCTCTGGCGCCCGCCCAAGTGGTGGTCGAAGCCATCGTCGAAAGGTTGGAGCCGAAGCAGGCGCTGTTCGCCGCACTTGAGAAGATCGTTGATGCGAGCGCCGTACTGGCTACGAACACCTCATCGCTATCCGTGGCTGCGATCGCCCGCAATTGCGAACGTCGCGATCGCATCTGCGGAATGCACTTCTTCAACCCCGTGCCGCTGATGAAACTAGTCGAGGTCATCGGCGCTCCCGACACCTCAGAGCAGACATTCGAGACCGCGCTCGCGCTGTCGGCGCGACTCGACAAGACGGCAGTGCGTGTCAGGGATGTCCCGGGCTTTCTGGTCAATCTGCTAGGGCGCGCCTACACCACGGAAGCCCTTCACATCCAGCACGAGGGCGTTGCATCCGTAGCCGTCATCGACCAAATCATGCGCGAAGCCGCGGGATTCCGCATGGGGCCATTCGAGCTGATGGATCTGACCGGCGTCGACGTCAATTTCCCTGCAACGAGTTTCATCTATCAGGGCTTTCAGCAGGACCCGCGTCTCAAGACGACAATCTTGCATGAGGCCCTGTTCAACGCAGGCCGGTTCGGTCGCAAATCGGGACAAGGTTTCCATTCATACGCAGCTGAAATTGCAGCGCAGGCAAATGCAGATTCTATCCAGGCGTCGGACGATTTGACCGCCTTCGTGGCTGAGCCTCACCCGGGATTTGCGAACCTGGAATCGAGCGGGCTCAGGTTTGCAGTGCGTGAGACGGCACAAGTCATCCTGATCAGTCCGAACGGGGAAGATGCAACCAGCGTTTGCGTGCGGTTGGGTCTGGATGCGGGACGAGTGGTGGCGATCGACTTTCTGGGCCTGGACCGGAAGTTCCTGACGCTGATGGCGCCTGTTGGAGGCGACGGCGTCGTGCACGCTCTGGCGCGTCAGCTGCGAAGGCTCGGATATCACGTAGCGGTTATCAAGGACTCTCCCGGTTTTGTGGCGCCGCGCATCATCTCGATGATCGCCAATCTCGGCTGCGAAGTCGCGCAGATCGGCGTTGCGGAGGTTCCCGAGGATATCGATGTGGCCATGAAGCTGGCGCAAAACTATCCGCGAGGTCCGCTCGAATGGGCCGAATGGATGGGGCCGCGGCGCGTGCTTGAAATCCTGCAGCAGCTTCAGGAAATCACGGGCTCCGATCGCTACCGCCCCAGCTTGTGGCTGCGCCGGCGAGCGATGCTGAATGTTCCGATCCGCACGCGGGCTTAGGTGGCGATGAACGAAGAGATTACTGCGCGCGGCGTGCTTGAGTCTGAACTCGCGACTTGGCGGACATCCGTCGGAAACCAAAAGGTCCAGCACGCCATGGCCGACGCCGAAGTCGTGCGTCGATTTGCGCTGGCAATAGGTGCCGATCCGGACGTAGAACGTCAGGCGCCAGCGCTGAGCCATTGGGCGTTGTTTGTGGATGCCGTGCCGAGCGACAAGATCGGGGCGGACGGACATCCCGTTCGCGGCGATTTTCTTCCCGCAGTGCATCTGCCCCGCAGAATGTTTGCTGGGGCGGCTCTGGAGTTTCATTCGCCACTGCAAGTCGGCGCGGCAGTGAAGTGTGTTTCCACAATCGCCGCGGTCAATCACAAACGGGGACAGACGGGTGACTTGGTCTTCGTCAACGTGCGTCGCGAGATTTCGCAGCAAGACAGGTTGTGCGTAAGTGAAGAGCAGACGTTCGTCTATCGCGCAGATGGGGAGCCACTCAAGCCCATAAGAGAAGCCGATCTGCAATTGTCTGACCACATCACGTGGTCTCCAGGCCCTGTCGATCTGTTCCGTTTCTCCGCGGTTACCTTCAACGCTCATCGGATCCACTATGACCAGCGCTATGCGCAAGAGGTCGAGGGATATCCCGATCTGGTCGTGCATGGCCCATTTACCGCAATCAAGTTGCTCGACTATGCCAACCGGAGCGCGGGCCGTGAAATGCGCACTTTCGCGTTCCGTGGTGCGGCACCCTTGTTTGTGTCGCAACCCATCCGGCTATCGGCAGCCAATGGCCTGGGTTCGTTTGTCGCAACACGTTGCGACGGAATCAAAGCCATGACTGCGCAGGTTGAGTTTGCATGAGCGTGATATCGCCAAATACAGGGCTCGACGGACCAGGCGACGAATTGCTGACTGTTACTGCCGAGTCACTGCGAGCACTGCGCGTCTACGAGTCTGCAGCGATCAGCAGTGTGCGCGAACGTGTCAGCAAGGATGGGAAGGTCGATAGCAAATTGGTCGACCAGCATCAGCGCCTCGTGCATGGACTGGCGTGGATTGCGACTTACGTCATGGCGCTCGAAGCGGCGCAGCGATGGGCCGAGCGTGCCGCTCGTGCGGGTACATTCGGTGAGCGCGAGCGTCTAGTGTTGTTGATCGGTTTTGGTGAGTACCTGGCGCAGCTCCTGGGCGGGATTCCGATGAGCCAGAGCGAGTTTGTCCGGCCGGCCGAGTTGGGATTGGTTCAGGCTCTGTCTCCTCTGACCCAGAACGCGGCTGTCGCGCGCCTGTTGAGCGAGGGCACGACCAGCAGTGCGCGCGCCCGTCTGGTTAAACTCGTGGCCGAGGTCGGTGTTCCCGATGAGTCGCTGGGCGACGACACACTCGACCTCGTCCGCGAGCAATTCCGTACGTTCGCGCGCCGACGGATTTCACCACACGCGCATAAGTGGCATCTGGCAGACGAGCTCATTCCAGACGAAGTGGTGAGTGAGATGGCCGCGCTTGGCGTATTCGCAGTCTGTATCGATCCCAAATACGGCGGGCTAGGGCTCGGCAAGTTGGCGATGTGTGTCGTTTCCGAGGAACTCAGCCGTGCCTGGATTGCGGCAGGATCGTTGGGTACGCGCACCGAGATTGCGGGTGAGCTGATCGCTTTAGCCGGCACTCCCGAACAAAAGGCGTACTGGCTGCCAAAGCTTGCCTCGGGCGCAGTGCTGCCGACGGCTGCGTTCACCGAACCGGACTACGGTTCGGACCTTGCCTCGCTCCGCACCCGCGCACGTCGTATGAAGGGCGGGTGGGAAATCAAAGGAGCCAAGACCTGGATAACACATGCATCACGCAGCGATGTGATGACCTTGTTGGTTCGTACTGACCCGGATCAGCCGGGTTACGAAGGACTGTCCATGTTCCTGGTCGCAAAGACTCGTGGTACGCCCCAACAGCCCTTTTCAGATCCGGGCTTGAGCGGTCAGGAGATCAAGGTCCTGGGATATCGCGGCATGAAGGAATACGCCTTGTCCTTTGACGATATGCATGTCGGCGATGACGCCTTGCTCGGCGGCACCGTCGGCCAGGGCTTCAAGCAGCTGATGCAGACTTTCGAAGGCGCGCGCATCCAGACTGCCGCGCGAGCCATCGGCGTTGCGTGGAGTGCATTCGACAGCGGTTTGCGATACGCCGGGGAGCGAAAGCAGTTCGGTCGCCCGTTGATTGAGTTTCCGCGGGTTTCCGACAAGATCGCCATGATGATTGTTGAGACCGTGCTGGCGCGTGAGCTCACCTACGATGCCGCGCGCACCAAAGATAGCGGCAAGCGATGCGATATCGAGGCGGGAATGGCCAAACTGCTCGCCGCGCGAGTGGCCTGGAGTAACGCGGATGCGGCATTGCAGATTCACGGTGGCAATGGCTATGCACTCGAGTTCGAAATCAGTCGAATTCTGTGCGATGCACGCATTCTGAGTGTCTTCGAGGGCGCAGCCGAGATCCAGGCGCAAGTGATCGGGCGTGGGCTGCTTCGTAGCTGACGACCAGCGAAGTCGATCTAACGCGCTGGAAGTTTTCGTCTCAGAGAGATTTATAGCTAGAGCTTTGCGGCGCCCGAAATCCCCGCACGCCGGATATTCCCGCCCGTTGCCGCTATCTCCCGCGGTGCCGTTTCATTGGGCAATCAGCAATAAGATCAAGCTTATCAAGCGCGTCGCCTAAGGCTTCGGTGACGGCCAGCACTGCCTCCAATTTTTATGCGCCCAGCAAGTTGACGTCCGCGAAAACGAACATCTATTATTTAGACATTAGTTTGCGATCGAGGCTTCCAAGGCGTGGCCAAATGCATTTTGGGGAGGAAGCCTGGCGGCTGGAGAAGGACAGGAATGGCGGGCACGGACATCTACGCGCGCCGTGGAGAGTTCGAGTATCGAAATCCGAGATGCGTGACCTCTGACGACACCCAGCCGGCAACTATTGTTGAAGTCATTCATGTCGCGGCCGCCAGCCGCCAATTGCCTGACTTAAGCGTCGGGAGCGCTGATCCAAATGCGCTGGTGGCCAGTTACCGGGACATCGTTGTCCCGGCGCTTCGATTTCCTGATTGATCGTTAATGCCATCTCGGAGCGCATGCCGTTCAAGACCAAGACATCGACCAAGCGCAAGGAAATAACGCAGCGCGCCAGGCGCCCGCAGGCCGGGCTCAGCTTCATCAAAGATGGGCCAAGCAGTCCGTAACTGGCAAACACTACGAAAAAATGAGGGGAGCTGTGATGAAAAGAATAATCGCGACGACGGTGGTCGCCGCCTTGGGTTTGGGATGTTTGCAGGTCGCCGAGGGACAAGAGGCGCCCGCACAGGGAGACGTTCAGACGCTTCCTTCCGGAAGTGAGCAGGAAGCGGGACAGCCGGTTCCCGAAGCGCCCGCGCCGCCTGCTGAAGCAGTGCCGCAAAACCCCGAACCCGTCGCGCCTAACGAGAGCAATGGGAACACCGTCCCGGTCACTCCACCGGAGCCTGCAGAGCCCACCAAGCCGCCGGTGGCGCAAGACGACTCGAAACAGTCGATTGAAGAAGTCGTCGTCACTGCGCGTCGTACGAAAGAAAGTCAGCAGGACGTGCCGGTGGCCATCACAGCTTTCAGCGCCGATACTCTGAAGCGCGAACAGATCAATAGCGCACAGGATTTGGAGGGCCGAGTCCCCTCTCTGGTGATCAGCTCCAACGGTCAAACACGCAACACCGAAACCCCGACCGTGCGTGGCCAGGGCGCAACCTACGGCTCCAGTCCGGGCGTGGTGATGTACTACGCGGAAGTGCCGCTACCAGCGGATTTTCCTGGGAGCATTCAGGGCGGCCCCGGCAAGTTCTTCGACGTGTCCAACCTGCAAGTGCTCAAGGGCTCGCAAGGAACGCTGTTCGGCCGCAACACAACCGGAGGTGCGCTGCTGATTGAGCCGCATAAGCCTGACAATTTTTACAGCGCCTCGCTCACGGGTGAGTTCAGCAGTTACTCCGGCGAGAACTTCGAGGGCGTTCTCAACTTGCCGATCGTGGACGACACGCTGCTGATGCGTGCCGGTGTGAAGTACTTCGACCGTAACGGTTTCACCAACGACGTGAGCACTGGCGCGAGTCTCGACAACAAGCACTTCTGGACGGCACGCCTCGGACTCACGTGGCGGCCAACAGAAAGGATCGAAAACTATCTGCTCGGCTACTACACGTACAGCGACGACAACGGCACCGGCACGGTCATCGAAGGTTTCAACAAGGACGGCATCAACTACGGCCTTCTTGCTTTGGCACGTCAGGCGTTCGGGCTGACGCCTCCGACGCAGGCCCAGGCCAACCAGGCGAATCTCGGTTGCCTGCTCTTGGACTTCACAACGCCATCGACCAGCTGCGGGCAGGACGTCGTCGCCCAACAGCAGGCGCGTGGCATCCGCAGCATCGCGACGAGCCTCGTGCCCTTTGACAAGATCAAAACCAACGCCGCGATCGACCACTTCAGCTTCAATCTGAACGACGAGCTGACGCTGCGTAACATCGCCAGCTACACAACCTTCGCACATGCGTTCAACTGGGATGCGGACGGCTCGATCGCCAAGATGCAGGACATTGCCACCCCTCCCGGTCAGAATGCGTACGCGATCAACCAGACCACGGAGGAAATGCAGCTTCAGGGCAAAGCTCTGAACGACAGGCTCAAGTTCGCCGTCGGCGGTTACTATCAGCGCGTGCAACCGGATAGCAGCCCGCTGGGACAATCCATTGCCGCGCTCGGTATCCCGCTTCCGGCGGCGTCGTTCACGATAAAGCAGCAGTCCTATGCTCCGTATGCTCAGGGCACCTACGACATGGCCGGCTTGTTCGATGGGCTCCAGGGTCTGAATTTCACCGCCGGCGCGCGTTATACCACGGACAAGACCGACGGCAGCTCCTCGGCAGGCGGCACTGATCATTCCTCTCAGCTGACGAGCCGGGCGGCGACGTACACCGCAGGCCTTGATTACAAGATCGCCACCAGCTTGGTCTACAGCAAGATCAGCCGCGGCTACAAGGCCGGCGGATTCGCCGCCACAGCGGTCGTCGCGGACGACTACACCTACAAGCCGGAATACGTCACCAACTACGAGATCGGCCAGAAGTCGGATTTCAAGATCGGTAGCGCTCCCGCCCGCTTCAATGCCGCGCTGTACTACACCGACTATAGCGACATGCAGCGCGGCGGCGTTGACAGCAAGGGCCTGAATCTGGGCTCCGCCATTTTCACCGCCGGCAGCGCTTCGATTTATGGCCTCGAACTCGACGCACTGGTAGAACCCTTCGATGGGTTTAGAGTGGCGGCCAACTATGCCTATACACGCGGCCGTTACATCGACTTCAATTTGGCGGTCCAAGGTGCCAATCCGCAGCTCGACTGCAGCGGCCAGCTGGTGCCAACGGGACATGTTGCCAATCTTGCCTGCGCCCCGTTCCAGTTCACCCCGCGCAACCAGGCCAGCCTGACCACCAGCTACGCGCTGCCAATCGGCGATGCGCACGGCGTCGTGAATGCATCGGTCACCTATGTTTGGACTGACGCTCAATACTCGTCGTCGTACTCGCTGCCCGAAGCGGAGCCCGGTGCGTGGCTGCAATCCTACGGATTGCTCAATGCCAACCTGTCATGGACCAGCATCATGGGATCGAGCTTCGATCTGACGGTTTTCGGAACCAACCTCACGAATAAGGAATACCGCATCTCCAACAGCAACGTGTGGAATTTGGCCTATTACCGGAGCTCGATTTACGGCGAACCGATCATCGTCGGTACTACGCTCAGCTATCACTGGGGCCGGTGAACCGGGTGATGGTCGAAAGCGAGCGCGGCTAATCGCAGGGGTCGCCAAGTTCCGCTTGCCGATCCGGCGGCTGAAAGCAGGAGTTCGATGCGCACTGCGTAAGAGTGGAGCGCGCGCGTCGAGCTCGGAGGCGAAATAGGTCGGAGGGAGCGTTCGGCCTGGCGTGACGGTTACACTCGATAACGTCAAACCGCGAGTGCGGGCAGGTGTTATATCTGTGCCACCAGCGGCAGACGATCCGCAGCGTCGCCGCTAACGCGGGCAATAATCGCATCCGTCCAATAATCTATAAAACGCAAGCCATTTGAGCGACGCGCTCTAGCCAGGCTGAGTGCCGCTCGGCCATAGCTGTAGGCGGTCCCATCGCCCGCGCAGGTGCTGCCCCGCATTGGCTTTCAGTGCCTGTTGACCTGCCGCGCGGTACTTGGCGGCAGGCTGTTGGCGGCGCCGTCATAAATATCGATCTGCATAACCCCATCCGCCGATGTGCGTGGGCTGGTTGCTGAAAGCATCGCATTCACTGGATTGATCAGGCGCACATCAAATGTTTCGGTGGGCTCGGTGACGTCATCCTGGAGCAGCTTGATCTTGAACGTACGCGCACCTAGCTGATCATTAGCCCAATGAAAGGTTTTTGAGATGGCCAAATAGTCCTGTCCGGCAGTGGCAGTGTTGTCTGTGGTAATGACATCCACCGACACCGCGCCGCAGCCGGCACCGCTGCGCGTGAGAGAAAACCAGATAGAGCCATCAGCCTCGTGGTGGTCGAGGTTCCAAGTGGAAAGCCATAGCTGGTCAGCAACGCGCGCGGTGCAAATACGTTCCGTCGCCGTGGCGCTGCGAGCAAGCACTTGAGAGTCGGTCGCTGGTGGTGTTCCGAGTACATTGGTCCAGGCCGTCACAAAGTCGCCCGTAACAGGGCTATATGCAACTTCAGGGAAGGATCCGTACGGCGATTCAGATTCATTGAGTATGAACTGTTTGCCACTCGGTTTGCCAGACGCCGTATAGCGCTGACCCAATAGGTCACGCTGATTGACGCCCAGTAAAACAAATGATCCATCGTTTGCGAGTGCTGCTGAGGGTGCGGCACCCAAAAACTCCGCAGGTGCTAATTTCGAGCCACTGGGCAAGCCGATCTTTGGGTAAAGGCGGAACTGCGGAAAATAGTCGTTGGAGATCCAATAGACCAAAGCATCGCCCTTGGCGTTCATTGTCACGATGGCGTTGTACTTTACGCTGAAGGTTGCCGCCAGCGTGTTGACTCTACTTGCCAATCCAGTCGGCGTGCCGTCTTTGTTGTAGCGCCGTGCCAACAGGAAGCCGCCGTCGAAACCGCCTCTCGGTCCCCAGCCAAACTCCCAAGCGGACCAGACAACCATGAAATTTCCACTTGCATCCATGGCAATCGAAGGATCACCGCTTTCGGATGACGTGCCGACCCGAATCAGATCACCCTGAATGCTGCCGGTGGCGTCAAACCGTTGAGCCACCACTGTCCGAGAGTCGTCGAGCAACCAGCTGGCGACGAAATCTCCATGCGCGTTACCGGCAACAACTGCGGGGCTGGTTGTATATTGCGTTGCTTCCAACAGAATCGCAGGCCCGGAAGCACTGCCGTCAGCAGCGATGCGTTGTGCAAAGAGACCCTGTTGCGTGTTGTAGGTACATACGAAACTGCCATCGTCAGCCATTGCGATCTGACCGCTGTCTTGGCCGCCGTATTGGCTTGTGCAGGCACCGGTAGCGATCGACGCACCCTGCGGCTTGTTATCGCCGGCGTAATACTGCACATGCAGCAAGGAATCGGAGCCATTCCAAAATACCGCATAATTTCCATCCGACTTCATTTTTAGCGCTACTGCGTTACCGTGTTCACCGACCAAAAACTCCGGACTTAAGGCCAGAGCTGATGTCGAAGCAAACATAAACGCAGCGGCGAGCAGCGATGCAAAACCCGCAGCCCGGCATGAATTGAACGCGACGGTCATGCATTTCATGAAGATCCCCCGGATATTCTGTGATCAGATTGAACTCGATTCTTGAGCGCAACTGTCGGTTATTTTCTAGATTTACTATAGCAGGCGCGCCATTGTGGCAATGGCAATCGGGTATATAAGCATCGAAGTGATGGCGCTTGGATGTGGGCTGGAATCGAAGAAAATCATTTAGGATCATTGCCATATATGCTGACGCCATGACCAACCAGATACGCTTCGATAACGGCGCCGCCTATGAGCGCTACATGGGCAAGTGGAGCCAGCTCGTCGGCACCGCCTTTCTCGACTGGCTCGCCCTGCCTCCGAACCTGCGCTGGCTCGACGTCGGCTGCGGCAATGGCGCTTTCACCGAGATGATCGCCGCACGCTGCGCGCCGTCTGCAATCACCGGCATCGACCCTGCCGAAGCGGTGCTCCACTACGCACGCACGCGCCCGGCGCTGCGCGGCGCGCGCTTGCTCAAGGGCGACGCGATGGCGCTGCCCTTTCCCGACGCGAGCTTTGATGTCGCGGTGATGCCGCTGGTCATCTTCTTCGTGCCCGATCCGGGCAGGGGAGTCGCCGAGATGGCGCGCGTGACCGAGCCGGGCGGCATTGTCACGGCCTATGGGTGGGACATGACCGACGGTTTTCCCTATCGCGCTGTGCGCGATGAGCTTTGCGAGATGGGCTTCGCGACACCGGAGCCGCCGAGCCGCGACGCATCGCGGCCGGAAGTTATGCAGGGCTTGTGGCAGGCTGCGGGTCTCACGGCCATCGAGTCGCGCGTGTTCACCGTCGAACGCACCTTCGCTGACTTCGACGACTACTGGACGACCGTGCTTGGCGGCCCCAGCACGAGCGCGGCTCTACGAGAACTGCAACCCGCAAACATCAAGGAGCTTCAAGCGCGGCTGCGTCAGCGACTACCGCCGGACAACAGCGGCCGTATCACCTACAGCGCTCGTGCCAATGCCATCCACGGTCGCGTGCCGACCTGAGCCGCTGACATGAATCTGCACGCTGCCGAGGCTTTGGGGGCGTTAGGATCTGATCCGAAATAGTTGAAACTCTGCCCCAATACTCGAAACCACCTGCCTCATCTCAATCGGCTTGTTCCTTGATGAAAGCGAGCCGCGCATGCGCGTAGGTTTCGCGCTGCACCATCTCCCGGAGCATTTTTAGAGTATGGAACGGCATGCTGACGGACATCACGTTGATGACCGCGGCGGGTATCGGGCCCGCAGGCTCCGAAAGTGTGCACATTTCTGCCAGGACGGAGCCGTCGGGCCGCGGCGTCAGCGTCCACCGCTGGCGCGAGTTCACCATGCGGACCAGCCCATTCTGCGGTGGCATCACGTCGCGTGTGGCGATGTCGGTGACCGTGACAGTCAGCGTATTCGGGTCCTGCCGGATCTCGCGCTGATTGAGGATGTCCCGGTCGCTGACCGGCCAGGGCATCGCGACCACGGAATAGACCTGATAGTGGGTATCGCTCTCGCGGCTTCGTATTGAGGCCCTGGCGACGACTCCGGTCACCTCGGGCAACGCCGCTACGTCAGTGACGACCGCGACGACGCTGGAAAGGCTGGCCGGAACCGCCGTCACGCCACGAATTTCGCGAATGCTCCAGCCCTCGACGGCGCGCGAGTAGACCTGTACGCCGTTCTTGTCTTTCTCCAGCCGCCATTGCTCCGCGTCCGTGGCAAGCGTTGCCGACGTCGCTGACATGAGAAGTATCGTGATGACGCAAGACAAGATTCGCATACTGACTCGCGAGGGAAGGATCGTCGTTCAAGGCCGCGCCCGTCGCATCATGGCCATCAGATTCGGCTGGCCTGTATGCGCGGTGAGGCCGCCGTCGGCCACCAGGATCGCGCCAGTGACATAGGAAGCTTCATCGGAAGCAAGGAAGGCCGCAACCTTTGCCATTTCCTCTGGAGTGCCGCCGCGTCCCATTGGAATCGCCTGATCCCAGAGCGGGCGAGCTGGAGTCGACTCCAGCCCGGCGGTCAACCGAGTGCCGATGATGAAGCCGGGGCAAAACGCGTTTACACGAATGTTGTCGCGGGCATGATCAATTGCCAGCGAACGCGTGTAGTTGATGACCGCGCCCTTTGATGCGTTGTAGGCCGCAAAGCCGTAATCAGCGTAAAGACCGGAGATCGAGGCAGTGTTCACAATTGCGCCAGCGCCCTGCTTACGCATATGCGGAATGGCGGCCCGACATGCATAGAGTACGGAATTCACGTTGATCGCGAAGACCTTATCCCAGGTTTCGTTTTTCAAATCGGGTGTTTCGGCCAGCGCGCCGGTGCCGGCGTTATTGAAAAGCAGGTCAATCCGCCCGAAGCGCGCGATTACTTCGGCAATCATCTTTTCGACCTGTTCGGTGGAGGTCACGTCGCAGACATAGTTGGTAATGCCTGGTGCGCGATGGGCAAGCGCCTGCTCGTCGATATCGGCGGCAAAAACCTGGGCGCCCTCATCCGCAAGAAGACGGGCAATGGCCGCACCGATGCCAGACGCGGCTCCGGTCACGATGGCTGTCTTCCCCGCAAAACGCCCTGCTGCCATATTTTCTCCTTTGAGAGCACATATACGAAAGGAATCGACAACGTGCCAATTCGTGCTCTGATTCAATTGTATTGATAATTGTACCTTGTACTCGCCAAGCCATAAACTCGCCCCGTCTTTTGCGGGCGCTTCGACAGCAGCCTGGTGCTAACGATTCAACCAATTGAAGGTGAGAAGCAATGATCAGAGTGATCCAGTGGGCAACCGGTACGGTCGGTCGTCACGCGATTGAGGCCGTCAGGTCCCATCCCGACCTTGAACTGGTCGGTGCATACGTCCACAGCCCGAGCAAGGCCGGGCGCGACGTCGGCGAAATCTGCGGACTGGGTCCGATCGGCGTGATCGCGACGAATGACAAATCCGCCATATTCGATCTTCCTGCCGATTGCGTGCTGTACATGGCGCAAGGGGAGGGCGATCCAGAAGCTGCGCTTGACGATATCTGCCGGCTGCTGGCGTCGGGCAAGAACGTCATTTCCACCGCGCTGACTGTACTCATCTATCCCAAGGCCGCCGGCCCCGAGGTCCATGCCAGGCTGGATGCTGCCTGTCGCGAAGGTCGGACCTCATTCCATGGCACTGGGATCGAGCCGGGTTGGGCCTCGGAAGTGTTGCCGCTTGCCATGTCGCCGCTGTTCCGGCAGATCGACTCATTGCTCGTGCAAGAGATCTTCGACTATTCCAGCTACCCGTCGGCGCAGATGCTTTTCGAGGTGATGGGATTCGGCAAGATGGCGCAACCCGTGCCACCGATCGAGCTACCGCCTGGGCAGGGCGGGGCATTCTTGGCTCCACTGATGATGGTCGCAGATGCGCTGGGTGCGTCGATCGATAAAGTGCTCTATACCTGCGATTACGCTTATGCCGGTGCGGCATATGAAGTGACGGCGGGGCGCATCGAAGCCGGGACGGTTGCCGGCAAGCGCTATTCGTTTACGGCCATGATCGACGGGCGCCCCGCGCTCAAAGTGGAGCACATCACCCGCCTCGGGACACACGTAGCGCCGGAGTGGCCTACGGGCCGCGGCTGGCACGTCACGGTAGAAGGAAAACCTTCAATGATCCTGCAGGCACAGATCGGTGTGCATGGTGAAGATCAAAACGACCAGGCTTGCTTGGCAACGGCCATGCACGCGGTCCACTCGATCCTGCCCGTAAGCGCGGCGCCCGCCGGAATCTGCACTTTCCTTGATCTGCCGATGATCGTTGGCCGCCGTATCCGTTAGTGGCCTCCGTTTTGATCAACGAGCGGCTGCACGTAAATCGGCGAACCGTTCGACGAAAGCGTACCGTCGCTTCTCATGACTGATCTGGCGCAATGTGCCAATTGTGAGCGTTTGCAAACGACCGCTTCAGGGGTGCCAATTCATATTAATTCCCGCTGCCTCTCTCGACGCTGGCAACGACAGTACTTATCGATCTCGCCCAAAGAGCATCGCGCATTGGCCGTAAGTGATCCAGGCGAACCCACTAATTGCACCAATCGCCGCGAAGAAAAATCCAATAATCTGAAGTGGCCGGAGTCCAATCGCGTCTCCGCGAAAACTAAGTGCTGCGCCGAACGCAGCTATATGGCTACCGACGGATCACCGCCTTGCTCATCGAGCAAGGCTGGTTTGTCGGCAAGGATCGCGTGCAACGATCTGGCGTCGCGAAGGGCTCAAGGTTCCCAAGAAGCAAAAGCCACGGGGCCGTTTATGGCTCAACGATGGCTCGTGCGTGCGGCTTCGCGCTGAGCGGCCCAACCACGTCTGGAGTAATGACTTTGTCTCGACGAAAACCCACGATGGCCGTAGCGTGCGTCTGCTGACACTCGTCGATGAGTACACGCGTGAAGCACTGGCGATCAAAGTGGCGTGTCGGCTTAACAGCGTGAACGTCATCGAAGCAATGGCTGACGTCATGCTCGTTAAAGGCGTGCCTGAGCACATTCGATCGGACAATGGGCCCGAGATGACCGCAAATATTATCAGGGACTGGCTACCGAAAGTCGGTGCCAACACGCTGTACATCGAGCCAGGCAGCCCGTGGGAGAACGGCTACTGCGAGTCCTTCAACGGAAAACCCCGTGATGAATTTCTGAACGGAGAGATCTTCTACAGCCTCAGGTGTATTCCGGGATCGGCGAGGAAGTCGCGGCGGAACTGCTGCGGGCGTTTTTCAAAGAGCGCCGCTAGGCGGGCTTACACCAGCTCAAAATCCAGCCCGATATCTGCCGCCGGGGCGCTTTGCATCAGCCGCCCGACCGAGACGTAATCCACACCGCTCGCCGCGATCGCGGCGATCGTATCGAGCCGCACTCCACCCGAAGCCTCCGTCGCCGCGCGCCCGGCCACCAACGTCACTGCCTCGGCCAGCATTGCCGGCGACATATTGTCGAGCAGGATTTGGGTGGCGCCGGCCACGATCGCCGGCTCGATCTGGTCGAGTCGGTCGACTTCGCAGATGATCCGCTCCACGCCTGCCGCCTTCGCGCGCGCCACCGCCGGCCCGACGCCGCCCGCCACCGCGACATGGTTGTCCTTGATCATCACCGCATCCCACAGCCCCATGCGGTAATTGGTCGCGCCGCCCATCCGCGTCGCGTATTTTTCAAGCACGCGCAGGCCGGGGATGGTCTTGCGGGTGTCGAGCAGGGTGGCGTGGCCGTTCATGGCATCGACATAGGCGCGCGTCATTGTCGCGATTCCCGAGAGGTGCTGCACGGTGTTGAGCGCGCTGCGCTCGGCGGTGAGCAGAGCACGGGCGTTGCCGGCGATCCGCATCAACGCGGTGCCAGGCGTGACGCTCTGGCCGTCCTGCACGAGCATTTCGATCGTACACGCCGGATCGAGATGACGGAAGAACGCGGCGGCCAGCGGCAGACCGGCGACGGTAATCGCCTCGCGGCTGTCCATCACCCCGGCAAAGCGCGCATCGGCAGGGATGACGCTCTCGGCGGTGACGTCGTGGCCGCCGCTAGGGAGGCCTTCGCCGAGATCTTCAGCGAGCGTAGCGTGGACGAAGGCACTGAGGTTGAAGCCTGGGAGGGTGAGTGCATTCATGCCGTGACATTACAAAAAAATAAAAGATTATGCGAGGGCCTTACAGGCCGCCAGCACCGCAAACCTACAGCCGAATGTCCATCCACCATGACCAACCAACTTTAATGCAGTAAGGCCGCTTCTGAGCCCGGATGTCAGCTTTGAGCCGAAGAATCACCGTAGCTCGATGGTCGCTATGGGCTGAGTAGAGTCGGTCAACAGGGCCTAGGTAGATGTTATTTATTTGCACTACGTAGCGCCGCGGCCCAACTCTCGACCCAGTCTCCCAAGGGATCGAACAGTTCCAATAGTTTTCCGCCGCGTTTAGTAAGTTGGTAACCAGTGTCGCAAGTTTCAACAATCAGAGCTTCGCGCAATTCTGCTAGTCGGCCGTTGAGCACTGACGGCGACATACCGTCGCAGCGCGCCTGTAGTTCGCGGAACACCATTGGGCCCTCGCGCAGTTCCCAGATCACGCGTAGCACCCAGCGGCGGCCGAGCAGGTCGAGCAAAGCCATGATTGGCTTGCCGGTTTTGGAACCACGAACGGGTTTGTCGATGAGTGCCATATTGCGCTACTAAATTAGAAGCATTATGCTTCGTTTATCGTAGCAACTGGAGTCCTACATGTCGACACCCCGTATACAAGCCCTTAATCCGCCCTACGCTGATGGTGTGCAGCAGGATTTCGATCGCATCATGTCGCCCGGCATTCCGCCGCTGAAGTTGTTCCGCACCGTAGGACAAAATCCGCGTGTACTGTCGCGCATGATCGCAGGCGGCCTACTCGACAAGGGCAGCATTTCAGTACGCGCCAGAGAGATCATGATTCTACGAACCTGCGCGTTGTGTGGGGCCGAGTACGAATGGGGCGTACATGTTGCGGCCTTTAGCACCAAGGCGGGATTCACTCCGACACAGGTTGCTGCCACTGTGCATGAGGATACCCAAGCGTGGCCAGCTCAAGATTCCGTGCTGATCCGGCTTGCGGATGCACTGCATGCGACCAGCAGCGTCGACGACACTCTGTGGGCCGAACTGAAAACGTTTTACACCGACGAGCAGCTTATCGAGCTAGTGATGCTTGCCGGTCTATATCACGCGGTGTCCTACATAGTGAACACGACAAAGCTGGAACTTGAGACCGCCGCGCCTCATTTTGATAGTTATGCCAACAACTAATCGACGGACGCATGTTTATGGTGCGTCGAGCGGCCGCTATCCGGAGCAGATTTCAACCTCTCGACAGTCCGCATCGGGCTGCTTGCGGTTGGCCCGTTCACAACCACTAGCTGCTCGCATCTGTTGCCGCGCGCCAGTAACGGTCACGCAGCGCACGTTTGGCCAGCTTGCCGGCATCGTCGCGAGGCAGGCTTTTCTCGAAGTCGATCGACCGGGGACATTTGAGACTCGCCAGCTTTGACTTGCAGTAGCCGATGAGTTCTGCCTCAAGCTCAGGCCCGGCAAGCTCCCAATCCATCGGCTCGACCACCGCCTTGACCCGCTCGCCCATGTCCGCATCGGGAATACCGAAGACTGCTGCGTCCGCTACCGCGGGATGTGTCGACAGGACGTTTTCCGCCTCTTGCGGATAGATGTTCACGCCGCCGGAAATAATCATGAAGGCCTTACGGTCGGAGAGGAAGAGATAACCGTCCTCGTCGACATGACCGATGTCGCCAAAGCTTGCCCAGCCGGAGTGCTGCGGATGCCGCGCACCCAAGGTCTTGTCCGGATCGTTGAGGTACTGGAACTTGGCCCCCGAATCGAAGTAGATGACTCCGGTCGATCCGATCGGCAGCTCGCTGCCGTTCTCGTCGCAGATGTGGATGCTGCCGCTGGAGGGGCGTCCGACTGAGCCCGGCTTGCGTAGCCATTCCTCGCTGCCGATCATCGTCGATCCGGCGTTCTCGGTGCCTCCATAAATCTCTTCGAGGATCGGGCCCCACCAGTCGATCATCGCGCGCTTCGTATCAACAGGGCAGGGCGCTGCTGAGTGGATCGCCACTTTGAGCGATGTAACGTCGTAACGTTCGCGCACGTCGGCAGGGAGTTTGAGCATGCGGATGAACATCGTCGGCACGAACTGTCCACGCTCCGGTCGATGGCGTTCGATTGTTTGCAGCATGGCCTCGGGATCGAATTTCTCGAAGAGCAGGATGGCCGCGCCGAGGCTTTGCTCCGCCATTGCCATTGCGAACGGGCCGCTGTGATAGAGCGGGGCCGACAATATGAAGGTTGTTGCCGGTCTCGTCTGGTACCGCTTCGCGAAGAGAAGGGCAAGCGCGGGCGGCGCATCGTGGGGTGTCTCCGCCAGCGGATGCTGAACCCCTTTGGGCCGTCCTGTTGTGCCGGAGGAATAGATCATGGCTTGGCCGGCACTGGGATCGGGAATGAGTTTCGCCGGCATCCGCGAGGTCGCTGTTTCCCAACGCTGCAGACCAGGCAGGTCATCGCACAGGGCGAAAGCGTGTTCGAGAGCAGGACAACGCAGCGCCAGATCGCTGTTCAGCGCCGCGGCGTGCTTCAATCCGGCATCGATAATCAGGATGCGGGCCTTGCTGTCGTTGATGATGTACGCCGCTTCCTCGGCATTCAGCTTCGATGCGATGGGGACCATGTAGAGGCCCGCTCGCTTCATCGCCCACGCAATTTCGAGGACGCGTGCATTGTTGCCCGACCAGAGGGCAAAGACATCACCTCTCTTCAGGCCCAGACTGCGTAGGAGTTGCGCACCCCGGTTAGCCGCGCCTTCCAGCGCCGCATAGCTAACGATCTCGCCACTGCCCGCCATGATGACGGCGGGGGCTTCCGGTTGGGTCGACGCCCAGTGACTCGGATGCATGCCAGCTTCTTCGTCGCTAACGCTCATGCCAATACGGCGTCCGGATCATTAATGTCGGCATGGGCATGACCGCCCCTCTCCCAACCACCCGCTCCGCGGGCGGTCCCTCCCTCTCCCACTTCGCGGGCGAGGGACACTGGCGTCGCTTCGCGACCTTCACGTCAATAGCCGCGAAACTGCGGAGGCCGCTTTTCGACGAATGCGCGGCCCGCTTCCTTGCCGTCGTGCGACATGCTGGCGCGAGCGTTGGCGGGCCCTTCGATAGCCATTGTTTCCTCAAGCGTGCCCGTCTCCGCGGCGTTGAGGTTGCGCTTGATCCCCGCGTAGGCGAGGCCGGGACCCTTGGCAAAGCGCGCTGCGAGGGTAGCCGTCTCGGCTTCGAGCTGGTCGTCGGGGACGACTTTGGTCACCAACCCCATGGCAAGGGCTTGTGCCGCCCCGATCTTGTCGTCGAGCAGGTATAGCTCACGCGCGCGGGCAGG
>Ga0265334_10000201_pt1 | contig 34389 bp, 30 predicted proteins | sample 42023metaG_FD_192442 | JGI IMG/M metagenome (GOLD analysis project Ga0265334, IMG submission 192442) | Rhizosphere microbial communities from Carex aquatilis grown in University of Washington, Seatle, WA, United States - 4-20-23 metaG | ecosystem: Host-associated > Plants > Roots > Rhizosphere... | reverse complement strand
TATGTCGGCATCGGACTGACTCCTTCGTGAGAGTTAACTCTCACGAAGTCTAGGGTCGCTCGCCCCGAATATGCAAGTGCTCTCTCATAAAGAGAGCGAACTTGACTCTAGGAGGCAGGCGCGGGCACGATGGGCCGGTGGGAACCCGGGTGAACCAGAAGGCGCGTACCCGCGCCGCTATCGTGCAGGCGGTCCGCGAGCTGGCCAGATCCGGCGCGGAGATCACGATGCCGTCGGTCGCGAAGGCGGCGCTTGTCTCCGAGGCGACCGCCTACCGGTACTTTCCCGACCTCGTCACGCTCCTGCGCGAAGTTGACGAGGGGACCTGGCCGGACCCGGAAGCGGCGCTTGCGCCGGTCGCGGGCAGCGCGGACCCGGCGATAAGGATCGGCTACGCGGCGAGGCTGCTGCTTGACGGCGTGCTTGCCAACGAGAGCGCGGTCCGCGCGATGATCGCCGGCTCGATCACCCGGCCCGCCGAAGCCGCGCGCCGGCCCGGGCACCGGTTCGGCCTGATCGACGCCGCGCTGGCGCCCGCGGCGGACCGGATCGATGCGGTCGGCCTCGCGCAGCTCAGGCGCGACCTGGCCATCGTGGTCAGCGCCGACGCGCTGTTCACGCTCACCGACTTGTGCGGCCTGCAAAAGCCCGCTGCGGTCGACAGCGCCGTGCACACCGCGCGGGCGCTCACCGAGGCGGCATTCCGCCCGGGCCAGCCGGTTGACTAATTAAATGAGCAGTTCTTTAATTCTCACATGGGGCGCATTGCCGGCGTGACCGCCGCCGAGACGCGGGAGCGGCTGCTGCTTGCGGCCGCGGACGTGTTCGCCCGGCGCGGGTACGACGGCACGCGGGTCGCCGACATCGCCGCGGCCGCCGAGGTGAGCCAGGGCGCGCTGTACGCGCACTTCGGCTCGAAGGCGGAGCTGCTGGTGGCCGCGCTGCGCAAGCACGGCCGGCGGCTGCTCGCCGACCTGCTCGCCGCCGACCCAGGCCGGCCGGTCACCGAACTGCTGCTGCTCGCCGGGCGGCGGCTCCCCCACCAAGACGATGACCGCGGCCACCTCATCGTCGAGGCGCTGGTGGCCGCGCGCCGCGATGAGGACGTCGCCGGGCCGATGCGCGACTACGTGGGCGAGCGCGGTGACGGGCTCGCCGAGCTGGTGCGCGCGGCGCAAGCCCGCGGGGAACTCGACCCGGCGCTGTCACCCGGCGCGCTCGCCCACTTCTGCCTGCTGCTCGCGATGGGCAGCGCGCTCGTCACCCCCGACCTCCACGCGGTCACCGACGAGGAGTGGGCCGCGCTCCTCACGCGGGTGATCGCCGGCCTCGCCCCGGCCACCGCTACCACCGCACCGACAGGAGCCGCGCAGTGAAACTGACTATCAATCCCGAGCTCTGTCAAGGGCACGGGCGCTGTTACGACCTCGCCCCCGGCTTGTTCGGTGACGACGACGAGGGCTACGGGAAGGTCCTCGGCGACGGCGTCGTGCCGCCGGAGGCGGGGCACGACGCGCGCATCGCCGTCCTCAACTGCCCCGAGCAGGCAATCGAGCTGTCCGAGGAGGGCTGACATGGCCGTTGACGAGCGCTTCAGCCGCGAGCCGCGGGAACCCGGCGAGGAGGAACTCGGCACCCGTAGCGAGGTGGTCACCGGCCCGGTCAGCGACTGGGCGACCGACTTCTCCCACCTTGAGCCTGAGTGGTCAGCGGATCCCTACGCGATCCAGGATGACCTGCGGCAGCGCTGCCCCATCGCCCACACCGAGCGGTTCGGCGGCGCCTGGCTGCCGACGCGGTACGAAGACGTGGCGGCGATCGCGTACGACACCGACCGTTTCTCTTCCCGGGCGATCATCATGGCCAACTTCCGGCCGCCCCGCGACCTGGCGCCAGTCGGCGGCTCGCCGCCGATCTCCTCCGACCCGCCGTTCCACCACGACGCGCGCAAGCTGCTGCTCGGCGCGTTCACCAAGAAGGAAGTGGCCAGGCAGGAGCCGGCCACCAGGGCGTTCTGCCACTCGCTCATCGACTCGTTCGCGGGCCGGGACGTGGTCGACGCGGCCGCCGACTACGCCCAGCACATCCCGATGCGGGTCATCGCCAACATGCTCGGCTTCCCCCCGGAGGACGGCCCGCGGTTCGCCGTGTTCGTCGAGGACCTGCTCGAGGGCATCAACCTGGACCCGGACGAGCGCCAGGAGCGGGTCGCCCGGATCTTCGACTACCTGCTCGCCCAGGTGCACGCCCACCTGGATGACGACGAGCCGCGCGATGACCTCACCACCTACCTGATCAACGCGGAACTCTACGGCCAGAAGCTTCCACCGGACGTGGTCACCGGCGCGATGGCCCTGCTGCTCATCGCCGGCATCGACACGAGCTGGAGTGCCATCGGGGCGTCGCTGTGGCACCTGGCGAAAACTCCCAGGGACCGGGAGCGGCTGGTCGCCGAGCCCGGGCTGCTGCCGACCGCCCTGGAGGAGTTCCTCCGGGCGTACGCGCCGGTCACCATGGCGCGGCTGGTCAAGGAGGACATGCACTGGCGGGGTGTCGACATGAAGGCCGAGGACTGGATCCTGCTGTCGTTCCCGTCAGCCAACCGTGACCCGGCGCAGTTCGACCGGGCGGACGAGGTGGTCATTGACCGCGAGGTCAACCGGCACGCCGCGTTCGGCCTTGGCATCCACCGCTGCCTCGGCTCGCACCTGGCGCGGATGGAGCTGCGGATCGCCCTCGAGGTATGGCTGGAGCGGATCCCGGAGTTCAGCCTCGCCGACCCCGGCTCGGTGAGGTGGTCGGCGGGCCAGATCCGCGGGCCGCGTACCCTGCCGCTCCGTATCGGCTGACGTTCCTGCGCGCGGCTAGGACCCGGATGATCCGGGTCTTACCCGCGCGCCAGCGGATGGCCCTCGCCGTGAGCGGGCTGATACTTTGACCCGGATGCCTGATTCTGCGGCGGTCGCGGCCCGGGCCCGCGCCCTGCTTCCCCCCGCCGGGCCGTTGCGCAGGTACGCGTTCGTGTCTCTCGTCGATGCGACGGGAACCGGCATGTTCTTGACGGTCAGCGTGCTGTTCTTCACCCGCTTCGCCGGGCTGGCGGCGGGCTCGGTGGCCCTGGGGCTGTCGCTGGCGGGCCTGGTGGCGATGATCGGCGCGGTGCCGCTCGGCTCACTGGGCGATCGTTTCGGGCACCGGCGCGTCTGGGTGCTCGTGACGGTCGTCCAGGCGGTCGTGTACGCGGCCTACCCGTTCGTGCGCACCTTCGGTGAGTTCGTGACGCTCGCTGCGGTCGCCGCGCTGGCGGAGGTGGGAGGCTCTCCGCTGCGGGCCGGCTACCTGTCCCGGATCGCGGGACCGCAGCGGGTTCGGGCCAGGGCCTACAACCAGGCCGTCAGCAGCGCCGGCTGGGCGCTCGGCGCCCTGGCGGCCGGGGTAGCGCTGGGCGTGGGCAGCCGCGCCGCCTACGTCTCCCTCGTGCTCGCCGACGCCGCCTCGTTCGCGATCGCGGCCGTGATCTTGCTGACCTTGCCCGCGGCACCGCCCGCCGGGCCGCTGGCCGCGGGGCCTGCCGGGGACGGGCCTGCCGGGGACACGGCGGCCGGGGACGCAGCGGCCGGCCTCGGGCCGTCATCCCGGCAGGCGGGGGGTGGCCGTCCGCGCCCGGTGCTGCGCGACCCGCGCTACCTCACGGTCTGCGTGCTCAACGGGCTGCTGATGACCTACGGCGCCATCCTCACGGTCGGGCTGCCGCTGTGGATCACGCGCCGCACGCACGCGCCCGCCTGGACCGTCGCCGGGACGTTCCTGGCCAGCACGCTACTCGTGGTGACGCTCCAGGTCCGCGCCAGCCGCGGCACGGACTCCGTGCCCGGGGCCGCCCGGGCAGTGCGCAGGTCGGGGGCGCTGCTGCTGGCCGCCTGCCTGGTGCTCGCGAGCACCAGGGCGCTGCCCGTGCCCGCCGCGATCATCGTCCTGGGCGCCGGGTCCGTGCTGCTCACCCTCGGGGAGGTGCTGCAGCAGGCGGGTGGCTGGAGCCTGTCTTACGGGCTTGCCCCCGAAGACCGCCAGGGCGAGTACCTCGGCGCGTTCGCGATGGGCACGCGCATCTACGACTCGCTCGGGCCGGTCCTGGTCACCTCCCTGATCCTGGGACTCGGCCAGCTCGGGTGGGCCGTGCTCGGACTGCTATACGCAGGCCTTGCCCTCGGCCTGTCGGCCGCGGCCCACTGGGCCAGCCGCGCGCTGCCCAGCAGCACATGAGACTGCCGCTGAGACTTCGGGGCGAGCCCGTCCTTCAGGTGCCTCGACTTCGGGCCAGTTTCCGCGGCCCCGCCACCTTCTATCAGTTTCTGCTTCTATATCGGACATAACGGGCGCAGAAATGACCGAAACCGATAGAGAGTCCGAAAAACTTGCAGGAACTGATAGAAAGTGCAGCCGTCAGCGCCGGTTATTGTTCCTCGGACCGTGGACCGGGCGACTGCGCGGCAGCCGAGGCAGTGATCTCGGCGGCTTCCGCCCGGGCGGCATCAATCAGCGCGGAGGCCTGTTCCTCCGCGAGCCTGAGCAGTTCCTCGATACGGCTGCCCAGCCCCTGGTACGACGTGCGGCCCGCGTCCTGCAGGAGTCTGCAGCTCCCGAACAGTTCCATGCGGAGGGCGCGCAACTGCTGGTCGCGCAGCCGGTGCGGCATGCTGCCGGGGAGCTGGGCAAGGAACTGCTCGCGGGTCTGGCCCGTCAGGGCGCAGAGCTGATCGACCAGTAGGTCGCTGACCAGCACGCCAACGATCAGCTGGCGAGACAGGGCGGTGACCGTGGATGCCTCTGCCGGGGTGGCGGCATTCCGTTTCAGTCCGGCAAGCCTGCTCTTCTTCCCGGGTGCCCCGCCGATCCCGCCGATCCCGCCGATCCCGCCGATCTCGTTGATCTGCTGTACGGCCTCGTCCAGCGGCGTGCTGCCATCGCCTGCGGCGCTCAAGATCCGCATCCAGCGGGCCGTCATGTCCTGCACCCAGTCCATGACCGCCACGCTACTGCGATCCGGGCGATCTGCACCCAATTGTAGGCTGGCTAGGAGCGGTAGCTGCGGGTCTGCTTGATGGCATCGGTCGCCGCCTCGCGGTGGGCGTTTTCACCGAAGCCGACGCCGATCACCTCATCCTCCCTGCGCTGCTCGGCGTAGGCGAGGCCCGCCAGCACCTGCCGGTCGGCGTCCGTCGGCTCGCCGCCCAGGGGCAGGGCCCGCGGGTAGAGCCGGCGGGACAGGACCGGGTTGAGCTCCGCGGCGTACATGCTCAGCTTGGCGAGCAGGAGCAGCAGCGCCACGATGCCGATGACGCTGCCGAACGCCCCGTAGGTCGACGAGGCGTGCTTGAGCTGGTGCGTCATGAGCCCGGAGCCGACGGTGATCAGCGCGGTGAAGGCGACTCCGCCGAGTACCGCGCCGGGGAGCAGCCCGCGCGGGCCGATCGCCTTGGCGGTCAGCAGGGTGAAGGTGACGAAGTACAGGACGGCGTTGAGGATCAGCAGGCCGGCCAGGACCGGGATCCGGATCGCGTAGCTCGTCGTGCCGCCGGTGGCATAGCCGGTGATGAAGGCGTTCACGACGAACGCGCCGCCGATGGTGACCAAGCCGGCCAGGCTGCGGCCGAGGCGCGGCAGGAAGCCGGTGCGCTGGGTCTGCGGGATGTGCCAGACCGTGGCCATCGCCTGCTGCGCGGTCTGGGTCACGCCCTGCGCGCCGTAGACCAGGCCGATCAGGCCGACGACCAGCCCGAGTGTGCTGCCGTGCAGTGAACTGGGCTTCGCCGGGTTGAAGCTGGTGCCGATGACCGGGAACTGATGCAGCGTGTTGAGGATGCCGGTCCCGAGGGACTGCGCGCCGATGTCCCCGAGCACCGTCGTCATGACGAGCAGCAGCGGGAAGATGGCGGTAAACCCGTACCAGGCCAGCGCGACGACGACCAGGTTGGCGTTGTCATCGCCGAACTTCTTCATCACCGCGTAGGGCACCCCGGCCCACGGGGTCCGCCGCTGCCAGCGGTCCACCGCGCCGATCACCGCGCCGGCCACCTTTCGAGGCGGGTCGGCCGCGCTCACTGGGCGGTCCAGGTGTCAAAGAGGTCCACTCTTGCCAGGTACCCCTCGCCCTGAGAACAAACATCACGGCAATGCCAAGGACCTTTTAGCCGGTGCCGATCGCGGCCAGGACCGCGAACAGGATCGTCGCGGTGGCGAAGACGATGTGCGCGCCCACTATGACGACGGGCGCCCGCCTGCCCTCCGCTGGACCATCAGAGGCAGCGGGAGCGGCCACGTACGTGAGGAAAAGGAGCGCCATGCCCAGGCCGGCGACCAGCGGCAGCAGGCCGGCGGCCGCCCAGGCGATCCCGGTGACGGCGGTCGCGAGGTAAACGACCCAGGCAAGCAGGCTCAGGACGGCGAGCCCCAGGTGCGCGAGGTTCAGGGCGGGCGGGCGCGCTGGCCGGCGGATGCCGCGTGGCTGTGCCCGCCGGCCACGGAGCACCCGGCGGGCCATCAGCCCAAGGCCGAGGGCGACGGTAACCAGCCATGAGCCAAGGGCGAGCAGGCCCCATGCGGCCTTGCTGAGCCAGCCAGCTGCCGCGGCGGGCGACGACGGCGCGGCGGGCGGCGCGGGAACGGTAACGAACATGTGCGCCAGGTAATGACTCGCGGCCGCGATCTGCGCGCGCCGCAGCGCCTTATCGCGCACGCCGCTGCCCGCGGAACGCAGCGCGGTGCCGGCCGCTGCATTGACCTGGGCCGGAGTCAGGCCCCTGCAGGCCGGCGGCAGCGAGGTGACCGTGACGTGCTGCCTGATGGCCGACTCGGCGAACTGGGCACACGATCCAACCGAAGGCTGCGAGGTGGCCGGCTGGCTTGAGCACCCGGCGGCGCAGAGCGCGGCGAGGAAAAGCCCCGTCAACGCGAGTGACGCTGTTGATTGGTTACCCCGCGCGCATATGGCCTGCCTCACGCTGCCAAGCCCACCACACCAGTGCGTTGCGTAACAGTCCCCGATCCTGGACATTTCAGCCATCATTGGCTGGGCTGTGGGCAGCGCAGCCCGGGCCGAGTATGGCGCGGCCGCGACCGGACTGGGTGGTAGCGGACAATGGTTGACGTGCTACTCACTGAACTTGCTGAGGCGTCGCGGGTTGTCTCGCAGACGTCGGCGCGGCTCGCCAAGGTTGCCGCGCTCGCGGACGCGCTGCGCGCCGCTGGCGCGGCAGAGGTCCCGGTCCTGGTGGCCTACCTGTCCGGTGAGCTGCCGCAGCGGCAGATCGGGGTCGGGTGGGCGGCGCTGCGGTCGGTGCCGCCTCCCGCCGAGACACCGTCGCTGACCCTGCTCGCGGTGGACGAGGCGTTCTCACGGATCAAGGCAGTCGGCGGAAAGGGGTCGGCCGCGGAGCGCAAGCGGCTCGTCGGGGAGCTTTTCGCGGCCGCGACCGCCGAAGAGCAGTTCTTCCTCGTCCGGCTGCTCTCCGGAGAACTGCGGCAGGGGGCGCTCGACGGGGTGATGACCGACGCGGTCGCGCGGGCGGCCGGGGTGCCGGGGGCCGAGGTACGGCGGGCGGTCATGCTCAGCGGGTCGCTCGCGGTGGCCGCGCAGGCCGCGCTCACCGGCGGCAGCGCCGCGCTTGCCCGGTTCGGGCTGCAGGTCGGCCGGCCGCTGAAGCCGATGCTTGCCGCCAGCGAGGCGTCGCTCGCCGACGCCCTCGCCAAGGCTAGCGGCGGGGCGGGGGATGCTGCTGCGGATACAGCTGGAGGTGATGGGGTCACCGGCGGTGCGGCCGCGGTCGAGTGGAAGCTGGACGGCATCCGCGTGCAGGCTCACCTGGCCGACGCAGCGGTACGGTTGTTCACCCGGTCACTCGACGACATCACCGACCGGCTGCCGGAGGTCGTGGCGGCCCTGGCCGCGCTCCCCGTCCGCGACGCCGTCTTCGACGGCGAACTGATCGCGCTGCGCCCGGACGGCCGGCCCTACGCCTTCCAGGACACCGCATCGCGCGCGGCCAGCGAGGTCGACGCGCTCAGTGCCGCTAAAAAGGACGCCGCCCAGGTATCGCTGAGCGTCTTCCTGTTCGACGTGCTGCACCTGGACGGCAATGACCTGCTCGACCTGCCCGACGCGGAGCGCCACGCCGCGCTCGCCGCCGTCGTGCCCGAGGCGATGCTGATGCCACGCCTGGTCACCGCCGACCCAGACGAGGCCGCGGAATTCTTCAAGGACGCCGTGGCCAGGGGCCACGAAGGCGTCGTCGTCAAGTCACTAACAACGCCTTACGCCGCGGGAAGGCGCGGCGCCGGCTGGATCAAGGTAAAGCCAAGGCACACCCTGGACCTGGTGGTCCTCGCCGTCGAGTGGGGCCACGGCCGAAGGAAAGGCTGGCTGTCCAACCTGCATCTAGGCGCCCGCGATCCCGAGACGGGCGGCTGGGTCATGCTCGGCAAGACCTTCAAGGGCCTCACCGACGAACTGCTCACCTGGCAGACCGCAAGGTTCCAGGAACTCGAAGACCACCGCGACGACTGGACCGTGTACGTCCGCCCGGAGCAGGTAGTGGAAATCGCCTTCGACGGCGTCCAACGCTCCCCCAGGTACCCCGGCGGCGTAGCCCTGAGATTCGCCCGCGTCCTGCGCTACCGCCCCGACAAGACCGCAGCAGAAGCCGACACGATAGACACCGTAAAGACGCTCGCCCTGCCCACGGACTAGGGAGAAGCGGCACGGAACTTACTTTTTCTTCTTGTCCCGCCGCCCGAACGCGGCCGGCAGACCGCCAGGCGCCCGCCCGCCGCCGAACGCCGGCGGCAGCGCGCTCGGCCCGCCGCGGAAGCCAGGGAACCCCTCGTCGTCGTCGCCGCCGAAGCCGCCGGGCCCGCCGGCCGCCTGGGCATCGCGCAGCATCTCCGCCAGCTCCTCCATCGACTGCGGCGCCGGCGCCGCGGCCGGCAGTTCCGGCCGGCCGCCAGTGGACGCGTCGTCGGCGGACGCCGGGGTGAGCCCCGTCTTGCGCGGGTCGCCGCTCTTGCGCTTGCCCTTGGCGTTCTTGGCGGCCTTGGCCCGCGCCGCCGCCTTCTTGCCGCCCATCATGCCCGGTATGCCTGGCATGCCCGGCATGCCGCCGTTCATCACCATCTTCATCTGGCGCTGTGCCTCGAAGAAGTTGGTGACCAGCGTGCCAACCTCGCCGACCGCGACACCGGAGCCCTTGGCGATGCGCGCCCGCCGCGAGCCGTTGATGATCTTGGGATTGCGGCGCTCCGCGGGAGTCATTGAGCGGACGATCGCCTCGGCCCGGTCCAGGTCCTTCTCGTTGACCTGGTCGAGCATTTCCTTGTTCTTCGCCGCGCCCGGCATCATGCCGAGGATGTTCTTCAGCGGCCCGAGCTTGCGCAGCATGCCGAGCTGCTCGATGAAGTCCTCGAGGGTGAGCCCCTCGCCGCCCATCAGCCGGTTCGCGACCGAGGCGGCCTGGTCGGCGTCGAACGCCTTCTCCGCCTGCTCGATGAGCGTCAGGACGTCGCCCATGTCCAGGATGCGGTCGGCCATCCGGTCCGGGTGGAAGATGTCGAAGTCGCCCAGCTTCTCGCCGGTAGACGCGAACATCACCGGCTTGCCCGTCAGCGCCGCGATCGACAGCGCGGCACCGCCCCGGGCGTCGCCGTCGAGCTTGGTCAGCACCACGCCGTCGTAGCCGACGCCGTCGAGGAACGCCTGCGCGGTCACCACCGCGTCCTGGCCGATCATCGCGTCGACGACGAACAGCACCTCGTCCGGGTCGGTCGCGTCGCGGATCGCGATGGCCTGCGCCATCATCTCCTGGTCGATGCCGGTGCGGCCCGCGGTGTCGATGATCACGATGTTGTGCATCAGCCGCTTGGCCTCGTCGATGGACCGACGGGACACGGCGACCGGGTCGCCGACGCCGTTGCCTGGCTCGGGTGCGTAGACCGGGACGCCGGCCCGCTGCCCGACCACCTGCAGCTGGGTCACCGCGTTCGGCCGCTGCAAGTCGGCGGCGACGAGCAGCGGCGTGTTGCCCTGCTCCTTCAGCCACAGCGCGAGCTTGCCCGCGAGCGTGGTCTTTCCCGAACCCTGGAGGCCGGCCAGCATGATCACGGTCGGCGGGTTCTTGGCGAACCGCAGCCGCCGCGTCTCGCCGCCGAGGATCTGGACAAGCTCCTCGTTCACGATCTTGATGACCTGCTGCGCGGGGTTCAGCGCCTGCGAGACCTCGACGCCCGCCGCGCGTTCCTTGACCCGCGCGATGAACTGCCGCACCACGGGCAGCGCGACGTCCGCCTCGAGCAGGGCGATGCGAATCTCGCGGGCGGTCGCGTCAATGTCGGCCTGTGACAGCCGGCCCTTGCCGCGCAGCGAGGAGAAGACCTGGGTCAGCCGATCGGAGAGCGTCTCAAACACACCTCAAGGCTACCGGCAAAGCGACGCGGTCACCGTCGGCCGCCGCTGTTGAGTTATCCAGAACGCGGGCAGGCTCCCCGTGACGCCCCCGTTTTCACCGCTCAGCCGGGGTGAGCGCGGACAGGACCATGTTCACCGTGCGCTTGCGCAAGTCCGGGTCCGTGAGCAGGCCGCCGGAGGAGTCGGTCACGTAGAAGACGTCGACCACCTCCGCGCCGAGCGTCTCCACCCGCGCGGCCTGGACGTTCAGCCCGCAGTCACCGAGCGCCCGGCCGATGCGCCACAGCAGCCCCGGCTCGTCGTGCGCGCGGACCTCGACGACGGTGGCGTTACTCGAGGCGTTGTCGATCAGGCTGACCTTGGGCGGCGGGACCTTATTGTCGCGCGGGCGGGCGGCGCGGGCCCGGCGCTCCAGCCGGTCCTCCACGTCGAGCCTGCCCTCGAGCATCCGGCGCAGGTCCGCGGTGACGAGCGCGGCGTCCGGCGGGTCGCCGTACTCGGGAACCACGCTGAACACCGTGACCGCGGTGTCGCCGACCGAGGACGCGTTGGCGCCGCGCACCGTCAGCCGGTGCGACGCGAGCACCCCGGCGGCCCGCCAGAGCAGGCCGGGCCGGTCCAGGGCGACGACGGTGACCTCGTTCCCCTTGACGATGGCGGCGGGGCCGCCGCCGTTGACCAGCGCGAGCTGGTCTTCCCGCAGCGGGGTGGGCTCGGGCACGGGATCGCCGGCCAGCACGGCGCTGACCCGGCGGACCAGGTCCGCGACCAGGCCCGCCTTCCAGTCGTTCCACGCCGCCGTGCCGGTGGCCAGCCCGTCGGCCGCGGAAAGCACGTGCAGCAGCTCGAGCACGGTCCGCGAGCCGACCTTCGCCGCGACCTGCTGCACGGTCATCGGGTCGTCCAGGTCCCGCCGGGTGGCGACGTCGGGGAGCAGCAGGTGGTGGCGGACCGCGGCGGCGACCAGCTCCGTGTCGGCCTCGCCGAGTCCGACCCGCTTGCACACGTCGCGGGCGACCACCTCGCCGGAGACGCTGTGGTCGCCGGGCCAGCCCTTGCCGATGTCGTGCAGCAGCGCGGCGAGCAGCAGCAGGTCCGGCCGCGACACGTCGCGGGCGTGGGCGGCGGCGTTGGCCGCGCACTCGACGAGGTGCCGGTCCACGGTGAAACGGTGCAGCGGGTTGCGCTGCGGGCGGTTGCGCACCCGCTCCCAGTCCGGGATCAGCGCGGCGAGCAGGCCCTCCTGGTCGAGCGCCTCCCAGACGGCGATCGCGTTCTGCCCGGCGCCGAGCAGGGCGAGCAGCTCGTTGCGCGCCTGGTCCGGCCAGGGAACCGGCAGCGGCGGGCACTCGGCGAGCCTGGCCAGGGCGCGCGGAGCGAGCGGCAGGCCCGACTGGGCGGCCGCGGCGGCGGCCCGCAGCACCAGCACGGGGTCGGTCGCCGGGGACGCGGCCCGCGCGAGCACGACCTCGCCCTCCTGCTCCACCACGCCGTCGGCGAGCGGGCGGCGCTCCGGCCTGCCGCGGCGCATCCGCATGCCGAGTGCGCGGCGGCCGCCCGCCCGGTCCGCCATGCGGAAGGCGTGGTCGACCGCGTAGGCGACGGTGCGGCCCGCGCCGGCCAGCTGGCGCAGCAGCGCGTCGCCGTCGAGGAGGTCGAGCGTGCGCGCGACCTCGTCCTGCTCCTCGAGCACGAGCCGGTCCAGGGGCCGCCCGGTGACTTCGTGCAGCACATGCCGCGCGTCGATGATCTGGTCGTAGGCGGCCCGCACCTTGGGCCCGGGCGCGGGGGCGACCCACGCGGCCGCGATGGCCTGGATGGCGTGCACGTCCCGCTGCCCGCCGCGCGCTTCCTTCAGGTCGGGCTCGAGCAGGAAGGCGAGCTCACCGAATTGCCTGGTCCGCTCCTCGTGCAGCACCTTGAGCTCGGCGAGCCTGGTGCGGGCGTTGGCGCGCCAGTCCTCGAGCGCGCCCTCCCGCAGCCGGGTGGTCAGGTCGGGGTCGCCGGCCACGTGCCTGGCGTGCAGCAGCCCGAGCGCGACCTTGAGGTCGCTGCGCGCGACCCGGCGCGCCTGCGGCACGGTCCTGACCGCGTGGTCGAGGTGCGCGCCGGAATCCCAGACCGGGTACCAGATCCGGTCGGCGATCCGCGCGATGCCCTCCCGGCCGTCGTGCAGCAGCAGCACGTCAAGGTCGCTGCCCGGCAGCAGTTCCTTGCGGCCGTAGCCGCCTACCGCCACGAGGGCGACGCCGGGCTCCGCGCCAAGCAGCCCGGCCAGCCAGCGGTCGGTATCTGTAGTCCTCCGGCTACGATCAGCCGCGAAAGAAGTCATGACGGTCACCAGGCCCCCGATGGTTAGTGCGCTGCCGCGCCCAGGGCACGGCAGCGCTCACGGTACTGGCCTCTGCGCGGCACCGAGCTCAGAGGGCGCCCGCCCCGCGTTCCCCGGTGCGGACCCGGATCACGGACTCCACCGGCAGCACCCACACCTTCCCGTCCCCGATCCGGCCGGTCTGGGCCGCCTTGGTGATCACCCCGACGAGATCGTCTGCGTCCTCGTCGTTGCAGATGACTTCCACCCGGACCTTAGGCACCAGGTCGACCTGGTACTCGGCGCCCCGGTACACCTCGGTGTGACCGCGCTGCCTGCCGTATCCGCTCGCTTCACTGACTGTCATGCCGTGCACGCCGAAAGCCTGCAACGCCGCCTTGACATCGTCGAGTTTGAATGGCTTGATGACAGCCGTAATGAGCTTCATGAGACCACCCTTTCGTTCAATCACGTCCGAGAATGCCGTAGTTGCGTTTCCAGCGTCCAGTCCGAATGTGTCAGAACGGTGAAACCGGGGGTCCTCCTGTTACAGCAGGGTTTCCGGCCGCCCGTGACGGCCGGGTTCCGGGCCGGCGCGGGGCCAGCCACCTCACGAGCCTCCCCCACCCCGCAGCGCCTCGCCACCCCACCTCCGTGAGCCTCGCTCCCCCGTGAACCTTTCCCCCGTCCCCGCAATGGACCTCTTGCCCGTTATATCCGGTCATAACCGCGGGCCGGAGCATGATCATGAAGGCTTTATCGCGTGATCACGCGATAAAGCCTTCATAACACTCAAACCCTTCGTGATCATGGCGGCGCTGGCCGGCCTGACGGCAGATCATGCCGCGCACAGTCCCTGGCAATCCCGGCGATCCCCCTGCTCGCAGGCGCCGACGGGCGGCCCGGCAGTCGGCGGCCTTTCCTTTTTCTTGGCCTGGCGATGATTTCTGCAATTGCACGGCACACGGAATTTAAGGCGCAGAATCCATGCGATGGCCGTGAATTCGCGTTAGCTTGCGACAATACGGTTACACACCGCGATGGCGCCTGGGGCTGACGTCAGGGATGATCGGGGGATCTGGTGAGGCTAACGCGGCGACCGCGACCGGAGGGCGTCCGGTGCGTCAGCGTCAGCCGCCGAGGATGGCGTCCACGAATGTCTCCGGGTCGAACGGGGCCAGGTCGTCGGGGCCCTCGCCGAGGCCGACCAGCTTCACGGGGACGCCGATCTCGCGCTGCACGGCGATCACGATGCCGCCCTTGGCGGTGCCGTCGAGCTTGGTGAGCACGATGCCCGTGACGTCTACTACCTCGGCGAACACCCGTGCCTGGCGCAGCCCGTTCTGCCCGGTGGTGGCGTCGAGCACGAGCAGCACCTCGTCCACCGCGGTGCGCTTCTCGATGACCCGCTTCACCTTGCCGAGCTCGTCCATCAGGTCGTTCTTGGTGTGCAGCCGTCCCGCGGTGTCGACGAGCACCACGTCCGCCTCCTGCTCGATGCCCGTGGACACCGCGTCGAACGCGACGCTCGCCGGGTCGGCCTGATCCTTGTCCGAGCGGACGACCTGCGCGCCGACCCGCTCGCCCCAGGTCTGCAGCTGGTCGGCGGCCGCGGCGCGGAAGGTGTCGGCCGCGCCGAGCACCACCGTCTGGCCGTCGCCCACCAGCGACCTGGCGAGCTTGCCGCAGGTGGTCGTCTTGCCCGTGCCGTTGACGCCGACGACGAGCACGACCGCCGGGCGGCCCTCGTGCCGCTGGGTGCGCAGCGCGCGGCTCGCCGGGGTCTCCACCTGGGCGAGCAGCTCGGTCCTGAGCATCTCCCGGACCTCGTCGGTGCTCCGCGTCCCCTCGACCTTGACCTTGGTGCGCAGCTCGGAGGTGATCTGCCGGGCCGGCGTCACCCCGACGTCGGCGGTGATCAGCACCTCTTCGAGCTCGTCCCAGGTCTCGTCATCGAGCCGGTCCCGCGACAGCAGGGACAGCAGCGCGCTGCCGAAGCCGCTCTGCGAGCGGGCGAGCCGCGCCCGGAGCCGGATCATGCGGCCCGCCGAGGGCGGCGGCTTCTCCAGGGCGGGGCGCGGCGGCGCGGCCGGCTCCGGGGGCGCCTGGCGCTGCGGCGGCGGCGCGGTGGCGGTCGCGGTGCCGGTCCCCGCGGACGTGTCGTCGAGTTTGGGCATGGAGCCGGTCAGGTCGAGCTCGCGCGCCCGGCCGCGGCGGACCCCGTGCATGCCCCGCGGCCGTAGCAGCACCGTGCCGCCGACGCCGAGCAGCACCACGGCGACGACCACGATGAGGATGATGTACGCAGTCATATAAGCCCACAGTCTCCCAGAACGGCATGTCCCCGGCGCGGCCGCCACACGGCCGACCGCGTTCAACGCCCCTTGAGCACGCTACAACATGCCCAGCCTTGCACTCCCCATGCTTACTGCACGTGCTTTTCGCGGTCAGGCCGGCTCGGTCTCGCGGACCCGCTGGCTGATCACCTGGGACACGCCGTCGCCGCGCATCGAGACGCCGTACAGCGCGTTGGCCGACTCCATGGTGCGCCGCTGGTGCGTGATGACGATGAGCTGCGAGCTCTCCTGCAGCTCATCGAAGACCCGCAGCAGGCGCTGCAGGTTGGTGTCGTCGAGCGCCGCCTCGACCTCGTCCAGCACGTAGAACGGCGACGGGCGGGCCTTGAAGACCGCGAAGAGGTAGGCGATCGCGGTCAGCGACCGCTCGCCCCCCGACAGCAGGGACAGCCGCTTGACCTTCTTGCCCGGCGGGCGGGCCTCGATCTCGATGCCCGTGGTCAGCATGTCGTCCGGCTCGGTGAGGATCAGCCGCCCTGAGCCGCCGGGGAACAGCCGGGCGAACAGGCCCTCGAACTCGCGCGCGGTGTCGGCGTAGGCCGAGGCGAACACCTCCTGCACCCGGTCATCGACCTCTTTGACCACCATGAGCAGGTCGCGGCGGGTCTTGCGCAGGTCCTCGAGCTGGGTGGCGAGGAACTGGTGCCGTTCCTGCAGGGCCGCGTACTCCTCGAGGGCGAGCGGGTTGACCTTGCCGAGCCGCACCAGCTGCCGTTCGGCCTCGGCGGCGCGCGCCTCCTGGTCCTCGCGCACGTAGGGCACCGCCACGGTCTCCGGCGCGGCGGGTGCCGTGCCCTGCTTGCGGTCCTTGCGCTGCTGTGCCTCGGCCGCGTGGGCGCCCGCGGCCTGCTCCGCCTCGGCGCGCACCGCGCGCAGCGCGTCCGCGAGCGAGAGCCCGTCGGACCCGGCGGCCAGGGTGCCGTCTGGGCCGGCGACGCCTTCGTTGTCCGGCTCGGCGTCCGTCGCCGCCTCGTCCCGCAGGCCGTCCGCGTCCGTCGCGGCGGTCCCCGCGTCGGCTTGCACGGTGTCCGCGGGCACGGCGGTGCCGCGCTTGACCGCGGCGGCGGCGAACGGCATGTCGGCCGGCGCGACGATCAGCTGGTCCGGGCCGTACTCAGTGACGAGCGCGTCCGGCTCGATGCCGTACTCGTCCGTCGCGTGCATGGCCAGCTGCTCAAGGCGCAGCCGGTGCTCGTTGCGGGAGATCTCCGTGCCGTGCGCGGTGTTCACAACCTTGTCGAGCTCGCCGGAGACGGTGGCCCCCTGAGCGCGCACCGCCTTGAGTGCCTCGGTCCCGCTCGCGCTGGCCGCCTCGGCCTCCGAGCGTTCCTCCGCCGCCTGGGCGAGAGACGCCTCGGCGGCGGACACGGCGAGTGCCGCGCCCGCGGCGACCGCGCGGGCGACCGACGCCTGCGCGACGCGCTGCCTGCGGCGGACGGCCGCCCGCTCCCGGGCGGCCCGCTCGGCGGCCGCCGAGGCGGCGAGCGAGTCGGCCCGCCCCGTGATCGCGCGCAGCCGCTCCTCGACGGTGCGCACCTCAAGGCGCGCCTCCATCTCGGCGTTGCGCGCGGCCGCGGCCCGCTGAGTCAGCTCCTCGCGCTCTTCATCGGCCTGGCTGTCCTCGAACTCCGGGTCGCTCCCCCGCAGGTCCTCGGCCTCCGCCTCGCCGAGCTCGTTCTTCAGCTGCTGGTGCTTGGCCTGGTCCTTCTCCGCGCTGCGCAGCGCTGCGCCCACCGACGCGTCGAGCCGCTTGGCCTCGTCCGCCGCGGCGCGCGCCGCGCCCGCCAGGCGGCCGAGCCGCCCGGATATCTCGGCCGCGGCCGCGTCCACCGCCCGCATGCGGCCGCGGATCTCCTCAAGCTGCTGCCTGGCGGCCTCCTGCGCCTCGGTCGCCACGGCGAGCGCGTCCGCCGCGGCCGCCTCGGCGAGCTCGGCCTCGGCGAGCCTGGCCGCCGCCTCGTCCGCCGCGGCGCGCACGTCGAGCAGCGACTGCCCGCCGGCGGAGCCGCCGCGCGCCCAGTGCGCGCCGATCAGGTCGCCGTCCCGCGTCACCGCACGAAACTCGGGATGATCCGCAACGAAGGCGGCTGCCTCGTCCAGGCCGACCGTGACCACCACGTCGCCGAGCAAGTCCGCGACCGCCCAGGAGAGCTCGGCCGGCTCCGTCACCAGATCGGCCACCCAGTGCGCGCCGTCGGGCAGCTCCGGCAGCGAACCCACGCGCGGAAAGTACTCAGCGCGATGGTCGGAACTGCCTGACCCGGACGGGCTGGCGATCACCAGGCCGACGGTGCCCTTGTTCGCGCTTCTGATGCTGGTCAGGACTTCTACCGCCGTGTCGAGGCCGTTCACGGTGAGCGCCTCGGCGGCGGCGCCGAGGGCGGCGCCGACCGCCTTCTGGTAGCCGTCGGCGACGGTGAGCTTGGCGGCGAAGGTGCCGAGCACGCCGCGGAAGCGCTCCGGGTCGGCGAGGACCGCGGCGGTAGCGTCGACGCCCTGGCGGAGGGTCTCGCCGAGCGTGTCGGTGCGGGCCCGCAGTGCCGCCACCTCGCTGTTGGCGGCGCGTTCCGACTTGCGCGCAGCCACCACTCGTTCGGTGTGCTGCTGATGGTCCCGCTGGGCCTGATCCAGCTCGGCGGTGATGCCGCTGCGGTCGGAGTCGCCGTCGTCGGCGACGTCCTGCACCTGGCTGTACTCCTGCCGCGCGCGCTCGGCGCGGGCGCGGGCCGCCTCGGCGGCGGTGGTCAGGCGGTCGATTTCCTCGCTGGTCGCGGCGGCCCGGCTGGCCGCGGCGTCGACCATGCCGCGCAGCCGGGCGAGGCGCTCGGCGCGGCCCGCGGCGGCCCGCGCGGCGTCGGCGAGCCTGCGCTCGGCCGTGGCGAGCGCGGTCTCGGCCATGGTGCGCATCGAGACGGACTCCGCCAGGGCCTCGCGGCCCTCGGCGAGCCGCTCGGTCAGGCCGGCCTCCTCGTCGCGCAGCTCGGCAGCCTGCCGGTCGAGCTCGTCCGGGTCACGGCCAGGCCGTTCCGGCTCGGCGTCGGCCGCGAGCAGCCTGACCCGCTCGGCGGCCAGCCCCTGTACCGCGCGGAGCTTCTCGGTCAGCGACGAGAGCGCGAACCAGGTCTGCTGCGCGCGGGCCAGCTCGGCCGCCTGCGCCTGGACCGCGACGTCGAACGCGGCCTCGCGGGCGCGCGCGTCGGCCAGCGCCGCCTCGAGCTCGGCGCGGCGGGCGCGGATCGCGGCCTCGTCGGCCGCCTCGCGCTCAAGCTTGCCGCGCAGGCGCCCGTAGTCGTCGGCGAGCAGCCTGAGCTTGGCATCGCGCAGCTCCGCCTGGATGGTGGCGGCCTTCCGCGCGACCTCGGCCTGCCGGCCGAGCGGCTTGAGCCGCCGGCCGAGCTCGCCGGTCAGGTCGACGAGCCGGGTGAGGTTGAGCTGCATCGCGTCGAGCTTGCGCAGCGCCTTTTCCTTGCGCTTGCGGTGCTTGAGTACGCCGGCCGCCTCCTCGATGATCGCCCGGCGCGCCTCGGGGCCCGCGTGCAAGATCTGGTCGAGCTGGCCCTGGCCGACGATCACGTGCATCTCCCGGCCGAGCCCGCTGTCGGACAGCAGGTCCTGCACGTCGAGCAGGCGGCAGCTGTCGCCGTTGATCGCGTACTCGCTCTGCCCGGAGCGGAACATCAGGCGGCTGATCGTCACCTCGGAGTAGTCGATCGGCAGGGCGCCGTCGCTGTTGTCGATGGTGAGCGTGACCTCGGCCCGGCCGAGCGGCGCCCGGCTCGTGGTGCCGGCGAAGATGACGTCCTCCATCTTGCCGCCGCGCAGGCTCTTGGCGCCTTGCTCGCCCATCACCCAGGACAGGGCGTCGACCACGTTGGACTTGCCCGAGCCGTTGGGGCCGACGACGCAGGTGATGCCCGGCTCGAGGCGCAGCGTGGTCGCGGAGGCGAAGGACTTGAAGCCGCGCAGCGTGAGGGACTTCAGGTACACGCGTCCTCTCCTCCCCCGGAACTACCCCGCGATGCGCCGGCCGGCCATCGGCATCCACCGAACATTACCGTCCCGGGCGGACAGCCGCCGGAAACGGCGCGGAACCGGGAAATCCCTTGAACGTCCGATGGCCAATCGATATTGGCCGGGTAAACATCCTGAGATGCGTGTCACATCGATGTTCAGCTATTTTTGTTGGTGTGATTTTGCTTACGCCAATGCACCTAGCGTAACCGATGAACGTGCATAAGCGTCAAACCGGACACCAGGGAAGCGAGGCGCCACCGATGTGGCGAACGTCACGGCTGAGGCTGGCCAGACAACGATAAGGGACGCCATCCGAGGCGTCCCTTGTTCGTTTTCTGACGGTGGCCTTTGACAGACCCGCTCGCGGCGGGCTGAGCGGCGCTTCCTGAGTTGGTCAGGCGAGCGCGGGCTCACGGTCGAGAACCAGCACGTCCTCGTCATGCGACAGCCCTGAGGCAAGGGCATCGTTCACTTCCTGGAGCCGGACAAGCTCGGCTTCCAGGTCACGAACGCGCTGCTGCAGGCGACGCATTTCAGAGACCATGCGCGGATCGGGACCGCCGACGTGGCCGTATAGAGCCTTCGACATGGTGAAAGGTCCTCCACACTGAGTGACCAGGGTGGGCACATTGTGAACCGCACGTCGTTGCGCGTGCGGGCAACAGGTACAGGGTCTCACCATGATCTATCGCGGTCAAGTTGAGAGCACCCTGTCACCCGTTATGCCGTTTATCTTATCAAAGATCCCGTCCCCAGACAAACGACCATGCGCGAAAACCCCTATATCTAGGGGACATTGACCGGCGTGATGCTAGTGCTTGGACGCCGGCGACGACGGCTTCTGGCAGCGCGGGCAGCTATAGGAGGAGCGGTTCATGAACGCGTCGCGGCGGATGGGGGCGGCGCAGCGAGTGCACGGCTCGCCCTCCCGGCCGTAGGCGTTCAGCGAACGGTCGAAATAGCCGCTCTCCCCGTTCACGTTGACGTACAGCGCGTCGAACGACGTGCCGCCCGCCTTGAGCGCCTCCGTAAGCACCTCGCGGACCGCATCGAGCAGCCGCGACACCTCAGCCCGCGTCAACGTGTCGGTGGGCCGCGCCCAGTGCAGCCGCGCCCGCCACAGCGCCTCGTCCGCATAGATGTTGCCGATGCCGCTGATCAGCGACTGATCCAGCAGCGCCCGCTTGACCTGGGTCTTCTTGAGTGCCAGGCGCGCCGCGAAGTGCTTCGGGTCGAAGGCCGCCTCGAGCGGGTCCGGCGCGATGTGCGCGATCGGGGCCGGCACTCCGCCGGAGGGGATAAGCGCGCACAGCATCACGTGGCCGAAGGTGCGCTGGTCGGTGAATCGCAGGTCGGGGCCGTCGTCGGTGAACGTGAAGCGGGCGCGGACGTGGGGCGACAGCGGGCGGTCCCCGGCGCCGACCAGGAGCTGGCCGCTCATCCCCAGGTGCGCGAGCAGCGCCTCCGCCGGGGGGTACGGGCTGGGGGGTCCGGGGGGGTTCCCCCCGGGAAGCGGAGTGTCCCCCCGGGAGATGGAGTCGTCAAGGGCGAACCAGAGGTACTTGCCGCGGCGTTCCGCGCGCAGGAAGGTGCGGCCGGCCATCGCGGCGGCGAACCCATCGGGTCCCGCCGGGTCGCGGCGGACGGCGCGCGCGTTGAGTACCTGCGCGGTCGCGACCGTGCGGCCCACGACGTGCTGCTCAATCCCCGCGCGGACGGTCTCCACCTCGGGCAATTCGGGCACGGTACCTAGCCTTCGGACGCGGCGCCGGGGGCTTCCCCGCCTAGCGAGCTAGCGGACGTGGCTTGGGTAAGCCGCATCCGTTCCGGTGCCTCGTGCTCTTGATCTCTTTCCGCGGTGATCGTCCGGTAGGCGGCCTGGGCGGCCAGTTGCTCCGCGGCCTTCTTCGAGCGGCCTTCCCCGGAGCCGAGTTCCCTGCTGCCCACCTTGACCACGGCGCGGAACAGCTTCTGGTGGTCCGGGCCGCTGTCCTTGACCTGGTACTCGGGCACGCCGAGGCTGTGGTCCGCGGTCAGCTCTTGCAGCGACGTCTTCCAGTCGAGGCCCGCGCCGAGCGACGAGGACCGCTCGATGACCGGGTCGAACAGCCGGTGCACCAGGTCACTCGCCGCGGGCAGGCCGCAGTCGATGTACGTCGCGCCGATCACGGCCTCCAGCGTGTCGGCGAGGATCGACGGCTTGTCCCGCCCGCCGGTCCCCTCCTCGCCGCGGCCGAGCCGGACGAACGAGCCGAGTTGGAGGTCGCGGGCGACTTCGGCGAGCGCGTTCATCTGCACCACCGCGGCGCGCAGCTTCGCCAGCTGGCCTTCGGGCATGTCGGGGTGGCCATTGAACAGGGTGTCGGTGACCACCAGGCTGAGCACCGAGTCGCCGAGGAACTCGAGCCGTTCGTTGGTCGGCAGGCCGCCGTTCTCGTAGGCGTACGACCGGTGGGTCAGCGCCCGCTCGAGGGTCTCGGCGGTGATGGGCACGGCAAGAGCGCAGGACAGTATGGCGGGGTCGGCCGCTTCTGTTCCGTCCCCGTCATTACGTCGTCCGCTCACAGCGCTCCCCGGCTACATGCTGACTCAGGCCGGGTTCAGTACCTGCCGGCGGCGGTAGGTACCGCACGTCGGGCAGGCGGCGTGAGGCAGCTTCTGGCTGTGGCACTGCGGGCATTCAACCAGCGTCACCGGGGCGGCCTTCCACTGCGCGCGGCGGGAACGGGTGTTGCTGCGCGACATTCGCCGCTTTGGAACAGCCACTTCGGCTCTCCTGTCAGTCTGCTACTCAGTTGTGTCGTGAATATCTAGCTTTGCGAGGAGTCCCCAGCGCGGGTCCACCTTGTCGCCGTGCCCGTGACCAGGTCCGGCTTCCGCGAGCAGCGCACCGCACTCGGCGCACAGCCCTGGACAGTCGTCCCGGCAGAGCGGCGACAGCGGCAGCGCGAGCACCACAGCATCCCGGAACGCCGGCTCCAGGTCAAGACGGTCGCCGTCGAGGAAGCGCTCCTCGCCGTCGTCCTCGTCCTCACCCGGGTCCGGCAGGTACCGGTAAAGCTCCTGGAAGCTGACCTCGATCGTGCTGGTCAGCGGCTCCAGGCAGCGCGCGCACTCGCCCGTGAGCGGGGCGACCGCCGAGCCGGTGACGAGCACTCCCTCGGAGACCGCCTCGAACCGCAGGTCGAGAGCGACGTCCGCACCGGCAGAAACCAAGACTAGCCCAGAACCGAGACCGTCCGGCGCGGCCGCCGTCCGCTTCTCGTCCCTGAACTCGCCCGGCCGCTTGCCGAGTGCGCGCATGTCGAACACGAAGTCACCGCTGCCACGGGCGTGCACGCCGGCCGGCCTGCTGCCTTTCGACACCTGACCTGCCTGACCCGCGCCCTCACCGTGTGCACCGGGCACCCCGCGCGCGACTGATTTACCATTTACCTTTGACATCACAGCTTATCTTGTCGGTGATTGCCTGACCGACCGATTAGCCTACCCGTGACCGGGCTATTCCCCAACTTGACCGGCTTCGCCTGCGGGCGGCGGGGCTACGCCTCGGCGAGGCGGGCGCGCAGGCGGCCGAGCACCGGCTCGGGGACCAGGCCCTCGACGTCGCCGCCGTACGTCGCGATCTCCTTGACCAGGCTCGAGCTGAGGAACGAGTACTGCGGGTTGGTCGTCACGAACAGCGTCTCGATCTTGGCGAGCCGGTAGTTCATCTGCGCCATCTGCATCTCGTACTCGAAGTCGCTGACCGCGCGCAGGCCCTTCACGATCCCGTTGATGCCGTTCGCCGTGCAGAAGTTGACGAGCAGGCCGTGGAACCGCTCCACCCGCACGTTCTCGAGGCCCTTAGTGACCTCGCGGAGCATCTCCACCCGCTCGTCGGTGCTGAACAGGGACTTCTTCGTGATGTTGATGAGAACGGCGACAATCACCTCGTCATGCAGGGCGGCCGCCCTGGCAATCACGTCCAGATGGCCGTTCGTCACCGGGTCGAACGAACCAGGGCATACCACTCGCGCCACGCGGCATCACTCCTCAAGCGCCCCGCTGTCGTACCAGCCGTACCAGAAGGTGGCCTCACCGTACCTGCGCGACTTTCCCGCGGCATATCCGGGGGGCCAGTCAAGTGCACCCGACCGGGTGGCGCGCTCCACCACGACGAGCGCGCCCTCGGCCAGCCAGCCGTTGCGGAGCTGGACGAGCACCCGGGCCACCGCCTCGTCGGTCACCGCGTACGGGGGGTCGGCGAACACGAGGTCGTAGCCGTCGCCGTCCGGCGGGCGGCCGAGCAGCCGCTCCACCCGGTCGGCGGCCACCGCCGCGCCCGGCAGGGCGACCGCCCCGATGTTCTCCTTGATTACCGCCGCGGCCCGCGCGTCGGACTCCACGAGCAGCACGCGCGCCGCGCCCCGCGACAGCGCCTCGAGCCCGACCGCGCCCGACCCCGCGTACAGGTCAAGCACGCGCAGGTTTTTAAGGTCGCCGAACTCGGAGACGAGCGAGGAGAAGAGACCCTCGCGCGCCCGGTCGCTCGTCGGCCGGGTGCCCTGCCCCGGCGGCACGCGCAGCCTGCGCCCGCCTGCCTTCCCCGCGATGACCCGTGTCACGGGTCCAGTCTGCCAGCCGGGGCGCCATGACCCGGGTCACGACCTCGGTGGCGCCCGGAGAGGGCGCCCGGAGGGTGGCTAGGGGCAGTTAAGCCTTGTCGAGGAACTCGGCGCGGCGGTCGCCGAGGAAGTCGTCGATCGCCTCCTTGAGCGGCTGGTGGGCGGTCAGCGCCGGGTCGGCGGACACCAGGGCGGACGCCTCCTCGCGGGCCGCGGCGATCAGGTCCTCGTCGGCGAGCAGGCGCAGCAGCTTGAGGCTGCTGCGGCGGCCTGCCTGGGCCGAGCCGAGCACGTCGCCCTCGCGGCGCTGCTGCAGGTCGAGCCGGGAGAGCTGGAAGCCGTCGCCGGTCTCCGCCACGGCGTCAAGCCGCTCCCGCGCCGGGCTGTCCGGCGGGGCCTCGGTCACCAGCAGGCACAGGCCCGGGTTACGGCCCCGGCCCACCCGGCCGCGCAGCTGGTGGAGCTGGGAGACGCCGAACCGCTCGGCGTCCATGATCACCATGGCGGTCGCGTTGGGCACGTCGACGCCGACCTCGATCACCGTGGTTGACACCAGCACGTCGACCTGGCCCGCAGCGAACGCCGTCATCACCCGGTCCTTCTCATCCGGGGTGAGGCGGCCGTGCATGATGGCGACGCGCAGCCCGGAAAGCGGCCCCGACTCGAGCTCGGGCGCCACGTCGAGCACAGCGAGCGGCGGGCGGCGGGCCTCCTGCTCAGCCTCGGAATCGCCCGCGGGCGATTCTGCGGCCGCCCCGGTCCCCGGGTCGGGAAGGTCGGCGCCGTCGCCGTCGTCGTCCGCGTCGCCGATGCGCGGGCAGACCACGTACGCCTGGCGGCCCGCGGCGACCTCCTCGCGGACCCGCTGCCACGCCCGCTCCAGGTAGTGCGGTCGCTCCACGGCGGGCACCACGTGCGTCGCGATCGGCGAGCGCCCGGCCGGGAGCTCGGAAAGCGTGGAGACCTCCAGGTCACCGAAAACGGTCATCGCCACCGTGCGCGGGATCGGCGTCGCGGTCATCACCAGCACGTGCGGCCGGGACCCCGCGGCCTTCTCGCGGAGCGCGTCGCGCTGCTCGACGCCGAACCGGTGCTGCTCGTCGATGACCACCAGGCCAAGGTCGGCGAACTGCACCTGCTCCTCGAGCAGCGCGTGCGTGCCGATGAGGATGCCGGCGTCGCCGGTGAACACGTCGCTCAGCGCGCTGCGGCGGGCCCGCACGCCGGTCGAGCCGGTGAGCAGGGCCACCCGGGTCGCCTGCTCGCCCGCGCCGAGCTGCGCCTCGGCCAGCTCGCCGGCCCCCAGTTGGCCAGCACAGGCGAGCGGCCCGAGCAGCGCGGTGATCGACCGGTAGTGCTGCTGCGCGAGCACCTCGGTGGGCGCGAGCAGCGCGGCCTGCCCGCCCGCGTCCACCACCTGGAGCATGGCCCGCACCGCGACGACGGTCTTCCCCGAGCCGACCTCGCCCTGCAGCAGCCGGTTCATCGGGTACGCGCACGCCAGATCGTGGCTGATGACCTCGCCGACCGACCGCTGGCCGTCGGTGAGCGTGAACGGCAGCCGCCGGTCGAACGCGGCGGCGATCCCGTCCTCGGCCGCCGGGCGCGGCACCGCGGGCATCGCCGCGGCGGCATGCCGCCGCTGGGCGAGCGCGGCCTGCATGGTGAACGCCTCGTCCCACTTGAGGCGCTTGGTGGCGTGGCGCACGTCGGCGCGGTCGGTGGGCCGGTGGATCGCCCGGAGCGCCAGTTCGCGCGGCCACAGGTCGTGCCGGGCGCGCACCTCGGGGGTGAGCGGGTCCTCCCCCGCGTCCAGGGTTTCGAGCACGGCGCCGACGTACTTGGAGATCGTCCACGAGGTCAGCTTCGCGGTCGCCGGGTAGACCGGGATCAGCTCGGAGGCGAACTCCTCGGCGAGCTCGGTGGTGAGCCGCTCGTCGGACGAGGCCGGGAGCAGTTCGTACTCGGGATGCACCAGCTGGCGGCGGCCGCGGAAGCTGGACACCGTGCCGGCGAACAGCCCGAGCGCGCCCTGCCGCAACTGCTTCGCGTGGAACCCGACGCCGTGGAAGAACGTGAGCTGCAGCTTGCCCGTGCCGTCAGTGACGATGACCTCGAGCCGCTGCTTCGGGCCGCCGCGGTACGGTCCTTTCCACGGCTGGCCGGGGACGGGCCCGCCGATCACGCCGGCCGAGGCGACCTGGGCGAGCACGGTGACGTGGTCGTTCTCCCGCAGCGAGTCGAGCGGGGTCAGCTCGCCCCTGGTGTAGTAGCGGCGGGGGTAGTGGCGCAGCAGGTCACCGACCGTGCGCAGGCCGAAGACCTTCTCGAGCGTGTCGGCGGCCTTCTTGCCCAGCGGCTGGACCAGCGGATCGCGGAGCGTGGTCACGAGGCCAGCATAGGAGCGCCCGCCGACATTCGGGATACGCGGTGCGTGCGCGGCGGGACCGCGCCGGGTGACGGCCGGCCATCCCTGGGGCGGACCGGACCTATCCTGGACGTGTCAGGTGGTTGGTTCGCGCGGGCGGCCGGGCTTCAGGTATGCTCTGCAGGCTGCCTCTGGTTCGTGCTGGCGTTTCGTTCGCCGCTCCGGCCGAGGCGCTGACAGACTCCACCAATCCGATTAATGGAGGCAGCCGTGGCTTCCGTCTGCGACGTTTGCGGCAAGGGGCCGGGCTTCGGCAACAACGTGTCGCACTCGCACGTACGCACCCGCCGTCGCTGGAACCCGAACATCCAGACCGTCCGGGCGATGGTTAAGGGCACACCGAAGCGCCTGAACGTGTGCACCTCCTGCATCAAGGCCGGCAAGGTCACCCGCTAGGGTTTCAGCGCGCGAGCGTTTACGAGCCGATGCGTCCGAGCGACGCGTCGGCTCGTTTTTGTGCCCGGAAAGGCCAAGGCGACGGTGACAGTCACGGCAGGCAGGCCCGATGATTGTGACAACGATACGGTCATGGGCGTATGGCTGGCGCAACCATCGCCGCAGCGTCAGCGGAAATGCTGCCAGCCGCCGGGTCCCTGGTGCGGTGCGCCGTCCACGGTGACGCCCGCGCCCTCGCGGACCTCGCCGATTACCCGCCAGCGCGCGGGCAGCGCCGTGCTCGGCGGGAAGGTGGCGACGAGCGCGTGATCCTCGCCGCCGGTCAGTACCCACTCCAGGGCCACGGCCTGCGGGGAGTCGGCCGGCAGCGCTGCCGCGGGCGGGCCGCCTCCAGGCGCGTCAGCCAGCCCGGGGGGCCGTCGCGTTCCGTCCGCGCCGCTGTCGGGAGACACGGGAGTCCCGGAGCCAGCCGCTCTCGTTCCGGATGACGGGTTGGCCATCAGCGATGCCGCGGCTGCGCGCAGCGCGCGGCCGACCGCGAGCCTTGAACTGTCGACATCGACCTGGACGCCGCTCGCCTCGGCCACGTGGCCGAGGTCGGCCAGCAGGCCGTCGCTGACGTCGATCATCGCGGTCGCGCCGAGCAGCGCTGCCTCGGGGCCCGCGTCGTACGGCGGCGCGGGGCGCCGGTGCGCGGCCACCAGTTCGGCGAGCGGGTCGGACGGCGGGTCCCCGCCTGGTGCGCGCGCCGGAGCCGGCCGGCCCGCCTGCAGGAGGGCGAGGCCGGCCGCGGAGCGGCCGAGCGACCCGGCCACGGCCACCAGGTCGCCCGGCCGGGCGCCAGAGCGTAGCACCGGGCGGTTGGTCAGGTCGCCGAGTGCGGTCACTGACAGGATCACCAAGTCGGCGCGCGCCGTGTCGCCACCGACGATTCCCGCGCCCGCCCGGGCTGCCTCCGCCGCGAGCCCGTCCGCCAGGTCGGTGGCCCAGCGGGCGGGCAGCGTGCCCGGCGCGGCCAGCGCGACGAGCAGCGCCGTGTTCACCGCGCCCATCGCCGCGATGTCGGCCAGGCTGCGCGCGGCGGCCTTGACGCCGATGTCGTACGCCGCGGACCAGTCACGGCGGAAATGCCTGCCCTCGATCAGCAGGTCGACCGCCGCGACCACGCTGCCCGACGGCGCGCCCACTACCGCGGCGTCGTCGCCGATGCCGACCGAGGTCAGCGGGCCCGCGGGCATGCGAGCCCGCAGGGCCGCGATCACCCCGAATTCCCCTAGGTCCGCGACGGACCTCTCATCACCAGCGATCTCGCCGCCTCCACGCACCGCGCAGCCCCGGATGCCTTAGCCTAGCCAGACCGAGGCCGGCTGACGGCGCCGGCCTGACGGCATCGCAGTCGGCAAACGTTCGTGCAAATGCCTGTGCAGCCATCCGTGCGAGGCGCATCCACCGCAGGAACCTCATAATCCCCGAGAAAAACTGCGGACCAGGATGAAACAGGTCTGGACCATTGCTGTACCGTGACAGCGAGCTCTTTTATCTTGACGACGCCGTCCCGTCAGACCTGATGATGGGGGGCAAGATAAAAGAGTTCGTCAGGACGGCAATCGTACGCTGTCCCCAGGAGGACGCCATGGTGCAGGCATACATCCTCGTCCAGACGGAGGTCGGCAGAGCCGCCGACGTGGCCCGGCAGATCGCGGAGATCGCCGGAGTCATGCAGGCGGAGGATGTCACCGGCCCGTATGACGTCATCGTGCGCGCGAGCGCCGAGAACGTGGACGAGCTCGGCAAGCTGGTTGCGGCGCAGATTCAGGCCGTCGAGGGCATTACGCGAACGCTGACCTGCCCGGTGGTGCGTATCTAGCCACTAGACGTCAGCGAGCAGCTCGCCGGCCAGCGCGGTGGTCCTGGGGCCAGCCCCAAGCGCGAGGACGACCTGGAGGTCTTCTGGCGTGTCCACGTCCCTGCGCAATCCCGCCATGTCATCGAGGTCGATCTCGGCGGCGCCGGACGCCGCGTGGCGTGCCCTTGACGCCCCGCCGAACAGCGGGAGGAACTCACCGCCAGGCGGGACCGCGTACAGCGTGGTGCCGACGCCTGCCGCGTCCGGCACGAACACCGCGCGGCCTGCCGCCCCGCCCGCGGCGCGCAGCGCCGTCGCGAGCTCGGCGGGGCGCAGCGCGGGCAGGTCGGCGGTGAGCGCCGCGAACCCGGTACCCGGCCAGCGCCGTGACGCCACCGCGGCGCCGTGCCGCAGCGCCGCGTTGAGCGTTTCCTGCGGGCCCAGGTCGCCGAGGCGGTCCGGGCTGCCGGGGACGTCGCGGCCGGCCGGCTCGTCGGGCACGACGACCGCGCCGAGCGCCGCGAGCAGCGGCCCGGCCACCGGGTCGGAGGTGACCACGACTACCCGGGCCACCGCGGGGCAGGCAAGGACGGCGGCCACCGTGTCGGCGGCCAGGGCCAGCGCCAGCTCGCGCCGCCGGTCTCCGGCCAGCACGGCGAGCCGCGACTTGGCACGGGCGAGTACCTTGACTGGCAGCAGAACTGTCCAGCTAAAACGGGCAAAGTCAGTCATATAGCTGACCACCGGCAAGTTTGGGAGCATGACGTGTGGAACCGGACCGAGGGAAGGCCACTTGGATGAGCAAGTCTTACTCGCCTGCCTGGCGGATGTTCACCGTCATCCTGTTTCGACCCCTCCTGCATGTGCTGGTCAGGAACAAGTGGGCGGGCCAGGAGAACATTCCCAAGAAGGGCCCGGTGATCATCGCGCCGAACCACATGTCCTACGCGGACTGGGGCACCGACTGCCTGTTCTTCTACGAGGCCGGACGGTACCCGACGTTCCTGATCAAGGCGTCGGCGTTCAAGGTGAAGTTCATCGGGAAGATGCTCTACGGATGCGGTCAGATCCCGGTCAACCGCGGCGCCGCCGACGCGGCGCTCGCGCTCAAGCAGGCGGAACAGGCGCTTCATGACGGTGCGGCGGTGATCATCTACCCTGAGGGGACCGCGACCCGCGACCCCGGCCTGTGGCCGATGGTGGCCAAGACCGGCGTCGCCCGGGTGGCCCTCGCGACCGGCGCGCCGGTGATTCCCGTCGCCCACTGGGGTACCCAGGACGTCCTCCCTTACGGCAGCAAGAAGGCGAAGCTGTGGCCTCGCCAAACCGTGCGTACGGTAGCCGGCCCGCCAGTCGACTTGTCGCAATGGGCCGGCAAGGCGACCTCCGCGAAGGCGCTGCGCGCCGCGACCGACGCGATCATGGCCGACGTGACGGCCCTGCTGGCGTCGCTGCGCGGCGAGAACCCGCCCGCCGTCACGTTCGACCCGGGGAAGGCAGTCCCGCCGGGCGCGCCTGCCCCGTCGCCTGAGCCAGCACCGTCGCCTGAGCCAGCAGCGTCGCCGGGCCAAGAGCCGGCCTCATGAAGGCAGCAGTGCTCGGCGCCGGGTCATGGGGCACCACGTTCGCGCAGGTGCTCTGCGACGCGGGCACGCCGGTGACGCTGTGGGCGCGTCGGGCGGACACCGTCGACGCGATCAACGACCTGCATGAGAACCCCCGGTACCTCCAGGGGATCACGCTGCCGCAGACCCTCACCGCGACGACGGACGTCGCCGCCGCGCTCGACGGCGCCGACCTGGTGCTGCTCGCGGTTCCCGCGCAGACGCTGCGGGACCAGCTGACCCCGTGGCGGCCGCTCATTCCCGCCAACGCGCTGCTCGTCTCCCTGATGAAGGGGATCGAGCACGGCTCGGACAAGCGGATGAGCGAGGTCATCATGGAGACGGCCAGCGTGCCGCCCGCCCAGGTCGCCGTCATCTCCGGGCCGAACCTCGCCAGGGAGATCGCCGAGCGCCAGGTCGCCGCCTCAGTGGTGGCCTGTTCCGATGAGATGTCCGCCCGGCTACTGCAGCGGGCCTGCCACACCGGGTACTTCCGGCCGTACTGGAACACCGACGTGCTCGGCTGCGAGCTCGGCGGCACGGTCAAGAACGTCATCGCGCTCGCGGTCGGCATCGCGGTCGCGCTCGGCCTCGGCGACAACACCAAGGCGACGCTGATCACCCGCGGGCTCGCCGAGATGGCCCGGCTCGGCGAGGCGATGGGCGCCGACCCGCGGACGTTCGCCGGGCTGGCCGGGATGGGCGACCTGGTGGCGACCTGCTCCTCGCCGCTGTCCCGCAACCGGCGGTTTGGGGAGTACCTGGGGCAGGGCATGAACGTCGCCCAGGCAAAGGAGCGGACCACGCAGACCGCTGAGGGCGTCACGTCCTGCGCCCCGGTCCTTGAGCTGGCCCGCAAGTACGGCGTGGAGATGCCGATCACCGAGGCGGTCGCCGCCCTGATCGCCGGCCACCTGTCGGTCGGCGAAGCGGCGGCGCTGCTCATGGCGCGGTCCGCCAAGCCAGAGTGGTACGGCACCGAGGTCTAAGACCCGCCTTCGCACGGGGCAGTCCCTGGCGGGCGGTACGGTGCTCCACGCGAGGAGGAACTAAACCCAAAATGGAGCCTGATCTGTGGAAATAGCCCGAAGGCAGCTCGGGGAGAACACCCGGGCGGTTCACCTGCCGCCCCCTCCCGATACCACGCAGCGCCCGCTCGGCACGCCGGTGTACCGTACGGCCGGCTTCTCGTTCTCCTCCGCCCAGGAATACGCGGCCGTACTCGGCGACCAGGTACCCGGCTACAGCTACAGCCGGATCGACAACCCGACGGTCGACGCGTTCGCCCGGGCGGTCGCCGCGCTCGAGGGGGCCAACCTGCAGCGCTGGCCGGCCGCCCAGGCGTTCGCGTCGGGGATGGCGGCGATCTCCGGGGTGTTCCTCGCCTTCGCCCGGGCGGGCGCGCACGTGGTGGCGTCCGCCGCGGTCTACGGCGGCACGTACAGCCTGCTGCGCAACGTGCTGACCAGGTTCGGCGTCGAGACGGACTTCGTCGACATCACCGACCTTGACGCGGTGTCCGCCGCCATGCGGCCCGCGACCCGGATCATCTACGCGGAGACGGTCGCCAACCCGACGACCGCGGTGGCCGACCTCAAGCGGCTCGCCGAGATCGCGCACGAGCGGGGGGCGCTGCTCGTCATCGACTCGACGCTCGCCCCGCCGGTGATCTGCCGGCCGCTTGAGCACGGCGCCGACCTGGTGGTGCACTCCGCGACCAAGTACATCGGCGGCCACTCCGACGTGACCGGCGGCGTCGTCACCGGCGCGCTCGAGCTCATCACCCAGATCCGGGCGACGCGGATCGACACTGGCGGCTCACTGTCTCCCGACGACGCGTTCCAGCTTCGCCGCGGGCTGGAGACGCTGCCGGTCCGCGTGCGCCGCCAGTGCGCCACCGCGTCGGTGTTCGCCGCTACGATGGCCAAGCACCCTGCCGTCGCCTACGTGGACTACCCGGGGCTGCCCACTCATCCCGGGCACGACCTGGCCAGGCGGTTGTTCGACGCGGGCCCTGAGGGGGTCCGCTTCGGCGCGATCGTCACCCTTACCCCGTACGGCGGCCGCGAGGCCGGGCTCGCGCTCGCGAGCAGGCTCCGGCTGGCCGCCGCCGCGACCTCGCTTGGGGGCACGCACACGGTCGTCGCGCACGCGGCGTCCACCACGCACCGCCAGCTTGACGAACGGGCGCTCGCCGCCGCCGGCATCGACGCGGGCGCCGTGCGCTTCTCGATCGGACTCGAGGACGTGGAGGACCTGATCAGCGATGCCTACCTGGCCCTGGAAAGCCTGAACCGCGACGAGCGGGGAGTATCGGGATGAAGACAGTTCAGCAGTTCAGCGGAGGTAACGCATGAGCTCGGCGCGGAAGATCCGGGTCGCCGTGGTGTTCGGCGGGCGCAGCAGCGAGCACGCGGTGTCGTGTGCCAGCGCGGGGCTCATCCTCGGGGCCATCGACCCGGAGCGGTACGAGGTCGTGCCGATCGGGATCGCCCGCGACGGGCGGTGGGTACTCACCTCCGCCGACCCCGCGCGGCTGGCGCTGACGTCCGGCACCCTGCCGTCGGTGGAGGCCGTCGCCACGCCCGGGGTGTCCGTCACGCCGGCCGCCGGGCCGGGCGGCGGCGGGCTCGTATTCAGCGGGCCGACCGCGGTGCCGCCTGAGCTCGGCGAGGTCGACGTGGTGCTGCCGCTGCTGCACGGCCTCTTCGGTGAGGACGGCACGATCCAGGGGCTGCTTGAGATGGCCGGGATCAGGTACGCCGGGGCGGGGGTGCTCGCCAGCGCGGCGGGCATGGACAAGGAGTACATGAAGCTGCTGTTCGCGGCCCGCGGGCTGCCCGTCGGGCGGTACGTGGTGGTGCGGGAGAGGGAGTGGGGGCCGTCCGCCCCCGACGCCGAGCGCAAGCGGGTGCTCGACGAGATCGCGGAGCTCGGCTGGCCGGTGTTCGTCAAGCCGGCCAGGGGCGGGTCGTCGATCGGTACAACGCGGGTGGCGGGACCCGACTCACTGGTGGCGGCCATCGAGGAGGCCAGGCGGTACGACAGGAAGGTGCTCGTCGAGGCGGCGGTCGACGGCGTCGAGCTGGAATGCGCCGTGCTCGAGGGGCCCGACGGCGGTGCGCCCGAGGCGTCGCTGCCCGGCATGATCGTGGTCGACCCAAACAGTACGTGGTACGACTTCGAGGCCAAGTACCTGGCCGCGGAGTCGCGGATGGAGATCCCCGCGCCGATACCCGCCGCGGCCGCGATGAGGGTGCGCGCGCTGGCCTGCGCGGCGTTCGACGCGATCGGCTGCGAGGGACTCGCCCGGGTGGACTTCTTCTACACGCCCGGCGGCGAGGTGATCGTCAACGAGATCAACACCATGCCGGGGATGACGCCGACGTCCGGGTTCCCGATGATGTGGGCGGCCTCCGGGCTGCCCCTGCCGCGGCTGATCGACCGGATCATCACCACCGCGCTCGCGAAACCATAGCGGAGCGCCGGCTGGCCGCTCACAAACGCACGGCGGCACCGGGGAAGGTCCCCGTGCCGCCGTGCGTTCCTGGCCGCGGCGCTCCGGCTTCGCTCAGCCTGGCGCCGCGCCGCGTTACCTCTTCCTCGCCGACGCCGTCGCCTTGGCCGTCGCCTTGGCCGGGGCCGCCGACTTGCCGCCCCCGTTGTTCACCAGCGCCTTGAAGTCAGCACCCGGGCGGAACTTGGGTACCGACTGGGCCGCGACGTGAATCTCGGCGCCGGTGGCGGGGTTCCGCGCGGTGCGGGCCGGGCGATCGCTTTTCTCGAAGACACCGAACCCGGTGATGGCGACCTTGTCGCCGCCGGCCACGGCCGACTGAATGGTCTCGAGGACCGCGTTCAGCGCCTCGGTCGCGGACTTCTTGTCCCCCAGGCGACCCGAGAGCGCGTCGATCAGATCACGCTTGTTCATATTCACTCCTGCGTTCCCCCACGGGAGGCCGCGCTTGTGGCACCTTGCCGGGCCGCGACCCCTGACCAGCCCGAAATTAGGCGATCAAGCCCCGCCGCACAATAACCTTGCCGAATATTGCCCGCGTGTCGGGCCTTTTCCGAGCTGTTTTTCCGGTGCGCGCCAGATATGTCCGGAAATTTCCGGCACGCTTTCGGTACCGCCGTCCGGCGCCGAAACGGGCCGGAGGCCAACGGGCAAACGGTTCCGTACCGGGGCCCCGGCACGGAACGGGTGCCACGGAGTGGCCGCTGGTGGCGGCCAGAACGCGCGGCGGCCCGCCGCGCCGGCCAGCGGCGGGCGGGCCGTCTCAGCTGTGCCCCGGTTGGGAGCGTGACTAGCCGGCTACAAGGTGGCCGGGAGGAAGGAAGGGCGGGTGGACTCGAAGGCGGCGATGGCG
>Ga0265334_10000199_pt1 | contig 34501 bp, 29 predicted proteins | sample 42023metaG_FD_192442 | JGI IMG/M metagenome (GOLD analysis project Ga0265334, IMG submission 192442) | Rhizosphere microbial communities from Carex aquatilis grown in University of Washington, Seatle, WA, United States - 4-20-23 metaG | ecosystem: Host-associated > Plants > Roots > Rhizosphere... | reverse complement strand
TGGCCATATTTCCGACGGGATAGGCAAATCTTCCTTTTTTGTCGGGATCCGCCGGGCGAATCGTGGTGAAGGTGGCCCAGGCCGCCAGGGCCGTGAAGATCCAGAACCAAAGGTCGAAGGCGCGGTAGTCCCATAAAACGGCGGAAACCGGGTTGGAGCGGCCAGTCTCGAGGGCCGAACGTTCGAGGTAGCGCGGGGACACGTGGACCCGTGGGGGAAAATCGGAGGTGCCGGCGTCCGGCCAGGACAGGACCCCCTTGAGGGTGCCTGCCGCCGCCGCCAGGACCAATAGGATCAGGAGGGCTCGTCGCATGGGGCGACATCATAGCAACCCCGGGGGGACCGTCAACCGAGGCCCAACCATCGTTTCCGGCGAAAACCGCCGATTCTTCCCTGTTCCAGGTGACGCGAGCCCTGGATGGGGTTGGATCCTCCATCCGCTTCGGCCGGGCCCAGCCGAGTCCAAACCAATCCGGGAAACCTGATTCCCATCAGGATTTTAACCCGCCATCCTCCTGGATCCGCCGCCCCGGTTTCGATACGGAAACGAGGATTCTGATTTCTTGTACAATACCGCCCTCATCCAAAAGCATGGGAACCGGCCCCGGATGGGATGGGTCTGACCGGATACCATCCAACAGGAGAATTAAATGAGGCATCCGAATCGATTTTGGGTATTCGCCGCCATCACCTCGTTCCTTTCGGCGTCCCTTCCCTTGGAGGCCAAGGCCCCGGCTCCCCAACCGACGCCCTCCGCGGCCAAGACCGAAACCGGCAAACCCGTGGTGGCCCCCCTGGATTCCCGCCTTTCCATCGACGACCTGGGTTTCTCGGCCTCGGACACCAAGTCGGACCCCCTGCTCCAGGCCAAGCTGGCCAAGCGCTCCCACAAGTTGAAGGCCCACCAGGTGATGGGCCTCTTGACCGCCGTCCCCATGGCGGCCACCGCCATCCTGGCCGGAAACGTGAAGCACAACTCCAACAACCGTAACCTGCACGCGGCCGTCGGGTCCATCACCACGGCCATGTACCTCACCACCGCGTACCTGGCCCTCACGGCGCCCAAGATCCCCGGCTCGAAGCACAGCGGCTCCACCCGCCTTCACCGTTACCTGGCCGTGGTGCACGGCACCATGATGATCGCCACGCCGATCCTGGGAGCCATGGCCAAGCGCCAGCTGGACCAGAACGAGGGCGTGCCGCATTACAAGATCCACGGCATCGCGAACATGCACGGCGCCGCCGCCGCGCTGCTGTTGATCTCCTACGGCGCGGCCATGAGCGTCATGGTCATCAACTTCTAGGGACAGCCAAAAACATCTTCATCAGGGGGAAACCATGAAAAAGATCGGATTGATGCTCGCGTTGTTCGGGACCTTGGCCCTTTCGGCCTCGGCGAGGGGATGGGACGGCGCCTGGGTGCTGACGGCCTCGAAACTCACGTACCACGTGAACCACCCCATGCACCATGTGGAAGCCACCAGCACCGCCGCCAAGGGCAAGGCCATTTGCGACAAGAAGGGCGCCCACATCCTGGTGGCCTGCCCCGTGAAGACCTTCGCCTCCGGTGACGGCAACCGCGACCTTCATATGATGGAAGTGACCCGCGGGGCCACTTATCCGATGGTGACGGTCCGGGCTGAGTGGCCGGCGCCGCTGAAGGCGGGCGAAGTGAAAGCCGACGTGGACGTGGATTTCGCGGGGCACCAGGCCCATTACGCGGGGGTGGTCTTCAAGGCGGAGGAGTTCAAGGACGGGACTTTACACATCACCGGGACCGTGCCGGCCACCATCAAGGACTTCGACATCCAGCCGCCCAGCCTTTTGGCCGTTCCGATCAAGAACGGGATCCCGGTGGACGTGGACCTCACCTGGACCCGCCCCGCGAATTGACCCGGCGGAACTAACGGTCTTTGGGCCCCTCGACGGAAGCGGAGGGGCCCATCAGTGTTTCATAGGGCGCCCAGTCGGCGATATCGGTCTTGGCGGCCTGCCGCCTCATATGGACGAAGGTGTCCCTCGGCCAACTCCCCTGGAACCAGTTGACCAGCCACTTCGGGACGCTCCCCTTCGGGTCACATAGCACCTCGGCGGAGATCTCCGTGCGGGCGCCCCCATCGATGGCGGTCAGGACGTAAACGCAGGATTTCAGTTCCCCCCGGATGTACTTCCGCGCCGGCGGGGCCGCCGGGTCCTCGGCGGGCTCGTAGCGCATCACCAGGGTCTTCTCCCGCGGCTTCGGTTCGATGGTGACCCGCGAGAGGAAATCACGGTCCTTCATGATGATCGGCGGCGTCCCGGCCCGGTCGTACTCCAAAAACTCCAGGTCCGAGATCTTGCGGACGACCCGGCATTCCTTCAGGTCGGCGATCCACTCCGTGGCCCGGGTGGTGTCGAACAACACCTGGAAGACCTTGGCCAGGGGGGCCTCCACCACCCCCTCGCCCTTGAAGGCCAGGAGTTTCGTGCCCGGGACGTTTCGCTTGAAGGTGAGGATCCCGTCCCTGTGGCCCGTGGGGACCCAACCGTACCGGTCGTGCGTCGGGGAAGGCCCGGGGGTCGGTTCCGCGCAAAAAGCGGGGACGCCCAGGGACATGAGTAGGGCCATCCAGAGGCGGCCAGAGGCGCGGGAACGGGTTGGATCGCTCATGGGTGGGCGGGATTATAGGGGACCGGCCGCTGAAATCGTAGGGGAGCTATTGGATCAGCTTTTTCCTCATCAAACGCACCGCGACCTCGCCCATCGAGGCGGGGACCACCAACATATAAAGCACATGGGCCTGCCAAAGGGGGTCCGGGATGCCCGTGGTGAATGAGCGGGCTAGGGCCACCATCGGGTACAGGGGCAACCACATCGCCACCACCCGCACCGCCGTGGGGAGGCTCCCGATCGGGAACATGGTGCCCGAGAACATGATGAGGGGCGACACCACCCCCGAAATGAAGAAATTAAATTGGTTCAGGTTCGATACCACCCTCACGGCGTACAACCCCAGGCTGCCGAAGGCCACCGCCGTGAAGAATCCCATCACCGGGACGCAGACCGCCATCCCCGAATGCACCGTCCCGAAGGCCGTCAGGACCCCCAATACCACCGAGGAAAACAACGCCCCCTTGAAACCCGTGTAGAGCAGTTCCCCCCAGAAGATCTCGCGGACCCCCACGGGGGTGGCCAGCATGGAATCGTAGTTCCGGTCCACGGACAGGCGGAAGTAGGCGCCGTAGGACTCCTCGAAGGCCGAGGTGAAGACCGCGGACATCATCATCTGGCCGGGCGCCAGGAAGGAAAGGTAGGGCACGCCGTCCATGTTCCCCACCAATTTCGAGAGGCCCCACCCGACCGCCATGATGAAAATGAGGGGTTCAATCACCGTCGGGAACGAGTTGGTCCAGAAGTGGTTGCCGTAAACCACGCGGTGGCGGTTGGCGACCGCCAGGATGCGGACCCAAAACCCCGGAACGAACCTGGGCGACGCGTTCAAAACCCACCCCCCCCACATAAGCCTAACGGCAACCAAATTCTCAACACAGGGACACAAAGACACAGAACAAACCGTGTCCAAATCCTTCGGATTGACTCCAGTTTAAAAGATATTTTCATTTCTCCGTGACTCTGTGTCCCTGTGGCGGATGGTTGTTTTCGCCTATTCGGATTCATGCAGATCCCTCCCGGTGAGCTTCAGGAAAAGATCCTCGAGGCTGCTGGACCGGATGCGGAAGTTTCCCCCCACGGCGCGGGCCAGGGCCTCCAGGTCGGACGTCGAGGGGGAATATAGGAACGTCATGTCCCCGTGGGTTTCCCGGGTCACGGAGCCCGGGATCGCCGAGGGGGCCAGGCCCGCCGGGAGCTCCAGGACATAGGCCGGGATCCGGCTCGCCACCAACTCGCCCGGGACGCCCTCCGCCAGGATCTTCCCTTGGTCCATCACCAAGAGCCGGTCGCAGAGCTGGTGGGCCTCCTCCATATAGTGGGTGGTCAACAGGAGCGTCACGCCCTTGGCCTTCAGTTCCCTCAGTTTGGCCCAGATGAGGTGCCGCACCTGGGGGTCCAGGCCCGTCGTGGGCTCGTCCAGGACCACCAGGTCCGGGTCGTTCAAGAGGGCGCGGGCGATCACCAGGCGGCGCTTCAGGCCCCCGGACAGCTCACGGATCTTGGCGTCCGCCTTGGATTCGAGGGACATGAACTCCAGGAGGGATTGGATCTTGGTACTCATCTTCTTGCGGGAGAACCCGAAATAGCCCGAGTAAACCTCGAGGTTCTGCCTCACCGAAATGTCCTCGTCGAGGTTGTCGGTCTGGGGCACCACGCCGAGGCGGTTCTTGATGGCGGCGGGTTCCCGGTCCGGGTCGAGGCCGAAGACCGAGAGGTCCCCACCGTCCCGGGGCGAGAAGCAGTAGATCATCTTGAGGAGGGTGGTCTTGCCGGCGCCGTTGGGGCCCAACAGGCCGAAGCATTCCCCCGGCGTCACGCCGAAGGAAACGCCCTTCACGGCTTGGAAGCCGTCGAAGGACTTCAGGATGTTTTCAGCCCGGATCACCGGCTCCACTGGACGCCCCCACCGTAAAGTCCCCGCATCATAGGGGCCTGAAGGCCGCCACTCAACCGCCCCGACCCCGACCCTGGAATAAAAAAAGCCCGGACCCTATCGGGCCCGGGCTTGGGGAAGCTCGGCGGATCAGGGCGAGAACCAGACCGAATTCAGCGGCCCCCCGTTGGAGCCCCCGGTCAGCCACATGCGGTTGTTGAACACCGCTCCGGCCGCGTCGTACCGGATGGGAAAGGCCGCCGCAGCCGTCGCCGGAAACCAAATCTGCCCGTCGGCGGATGACCACACGTCGTTCAGGTAATTTGTCCCGTCAAAACCGCTGAGAATCCACAAACGGTTTTGGTAGGCCAATACCACCGCTCCGGAGCGCGGGGTGAATTCCGCGAATCCCGTCACTTGGGTCCAATGCGCGCCGTCCGTCGAGGTCCAGACATCGTTCAAGAGATCGGGCCCACCCGCGTTGGTGTGGCCCCCGATCAGCCACAGGGCCCCGTTGAAGGCCGTCAAACCGCAATAGTTCCTCTTCAGGAAGCCCCCGTCGGCGGTCACCCGGGTCCAACTCACCCCGTCGGCGGAGGACCAAACATCGCTCAGGTCGTCGCAACAATCCTGTCCTCCGACCACCCAAATCTTCCCATTGTAAACGGCGCTCCCGAACCCCGACCTTCCCGTGAAGGTCGCGGCACCGCCGGTGGATGGGGTCCAAGTCGCGCCGTCCGGGGAGGACCAAGTGTCGCCCATCGCGTTGGCGCTGTCACCGGTGCCCCCCATCACCCACAACTTTCCGTTGAACGACACGGCGCCGGATCCGGTTCGGTCGGTGAAGGTGACGCCGGCGGCGGCCTGCGTCCATTGGACCCCGTTCGGGGAGGACCACACGTCGTTACGGGGTCCTCCGTTATATCCCCCGAGAACCCATAACTTGTCGTTGTAGGCCACACAGCCGTGGCTGGACCTCGCCGTGAAGGGGCTTGTGCCCAAGGCCTGGTACCAATCACGCCCGATGGCAGGATCCAAAGCGGTAACCGGCGCCGGGTTGGTGTAGTAGTTGTTCGTCACCGGACCGCTTGGGTTGTTTTTCTTGCATGCCGTCAGGCCGCCCAACACCAGACCCAAAAGGGCGATGGTTAGGATTTTCCGCATGGTTCCCCCGTGTTTTTTCCGTGGTTTGATTGAAGTCGGAAGTATGGGACAAGGGCATCGGCATTGAAAGACAGGGCCGAGAAATATCCTTCGAGGCTCAAGACGTGATCCATAGCGTTAAACGGATACCCTGTGAAACACGCCGAAAAATTAACGGCTTTTTCCTGTTTTTAATGTCGATTGGGATGAACACCGCGCCGGAGATACTAAGAGTCCCCAACAAAATCGGACAATGAAAATCATTTCACCACAAAGGTCACTCAGGTCACAAAGGTAAGCCGTGGGATTAAAAGCTTTATCCCACACATGTCTTAGTGAACTTGGTGAACTTTGTGGTTCAAAAAGGTTTTGTTAGCCGTTCTAAATTAGAACCGCCCCAACTGATGATCCATTATTTAAACATTTTCAAGATCCCGGCGACCAGGAAACCAACAGACAGAATGGCGAGCACCATGGACAAACCCCGGTAGACGCGGCGCATGGTCCTGTCGCTGAAGAAATGACGGGTGCGCCGCAACACCGACGCCAGGACGACTTGATAACTGAAAAGTCCCGACCCACCCGCCACGATAAATGCCGCCCGAAGCGGGGGCGTGAACGAACCCGTCAGGCCCATCCCCTTCACCAGCGCGACCGCCAAAAGCCAGGAAAGCATGATCGGGGGATAGGTGATGCCCAGCACGAACCCCGTCAGGTAGGACGCCCCGTCGCCCGTCCATTGGGCCTTGGCGTTCGGCGCCTGGACCTTATCCGCCTGGCGCCAGGTCAAGGCCGCGAGGACCGCCAGGACCCCGGCGCCCGCCCACCCGAAGACCGCCAGGACAGCCGGTTTTTCGAGGAACGGCGCGATCCCGAACAGGGCCAACGCGCCGTACATCATGTCGGAGGTGGTGGTTCCCGCCGCCGTTAGGAGGGCGGCTCCCATGCGTCGCGCCAACACGCGTTTGGCCACTTCGACCTGGGTGGCGCCGATGGGAATGGCGGAAAGGAAACCGAGGAGATAGGCCACTACGACCAGCCCGATGTCCCGGATCAAGTCGGGTCCCCCGAAGTGGCGTCCGAGGGGCTCGCGCCGGTACGGTTTTTCATCTCGGCGGGAAGGGCGTCCGGGTCCATCCCGAAGACCGACGGGTGCCCGCCGTCCCTGGGGGAGAGGCGGTAATTGATATTGGGCAGGGTGGCCTTGCCGGAACCGTTGGGCTCCAATAGGCCGAAGCATTTCCCGGGCGTCACGCCGAAGGAAACGCCCTTCACGGCTTGGAAGCCGTCGAAGGACTTCAGGATGTTCTCCACCCGGATCACCGGCTCCACAGGACGCCCCCGCCAGAAAGTTTACGCATCATAAGGATGGTGTTCGAAAGCCTCAAGGCCAATGGCTGTCACCCCATGTGGAAAAATCTTAGGAGTCCCACAAACAGCGAGAACCCCAGGCAATACCCGCCGAACCATTTCCACCGGCCCTTCTCGAGCCAGTCCGAGAGCCAAACCAGGGCCAGCCAGGCCGCCGCGAAACTGAAGGCCATCCCCGCCGCGCCCAACAGCAGGTCCGACTTCAGGCCTAGGGCCCCCACGGCCTCCCTCGCCTTCCAGAGCCGGTGGATCTCCCTCGCCAAGACCGGAGGCGTCAACACCACCGCCAGGGCGAAGCTGAAACGTTCCGTCTTGAGTCTAGGTACGCCCGCCACTAGTCCCGCCGAGATGGTGGCACCGGACCGGGAGAAGCCCCGAAAGGGCAGGCAAAGGCCCTGCAGGAGGCCGATGAAGATGGATTCCCTCGCGCCTAGAGGGCCGTCGTCCCGGACCCGGTCCTCCCTCGAGGCCGCGTAGAGGATCCAGAGTCCCGAGGCGGCCAGGGCGACCGCCATGAGCCCCAGGTTGCCGAAGAGGCTCTCGACCTCGGCGTGGGGTTCACCCCGCAGGATCACTTTCTCGACGAGGATCAACAGGGCCAGGCCCACGACCCCCGTGGCGCCCGTGGCCAGGACGATTTGTCCGATGAAGGACTTGGTCCGGGCCGGGCCGCTGAAGTAGTCCTTCTTCCAACCGTTCCAGAAATAGGCCAACACCGCCAACATGGTGCCGGTGTGGAGGAGGACCAAGAGGAGGGTCATTTCAGGCGCCGTAGGGTCGAGGCCCAGCAGTTTTTCCGCCACGATCACGTGGGCCGAGCTGGAAACCGGGAGGAGTTCGGCGAAGCCCTGCACGACGGCCAGGATCGCGGTTTGGAGGAAGGTCACAGGGTTCTCCGGGTGGGGGCGCCGGGGCGCCCGGAAGTTGGGGGCAGGATAGTGGGTGCGGCGGACGGGGGAAACATCATTTTTTCCGTTTCAACCGTTCAGGACGGCCGTCCCTCAAGCCAGGGCGCGGTCCTGGAAGGCCGACGGCGCCTGGGTTTGAATGTTTTCCGAAAGGATCCACTCGGCCACCTCCGCCGGTTCGAGTCCATCGAAGCACCGGGGGATCGCGCAAGTCTTATAGACCTTGTTCATACAGCTGAGGTTTCGGCAGGTCGGTTCCGAAATAAAGGTCCGGGACTCGGCGTCCTGCCAAGCGGGGAGGAAGCCGGGGCGATGGTGGTCATAGCCCGACATGCGCGCCGCCGTGGCCCCGAATAGCGAGACGATCTTGGTCCGGTTTCGGTAAAAGCCCTTTCCCGACCGGGAGAACTTCCTCGCGGCGGCCCAATGGAGGGGTCCGGTGTCGCCCGAGATGAAGGTCTCCACGCGGTCCGTGAGGGCCGCGTAAGCCGTCGCGCGAAGGGACGCCGGGACCAAGGCCGTCCGCTCCCGCCTGGAAACCGCCAGCCCTTCCCGAAGTCGAATCCCCACTCCCCGGTCCGTGAGGCCTTCCCCCACCAGCACCCTGGCACCGCCATCCACCAGACGCTCCAACAAGGAGGCTAAGAACGCTTCCGGGGGGCGGGTGAAAGGCGAAGCCGCGTCGGGGTTCAACAGGACCCAGGGTCCCCCACCCGGGATCCGGACGTGATCGAGGAAACTGTCGGCCTGATCCAGGGCTTCATCCGCCAACAAAATTCGGGCTCCCCAGGTGTTTCGGATCCTGACGGCTTGGCGCCTCAGCGCGAAAAGCTCCGCGAGAAAAAGGTAAGCTTGGGCGATGAAGTGGTTGGGTTCCCGGGGGTTCGATTCGTTGCGGATCAGCCGGGGAGCGCGGGTTGTGAAATCCAGGACCGGCTGCCCATGGACAAAGGGGTTTCCCGGCCCGAAAAACGGGCAGGCGTTTACCACGAGGTCAAAGGTCCCTTCCCCCAGGATCCGCCCCGCGGCTTCGAGGTCCCCCGCCGAGGGAAGGGTCCCGCCGGAGAATACGGCGTGGATCCGGTCGAACTCAGGATGGCCCTCGAGGAAGGGCCCGGCGGCCCGCGCGATGGCGTAATGGACCTCGGCCTCCGGGAAGTAATCCTTCACCGCGGTCCCCATGGTCTGCATCATGACCGCGTCGCCCAAATGGATGTCCGAGAGGATCAGGACCCGGCGGAGCGTCCCGGCGTTCTTCAGGCCCCTCAGGTTCCTGCGCCGGACCAAGGATTCGACCATGGACCCGGACAGCCCCGCCTGGATGACGGCATCCAACACCCGGGCGCCGCCACGGGGAAACCGATCCGTCAGGCGGCTGGACATCCCAAAGATCCATTTTTGAAGTCGCAAGTTCAAGTGCCCTACCCCGATCGAAACCCTTTGATTTGTCCCAATCATCTCGCCCACGTTAGGCCGGACGTCACCACTTTAGACCCACGACAACGGCGGAAAGAAGCGGTTGAGACGAAAAAAAGCCTTAAAAAAAGCCGCTAAATCGGGTGATCGAGCCGACATTCCTCCCGGAGGCCAACGGACCGTCCCCCAATGGATTAGACACCCGCCGTTTCAATTTCGGGTGATTCCCTCAGGCTCAACCGGTTCTTCCCGACTCTCTTGACTTCATACATGGCCCGGTCCGCCAACCGGAGGGCCGGCTCAATCTCCGCGAGGGGGTGGGTAAAGGTCACGGCGCCGATGCTGAAGGTGGCCTTCCAACCCCCGGCCACCATCTTTCGCCCCAACCTTTCCTGGAAATCATGGAGCCTTGGCCCGGCCTCCTCTCGGGAAAGCCCCGGCAGGAAAACCGCGAACTCGTCCCCGCCCACCCTCGCGCAGAGGTCCCGGTCCCGAAAGCATTCGTTCATCACCGCCCCGACGGTTTTCAGCACATCATCCCCCACGGCGTGGCCCTGTCGGTCGTTGATCAGTTTGAAGTCGTCCACATCGATGTAAGCCACCGTCACGGACCGGGTCCCACCCGTCGGGTTTTGGAGATCCCGGTTCGCGCGTTGGGTGAATGCGCCCGCGTTGAGGAGGCGGGTCAATCCATCCTTCTCCGCCATCTCGGTCACTTGTGTCAGCCGATGGTTAAGGCGGTCCAAGACCAGGGCGAACACCGTGAAAAAGACCAGGTTGGCGAAGGCGTCGTAATAATAGGCCCGCGTAAAGGCCCCCTTGTCGAGGTGGAAGTCCACCCCAAAGATGAAGGCCGTGCAAAAGAGGCTGTAGATCGCCCCCGGCGCGAACCCCGCGTACCAAACCACGATCCCCAGGGGGACGAGGTGGAAAAAGGAGATGTTGAGGTCCGGCCCGCCGACCAAGTCGAGGTACTCATCAAGGGCCATCAACGAGACCGCCAGGAGGATGATGGCGTACTTGGGTTGCCGCTTGATCCAAACGCCGAGTCCCATGGAACATCCCTTCACGACATTTGGCGGCTGGGTTCTCACGGCGAATCCCCGGGCCGAACCTGGCGCCGCTTTTGGATTATACTCTCCCCATGTCCCCGCCCCTGATCCCCCGACGGCCCCGGTGGGCCCTCCTGGCCTTCCTCGCCTTGGGACTCGCCCTGGCCTTCCAGGGTTCCCGGGGGATCTGGCGCCCTGACGAGGGTTATTACCTCACCGTGGCGTCCCAGATGGCCCGCACAGGCGATTGGCTGGTCCCCCGCCTCAACGTCAACATCTTCCTGGAAAAACCCCCCCTCACCTATTGGGGGGCCCTGGTGGGCTTCAAGCTTTTGGGCGTCAACGGGTGGGGCGGCCGCCTATTCAACGGCCTTTGTTTCTTCCTCACCGTGCTTCTCGTCGCGCTCCTGGGCCGGAGGCTTTGGGGCCGCCGGGTCGGCTTCACGGCGGGCGCGGTCTACCTGACCCTCTCCCTTCCCTTTTTCGCTTCCAACATCATCACGCCCGACACGCCCCTTACGCTTTGCGTTGCGGCCATGTGGGCCTTCTTTTATATCGGCCTCCGGGACAAGGACCGAACCTGGGCCCTGGCCCTGTCGGGCGCGGCGGTCGGTTTCGGGATCCTCGCCAAGGGCCCGGCCATCCTCATCTTCGGGGCGCCCCTTGTTCTTTATCTTTTCCGGCGGGGCCAGGTGATCCGGACGCTCAAGTCCCCCGGCCTCTACCTCGGCGCGTCTCTCGCCCTAGGGATCGGAGGGTCCTGGTACGGCTGGCTCGGAACCCATGTCCCCGGGTCCTGGGATTACATCCTGAAGGATCAGGTGACGGGACGACTCCTGACCGCGCAGTACCGCCGCAACCCCGGTTGGTTCGGGTGGACGATCTATCCGGCGGTCCTCCTGGCGGGCGGCCTGCCCTGGTCCCCGGCCTGGCTCTGGGGTCGTCAAGGCCTGAAGGGCCTACCGGTCCGGGCCTGGCGGCGGAATCCCCGGCTATGGTTCCTCGCGCTCCTGATCCTCGTGCCCCTCACCGTGCTTTGCTTGGCCCAATCCCGCCTTCCCCTCTATGTGCTTCCACTCTTCATTCCCTTGGCGCTCTTGAGCGGCCGCCAAATGGTCGGATGGCACCGAATGGGGTTGTTCCCGAAGCTGTTCCTGAATTGGAAACCGATCCTCGGAGGGTGGGTGGTTTTTCTCTTGGTGCTCAAGTTGGGCGCCGCCTGGGTGCCTACCGCCCAGGACTTGCGGTCGCTTTGGGGGGAGATCAACGAAAATCCCGAATCAACCCGAACGCTCGTCTTGACGGACCAACGGGACGAGGGCCTGGGGTACTACGTGAAACGGGAACTTGAAACCGTGATGTTTGACACAATACCCTACCCGACCTTCCAGCCGCCCGATTTCCAGGATTTGGGATTGGCCAAGTTGTTCGTGGGCGGGAACCCCCGGAGCTACCTCATCTCGAAGGATCGCCTCCCTTACTTCTTGGCCTTGTTGAGCCGCTATGGGGTCGTCTGGACCAGGGACTTGTCCTTCAATCGGTGCCTCGTCACCTGCACTCCCCCCAATAACTCAGATCGGGCACCGGCGGGTCGAACTGAAAACCCAAAGTAAAGATCGGAGGAGTTCCTTGGAAGAATTGGCGGGTCGGGGGGATCGGTTGAAGGCGGCTTTGTTCGATGGGCTGGTCTTGGTGGGGTTACCGGGAGTCCTGGCGGCCATCCTGGTCCCGAGGTTGTCGCAAGGCGGGTTTCACCCGGGCCAGCTTGGACCCATTGGACTGATGCTGGTGGGCCTCTGGTGCGTTTACATCTTCGTCCTGCTGGTCGTCCAAGTCCTCCTGCTCCATCGCCATGGCCAGACCCTCGGCAAGAAACTGGTGAGGGTGCGGATCGTCAAAATCGCCGACGGGACCAACGGCGGGGTGGCGACCAACGTGGTGATGCGGGTAATCGTTCCCGGCCTATTGGCGTTCATCCCCGGGATCAACGTCCTGTTCAAGCTGACCGACATCCTCTTCATCTTTCGGGACGACCGACGCTGCCTCCACGACCTCATCGCGGGCACGAGGGTCGTGAAGGTTGAATAAGGTTTCTGTCTTTTTGAGTTAATCCCTCATTCCCGAAGGCCCTGAGGCTCTCGAAGGGCTAACCCCTCATTCCTAATTGCTTTTACTTTTCAGGCTCCATCTTGAGGATCTTCCTGAACCACAGCCTCACATCGTCCACCAGCTCGTAGGCCGCGGGCACCACCAGCAGGGTCAGGAAGAGCGACGAGACCAGGCCGCCCTCGATCGCGATACCGAGGGACTGGCGGAACCTCCCCACTTCCGTCAAGGCGAAGGCCAGGGGCGCCATGCCCACGATCAGGGCCACGGTGGTCATGAGGATCGGCCTCAGCCGGATCTTACCGGCCTGCACCAGGGCCTCGGCGCGCGGCAGGCCCTCTTTCTGGAGCTGAAGGGTGTAGTCGATCAGCAGGATCGAGTTCTTGGTCACCAACCCCAACAGCATCACCAACCCGATCATGCTGAAGATGTCGAGGTTCTGGTGCGTCAAATAGAGCGCCACGAGGGCCCCCACCATGGCCATAGGGATGGCCAACATGATGGTGAAGGGCGTCACCGGCGACTCGTAAAGGCTGGCCAACACCAGGAAGGTCAGGACGATCGCGGTCACCATGGCCACGCCCACGCTGGTCATGAGGGTCTTCTGCTCCTCGGTGTCCCCCGCGAATTCCGCCGACACGCCGAGCGGCAACTTCATCCCGTCGAGGATCGTTTGGGCGTCCTTCGAGATGGAGCTGATGGCCGCTCCCTTGCCCAACTGGCCTGAGACCTGCACAGCCCGGCTCTTGTTGTGGCGGTTGATCTTGGCGGGCCCCGCCACGTCCGAAGGGTCGGCCACGTCGGACAACCGCACGAGGTCGAAGTTCTGGTTGGGCACCAGCACCCGGGGGAACTCGCTCTTCAGGTCCCGTTGGTCGTCCTGGAGGCGCACCCGGATGTCGTATTCACGCCCGTTCTGCCTGAACTTGACCGGCTTGGCGCCGTCCACCTGGTACCGAAGTTCATTGCCCGCGTCCGCCCCCGAAACGCCGTATTGGCGGAGCTTGTCCGGGTTGAACTTGATCTGGAACTCGGGCATCCCCCCCTCGTAATCGGTGGTCATGTCCGTGAGGCCCTTGATCTTCGAGAACCGGTCCTTCAGGCCGTCCGCCAACTTCACCAGCTCGTCGTAATCGGGCCCACTGAGGATCAGGTTGAAGGGGGCCTGGCTGTTGCCCAGGGGGTTCACGTCGCCGATGGTGGGTTGGAGATCCTCCTTCCAGGGCGCCATCTCCTTGCGGAGGGTTTCCTTCATGTCCGAGGTGCTGACCTTTCGGTCCTTGAAATCCACCATCTTCACGAAGCATTGGCCGCTGTTGGGGGCGCCGTACTGGTCCCCCGCGAAGGCGGCGACCTGGGCGATTTCCTTGTGGCCCCGGAGGAGGCGGTCCACCTTCAACACCCAATCCCCCATGCCCTGGATCGAGGTGCCGGGCTTGGCCTTGAGCATGATCTGGAATTCCCCGGTGTCCACCGAGGGCATGAAGTTCTTGGGGATGAGGGTGAAGAGAAAGAGGCTCCCGGCGAACAGGAGCCCGGCGACCACCAGCACCCGCCACCGGTGCCCCACGCACCAGGTCACCAGGCGGCCGTACTTTTCCACCAAACCCAGCTGGAACTTTTCGAAGGTCCGCAGGACGTAGGCGATCGGACCGTGACCGGTCTGGCCGTGTAGGCCCTCCTTCTTGATCCAATAGGCCGAGAGCAGCGGCGCCATGGTCATAGACTCGAAGAGCGACACGCCCATGGCGAAGCAGATGGTGAAGCCGAGCTGGCGGAAGAACTGCCCGATCATGCCGGACAAAAAGCCGATGGGCAAAAACACCGCGATGACCACGCTCGTGGTGGCGATGACCGCCAGGGCAACCTGCATCGTTCCCATCAGGGCCGCCACCTTGGGATCCTCGCCCGCCTCCACGCGCCGCCAGATGTTCTCGCGCACCACGATGGCGTCGTCCACCAGGAGCCCGACCGCCAGGGACAGGGCCAAAAGGGTGATGACGTTCAGGGTGAACCCCATGACATGCATGAGGATGAAGGCGCCCGCCAGGGAGACGGGAAGGGAGGTCAGGGTCACGATGGTGGACCGGAAGCTCCCCAGGAAGAGGTATACCACCAAGGTGGTGAAGAGGATGGCCAGGCCGATGGTCTGCTCGACATCCTGCAGGCTCATGCGCACGTCACGGGCGGTCTCGTACACCACCCTCAGCTCGGCGGGCGAGCCGTTCTTCTTGAACTGCTCGTTGAGTTTCTTCACCTTGGCGTAGATGCTGTCCACCACCTTGACCTGGTTGGACTTCGACTGGCGGAACACCACGAGGAAAAGGGCGGGATCGCCGTTGACGTAGGCGAAGCTCTTGGGTTCGGCGGTGGTGTCCACCACCTTCCCCAAGCTCGACAGGGGCACCGCCACGTCGCTCCCCGCGAAGTTCACCACGGTCTTCGAGAGGCGGTCCAGGTCGCGGAACTCCCCCACGGACCGGAAAAGGAGGTCCGTCCCGTTCTTGGTGACGTTTCCCACCGGCACGTTGGCGCCGTTGGCCGCGATGCGGGCCGCCACCTGGGTGACCGACAGCCGGTGGGCGTTGAGCTTGGCGCGGTCCAGTTCCACCCGGATCTCCCGGGGAGTGCCGCCGATGATCTGGACCTGCCCCACGCCCGCCACCTGGGCCAAGGGCGCCTTGACCGCTTGGTCCGCCAGGTCGTAACCCTGGGCCGGGCCCAGGCCCGTCTTGAACGACAGGATGGCGATGGGGATGTCCGCCGGGTCGAGGCGCTGAACGATGGGGGTGTCGATGTCCTTGGGCAGGAACGGCTTGACGTAGTCCACCTTATCCTTCACGTGGATCTCGGCCTCGCGCACGTCGGTGTCGAGGGTGAACTCGATAAAAATGAGGGAGGACCCCTCCTGGTTGGTGGAGTTGATGTTCTTGACACCCTCGACGGCGCCTAGGGCCTCCTCCAGGGGGCGGGTGACCAGGGTCTCGATCTCCTCCGGGCCCGCGCCGTCGTAGTTGGTCTGCACGAAGACGTACGGGAAATTGACGTCCGGGAACTGGTCCAAGCCGAGCGTTCGGAAGGACACGACGCCCAAAAGGAGGACGAGCCCCAGGATGCAGGATGCGAACACCGGCCGTTCGATGGAGAGTTTAGGTAGGTTCACTTTAGCCTCACAGAGTTGATCAAGCCGGTCCCGGCCGAATACGTTAGCCCGGTGTTCATCTCGATTCCAGGTACTTGTCCAGGATGCTTTTGGGTTCCTGCCGCGCCTTCCGCCCCTGGAACCATCCGTGAACCCAACGGGGCCACCGCGACCCGTAGGGGGATGGGTCCGTCCCGAAGAGGATGCGCGAATAGAGCCGGACGTCGTCCACGATGCTGTACACCGCGGGGACGATGAGGAGCGTCAGGAAGAAGGAGGAGATCAGCCCCCCCACGACCGCCACCCCCATGGACTGGCGGAACTTGCCCACCTCGCTGAGGGCCAGGGCCAGGGGCATCATGCCCGCCACCAGGGCCAGGGTGGTCATGAGGATGGGCCTCAGGCGGATCCTCCCCGCCTCCCGGATGGCCTCGTTCCGCGGGAGGCCCTTCCCGATCCCCAGGAGGATGTAGTCCACCAACAGGATGGAGTTCTTCGTCACCAGGCCGAACAGCATGACGATGGCGATCATCGAGAAGATGTCCAGGGTCTTGTGGGTGATCATCAGCGCGAAGAAGGCCCCCACCACCGACATGGGGATGGCCGGCAGGATGGCGAAGGGGATGATCGGCGACTCGTAAAGGCTCGCCAGGATCATGAAGGTGAACAGGATCGCCAGGCCGACCGCGGTGACCATGCTGGTGATGAGGTCCTTCATGTCCTCCGACTGGCCCACGAACTCGTAATGGACGCCCGGGGGCAACGTCATGCCCTTCATGATCTTCTCGGCGTCGGCCTGGATGTTGCCCAGGGCCCCACCGGGCCCGATTTGGCCCGAGACCTGGATGTAGCGCGCCCGGTTCTGGCGGTTGATGGTGGAGGGGCCCTCCGTCTTGAGGGGCGTGGAAATGTCGGCCAACCGCACCAGGTTGTGGTTCTGGTTGGGCACCCACACCCGGGGAAATTCCTTCTCGAGGTTCCGTTGGTCGTCCTCCAACCTCACCCGGATGTCGTATTCCTGCCCGTTGTCGCGGAACTTGGCCGCCACCGTCCCCTCGACCTGGGTGCGCAGTTCCATGCCCGCGTCGATGCCCAGGACGCCCAGGTCCCGCATCCGGTTGGGGTCCAGCTTGGCCTGGAACTCCGGCTTCCCCCCGTCGAAGTTGGTCTGGACGTCCGCCAACCCCTTGATGGTCCGGAACCTCTTGACGATCTCGTCGGTCTGGGCGATCAGGACGTTGTAATCATCCCCCACCAGGTTCAGGTTGAAGGGCGCCCAATCGCCGAAATGGCTGGCGTCGGCCACTTGGGGCTGGAGCTCGTCCCGGAAGGGCTTCAAGTCCTCCCGGACCTTGTCCTTCAGGTCCGAGGTGGTGAGCTTGCGTTCCCGGTACGGCGTCAACTTCACGTACAGCTTGGACTTGTGGTACTCGCCCTGGTTGTTGCCCACCTCGCCCGAGGTGAAGGCCACCTCGGGGTGCATGCGGATGACCTGTTCCATGGCCATGGCGCGTTTTTCCATGGCGTCCAACGAGGTGCCGGGCGCCCCCTTGAGGAACACCACGAACTCCCCCACGTCGCTGGAGGGCATGAAGGTCTTATCCACGTGGCTCAACAGCACGCCGGAGGTGAGCATGACCGCGAGGAAAAGGGGGACGGAAAGCCACCGCCTCCAACCCACCAGGGTCCAATCGATGGTCCGGACGTAGAGTTCCTCGAGGGATTTCTGGAACCGGTCCACCAAGCCGAAGAGTCCCCGCCCCGACACGTGGCCCTGGGCGGAGCGGCGTTTTCCGGCCCAATAGGCCGACAACATGGGGCCCATGGTCATGGCCTCGAACAGCGAGACGGCCATGGCGAAGCACACGGTGAAGCCGAACTGCTTGAAGAACTGCCCCACGGTCCCCTTCAGGAAGGCGATGGGCAGGAACACGGAGATCACCACGCTGGTGGTGGCCACCACCGCCAGGGCCACCTCCAGGGTGCCCTCCAGGGCCGCTGTCTTGGAATCGGCCCCCTCCTCGATATGCCGCCAGATATTCTCCCGCACCACGATGGCGTCGTCGATCAGCAGCCCCACGGCCAGGGACAGGGCCAGGAGCGTCATGACGTTGACGGTGAACCCCATGGCCTGCATGAGGATGAAGGCGCCCAACAGGGAGACCGGCAACGAGGTGATGGTGATGATCGTCGAGCGGAAGCTCCCAAGGAAGGCGGTGACCACCAGCACGGTCAGGAGGATGCCCAACAGGATGGTCTGGCGCACGTCGGCGAGGTTCATCCTGACCGGCCGGGCGTCGTCGTGCACCAGCACCAGTTGGGGGCCACCTGAGCGGGCCTTCAGGTCTTCGTTCAGCGCGGCCTCGCGGCGCATGGCTTCGTCCACCACGGCCACGGTGTTGGCGCGGGTCTGCTTATAGATATTGATGAAGAGCGCCTCCTTCCCGTTGACGAAGTTGGCGGTCTGCCGCTCCTCCAGGCCGTCCTCGACCGCCCCCAGGTCCCCCACTGTCTTCGGCACGTCGCTGCCCAGGAAACTCACCACGGTGGACCGGAGACGGTCCAGGTCGTCGTACTGCCCCACGGACCGGAACAGGAGGTTCTTGCCGCCCTCCTCGTGTTTGCCCAAGGGGACGTTGAGGCCGTTGAGGCCGATCTTCTGGGCCACCTGGCCCGCCGAGATCTCCGCCGCGTTCAGCTTTTTCCGGTCCAGCACCACGCGGATCTCGCGCTTGGTTCCGCCGGTCACCTCCACCACGCCCACGCCGCCCACCTGGCTGAAGGCCGGCTTGACCACCTGGTCCGCCAGGTCGTAGGCGGCCGCCGGGGAGAGGTCCGACTGCAGGGCTAGCTGGATGACCGGCGCGTCCGAGGGGTCCCAACGGCGGATGACGGGCTCCTCGATGTCCTTGGGAAGCTTGGCCCGGATGTACGCCACCCGGTCCCGCACCCGCTGTTCGGCCACCTTGCTGTCGGTCTCCAGGGTGAACTGGACGGAGACCACGGAATACCCCTCCAGGTTCGTGGAGGACACCTTCTTCACGCCCTCCAGGGAGGAGATCTCCTCCTCCAGGGGTTTGGACACCTGGATCTCGACCTCCTGGGGCGCCGCGCCCGGGTAGGGCGTGTTGACCATGACGTAGGGGAAGGTCACGTCGGGGAACAGGTCCACCCCGAGGGAGTTGTAGCCCATGACCCCCAGGACGAGGATCAGGACCACCACGCAGGTCACGAAGACCGGCCGCTTGATGGAAAGTTCGGGTAGGTTCATTTTGGACTCAAGTTCTAAGTGTTGAGTTTTAAATTCTTAGTTTGAAACTTAAAACTAAAAATTAAGAACTCAAAACTTTTGGGTGACTACTCTTTTACGGGTTTCTTGGCGGTATCCGCCGGGGCGTCGACCGGGGCGGCCTCCGACAGGTCCGGGCCTGCCGCCTCGTCCTTCGGTTTACCCGTCTCGCGGTCCGCGGAAAGCATCCACTCACCCTCGGCCCAGATCGACAGTTTCTCGGCGATCACGCTGAGCCGTTGGAGCCGGCTCATGGCGTAGTCCGCCTCGAAGCTCTGGAGCTGGAACTGCGTGGTGCGCCCCAGCGACAGGCGTTCCCTTTCCTTCTCGGCCTTCTGTTTCTGGATGGCCTCGATCTCGCGGGCCATGTCCAGGCGCCGGTTCACGTCCACCAGCCGGGTCTTGAGGTCTTCCCAGCCCTGGCGGGTCTCCAAGAGCTTGTCCGCGTAGTTCAATTGGGCCGCCTGGTAGTTTCGCTCATACCCCTCGGCGACCTTCTTGGCCGTGAAAATGTCGAGTGGCACTTCAACGCTGACGCCCACCCCCATGCTCACGAAACGGCCATTGGTCGATTGTTGGTTCGCCGGGCTGAAGGACCCATCGAGTCCATTCGCGGAAACCGCGGCGAAAACCTTCAGGTCCGGCCAGGCGTTGGCCTTCGCGTCCTTCCAAGCCGCCCGTTCGCTCCGGATCTTCGCTTCGGCGGCCCGCAGGTCCCAACGCCGAGGGGATTCTCCGGGCCATTGGAAGGCCAGTCCCTCCACTTCACCCTCCAGGTCCCCCAAAGTCTCAGGCACCTCGTCGGAGTCCAAACCCCGGAGGCGGTTGAAGGCGATGCAGGCCGAGCGCTCCTGCTCCTGGGCCTGCTGCAACTCCAGTTCCCTCACCCGGCGCATGGCCTTGGCCTGCAGTCCCTCCGAGTCGTCCGCCAACCTCCGGGCCACCCGCTTGTCGGCCCAGGCCACCAGCAGGACGGCGCGGCGCAGGGTATCCTCGCGGATCGTGACGGCCTCCCGGGCCAACTTCAGGTTCCAATAGGCGTTGCGGGCCTGGAACAGGACCCCCTCCCGTTGGTAGGCCGCCGCGAACTGGGCGGCCTCAAGGGTCGACCGGGCGTTTTCCATTTTGGCCCTGGTTTGTTTCCCCATGAAATCACTCCAGAGGGGAATCGAGATCGAGGCGCTGGGCCCCACGACATAACCGGGGATCCCTGCGCCCGGAATCCCGGGCGGGAACGAGGCGCCGTCCACTTCGGTCCGCGTCCAGCCGTAGTTCACGGAGGTGGTGGGTCCGTATTCCCATTTCTTCACCAAGCCGAAGCCGTAATCATCGGCCGTGGTCTTGTCCCCGTAGAGTTGCTGGAACAGGTGTTGGGACCGGTCGTCGACGCGCACGGCATGGGCCTGGAACTTGGGCGTATACATCAGGTCGGTTTCCGCCTTTTGCTTCCCCAGCCCGCTCACCGTATAGGCCGCCGCGCGGAATTCATAACCCTTGCCCCGGACCTGTCCGAGGTAGGCGTCCAAGGCCAGGCTGTCGGCCGCCCGGGCGGAACTGACCCACCCGACCACCGCCAACAGGATGAATAAAGCGCGTCGCATAGCTCTTTCCTTTCAATCTTTTCCGGATGCCCAACCGACTTTCCCCTTCAACTAGTCCTCGTCCCCTTCATCGTCAAGCCCGTGACCGGAACCCTTGCCCTCCACGTGGCGGGGGATCACCAGCCCGAAGAACGCGGCCGTCAGGCTCACCAACCCTCCCAGGGCCAACGCGGTCAGGGCCGCCACGGTCTGGATCACGTGGCCCAACACTTGGCCATAGGCCAGGGAAATCCACAAGCCGCCGAGGGCCAGGCCCACCCCCGCCAAGACGCCCGCCACCGCCACGCCGCCACCGCCGTTGAAATCCACGGCCCCATGGCCCCGCAGGAACGAGCGTTTGAACTTCTCCTCCATCTCGCGGTGGAACGCGTCCTGGTCCCAGTTCCCGCGGCCGCCCCGACCCTCATGTTTCGGTCCCATCGGACCCTCCCTTTCGCCCCAGGACGTCCCGAAGCGCCCCGAGGGCGTATCGGCAACGGCTGCCGGCGGTGTTGATGGAGATGGCCAGCGTCTCCCCGATCTCCCGGAAGGTGAGTCCGCCGTAGTACTTCAGGCGAACCACCGCCTTCTGGGGCTCGGGCAGCTGGGCCACCGCCTCCTCCAAGGCGAGGGGGTCCCACTCATCGGGTTCCTCTTCCAACGGTTCCGGCGCCGCGGGCTCAAACCCCTCGGGGAACGGCAGGTGCCGTTTCCCGCGTTTCGCCCGCTTCAAGGCGTTGAGCCAGATGGACCGCGCCGCGTAGGCGTCCCGGTCCCGCACCCCGAGGTCCGGAAGCCGCCGCCAGACCGCCACCAGGGTGTCCTGGACCACGTCCTCGGCTTCTTCCCGGTTTCCCAGGGCCCTCAAGGCCAGGCGGACCCAGCCCTTTCGTTTCTTTTCCACCCAATCGTGGAAAGGCAGGTCCGGTTCGCTCGGTTTCATGGAAGAGAAAACCCCCTCATTCCATAGATCCCCACCAGCCCCTTTTGGTCTATCCCACCCGTTCCCGCGGCGTTCCGGCGGGACGGCTTATCCCTCTTTGAGGTTTCCATAAGTCCGTGACAAGAGACGGATGTAGGCTTCCTCGCTGCCGATGACATCCTGGATCGGGCCCACCATCCGAACCTGCCACGTGTAGTGGATCAAGGCCGCCAGGAACTGGAAGAGGATGCGCCTCATTTCCTGGGGCTTCATCCGGTTTCCCAGGACCGGTTCCATGATTTCCTTCGCCAGCAACTCGGTCTGGCGTTTGATGAAGGCCACGTAGAAATCCTTCATCTTGGGGTTGGTGGAGGTCTCGATCAGGAGGATCTTGAGGAAGCTGAGGTTTTCCGGCCGGGACATTTCCTCGCAATGTTGTTTGGCCAATTGGTAGAACTTTTCCTCCAGGGTCCTGGCGGAGCGGATCTTCTCCAGGAGCAGCGCGTGGTCTTCCGTGTCCACGTGACATTCGATGACCCCGAACAGGAGGGCTTCCTTGCTTTTGAAATAATGGTAAAGCGTGGCTTTCCGCACCTTGCAGGCTTCCGCAAGGTCCGACATGCTGGTGTCGCTGTAACCCCGTTCGGCGAACAACTTCTGGGCCTGGCCCAGGATCCTCTTCCGGTGTTCTTGGTGTTTGGCTTCGTTAAGGGTGTTTCCCATGGCGATTAACCTACCGACCGGTCGGTTGATAGTCAAGCCGTTCGGCGCGATTTCTTTTCTGGGGGAATCGGGACCCCCAGGGATGGTAAGATCCTCGTATCCCAAATCCAGCCGGAGGAACCCGTGAAAAAGTTTGTCATCCTCTTGTTGCTCCTGCTCCTCGCGTTCCTCGGCTGGCTCGCTTGGCATTGCCAGGGCAACGTGGACTGCATGAAGGGTTTCTTTGTGGCGCCGCCCACCCCGACCCCCACGGTGACCTTCACCCCCACGGCCACCCTCAAACCAGGCGTGCCGACCAACACCCCGACCAAGACGCCCACGGTCACCCGGTCCCCGACACCCACCTTCACACCCACCAAAACCTTCACCCCGACCAAGACCCCGTCGCCCACGAACACCTTTACGCCCAGCAACACCCCGACGCCCACTTTCACCTTCACCTTCACGCCCATCTGCACGGTGCAGGCCATCTCCAAACCCATCCGGGAGATTGAGCCCAACGAGAACGAGACCGAGGCCACCAACCTGGGGGTCCTGCAGGACGGCGGGGAGTTGTCCGCTTATGGGTCCATCACCCGGGTCGGGCCCGGCGGGGACCACGACGTCTATAAGGTGGACGTGGCCTCCCCCGGCTTTTACGCCATCCTGGACTGCTACACCTATGTGCCGGGCGCGCCCCAGCCCGGCGACAAGGATTACAGGTTGAACGCCTATGACATCCTTTTCCGGCCCATTTCCCTTCCCGCCCAGGCCCCCGGCCCGGTGCAGGCGGTCGACCTCAGGCAGGTCGCCGGCAAGACCTTCTATATAGAGGTGGTGGGGGTCGGGGGACGCCCTGGGTGGTACCGCCTCTCGGTCAAGAAATAACCTAGGCCTTACCGGCGATGGGCCCCTTTGAATGGGGGCCCTTGCCACTCTCATTCGGTCCCCTCCAGCGGTTATAATCCGCCCCGTTGTCCTGATCCCGACGTTTGACCCCTGAGAAGAGGTGCCCCGTGGGGCATTCCAACCCCAAAGCCTGGTTCTTGGCCTTGGTCCTTTTGGGACCCCTGGCCTCCGGCTGTTCCGTGAAGAAGATGGCCATCAACATGGTTGGAAACGCCCTGTCCGACAGCGGCGAGACCTTCTCCTCGGACGACGACCCGGACTTCATCCGCGACGCCACCCCCTTCTCACTGAAGCTGATGGAAAGCCTGCTGGAGTCCTCCCCGAAACACGCGGGGCTCCTGAAGGCCGCCTGCAAGGGCTTCACCGAATACGCCTACGCCTTTTTGCAGTCGGAAGCCGATTACGCCGAGGCGACGGACTACGCGAAGGCCCGTTTCCTGCGGGGCCGGGCCAAGCGGATGTACGCCCGGGCCCTCGGCTACGGCCTCCGGGGCCTGGACCTCCGCTCGAAGGGCTTTGAGGCGCGGCTGCGCTCCGACGACCCGAAGGCCCTCGCCGCCTTCGGCCGGAAGGACGTGGAGCTTCTTTATTGGACCGGCCTCACCTGGATGGCCGAGGTGAACCTGGGCAAGGACGACATGGCCCTCATCGGGGACTTAGGGCTCGCGGAGAAGCTGATCGCGCGGGCCTACGAGCTGGACCCCGACTGGGGTGAGGGGACGATCCGCGAGTTCTACATCACTTATGGCAGCCGGTCCGCGGCCATGGGCGGCTCGTTGAAACGGGCCCGGGAGCAATACGAGAAGGCGTTGGCCCTCTCGAAGGGACGCCGGGCCTCCACGTTCCTGGCCCTGGCCGAATCGGTGTCCGAGGCCGAGCAGGACCGCAAGGAATTCGACGACCTGCTGGACAAGGCCCTGGCCATCGATCCCGACGCGGACAAGCCCAACCGGTTGTTGACCTTGATGTACCAAAAACGCGCCCGCTGGCTCCAAACACAGGCGTCCAAGCTGTTCGTGGAATAACCCTCGGAGGATCCCGTGAAGAAACTGATCGCCGCCATTGTCCTCGCCGCCGCCCTGGCGCCCTTATCACTCCGGGCCCAGTCCCTGCCGGTCATCAAGATGGGCACCTTGGTGCCCGAGGGTTCGGCCTGGTACCTGATCCTCAAGGACATGGGGGAAAAGTGGAAAGCCGCGGGCGTGGAACTGCGCCTGTACCCGGGCGGGGTCTTGGGCGATGAGAAGGACGTCATCCGCAAGATGCGGATCGGGCAGGTCCAGGGCGGCGTCATGACCGTGGTGGGCCTCTCCGAGATCGACAAGTCGGTCATGGCCCTCGCCATGCCCATGATGTACAAGTCCGACGAGGAGCTTGACTACGTGCGCGACAAGATGCGCGCCCACCTCGAGGCCCGGTTCGCCCAAAAGGGATTCGTGATCCTCAACTGGGGTGACGCGGGTTGGGTGACCTTCTTCGGCAAGAAGCCCATCAAGACCCCGGACGACCTGAAGAAAATGAAATTCTTCATCTGGGCGGGCGACAACGATTCCCTATCGCTCTGGAAGTCCGCCGGGTACAACCCCATCCCCCTGGCCCCCACGGACATCCTCACCAGCCTCCAGACCGGGTTGATCGATTCCTTCGACACCACCCCCATCTCGGCCTTGTCGTTCCAGTGGTTCAAGGCCGCGCCCCACATGGCCGACCTCAAGTGGGCCCCCCTCGTGGGGGCCACCGTGGTGACCAAACGCTCCTGGGACAAGCTGACCCCCGCCCAGCGCGCCGACCTGCAAAAGTCGGCCCTGGACGCCGGCGTGGCCCTGCGGAAGGACATCCGGGCCAAGGAATCCGACGTCATGACGGTCATGAAGAAATACGGCTTGATCGTGGAGTCCCTCACACCCGACCAGACCGCCCAATGGCAGAAGGTGTTCGAGGATTCCTACCCCAAGATCATCGGCAAGATGGTCCCGGCGGATTCCTTCAACGAGGCCAAGAAGTACCGCGATGAATACCGGGTCACCCATAAATAAATGGACCCTCTGAAACCCGACCCGCCGGCAGGTCCCGAGGTCCCGTCCTTCGGGGATTTCGAGGGAACGAACGCCCCCGCCACGGGATTCATGGGCGGAGTCCACCGGTTCGAGAACCTAGCCCTCACCGCCCTTTTCCTGGTGATGATGCTCCTGCCCCTGACCGACGTCTTCTCGAGGTTGAGCGGCGTCAGCGTTTTCCCCGACTCATTGGTCCTGGTCCAGAACCTGGTGTTGGTGGTCATGATGCTGGGCGGCGCCATCGCGGCCCGCGAGGGCAAGCTCCTCACCCTTTCCACGACCAGCTCGCTCCTCCACGGCCTGCCCAAGAAGGTGGCCTCCGTGGCCACCTCGGCCTTCACCGGGGCCCTCACGGCGTTTTTGGTGGCCGCCAGCGCCCAGGTCGTGGCCATGGATTTCACCTCGGGCGACATCGCGGCCGCCGGCATCCCCCGCTGGGCGCTGGAATGTTGCCTTCCCCTCGGTTTTCTCGCGGTGCTTCTGAGGGTCCTCTGGCGCTCCTCGTCGGACTGGAAGGTCCGCCTATTGACCTACGGCCTGGCGCTGGCCCTCGGCCTGGCCGGATGGATGATCCACGCGCCCTCGGGGCTCCTCATCTGGACCATGATGGGCGTCCTGATCCTCTCCATCCTGTTCGGGGCCCCGATCTTCGTGGCCTTGGGCGGGGCGGCCCTCATCATGATCTGGAACACCGACGTGCCCATCTCCTCGGTCCCCGTGGAGACCGCCCGCATGGTGGTGTCGTCCACGATCCCCGCGATCCCCCTATTCACCCTGACCGGATACCTGTTGGCCGAGGGCGGCGCCTCGGAGCGGCTCCTCAAGGTTTTCCAATCCCTCTTCGGATCGGTCAAGGGCGGCCCCGCCATCGTGACCAGCCTGGTCTGCGCGTTCTTCACGGCCCTGACCGGCGGCAGCGGCGTCACCATCCTGGCCCTGGGCGGGCTCTTGATGCCGATCCTGATCGCGGAAAAATACAAGGAACGCGACGCCCTGGGGCTTTTGACCAGCGCGGGTTCCCTCGGCATGCTCTTCCCCCCGGCGCTCCCGGTGATCCTGTACGGCGTAGTGTCGTTGACCCCGATCAACAAGCTGTTCCTCGGCGGCTTCATTCCGGGGATGCTGCTCCTGGTCCTCACGGCCTGGTGGGGCATGACCAAGGGATCCAAAGAACAGGCCGCCAAACACCCCTTCCGATGGGCCGAAGCCCAAGCGGCGTTGTGGGAAGCCAAGTGGGAACTGTTGTTGCCGGTCCTGGTCCTGCTCTTCCTCTTCGTCATCAAGACCACCCTCGTGGAATCCGCGGCCCTCACCGCGCTTTACGCCTTTTTGGTCGAGGTGTTCGTCTACCGCAACCTGGACGTCAGGCGCGACCTGCCGAAGGCGGTGACCGAGTGCGGCATCCTGGTGGGGGGTGTCCTGCTGATCCTGGGCGTGTCCATGGGCTTCACCAACTACATGGTGGACGCCGAGATCCCGGCCCGGATGGTGGAGTGGGTCCGGGGCTCAATCCACTCGACTTGGGTCTTCCTGCTGATGGTGAACCTGCTCCTCATCGTGGTGGGAAGCCTGCTGGAGATCTTCGCGGCCATCGTGGTGGTGGTGCCGCTCCTGTTGCCCATGGGAATCGCCTACGGCGTCGACCCGGTGCACCTGGGCATCATCTTCCTGGCCAACATGGAGCTGGGGTTCCTGGCCCCGCCCCTCGGCCTCAACCTGTTCCTGTCGTCCTACCGGTTCAAGAAACCCATGACCGAGGTATACATGGCCGTCCTGCCCATGTACGTCATCCTGCACCTCATGGTGCTCCTCATCACGTTCGTGCCGTTCCTCACCACCTGGCTCCCGGGCCTGCTGGACAAATAAGATTCCGAACTCTTAGTCGGACCATAGGTTGTGGAAACGCCTACCGATGAATCCCATTGCTGGTTTGCTGTTTTTCATGTCTTGAAGAAGCTCCAGAATCGCCACATAATCGCTTCATCTAGTCCCCGCTGGACCAGCCCGCACGGGCCTCTGCCGGGGTATTTTTTTTAGGGGGCTTTTTGTGCCACATGAAATGCCACATACAAAGACCCTCGCATTAATTGAGAATAAAAATAACGCTAACGCCATTAAAAACGATCCTTCTTTAAAATCCATTCAATCCGACGTAGGGGCCTAATCCTATGGAACGACTCCTCCACAAGCACGCGGGCCTCTTCACGGACTTCTACGAGCTCTCCATGGCCCAGGGCTGGCACGCCGCCGGCCGAGCCGAGGCCCCCGCGGCCTTCGATTACTTCTTCCGGCAGAACCCCTTCGGGGGAGGCTATGTCCTCTTCGCGGGGTTGGGTGATTTGCTGGAAATCCTCGAGGCCTACTCCTTCGGGGAGGACGACCTGGCCTACCTCGCCACCCTGGGCTTCCACCGGCCATTCCTGGACTACCTAGAGAAGTTCCGTTTCAAGGGGACGATCTGGTCGGCCCGAGAGGGCGAGGTGGTGTTCCCCCTGGAGCCCGTAGTGAGGGTGGAGGGCACCCTTTTGGAGGGCCAACTCATCGAGACCCTCCTGCTGAACCTGCTGAACTTCCAGTCCCTGGTGGCCACCAAGGCCTCCCGGGTGACCGCGGCCGCGCGCGGGCGCCGGGTGGTGGATTTCGGCCTGCGAAGGGCGCAAGGGATGGCCGGGATCCAGGCCAGCCGGGCCGCCGCCATCGGCGGGGTGGAGGCCACCTCCAACGTCTACGCCGCCGCGCTTTGGGGGCTGACCCCGGCGGGCACCCAGGCCCACGCCTGGATCCAGAGTTTCCCCGACGAGCTTTCGTCTTTCCGGGCCTACGCCGAGGCCTTCCCCGAGGGGTGCACCCTTCTGGTGGACACCTACGACACCCTCCGGAGCGGCGTGCCCAACGCCGTGAAGGTGGCGAAGGAACTGGAGGCGAAGGGCGGTTCCCTCTCGGGCATCCGGTTGGACTCCGGCGACTTGGCCTACCTGTCCAAGAAATCGCGGCAGATCCTCGACGACGCCGGGCTGACCCAGGTGAAGATCGTGGTGTCCAACCAGCTCGACGAGAACATCGTCAAGAGCCTGCTCGACCAGAAGGCGCCCATCAACGCCTTCGGCGTGGGCACCCACCTGATCACGGCCCAAGGCACCCCCGCCCTGGACGGGGTGTACAAGCTCTCCATGCTGGACGGCGAACCCCGCCTCAAGCTCACCGAGAACCTCAGCAAGGCCAGCCTTCCGGGCGTGAAGAAAGTGGTGCGGTACCTGGACGCCGAGGGGAACTTCTTCGCCGACGGCATCCATTTCGCCGACGAGAAGCCCGCCGCCGTGATCCACCATCCCGCCCAGTCCAACCAGAAGAGCCGGGTGGCCCAGTGCTTCCCCGAGAACCTCCTCTTCAAGATGATGGAGGGCGGCCGGACATTGTCGACCTGGTCCGTGTCGGAGGCCGCGGCCTACGCCCAAGGGCGGTTGGCCAAGCTCCCGTCCGAGCATAAGCGCTTCGAGAACCCCCATGTGTACAAGGTCGGGGCCTCCAAAGCGCTCCTGGACCTGCGCAAGGACCTCATCAGGAAATATCTGGGCGACCCCGAGGAGTAGGCCATGAAGGCCCTTTTGATCGTGGACGTCCAGAATGATTTCTGCCCGGGCGGGGCCCTGGCGGTGGCGGAAGGGGACGCCGTGGTCCCGGTCCTCAACCGCCTGATGCCCCTCTTTCCCCTCGTGTTGGCGTCCCGGGACTGGCACCCGGCCGGAAGCTCCCATTTCCAAAAATGGCCCGTCCATTGCGTCCAGGGCTCCCCGGGCGCCGGCTATCACCCGGCCCTCCACCTCTCGGGCATCCACCAGGAGTTTTTCAAGGGGACGCAAGATAAGGACGACGGGTACTCGGCCTTCGAAGCCATGAACCTCGACCTCACGGCGTTCCTTTGGGAAAAGGGCGTGACGGACCTTTATATCGGCGGCCTCGCCACCGATTATTGCGTGAAGGCCACGGCCCTCGACGCGGCGCGGGCCGGTCTCAGGACCTTCGTCCTGGCCGACGCCGTCCGGGCGGTGGACGTGGGGCCGGGTGACGGGGCGAAGGCCTGGGAGGAAATGCGGACCCACGGGGTCGTCCCGGTCGAATCGGGCTCGGTCCGTTGAGCCCCATCCTCCCCCAAAAGCCTTGGGGTTCCGACGCCCCCTCGGAAAGCCCGAACCTTTTAAGACACAGGTTCCGATCCTGGGTTCCCTACGCGTTGGGCACGCTGATCGGGCTGTGGGCCTGGCCTTGGATCCGTTTACCGTTCCATAATCCCGACGATGTTCGTGGGTACATGGCTTGGGTCAAATACTCGCCCCTCAATGACTCCGTTCGGTTCTTCGTCCTGATGGCCTTGCCGCTGGCCTTGCTGTGGCTTGACCGCGGGTCTTTGCCGAAAAAGGCCCTCCCCCACCCGCCGGCCCAAGCGGTCGGTCATTGGAAATCCATCGCGATCCTGGTCCTCTTCGCCGCGCTCATCGCGACCAACCTCCCCACCTACCACGCCAGCGGCCCGTTGGATACCTTCCATGAGGGCGAGACCCTCGGGACCGCCGCTTCCTGGGACTGGAATCACGTCCCCTACCGGGATCTCGTCTTTGTGCACGGGATCCTGGAGGATCCCCTGCAAGGCGTCCTGGCGTTCAGGCTTTTTGGCCGGTCCATCGGCGCGGTCCGGACCCTCAAGTCCATCGGCAAGGTGTTCACGTGGATCTTGGGGGCCCTGGTTTTATACCGCCTATTCCGAAACGACCTCGACGGCGCCCTGGGCGGATTGGTCCTTTGGACGGTGCTCCACCAGGCCTCCCTTTATTTACTCCTGGTTTCGCCCTTCGCGGGGCCCCCCGGGTCCCCAGCCTCTATCGCGGTCCATCAGGCGACCCTCCCCATCCTCCAACCTTTTGGATGCATCCTCCTGACCCGACGGGATTTCTCGACCTTCCTCTTCATCCTCGGGGCCCTTCCCCTCTTCCAGCCCCAAACGCGCGGTGGATTAGGTCGGCGGCTTTCGATGGTCCTCACCGGGTTCCTTCCCTGGTTCGGGCTCGTGGACACGGTGGACCGGGGGGTTTTCCTTTTGGCCACCTCGGCCGTCCTGGGACTCCTGGCCTGGGCCTCAAACCGCGGGACGGACTACGTCCGGGGGGACGTCCTGGCCTACGGCGCCGGTTTCCTTGGGGGCGCGGCTTTCCTGGGGGCCTTCCTCCACTTTGATTACGCCGATTTCTTCAGGTACATTTTCGCGCAAATACCGGCTTGGAAGGACCTTTGGGACGGGTTTCCTTATCGGATTGAGGAGCCGCGTTTTTTCCTTTCGGCCTGTCTCATCACGGCTTTGGCCTATGGGTTGCTCCGCGACATCCTGCGCACCGGGGGGTTGGAACGACCGGAACGCCTCCGCCGTTACCTGTCTTACTGGGGCGTCCCGGGGCTTCTCATCCTCTTGTCGACCCTTTATTTCCGGGGCGCCTTGGGGCGCTCCGACGCCGAACACCTGGCCTACGTCGCGTGGCTGCCGGTGACGGCCGCGTACCTATGGATCGGCGGTCCGGTCGGAAGGCCGGGACGGTTCCTGGTCCGTGCGCTGGCCGTGGCGCTGGCGGTCGCCTGTCTCGTGGGATGGTTCCGCCTTCCGCTCGCTTACTTGAATTTCCCCAAAAACGTCCCGGACGAATCCTTCCTCTCCCCTTCCGAGAAGGCGGCCCGGGATTTTCTGGTCGGCCAAGGCGCCCCCCAACAGGGTTTCTTCACCTTCACCTCCGAGGGCATTTGGTACTACCTGATCGACCATCCTTGCCCCACCCCGTTCCCCATCACCTTCACCCTATTCGCGAAACCACTCCAAGAGGAATCCGTCCTGGACCTGGAAGCCCGCAAACCCAAATGGCTTCTCTATCGAAACGGGAATTGGTCGGGAAAGGTCGACGGCATTTCCAACGAGGACCGCTTGCCGGTCTTGGCTTCCTATTTGAGGGGCCGCTACTCCCCCGTGACGGTCATCGGCGACCAGGAAATTTGGGGGCGGAAATAAAAAAGCCCCCGACCGTCCGGCCGGGGGCTTGGGGTTTTCGGGAATTGGCCGGGATTTAGCGGCGGGCGCCCAGGACCGCCCGACGGCGGCGGCGCCTCTGGGCTCGGCGCAGCTTTTCGCGCAGGAGCTTCATCCGGTCATTCCGGAAATCCTTGAGTCGGTGTTCCAGCCGGGCCTTGCGCTTCTCCCGGACCATCTCCCGAAACTGCCGCCAGGAGGCCAACCGTCCCAGTTCCGCGGCCCGAAGGGCCCGGCGGCGGAGGAACCGGCCTTTTTGGAATTCCCCGCACTGCCCCGCCTTGACATGCTCGCCGGAGCCCACGGCCTCCACGTCGCCCTCATGGGTCTGGAGCTGGACCTGGCCTTCGTCGTTGGACACCTCGAAGACCGTGCCCCGCACCCCGCAGATCACCCCACCCGAATCCACCTCGAATTTCGACTGGGTCTCCAGGAGGCGCTTCACCTCGGCGAACAGGTTGCCCGTCGCCACCTCGAACCTCGCGAAAACGCTTCCCTTGCCGTTGTCCTGGAACTGGCCGAGCGTCGCTTGGGTGCCGCCGTCCAACCGGACGACCTGGTTGTCCCCCAGGGTCAGGGTGGCTTCCCCGTCGTCGCCCACGGAGACGCGGTCCCCCTCGTTGATCTCGTCCCCTTCCCGCAGGAGTTCCGGTTGGGATTTCCCCTCACGCTGGACGGTGACGTCGCCCTCGATGTCCTGGGCCACATAGACCGTCTCGGAGGCGTCGGAAGCCCGGGAACCGACAGGGGCCAGAAGGCAAACTACGAGACCGAAGGCCAAACCCGCGAGAATTCGTTTCATGTCCGCTCCTTGGTGGGATCCACTTCCTTGGGACGAACGGACCCGGTTAAAAGGTTGCGTGAAAATTAGGCCCGTTCCATGGCCTTCTCCTGGACCAAGAGGAGCAGGAGCGCCGCTCCGCCCGCCAGGCAGGCCCCCGTCACGAAGGCGCAGGAGGGGCTCCAAGTCACCCAGATCCACCCGAACAGCAGGCTGGCCGGCAAGGCCCCCAACCCGATCACCCCGTGGTACCACCCGAAGGCTGAACCCCGGAGATTTTTCGGCGCCAGGTCGGCCACCCAGGCCTTTTCTACGGGCTCCGCCAGGCCGAAATAAAGGCCGTAGGCCATGAACACCGCGATGACCGCCGCTTCGGATGTCACCACCGAAAACGCCAGGTAAACCAGGGCATAGACCCCCCAACCCGCCAGGATCATGACCCGACGGCCGACCTTGTCCGAAAACCCGCCGCCCCAATAGGTACTGACGGACTTCACCAAATGATGGAGGGACCAAAGGACCGGCAGCCACACCAAGGCCACTCCGGCGTCGCTGAGCTTCAGGAGCAGGAAGGCGTCGGTGGAATTCCCCAGGGTGAAAAGGAAGAGGGCCGCCAGGTAGGTGCGGAAGGGTCCGGAGGTTTGGGCCCAGGTGAGGGTCGGCTTCTTCACTTCGTCCGCCGGACCGGGGGATTCTCCCGTCAACGGAGCCTTATTTTCCTCGACGATGAACAGGAGGATGAAAACCACCACGACCGCCGGCAGGAGGGCGAAGAGGAAAACCTGGCGGAGCGAGAAGCCGGCCCACTTCATCAGGGCCGCCGCCACCAAGGGACCCACCATGGCGCCCGCGTGGTCCATGGCCCGGTTGAAACCGTAGGCCGCGCCCCGGTCCCGGGGTTCCACCAAATCGGCGATCAGGGCGTCCCGGGGGGAAGAACGGAGCCCTTTTCCCAGGCGGTTCACGAACCGGAGCAAAAGCACGATCGGCCAGGTGGGAGCCAAGGCCAACAGGGGCCAGACACCCGAGATCGTATAACCCCACAGGACGAAGGGTTTCCGGCGCCTGAAATGGTCGCTCCAATAACCGGAGATGATCTTCAAAAGGGAGGCCGTGGATTCCGCCACGCCCTCGATCAGCCCCAACACCTCCGGCCCGGCCTTCAGGGATTCGGAGAGGAATCGCGGCAGGAGGGGGTAGATCATCTCCGTGGAGAAGTCGGTGAAGAAACTGGTCCAACCCAGGGCCTTCACGCCTCGCGGCAGGGGTTTCATTCGGGCACCTCATGAGCCATGATTTCGAAATAAAAAACCCGGGCGGCTTTTGAACGCCGCCCGGGACCCCTGCGATCAGAAACCCTTCATTTCCTTTTTGCTGTAGCCAGAAGGCAGGTCGAACGCCGAGGACGGGAAGCTCTTGGATCCCGCCTCCTTCAGGATCGTGGAGGATGTGGTCTTCCCCCCCTCGATCGTCAGGGATTTGACCGGGATCCCCCGGATACCCATGTCCTGCCGGTCGAACTGGAAGTAGTCGCTCTTGTTGGCGCCGAACTTCTCGAAGAATTTCGCCATTTCCTTCAGGACCGCGACATCCTCGGCTTTCAGGCCGATCGTCCCCTGCGGTACCGTCCAGAGCTTGCGCACCCCGTCCTTGCCCTTGGGGGCCTCGTACCGGTCCGCGGTCCACTTGCCCGCTTTCTCGCCCGAAGCCTTTTTCACGTACTTCGGCAGGGCTGACCCGGCGGCGGCGCCCATCTTGCCCCCCATGTACTTCTCCATCATGGCCTTCTGCTCGGGGGACATGTTCTTCATGGACTCGGCCATCTGGGCCTGGGCATCCTTCATCTTGGCGGCCATCCTCTCGGCGTCCTCCTTCGTCATCTCACGGTAGCTCTTGTCCTTGTCGTCGATCAGCCAGAACAACTGCTTGTCGCCCCGGAAAATCACGGTGGTGTACCCCTTCTCGCCTTGGATCTCGGTCTTGACGGCGTCGGAGCCGATGGAAATACGGCTCATCACCGGGGCCTTGCCGTTATACGACGTCTCGCTCATCATAAATGCGCCGGCCCGGGCCTGGACCGACGCGCCCAGCAAGGCAACCGCCAACCAAATGGACTTCCTCATAACAATGACCTCCAGGAGTTGTTGGGATGACCGGGGCATTTTATTCCCAAAACCTGGCCGAGGGGGCTAGCATAACAGCCATGAAAAGGCCCTTTTACTTCCTGGCTGAACCCTTGGTGGGGCGCCGGTTGCTGCAACCCCAAGACCTGGACCCATCCAAGGTGAAGCGCGTCCTAGTGGTGCGTCAGCACGACCAACTGGGGGATTTCCTGCTCTCCACCCCCCTTTTCCCCGCCCTCAAAGCCCGCTTCCCCGGTTGCCACCTCGGCGTCCTGGTCCGGGGCTATTTCGCCCAACTGCTCGAGGGACACCCGGATGTGGATGAAACCCTGGTTTGGAAACCCTCGGGCGGATGGAACATGAAGAAGGTCCGGGAATTTTGGGCGTCACTCCGCTCCAGTTGGGACCTC
>Ga0265334_10000198_pt1 | contig 34523 bp, 27 predicted proteins | sample 42023metaG_FD_192442 | JGI IMG/M metagenome (GOLD analysis project Ga0265334, IMG submission 192442) | Rhizosphere microbial communities from Carex aquatilis grown in University of Washington, Seatle, WA, United States - 4-20-23 metaG | ecosystem: Host-associated > Plants > Roots > Rhizosphere... | reverse complement strand
CAGCCTTCGGCGAACTGCTCCCCCCGCCGCCTTCGGCGCGCTCGCTCTTAATTACGGGGGGCCTTAGCCCCCCGCAGCTTCGCCTTCGGCGAACTGCTCCCCCCGCCGCCTTCGGCGCGCTCGCTCCGCTCGCGTACGTCCGCATCTTTGATGCCTCGGGGACGACGTCGGCGTCGATGGGAATCTGCTGACGATTGGCGCCGGCGAGTACGTGGCCGGCGCGCGGAACGTCGCTCCTCTTGACCCCGTGAACCCTCGGCCGCAAGTTTTCCCGCCCGGAAAGGATATTCGTGGCGTCCCACAAGAGCTCGACCAAGAAACCAAGGCCGAAGAAGGCCCCGCCCGACACGGAGGCGGCAAAGGCGGAAGAGCGCGAGGGGGACGAGGAAGAGACGTCGGACGACGAAGGCGCCGATGAGCGCGAGCCGATTGACGACGACGTGGAAGCCGTCGAAGGCTCCGGCGACGTCGAGGTGATCGACGACTCCGAGCTGGAGAAGATCGTCCCGAGGAAGGCCGCCGCCGCGAAGAGCGCGATCACGCGGGCCGATCCCCTGGCGCTCTACATGAGCGAGGTCCAGCGGCACAAGCTCCTCACCTCGGAGGAGGAGCACAGCCTGGCCGTCGATTACACGAAGACTGGCAACGTCGACGCCGCCGCGCGGCTCGTCACCTCGAACCTGCGCCTGGTGGTGAAGATCGCCTACGAGTACCGGCGCGCCTACCGCAACATCATGGATCTGATCCAGGAGGGGAACATCGGCCTGATGCAGGCGGTGAAGCGGTACGACCCGTACCGCGGTGTGAAGCTGTCGAGCTACGCGGCGTGGTGGATCCGCGCGTACATGCTCCGCTTCATCCTGAACAACTGGCGCCTCGTGAAGATCGGCACGACGCAGGCGCAGCGCCGCCTCTTCTTCAACCTGAACAAGGAGAAGGCGCGTCTCACCGCGATGGGTATCGAGCCGAGCCACAGCACCATCGCGACCAACCTGCGCGTCGACGAGAAGGACGTCGTGGAGATGGACCGGCGCCTCGCGCGCGGCGACGCCTCCCTCGACGCCCCGGTGGGGGACGCGGAGGGCCGCCAGACCACGCGCATGGAGCTCCTCGCCTCGACCTCGAGCGACCCCGAAGAGTCGGTGGAGAGCACCGAGCTCTCGGAGCTGGTCCGCGGCCGGCTCGACGTGTTCCGGAAGACCCTGGCGGGCAAGGAGCTCCAGATCTTCGACGAGCGGCTCGTCGCGGAAGATCCACTGACGCTCCAGGAGCTCGGCGATCGCTTCGGCGTCTCGCGCGAGCGGGTGCGACAGCTGGAGGCGCGCCTCACCGGTAAGCTCCGCACGTTCCTGAAGAGCGAGCTCGGCGACGCGGTCGAGGTCGGGACGTAGGCCCCGAGGGTGTCCCCACTCACATGAGCGGCGCGCTTTACGTCGTCTCCACGCCCATCGGGAACCTCGGCGACATCACTCGACGCGCAGCCGAGACGCTGGGCGCCGCCGATCGCGTCGCTGCCGAGGACACGCGCCGCACGCGGGCGCTGCTGTCGCACCTCGGCATATCGGGAAAGCCGGTCGTGAAGCTCGACGCGCACGCGGGCGACCGCATCATCGACGAGCTCGTGGCCCATCTCGACGGCGGCGAGAGCATCGCGCTCGTGACGGATGCCGGCACGCCCAGCGTCAGCGATCCGGGCACGGAGCTCGTGCGACGTGCGGCCGAGCGCGGCGTCGCGGTCATCGCCGTTCCCGGGCCCAGCGCGGTGACGGCGGCGGTGGCAGTCAGCGGTCTCGTGGACGGGCCCTTTCTCTTCCTCGGCTTTCTGCCGCGGAAAGGGGAGAAGCGGCAGCGCTATCTGCGCCGCATCGCCGGCGCGAAGGAGCCGGTGATCCTCTTCGAGGCGCCCAATCGCATCCGCGACACCTTGACCGATCTCGCCGCCGTGGCACCTGCGCGTGCCGCCTGCGTCGCTCGCGAGCTCACCAAGATGCACGAGGAGCTACTGCGCGGCACGCTGGTCGAGCTCGCCGCGCGGGACATCATGGAGCGCGGCGAGTTTACCGTCGTGGTGGCCGGCAACGGAGAGCCGGAGCCTGCCGACGACGTCGACCTCGACGCACTCGTGGAGGCGCGCCTCGGCAGCGGAGACAGCGCGCGCACCATCGCGGACGACGTCGCAGAGGTGTCGGGGCGCCCGAAGCGGGAGGTGTATGCGCGGGTTCTCGAGCTGCGGAAGGGGCGGGGGGAAGGAGACGGCTGAGGCAGCGTTGGAGCTAGAGCTGGAGCTAGGAGCAGGAAGGGCGGGAGGGGAAGCGGGAGCGGGAGGGGAAGCGAGAGCCGAACGAAAAGCGACGTCGCTCCGCAGCGCGTCATCAGCCGTCGGCCGTCAGTCTTCTGGCTGGCGCGGTCGAAAAAACAAACGGACCGCTCTCAACCCATGAATGTCGCGGGACCGTTCCTTGGGACGCGATGGAAAATCAAGCTCTTCCTGCGAGGGCGAGGCGCTCGCTCCGGCGTCGCGCGCCTTCAGTATGGCGTCGCTTCTCTTCGGCGGTCTCGAGCACGAGCGGCGGGATCGGTCGCGGCTTCCCGGCAGCGTCGAGCGCGACGAACGTCAGGTACGCCTTCGTCGTGTAGCGACGCTCGCCGGAGCGCGTGTCCTCCGTCTCGACCCTGCACCCCACCTCCATGCTCGTCTGTCCCGCGTAGTTCACCTGCGCCTGCAGCACCACGACGTCGCCCACGTGGATCGGCACCAGAAAGTCGAGTCGATCGATCGACGCGGTGACGGCCGAGCCGCCGCAATGTCGCATCGCCGCGACCGCTGCACACACGTCGATCCACTGGACGAGGGTGCCGCCGAAGAGGACGCCGCCCACGCCGTTGGTGTGCGTGGGCATGACGATTTGCGTCATCTCGACCCGGGACGACGAGGGAGTCCGAGCTTTCATCGATGCCAGACTCTACCCGGGAGGGGCTCCGGTCGCGCGCCCCGTTTCCGCCCGGAGGTGTTATGCTTTTGAACGTCGCGCGGGTCGACGGTAACCCGGCTTTTCTTGTCGCTTCAGCGGAGGAGGCTCGAATGCGAACATCGACGGTTCTCTGGGGCGGGCTCGCCTCCCTTGCGCTCGGGCTCGCGTCGCCTCCGGCGCGCGCGTGTGGAGGGTGCTTCCACAATCCCGCGGTCGACTCGGTCGTGACCGGACATCGCATGGCGTTCGCAGTCTCCGAAAACCGGACGGTGCTCTGGGACCAGATCAAGTACACGGGTGACCCGGGCGACTTCGGCTGGGTGCTACCGGTGGAGCCGGGAGCGACCATCGAGCTCTCGAACGACGCCTGGTTCGAGGCGCTCGAGACGGCCACCTCGACGCGGGTGAGTGCTCCGCCGCTCGCGTGTGCGCAGACCAACAGCTCGGGGTGTCTTGGAAGCAGCAGCTCGGACTCGGCCCTCCCTGGCGTGTCGCGGGACGGGGCGAGCGGACCGAGCGTCACCGTGCTGCACGAGGGGAGCCTCGGGCCCTTCGAGACCGTCACGCTGCGCTCCACGGACTCGGGGGCGCTTCGCGCGTGGCTCTCGTCGCACCAGTACTCCATCCAGGAAGACGTCGACCCCATCATCGACGCTTACATCGCCGAGAACATGGACTTCATCGCGCTCCGGCTGCAGGGCAGCGCGCCGATGCAGCCGGTGCGCGTGGTGACACCCAGCGGAAACGCCGTACTTCCGCTTCGCATGGTGATGGCGGGCACCGGCAGCTCGGTCGACGTCGTGCTCTACACCATCGGCGAGCAGCGCCTCGGGCTCGCGGATCTCACGGAGGTCACGCTCGACGTGTCCTCGCTGACCTTCGACTTCGCCAACAGCACGACGAACTACGAGAAGGTGCGGACGGCGGCCCTCGAGCAGCACCTCGGAGCGAGCTTCCTGACGACGTTCGCCGCACAGCACCCGTTCAACCGTCAGTTCGCGCGTTCGCTCATCACCGCGCAGGGCAAGTTCTCGAACCAGCTCGGGCAGCTCTACTTCGACCAGGGCTTCGAGACGGCAGGGGCGGTCGAGTCGGGCTGCACCCTCGCGTTGACGGGGCTGTCGAACGACGTGCTCGTCACCGACGACCAGGCCGCCGCGCAGTTCACCTGCGGGAACTTCACGGACATCTCGGCTGCGATGATCGGCATGCACCCGAGCAGGGTGTGGCTCTCCCGGCTCGAGATGACTCTGCCGCGCGAGGTGCTCGGGATGGATTGCCACGTGAACGCCGCGGCGAAGCAGGAGGAAGTGTCGAGCGACATCACCGCGGTCGGCTTGGCGAACCGGCCTTCCTACTGCGTGCAGCCGATCTTCGAGAGCCGCATCGCGAAGGGACGCACGTCTCCCGCGCTCGCGTTCGCATGGGCCGTCGGTGGGATGGGGTTGCTCGGCCTCGCGCGCCGTGCGCGGAGGCGGCGCTGATGCGGCGCGCTCGGGCGCGGTCCGGTTCATGTGCGCTCGCGCTCATCTTCGCGGCGCAGTGGGCGAACGCGCAGGCCGTTCCCGGGGCCGCTGCGCCCGGTGCTCCTCCCGCACCAACGCCGGCGGCCGTCACACCAGTGTCCCCCGTTCCCACGTCCGCAGAAGCGCCGCGCGTCACTCCACCGGACACTGGGAACCCTGCAGAGCTCCCCGCACGTCCGCCGGCGCGGGTGAGCCCCTTGCCGCACCCGGCGGCGGACACCGGCACCGCCCAACAGAACGTTCCGCGAGGCAACTACGTGCACGACGGCGTGTTCGCGCGGCTCTCCGTCGGCCCGGGCTGGTTCCAGGCTTCGAGCGGGAGATCACCCGACACGCGCAACTTCGACGGCGGCACCGTGTCCATCGACGGCGCGGTGGGGGGTGCTCCCGTTCGTGGCTTCATCATCGGCGCGGAGTTCCAGACGAACCGCGTGTTTGCGCTGTCGTCGAGCGATGGCGTCATCGACGGCGACGAGCCGGACTTGAGCGACACACGCTTCTCGGTGACGAGCATCGCCGTCTTCGCGGACTACTACCCGGTTCCCACCGACGGGCTGCACTTCCTCGCCGCAATCGGCGCGGGGTGGCTCGACGTCGCGCATTCCCACAGCAGTGGCAGTCCGTCGCCGACCGGTCCGCTCCTCTCCGCCGGCGGCGGCTACGAGTGGTTCGTGGGCCCGAACGTCTCGCTCGGCCTCCTCCTGCGCGCGAACCTCGGGGTCTTCACCGTCAACGAGACAGGCTCCGGCTCGACGCACGTCACGGCGTTCGTCCCCGCGCTGCTCGGCACGGTGACGTACAACTAGGACCTTCGCGGGCGGCTACGGATGGCGTAGCTTGTCGACGCCCGAGCCCCCGCACCCGCGAACGCGCTTCAGGGCGGCATCATGATGTGAGCGACACAGAAGCCCCGAAACCTTTCCCCATCGTCGGCGTCGGCGCCTCGGCGGGCGGTCTCGCACCGACCTGCGAGTTGTTGCGCGAGCTCGGCAGAGAGCCGGGGGTCGCGCTCGTGCTCATCCATCACCTCGATCCGACGCACGAGAGCGGCCTCGTCGGAATCCTGTCCCGGGCGACCCCGCTGCCAGTCACGGCCGCGACGGACGGAGCGCGCGTCGAATGCGACCACGTCTATGTCATCCCGCCCGGCGCCGACCTGCTCATCAATCAGGGAGTCCTTTCGCTCGTGCCGCGGAGCGAAGGGGGCGGGGTTCACCGCCCCATCAACAGGTTCCTCGCGTCGCTCGCGCTGGACCGCGAGGATCTCGCCGCGGGCGTCGTGCTCAGCGGGAGCGGGTTCGACGGAACCGACGGGATCAAGGCCATCAAGAGAGAAGGCGGGATCACGCTCGCGCAAGACGGGACCGCCCAGTACGGCAGCATGCCGGAGAGCGCGATCGCCACCGGGTGCGTCGACTTCGTCCTGACGCCACCGAAGCTGGCACGTGAGCTACGACGCCTCGGTGCACACGCGCCATCGCTCGGGGCGACGCCGCAATCCGGGACCGACGACCGCGAGTACATGCAGATTCTGGGGGTGATGTGGCGCGCGAGCGGTGTCGATTTCGCGAGCTACAAGCAGACGACCATCCGGCGCCGCCTCCAGCGCCGCCTCTTCTTTCACGGCCTGTCGAACCTGTCGGCCTACCTCGAGCTCCTGAAGCGCGAACCGGCAGAGATCGCCGCACTCTGCGCGGAGGTGCTCATCCACGTGACCGGCTTCTTCCGGGATCCGGAGGCGTTCGCGGCGCTCCGGACCGAGGTCTTTCCGAAGCTCTTCGAAGGACGACGCCCCGAAGCTCCGCTTCGCATCTGGGTCCCCGGCTGCTCGACGGGCGAGGAGGTCTACTCGATCGCCATCTGCCTGCGTGAATTTCTGGGAGACGAACGCCGGGACGTGCCGATCAAGATCTTCGGGACGGATCTGAGCTCGAGCGTCATCGAGAGAGCGCGAACGGGTCGGTTCCCCGAGAGCATCGAGGCGGAGGTCTCCGAGAGTCGTCTCCTGTCCTTCTTCTCGAGGACCGAGGGCGGGTACCAGATTCGACGGGACCTTCGAGACCTCTGCGTCTTCGCGAAGCACGACGTGGCGCGTGACCCGCCGTTCGCGGCGATGGACCTCATCAGCTGCAGGAACCTGATGATCTACCTGGGCAACGAGCTTCAGGAACGGGTCATGGCGTTGCTCCACCACGCCCTGAGCGAACCGGGGTTCTTGATGCTCGGCAGCGCGGAGACCGCTCGCACCTTCGTCGGCTTCGTCGCAGTGGACCGCAAGAACAAGATCTACGCGCGCACATCGGCCGCGCCGCGGCTGGCTTTCGACTTCACCGCGCCCCGCCTGCCCGGAGGCCGCCTCACGCCCGACGTATCCGCGCCGGGCGTGCTCGACCCGGCCATCGCGGCCAGGTCGTCCGGCGCCTCCGACGTCCAGCGCGAGGCAGACCGCCTCGTACTCTCCGAGTACGCGCCACCGGGCGTCGTCGTGACCGACGATCTGGCCGTCATCCAGTTCCGCGGACGGACGGGCTCCTTTCTGGAGCACGCCGCCGGGAAGGCAAGCCTCGACTTGCTGCGGACCGCGCGCGAGGAGCTGAGGCTCCCGCTGCGCCGCGCGATCGACCAGGCTCGCGCGACCGAGACCCGCACGCGGGAGCCGGGCGTCGCGCTCCTGGTCGAGGACAAGCGTCGGACCGTCGATGTTCAGGTCATTCCGTTTTCGGTCCATTCCGCGCGCCAGCGCTTCTTTCTCGTGCTGTTCGAGGACGTCACCCCGGAGGAGACCTCGCCACGGGCGCCAGTGGTTTCTCCCATCGCAGGTTCCGAGGGAGCGTCCACTAGCGCGCTCGAGCAGGAGCTCTCGTCGACGCGCCAGTACCTGGAGTCCGTCATCGAGCAGCTCGAGGCCGCCAACGAGGAGCTCAAGGCGGCCAACGAGGAGGTCGTCTCCAGCAACGAGGAGCTCCGCAGCACGAACGAGGAGCTCCACAGTGCGAAGGAGGAGCTCCTGGCGACCAACGAGGAGCTCCTGGCGACCAACGAGGAGCTCCGCACCGTCAACGACGAGCTGCGCGAGCGGAGCACCGAGGCGACGCGGCTGAGTGACGATCTCACGAACGTGCTCACCAGCATCGAGATCCCCATCCTCCTCGCTGGGCGCGACTCGCGCTTGCGAAAGTTCACGCCGGCAGCCGCGCGAGTATTCGGGCTCGTGGGCGCCGACCTCGGCCGTGCCGTGGGGGAGGTCCCACGAATCGTCGCGATCGCGCCGTCGCTCGGCCGCACCCTCCCGGAGGTGCTCGAGCACCTGCACCCGGCGAAGTCCGCCATGCGAGACACTTCCGGTCGCTGGTACGATCTCACGGTGCGTCCCTACGTGACGCTCGACGGTCGGGTCGACGGCACGGTGATCGCCGCGCGGGACGTCGATGCGGAGAAGAGAAGCGCCGAACGGGTCGAGGCAGCGCGAGCCTACACGCAGGGCGTCGTCGACACCGTTCGGCAGGGCCTCGTCGTGCTCGACCACGAGCTCCGGATCACCTCCGCAAACAACGCCTTCCTGCGAACGTTCCGCTCTTCGAATCGGGACATCCTCGGTCGGCATCTCGAGGAGCTCGGTCGGCCGGAGCTGGCCGTCCCACTCCTTCCGAAGCTTCTGCGCGAGGTTCGCATCGGCGCTCCCGTCGAATCCTTCCGTATCGAGCAGGCCGACGGAGCCGGCGGCCCCCGCATATTCCTGCTCGATGCTCGCGTCATCGAGAACACGGAGCTCCTGCTGCTCGCGTTCGACGACGTCACCCTGACCGAGCACGCCAGGACGGCGATCCAGTTCCGCGACGTCCTCGCTGGCGCGGCGGAAGGCGTGCTCATGGTGGACACGGCCGGGCGAATCCGCTTCGTGAACCGGACAGCGGCCGCGATCTTCGGCTACGAGAGCGAGGAGCTCCTCGGCCTCGCCGTCGACTTGCTCGTGCCCGAGTCGCTGCGGGAGCTCCACGGCGTGCATCGCGCGAGCTATGCAGCGGCGCCCACGCCCGGCGTCATGGGGCGTTCCCGGGAGGTCCTCGGCCGGCGCAAGGACGGCACGACGCTGCCCGTAGAGGTCACGCTCAGCGACGTGGCGCAGGTGGACGGTCCCGTCGTCGTCGCTTTCGTCACCGACATCACGGAGCGAAGGAACGCCGAGAAGAAGATCCAGGCGTACCAGGAAGAGCTCCGGCAAATGTCCTTCGACGCCGCCGTCGCGGAGGAGCGCGAGCGGCGCCGTATCGCGACCGATCTGCACGATCGAATGGGGCAGGCGCTCGCGCTGGCACAGATCAAGCTCACCTCCGTCCGCGGCGAGCTTTCCGGTGAGGTCCGTGCGGCCGTCGATGGGGCGGTCGAGCTCCTCGAGCAGGCACACATCGACGCGCGGACGCTCATCTTCGACCTCAGCCCGCCCATCCTGTACGACCTCGGCCTCGGCGAGGCGCTCGCGTGGCTCGCGGAGGACCTCGAGAAGCGTCACGGAATCAAGGTCGAGGTCACCGACGACAAGGCGAGCAAGCCGCTGGACGACGCGTCCAAGGGCGTCGTCTTTCGCGCCGTGCGCGAGCTGCTCATGAACGTGCTCAAGCACGCGAAGGCACCGGCAGCGACGGTGTCCTTGACCCGAACCGACGACAATTGCCGGATCGACGTGGAGGACCGCGGAGCTGGATTCGACCCAACCGCGCCCCTTTCGCCCCAGGGCGGGGGCGGCTTCGGCCTCCTCAGCGTTCGCGCGCAGATCGCTCGTCTCGGCGGTGTCCTGGACGTGAAGTCCGCTCCAGGGCGAGGCACACTGGCGAGTGTCCTCGTGCCGCTGCAGGTGACCGCAACCTCTCCGAACCCGGTCGCGTCCGCGCCCAGCACGGACGATGCTGTCGACCGAGGAGCGGAGCGGAAGCCGTGAAGGTCATCGTCGCCGACGACCACAGGATGATGCGGGACGGACTTCGCGCGGTGCTCGAGAAGGCCGGCGTCCAGGTGGTCGGCGAGGCCGCGGACGGCCACGAGGCGCTCTCCGAAGTGCGGCGCTTGCAGCCGGATATCGTCGTCATGGACATCGGAATGCCGGAGCTGAACGGCATCGACGCCACGCGACGAATCTCGACCGAGATACCTTCCGTCAAGGTCGTCGCTCTGAGCATGAACGCCGATCGACGCTACGTGAACGCCATGCTGGAGGCAGGAGCTGTGGGCTACCTCCTGAAGAATTCTGCATCGGAAGAGCTGCTCACCGCGCTCCATGTCGTCACCCGGGGGGAAACGTACGTGAGCCCGGCGATCGCAGAAGGCGCGGTCGACCGCGCGGCCCTTGGCGGCGCGGCCGAGCGCCAAGAACTGATGCGACCGCTGAGCGCCCGCGAGCGCGAGGTGCTGCAGCTCGTCGCCGAAGGAAAGTCGTCCAAGGAGATAGCGGCGGCCCTGCAGATCGCAGTGCCGACCGTGGAGACACACCGGCGCCAGATCATGGCCAAGTTGAACCTGAGGACCATCGCGGAGCTGACGAAGTACGCGATACGCGAAGGATTGACCTCCGGCGAGCTGTAGCCGGGCCGTCTCGGCTTCGTTGCGCCGAAGTCTCCGAAGCACGCTGGCGACCGGTTCGACCCGGTCTGCCGGGCGGCAAGTCGAAGCACCTCATCAATCTTGATGATGTGCGATGGCGCACGACCGGGGCACGGTCTGGTCGTGACGTGCGGGGTCGAGTGACCGGTGCCTGATTTCCTGAACCGACTGTTCTCGTCCGACGGGTTCATGCCCCACGGGCATTGCTACCTGTGGAACCCGGCGCTCATCTGGCTGCACGTGGCCTCGGATGGCCTGATCGCGCTCGCTTACACCTCGATCCCGTTCACGCTGGTCTACCTGGCTCGCAAGCGGAGGGACATCCCCTTCAACTGGATGTTCGCCTGCTTCGGCACGTTCATCGTCGCGTGCGGGGCCACCCACGTCATGGAGATCTGGACGCTCTGGACACCGGTGTACTGGCTGTCCGGTCTCACCAAAGCGATCACGGCGGCGGCGTCGCTGGCGACGGCGGGCCTTCTCGTAAGGCTCGTGCCGAAAGCGCTGGCAATTCCAACGTCGAAGGACCTCGAGAGGGCTCACGAAGACCTCCGAGTGGCGCACGCCGCGCTCGAGAAGCGAGCCGAGGAAGCCGGTCAGCGCTCGCGCGAAGAGCGTGAGCTCGAGTCGAGATTCCGCGGTCTGCTCGACGCGGCACCGGACGCGATGGTCGTGGTCGACGACGGCGCGCGGATAATCCTGGTGAACGTCCAGGCAGAGAGCCTGTTCGGCTACGCTCGCTCGGAGCTCCTCGGGCAGCACCTCGACCTCCTGATACCGGAGCGCTTTCGCCGGGGTCACGCTGGTCACATCGCCGCCTTCTTTGCCAACCCCGGCGCGCGGCCCATGGGTTCGAGCCTCGAGCTCTTCGGGCGTCGCAAGGACGGCACGGAGCTTCCCATCGAGGTCAGCCTCAGCCCCCTTCGCACCGAGGGTGGGACCACCGTCTCGGCCGCAATCCGCGACGTCAGCGAGCGCAAGCGCATGGAGGCCGCGGGCAAGCTTCTATCCGAGCGGCTCGCGAGCGCCGTGGAAAGCATCCAGGATGCCTTCGCGCTCTTCGACGGTGACGAGCGATTGGTTCTCTGTAACAGCGTGTATCGCACGCTCATCGGAGATTCCGTTCCCGGACCGCTCATCGGCGCGTCGTACCAGAGGTTGCTCGACGCCTGGAGCGGAGACATCGCGTTTGCGGACGAGGTCGAGCGCGAGCGCTTCTGCCGGGAACGCCTGGCGCGACGGCCCCACGATCGGACCGGGACCTTCGACGTCCCGATGCGCGACGGGCGCCGCCTGCGCGTCGTCGATCGTCGAACGGCGGAAGGCGGGCTGGTCAAGACGGTCTGCGACGTGACGGACGACGTGCGACTGGCCGAGGAGCTCCGCCAGGCTCGCGTGACCGCCGACGCCGCGAACCGCGCCAAGAGCGAGTTCCTGTCCTCGATGAGTCACGAGCTCAGGACGCCGCTGAACGCCATCCTGGGGTTCGCGCAGCTCTTGCAGCGGGACAGGAGGGAGCCGCTGACCGGGCGGCACCAGGAGCGGCTGGGGCAGATCCTGAAGGGAGGCGAGCATCTGCTGCGCCTCATCGACGACATCCTGGATCTGTCGCGCATCGAGGCGGGCGGGCTGTCGATATCGACCGAACCGGTGAGCGTGCTCGACGTGCTCGGGGAGGTGACCACCACATTGGAACCGATGACTGCGCGGCAAGGGATCCTCATCGATACCGAACCGCTTCCCATCGATCTCCCGATGGTGGCGGTGGATCAGACCAGGTTCTCGCAGATCCTCATGAACTTCGGGTCGAACGCCATCAAGTACAACCGGCCCGGTGGCAAGGTCGTGTTCACCGTGTCTGCGCCAATCGCGGGGTACGTGCGCGTGACCGTTCGTGACACGGGCATCGGGATCCCTCTGGACAAGCAGGACAAACTCTTCCAGCCGTTTCAGAGGGCCGGACAGGAGACGGGCTCGATCGAGGGGACGGGCATCGGGCTGGTCATCACGCGCCGCCTTGCCCAGATGATGAACGGCGACGTCGGCTTCCGTAGCGTCCAGGGCGAAGGATCCGAGTTCTGGGTCGACATGCCCGTCCACCGATCGCGCACGGCATCGAGCCTGCCGCCCGGCCTGGGTGACGTCAGCTCGCGACGCCTGACCGGGCGAGGAGGCGGGCTCATCCTGTACGTCGAGGACAACCCGGCGAACATCCGGTTCATGACGGATCTCGTCGCCATGTTCGAGAACGTCGCGCTGCTCACCGCGCACACTGCCGAACTCGGTATCGAGCTTGCGCGCGCGCGCAAGCCGGAGGTCGTCATCATGGACATCAATCTGCCGGGACTGAGCGGCCTCGAGGCGCTGCGCGCTCTCCGCGATGCCCCAGAAACACGAAAGATTCCGGTGATCGCGCTGACCGCCGCCGCGTCCGAACGCGATCAGCGGCGAGGGGTCGAAGCCGGCTTCTGCCGCTACATGACGAAACCGGTGAAGGTGGACGAGTTCGTGACGGCGCTCGAGGAGCTACTCGTCGCGCCGCCGTGACCTCCGACGGAGGACACTACGCGTCCGCTCGAGCCGAACCGAAATACCGAGGCAGGCTCAGCCTGAAAGTGCTCCCCTTGCCGACTTCGCTGCTGACGTCGATCGTGCCGCTGTGCGCCGTGACGATCAGGCGCGCGATGTAGAGTCCGAGGCCCAGACCCTGCGCTCTCGCTTTGCCCGGTCTCGTCCTGAAGTACCGGTCGAAGAGCCTCTTGGCGTGTTCCGGCGCGATCCCGATGCCGTGATCGACCACCTCGAGCTCGACGACGTTCTTCTTGTTCGCGAGCCGCACGAGCACGGGCGCGTCCGGGGTGGAATACTTGAGCGCGTTCGTGAGAAGGTTGGCGACGACACGCTCGAGCGACACGTCCGCGAGGACGATGTGCGGTGATGGGTCGTCCGCCTCGACGGAGATCCGTAGCGCTCGCGCATCGTCCAGCCTGTCGACGCTGCTGGCGACGATTTCTCGAAGGTCGGAAGGCACTGCGTGGAGCTCCACGCCCTTCGATTCGAGCGTCGTGGACTCCGTGAGCTCGTCGAGCATCGTGATCATTCTCGTCACGTTTCGCTCGGCGCGCTCGACCAGGTCCACCTCCCGGGCCAGCCCCTTCTTCCCCAGGGAGTCCTTCAGCATGAACGCGGATGCGATGACGACGCTCAGGGGATCGCGAAGATCATGCGAGATGAGCGCCAGATATTCCTCGCGCTGCTGCTCCAGGCGCCTCAGGTCGGTGACGTCGCGAAGCACGACGATCGCCAGCTCGACGCTGCCGTTCTCGTCTTTGACGCTCGTGCCCGTGGACGCGACGCGACGGTGCTCGCCGTTTGGTTGGGCGTAGAGCACCTCGTACTCTTTGAACTGCTCGCCCTGAAGCGCGCGCGCGAGTGGCCGGTGCTCGTTCTCGAGCGGACGTTCCTTGAGGTCGAGGGCCTCTCGAGCGTGGAGCGCTTCGACGGTGTGCGGCTGCTCGTCTCCTAGGCCCAGGATGCCTCGCGCTGCATCGTTGATCATCAGAAGCCGACCATCCGGCTCCGCGATGACGACGCCCTCCTTCAGGTTCTCGAGGAGAGCGCTGAGCTGCTGGTGGTGCCGCGCCTCGATCTCGGCGAGCTCCTGGTCGCGGATACTGCTCAGGACGAGGCGCTCGTTGAGCGTGATGTGGAGCTCCGCTCGCTCGCGCCTTTCCGCGCGTCGTGCAACCGCGCGCTCCACGCACCAGAGAACTGCCTCGTACTCCAGCGGCTTCAAGAGGTAGTCCTCCGCGCCGGCCCGCAGGCTCTCTATCACCGACTGCATGCCGGTGTGCGCAGTCATGACGATGACGGGAAGCGCGGGGTCGAGCTCGTGCAGCCGCCGGCACAGGTCCACGCCGTCCATTCCGGGCATCTGCAGATCCGTGAGCACGACGTCCGGAAGCGCCCGCGTGGCCTCTGCCAGCGCCGCGTCGCCGCTGGTTGCGAACGAAGCCGTGAATCCGTCTTGCTCCAGCAGACGTTCGAGCGCCTTCGCGGCGCTCTCCTCGTCGTCGACCACGAGGATCCGTGTGGGCCTCGGTGACTCCGAGCGCCGGGCCGCTCGGTCCGCGCGCGCGGCGGCATCCGAGCTCAGCTCAGCGCGTGCGGTGGCCATGTCCAACCCTACATGCATCCATGATGTGCGCACATAAGCACGAAGCACGCCATGACGAACGGATCGGGTCGCGATGCGCGTTCATGGCAGGAGCGTGCCGATCATGTTTCGTCGCGTACCAGAAGCAGCTCCCGCCGCATCAGGAAGTCCGCGCGCTCGTTGCAGTCGAACCTTCTTTGCGCGGCCGCGCAATCCGTTCGCCGAGAACGAGCGGTGTGGAACGCGAGGCCCTGGGGCCGCGTTCCACGGGCGCTCACCGCCGATGAAGCGCCGTTCAGCCTCCGGGCTTCTTCGTGCGATACGAGACGACTCCCTTTTTCCGGACCGCCTGCGCGTGCCCGAGCTGCACCAGCCGTTCGAGAGCGAGAGACAACGCCGAACCCTTCACGCCGGTCCGACGAGCGAGAGCGCGGGCATCCACCTGGCCCAGTTCGCGGAGCTCGCTCAGCAGCGTCGCCTCGTCATGGGTCAGGCCCGGCAGCACGCCGGCGACCTCGGCCCGTGCGATGGGGATACCGGTGAGCACGCCCCCGTAGCCCTGGACGGGCTCGCCGACGACGACGCCGGAGGATTCGTTGGCATAGCGACGGATGCTCCTGTCGTGGGCGCTGGTCCGCATCTTCACGACGGCGAGGACCTTCTCGAGCTTGCCCTCCTGCTCGACGTATCGCTGCAGGACGAGCACGTCGGCCAGAAACTCGATGATGTGCGGGGAGAGCGCGAGCTCCGTGAACGATTGCACGATGTCGACCGTCATGAGAACCGTGACGCCGAGGCCGGTGAGCGCCGAGATGGTCCGGAAGAGCGACTCGCGGAGGTCATCACGATAGGACGGCGCGAGCGCGAGCTCGAACTCGGAGAGCGAGTCGATCGCGACCCTGCGAGCTTTCTTGCGCTCGACGGCGAGACGCACATCGGCCAGTGCCTCGTCGACCGTCAGATCCAGGGACCGCAGGTACAGCACCTCGACGAGCCCTCGCTCGACGAACGAGGCGAGCTTCGGGCCGAAGGCGTTCGCGCGCTCGAGGTACCGTCCCGGGTGCTCCTCGAAGACCACGATGAGGCCGGGCTCTCCGGCCTCGGCCCCCGCCGCGATGAAGTGCTTGGCGAAGAGCGACTTCCCCGTCCCCGACGGCCCCACGAAGAGCGCGAGCTCGCCCGCCGGAATACCGCCCGACATCATCGCGTCCAGCGCCTCGACACCCGTGGAGGCCCGGGCGGCTTCCGGAGCGCGCGGGCGCGGCTCCGAGCGAGGAAGGATGCGCGGGAAGACCCGGATGCCGTCCGACGAGATCACGAAGGTGTGAAGCCCGGGCATCGTGGCGCACGCGCGCATCTTCGTGACCTGCATGCGACGCACGCTCGCGTGGCCCTCGGTGCTCTGGGTGAGCCAGATGATGCCATCGGCGATGGTGAAGACCGGGTTGCCTTGCGATTCGCCCGGATCGTACTCGCCGACGAGGAACGTCGTCGCCTGCCAGCTCGTCAGGTGAAGGGCGAGCCGCTGGACGAACTCCTGGAGCTCGCCATCGGTGCCGCTCGCGTGCGCCACCGTGCGAAACGAGTCGACGACGACGGTCGCCGGGTGAAACTCCTCGATCTCGGCGAGCATGCGCTTCATGATGCTCTCGAGGTCGTGATCCATGGCCTCTGCGCTGAGATTCACGAAGCGAACTGCGCTGCCGATCTTCTCGCCGTCGAAGAAGCCGTAGTGCTGCACGTGCCGCAGCATCTTGAGCGGCGGCTCGCCCAGCACCGTGAAGTAGATCGCCGGAGCCTCCGCCGTCGCTCGAGAGAACGCGATCTGCTGTGCGAGCGTGGTCTTGCCCGCACCGGGGCCGCCCGCGATGAGATTGAACGAGAACTCCGGCAAGCCGCCGCCGAGCACGGCGTCCAGCCCTGGCACTCCGCTCGAGAGCAACTCTACCGTCGCACGACCTTTTGCCGTCATTGACCTTCTTCCTCTACCGCTATCGGCCAGACATCACGCACGAGACGCATCGTCAGATCCTCTCCAATCAGCACGCTGAGCAGCTCGAAGACGTGGGCGAAGATGGACAGTGCGGCCGCCTGGAGCGCCGCTTCGTCGCCGACGGCATCGAGGCCCGTGAATGCGCCTCCCGGCTCCACCCCAACCCCGGCGAGGACGGGGTGCCCCCGTCGGGCGAGGACGACCGCGCGGGCAACGAGCACGTCGAGGCCGGCCGGGCCGATCAGATCACCGAGCTGTGCGCGGAGCCGCGCCAGGATGCGCTGGGCGACGTCGGCAACGCGTGCGTCGTCGCCCGCCTGCTCGACGCGCACCACGGCGCGCACGAATCGTGTGACGGAGGGACGAGGCTCGATGGTCCGGGGCACGATTCGGAGGGCGGGGTTCGGAAACGGTGCCGATCGACGCAGGCGGACTTTACCGGAGGGCACTGCCTTTGACCACGCCGCACTGCGCGCTGTGATCCGTCCATTTCCCGAGCCAGACGTCTCGTCGACCGTCCGTGGAATGAGCGCGCAATGTATTCGCCGCCACCCTGCAAGGGTTTCGCACGCAAGCGGATAAGTGCCGGCTCTCGCGATGTAAGGCGTATGGCGCGATGGTCCACTGCATGCATCGCAATGACGAAGTCGCTTGCGTGGCGAGACGTGCTCGCCGCGCGGCTGGCGTCTCCGAACCATCGGATCACGGGAGGCAATCATGTTGTGGACACTTGCGATCGTCTTGCTCGTGCTCTGGGCCCTCGGGCTCGTGAGTGCATACACCATGGGCGGGTTCATCCATCTCCTGCTCGTGGTCGCCGTCGTGCTGGTGCTCGTCCGCCTGATCGGCGGCACACGCGCGCCGATCTAGTTTCGACGATTCACTTGAATCGATCGAGTCACGACCGTCCGTGCTCGAGTGAGGCCGGAGGCGGTGCTGCCGCTCCAGCAGCCCAGCGTGAAGGAGGCGAGTCCATCTCGCCGACTTCACGCTCCCGCTCGATGACCGAGCGCGCCTACTTCGCGGACTCGCGGGCTTTGCGATCGAAACATTGCCGATATCTGCGAGCGGACGCGAATTCTCGTCACATCCGTGAACGTTCTCGGCCAGCTCGACGGGATCGCGCACGCGACCTTTGCTGGATAGCCCGAGGTCCGCTTGGCGCGCGTCGCGGAGATCCACGCAGTTTGTTCGCGACGCTGCGGAGATTCACGCAATCCAATCGCACCCCCGTTCGCTGTACCGGTGCTTCCGTCCCTCCGGTTGCTGGATGGACGAAGGGGTCCGACCGCCTCCGTCCCGCCAGTTGCTGGATGGACGGACGGGGTCGACCGCCTCCGTCCCGCCAGTTGCTGGGTGGACGGAGGGGGTTCGACTACCTCCGTCCCGCCAGCTGCTGGGTGGACGGAGGGGGTTCGACTGCCTCCGTCGTACCAAGTCTTGATGGCCGGAGGGGGTCGGAGGCCGCGGCATCGCTCGCCCAGAACGCGTGGCCGGATGAGGGTTGTCGGCAGCCGTTCGCGAGCTCGCTCGCATGAGCGTGCCGCATGTAGTCAAGAGTGGCATTCGAATTGCAACGCGCCGCGGCATGACCCGCGAACACGTCGACCCCCTCTCTCGACGCCGACCGGAAGACAACCGCTTCTGGCGGTTGCTCGAGTCGCCGCTCATCGCGCGTCTCGTCGGTGAATCGGTCTTCGATTTCTACGCAAGCGCATTCAGCCCAGCGCTGACGTCCCGACGGGTCGTCGCTCGAGTCGAGGCGACGCGGGACGAAGCGCCGTCGGTGAAGAGCTTCGTTCTCCGACCGAACGGTCACTTCAGGGGGTTTCGCGCCGGCCAGCACGTGAATCTCACGGTGGAGATCGATGGCGTGCGTCACACACGCTGTTACAGCCCCTCCAGCGCTCCCGACGCCACCAGCACCGTCGTGCTCACGGTGAAGCGGCACCCCGCGGGCCGCGTCTCGGGGTGGTTACACGACCGGCTGCGCGCTGGAAGCTGGGTGGAGCTCGGCCAGGCCTTCGGCGACTTCACGCCGCCTTCGGACATTCGCGGCAAGCTGCTCTTCATCGCAGGCGGGAGCGGCATCACGCCGCTCGCCAGCGTTCTCCGCGACCTCTGCGCGCGCGGCGCCGCGCGGGACGTCGTCGTGCTCTCGTACGGTCGAACGGCGTCGGACCTGATCTTCGCGGAGGAGCTGCGAGCCCTCGCCGCGCGCCACCCGGGCGTGCGAGTGGAGTTCGTGCTCACCCGGGCGAAAGCCGGCAGCGACGGATTGATTGGCAGATTCTCCTCGATGCACGTCGACCGCGTCGCGCCCGACGCGCGCGAGCGGCGGACCTTCGTCTGCGGCCCGAGGACGCTCGTCGACGACGTCCGCGCGCTCTGGAAAGCTCGGGACATCGAGTCGCTGCTGAAGACGGAGTCGTTCACGCCGGTCGAGAGCGTCGATGCTGGCGGGCTCGACGCGATCGTGAACGTGACGGCCGCTCGCTCGTCACGTGCGTTCTCCGCGACCGCCAGCTCCCCCCTGCTCGTACAGGCCGAGCGAGCGGGCCTGTCTCCAGCGAGCGGCTGTCGCCAGGGGCTCTGCTTCAGCTGCACCTGCCGCAAGCGAAGCGGCGTCGTTCGAAACATCACGACTGGCGCCCTCTCGTCCGAGCCGGACGAGGACATCCGCCTGTGCATCTCCGTCCCACTCTCCGACGTCACACTCGATCTATGAGGAAGCGAATGAACATCCCGAACAGCCGAAATCTGAGCAACGAAGAAATCGACGCATTCGCCGCCGAGCTCGACGCGCTGAAGATGCGCGTCCTCGACGATCTGGGTGAGAGCGACGCTCGCTACATCCGTCGCATCCGCGGCGCCGTGCGCTGGTCGGGCCTCGGCGGTCGCGCGCTGCTCTTCGCGGGCCTGCTCCCGCCCGCGTGGGTGGCGGGCACCGCGCTCCTCGGCGTCTCGAAGATCCTGGACAACATGGAGCTCGGGCATAACGTGCTGCACGGTCAGTACGACTTCATGCAGGACCCGGAGTTCCGGTCGATTACCTACGAGTGGGACACGGTCTGCCCCTCGGCTGCCTGGCGCCATTCGCACAACTACCTTCACCACACGTTCACCAACGTCGTGGGGCGCGACCGCGACGTCGGGTATGGCCTGCTGCGGCTGTTCCCGGAGCAGAGATGGCACCCCGGTTTTCTGCTGCAACCGCTGTACGCGCTCGGCCTCGCCACGATCTTCGAGTGGGGGCTCGCGTTGCACGACGTCGAACTGGACCTCGTGTTTCGTGGAGAAAAGCCGCTCTCGATCGCAGCGCGTGAGCTCGGCCTCGTGCTCGAGAAGGCCGCCTCCCAGGCGGCGAAGGACTACGTCGTCTTCCCTGCCCTCGCCGGCCCGCTCTTCTTGCCGGTCTTCACGGGCAACGTGGCAGCGAACGTCGTCCGCAACCTGTGGGCGTTCCTGATCATCTTCTGCGGACATTTCACGGAGGGTGTCGAGACGTTCCCCGAGTCCGCGCTCGAGGACGAGACGCGCGGCGGCTGGTACCTCCGCCAGCTCAAGGGCTCGAGCAACCTGGAGGGCGGCGCGCTGTTCCACATCATGTCGGGAAATCTCAGTCACCAGATCGAACACCACCTGTTTCCGGACGTTCCGGCGAACCGTTACGCGGAGATGGCGAAGGAGGTGAGGAAGATCGCGACGAGATACGGCCAGCACTACGAGACAGGTCCCTTGTTCCGCCAGTTCTCGACCGTGGTGCGCCGCATCTTCCGCCATGCGCTCCCCTCGAAACCGAAGACCCCGAGCGCCCCTCTCGCGGCCGCGGTCACCGGCCTCGAAGGTCGCGACGCCGTGCTCGCGGCTTGAGTCAGCGCGCTTCGAGCGTGCGCTTCACGGCGGCGATACCTTGCTCGATCATGCCGGCGATCGTCGGCGCGAGCTCGTTCGGCAAGAGGTCGGCGATCCACACGAAACGCGTTCCGCCGCCCTCGGCGAAGACCTGAGCGGAGGCGTTGTGATGCGTGAGGCGGCCCCCCGCGGCCGACCAGACGAGCCGGCGCGCCTCGTCGTCGAGGTCGACGATGAGCTCCTTCACGACCATGCCGTTCGCGAACGTGACCAGGCGCGCGCCCTCTTCGAGCTTCACGTCGGTCACGAAGCCGCGAGCGAGCCGGGTGTGAATCGCGGGTTTGATTTTCCGCCGCGCCCACCAGAGTCGCCGCGCGACATTCGCGCTCGAGAGCAGTCCGCGCCGGCTTCGCCGGTAGTCTCACTGGCCTTTCATTGGCGGATCGTGATCTGGTCTTCCGAGGCCGCAATGTCATGGCGGCCCGCGGGGCGCTGCCCGCGGGCTCGCGTCCGGATGGGTCTTGGCGGCCATCCGGGCAACGCGATGCCAGCATGGGGATGCCCACCTTTTCTCTCCTCGAGAATCTTGCGGCGCCGCGAATTTCGCGCGAACGAATTCAGAGCGGCAGATCCACCACGACGCCGCCCGCGCCGCGGCGCGGGTCGACCCAGGGGGAGAAGCCCATGCGCAGGACGAACGACGTCATGCCCTCGCGAGGAACGTCTTCGCGGGAGATGGCCGCCGCGTCGATGGTTATCGCCGCCGGGATCGCCAGCACGCCGAGCACGGCGACGAGGACGTTCGCGTTGTCGCCGTTGCTCGGCCTGTCCGCCAGCGACGCGGCGATGAGGAGCGGGCCCACCGAGCGGATGCCGAGGCTCAGCACCGCCTTGCCCGGGTGCCCGTGCGCAAGGTGAATCACGGGCGGCACCGCGAGATACGCAATCGTGACGGGTACCAACCACGTGGTGTCGTTCCCGCGGCTCTGCGTTCCGAGGGCGATCAGTCCGACGGACGTCGCGCCGTCGGCGAGCAGCGGCTGCCACCCGTACCAGCGCCGGGTCGGCCGGCGCTCCGCCTCCAGCTCGTCGAACCCGGGGCGGCCGGCGGAGAGCGCGGGCCCGCGCGACACGAGTGGCCCGACGTCGGGCGCGTCCTCTCTCGACCTCCGGGAATCCGAAGGCCCGCGTGCGGACAGTGCGGAAGGCGCTTCCGGAGGCGAAAGCGGTTCACGGCCGATGTCCTCGGCGTGTGCGTGAGATCCGACCGCGAGCACGACGCCCGCACCGGACCACCCGATCCACCGTTGCCCCATGCTCTCCCAGAATATCACAGACGGCCTCTCGCCCGGCCTCGCGGTCACCGTGCGTTACCCATTCGCCTCATGCTGGCTCGGGCAGGGCTCCCTCCGGCCCCCCGCGGTATCCGCAAGCAGCAATATTTCCGCTGATTCCGTCGCGGGCGGCGCTACCGCCTCGGGTGCGTGGAGCGTGCTTCGGGGCCCGGGTCGCCTGTGGTAAGAGCCGTGCCCGGTGTTCGACGCACTCAAGAAAGGCTTCCGGGAAGCTCAGAACCGCCTGGCGGGGCTGACCGAGCTCGACGACAAGAACATTCAGCCCGCGCTGCGAGAAGTGCGGCTGTCGCTGCTCGAAGCCGACGTGGAGCTAGGCGTCGTCAAGCGCTTCCTGGCTCGCGTCGAGGAGAAGGCCGTCGGTCGTACGGTGCAGGTCACCGTGAAGCACGGTGGCGAGCGCCACGCCGTCTCGGCGAGCGATCAGTTCGTCAAGATCTGCCACGACGAGCTCGTCGAGATGATGAGCCACGAGGGCGACGCGATCCGCTTCGCCGACAAGGGCAAGCGCACCGGCCTGATGATGGTCGGCCTCCAGGGCTCCGGCAAGACGACCACCTGCGCGAAGCTCGCGCGCCTGCTGGCGAAGGACGGCAAGAAGCCGCTCCTCGTCGCCGCCGACATGCAGCGCCCCGCCGCCGTCGAGCAGCTGAAGGTGCTGGGCGAGCAGATCGACGTGCCGGTGTTCAACGTCCCCGGCGCATCGCCGCTAGATATCTGCCGGGCAGCGGACGCGGAGGCGAAGCGCCTCGGCCGCGACGTCATCGTCTACGACACCGCCGGTCGCCTCGCCATCGACGAGCCGCTCATGAAGGAGCTCGGCGACATCAAGCAGGCCGTCACGCCGGACAACATCTTCCTCGTCATCGACGCGATGATCGGCCAGGACGCGGTGAAGACCGCCGCGTCGTTCAACGAGCGGCTCGGCATCACCGGCGTGGTCCTGACGAAGCTCGACGGCGACGCGCGCGGCGGCGCCGCTCTCAGTGTGAAGGAAGTGACGGGCGCTCCCGTGCTCTTCTCCGGCGTCGGCGAAGGCACCGACAAGCTCGAGGAATTCCGCGCCGACGGCATGGCGGGTCGCATCCTCGGGATGGGCGACGTCGTCGGCCTGATGAAGGACTTCGAGGGCGTCGTCGACCAGAAGAAGGCCGAGGAAGACGCCGCGCGCATGCTGTCGGGCGAGTTCACGCTCGACGACTTCCTTCAGCAGATCCGCACCATCCAGCAGATGGGTTCGCTGAAGGACCTCGTCGAGCGCCTCCCCGGGCTCGGCGGGATGATGCCCCCTGGCGTAGATCTCGACGACAAGGAGCTCGTCCGCATCGAGGCGATGATCCAGTCGATGACGCGCCTCGAGAAGAGCGATCCCAATGCGCTCATCCGCGAGCCGAGCCGCACGAAGCGCATCGCGCGCGGCTCGGGTTGCCCGGAAGAGGCCGTCACCGAGCTGGTGCAGAAGTTCCTCTTCATGAAGCAGATGATGGGGGGCATGGGCTCCGACATGGGGATGCTCGGGAAGATCCCGGGGCTCAAGAACCTCGCGATGGCGCGCAACGTGCGCCGCGCGATGAAGAGCGGAAAGCTCCCGCCCGGAATGCAGATGCCCGGGATGGGAATGCCCGGGATGCCCGGGATGGGGATGCCCGGGATGGGGATGCCGGGAATGGGAATGCCCGGGATGGGGTTCCCCGGCGCGTTCGGCGGCGAGGGCGGCGGGGCCGCGGCGCCGCGCATGCGGCAGCTCTCCAAGACGGAGAAGAACGCCCGCAAAAATCAGCGCAAGCGCGAGCGCGATTCGCGTAAGAAGAACCGAGGCAAATGACCCGACTCACCCTGACGCTTCATTGCCTGGCGCTCGCGAGCGCATGCGCGTGCACGCCCGCATCGCCGCCGGAGAAGCAGGAAGATCTCGCTCCCTTCGCGCAAGACCGGCTCGGCGACGACGTGAAGACCACGACCTTCGTCGACTTCGGCGGCAAGGTTCAGATCGTCGGATACGACGTGTCACCAGAGGGCACCGCGAGGCCGGGTGACGCGATTCATCTCACCCTGTACTGGAAGCGAAGCGGTCAGCTCGAGCCGGGCTGGGGTCTCTTCACACATCTGGAGGACGAGCGCGGCCGCCAGATCGGCAATTTCGATCGAGAAGGCGCGTTCCGTGGGGCCATTGCCGGCAAGCCCGAGGGCCTCGCGCGGCTCGAGGCCGGCAAGGTGTACACCGACGAGCAGAACCTCACCGTCCCGAAGGCGGACGTGGTCTCGCCGAGTATCACGCTCGTCGCCGGCGTGTGGAACGACGCCACGAGGCTTCCCATCGTCAGCGGCCCGACCGACGGCCACGACGCGACGATCATCGCGCACTTCGCTACTTTGGTCCCGCGCCGCGCGGTGGCGCTCTTGGACAAGAAATGACCTTAGCCAATCATCCGGAGAGAATCATGCGACGAGGGGTTCTGGGGTTCGTGCTCGCTCTGTCACCAGCTGTGGTCACGGCGGCGTGCGTGGGGGGCTCGAAGGACGAGCCTGCCGCCGATCAGACCGAGGCGCTGAAGGCGTACATCCTGGACAAGGAGCCCGCCGACGTCGGCAACAAGATCGGCATCAACTACGACAACAAGATCACCTTGCTCGGTTCGCGCGTGGAGCCTTCCGGCCCCATCCACCCCGGGGAGCGCGTGAAGGTGACCATGTACTGGAAGGTCGACAAGGAGATCGGCGAGGACGGGTGGAAGCTCTTCACCCACGTGATCGACGGCTCCGGCGAGCGCATCCTGAACATCGACAACGTCGGCCCGCTGCGGCACGGCGACGGCCGCACCCAGGCGCTCCCGCCGAGCTCGTGGAAGGCCGGCAAGGTCTACGTGGACGAGCAGGAGTTCGCCATCCCGAAGAAGGTGAAGACCGCGACCATCCAGCTCACGACCGGCATCTGGCACGCCCAGGAGCGCCTGCCCATCATTGCCGGCCCGCACGAGCACGACAACCGCGGCATCGCCGCGACCATTCACGTGCAGAACAACGGCGGAGCCGAGCCCGCGCCGTCCACCCGCGTGCCCGAGCTCCGCGTCGACAAGCTGGAGAAGGGCACCAAGATCACCATCGACGGCAAGCTCGACGAGGAGGCGTGGAAGACCGCGCCCTCCACCGGCGCGTTCGTCGACGTGCGAACCGGCCATCCCGCGCCGTCCTCTCCCATCCAGGGCTCGGCCCGGCTCATGTGGGACGACACCTCGCTCTACGTCGGCTTCGAGGTGAAGGACAAGGACATCGAGGGCGGCTTCAAGAAGGACGAGAAGGACCCGCACCTCTGGACCAAGGACACCGTGGAGATCATGGTCGACCCCGACGGTGACGGCGACAACAAGGACTACTACGAGATCCAGATCAACCCGCAGAACCTCGTCTTCGATTCAGAGTTCGACAACTACAACATGCCGAAGAAGGAGCCCGACGGCCCCTTCGGGCATCAGGAGTGGTCGGCGAAGCTGAAGAGCGCGGTGACGATCAACGGGACCATCGACAAGCCCGACGACACCGACGACGGCTACGTCGTGGAGGCGGCGATCCCGTGGAAGTCGTTCTCGAAGGCCGAGAAGACTCCGCCCGAGCCCGGGCAGACTTGGCGCATCAACCTGTACGCCATGGAGAACAACGGCGGCGTGTCGTGGTCGGCGATCCTCGGGCAGGGGAACTTCCATCGCGCGTCGCGCTTCGGCCGCGTGCTCTTCGCGACCAAGGGCTGGGCGCCGCCCGCGCCGAGCGCGGCCCCGGCGGAGAGCGCGGCGCCCCCGGGCTCAGCCGCAGCATCCGCGGCACCCGCCGGCAGCGGCGCACCCGCCGCCGGCTCGGCGGCGCTGCATCCGCCGAAGACGCTGAAGGAAATGACACCCAAGGTGGTCACACCGACGCCGTGAAGCGTTGATTCGATCTGGGGCCGCCTCGTCGGAACGGGCGTGGCGCGCGGCGCGCGAGACTGACGCCGCAGGCGAACGCGAACAGAACGGCCAGGGATGATGGCGAGGAGTACACGCGCTGACTCACCGAGCAGCCACTGACGCCCTCGCCCCCGGCCCCGTCGTTCCCCGCGTCGGAGCGACCGCGTCGGGCGTGGTCGATGAATGAAAGGTACGCATCGACGCGAGTGAAGACCGTGAACCTGGCGCAATCGGGATCACCGCCGCTCACGATGCCGACCAGCTTCCCCTCCGCGAGCGCGGCGCCTCCGGAGTCGTGCAAGCACGCCGTCGCTGGATGGGGGACGGCGTGGATCGTTTGCGGCGTGAGCGCGTCCACCGTCATCGCTCCGGCGCGTTCGCGGCGACCAGCATCAGGAGTCGCCAGCCCGTCGGGGGAATCGCTCCCGAAGCCAACGACGCGAAGCTCCGCTCCGACGCTCAAGGAATCGGTCGGAGCTTTCAGCGGTCCCGGTACTCCTGCCACATCCGATGCCAGCGTCACCACGGCGAGGTCGTTGGCGAGCGTGAGACGCTCGAACCCGGGATGAATCCGAACATCGGCGATCGCGATCGACGTCGCTTCCCGCGTGTCAGTCCCGAAGAGAACCTCGGCCGGCATTGCGTCCGTGAAGCAGTGCGCCGCGGTCAGCACCGTACGCGAGTCGATCAGCACGCCGCTACAAACGATCCCGCTCCTCGAATCGGCGAGCGCGACCACGTCGCGATCGTCCGGGTCGTCCGACCCGGATACGATCGCCGACGTCTCGCTGCCTACGACCTCGGCGGACCCTCCACAGCCGAGCACGCCGAGGAAAACCGGCAGCGCCACGACGATGACCCGGAACATCGAATCGAGGAACACTGCCGGCGATCCTGCTGAGCGCCGCGTCTAGTCGTCTTCGCCGGTGGTACCGCCCCCGGGGGTTTCACACGAGTCCGCCGGATCGCATCCCCCGTGGGCGCTCACGGCCTGGTCGTCCAGATTGAAGACCTGCTCGACCTCCGCCTGGATGCCGTCGGCGATCTCCGTGAAGAGGTTCACCTTCTCGACGGTGATCACGGTGGGCGCGATGCCGGTGTCGACGGACTGGCCGCTGCAGCCGTCGATGCAGTGAGGGCCGTCACTCTGCTCGGCATCGTCGGGTTGCTCGTCCGGCGGCGGCGAGTTCGGATCTTCGCATTCCCCGGGATCGCAGTAGCCATGCGCCTTGATGATGACCGGAGGCAGCTCGATGAACTGATCCGTCTCGTTGCTCGCGCCGTGCGGGGAGCCTCCGGTTCCTCCACCATAAAAGATGCGCGCGCACGGCTCTTCGCTGCAGTCGAGCTCGAAATGGCCGTTCAGGCGGCTCATCATGTAGTTGTTGTACCACCAGGCGATCTTCACTGCGTCGTAGTAGAGGAAGAACTCACCTGCAGCTCCAGCCGCGGCTGCTCCGTACATCATCTTGACGACCGCGGTCGAGGCACCCTGATAGATGGTGTCGCCGAGAATCGCATCCACGTACTGGAGGTATTCCCGAAAGGCCGACTGCCAGCCGACAGCCACCTGTTGAGGCTCTCCGTCGAACGGGACCGTTCCGTTCGCGCGTGCGGCCTCGAGGTCCGCCTGCGCGACCTCGAAGAAGGGACGTATACTTCGCGGAAGACCGCCCACCAGGGTCCGCTGGCTGAACGCCAGGTTCGCGTGCTCGTCGGTCCTCAGGTTCTCGTAGGTGATGATCACCACCGGCAGCTGATGAACGGGACTGAATTTCATCGCGAACGACACGTACCCGACGGAGTGTCCGTCGCTCGAAAAGCCCTCCATGACGAAGGTGTTCGTCACCGTCGCCCAGAGCACCCAGTAGTCGATGCCGTACGCGGAGTGCGCCTGCTCGGACGCCGCGTATCGAGCCAGCCCGTCGTGGACGGCGCTGGTCACCCTGATGTTGATGCCGTGATTGCCCTTCGGGCGAAAGTACGTCGCCGACGCTGACACGTGATAGTTACCGGGCCCGGTATCCTCCATCTCGGATGCCGCGAACTGCACCGCCGGAGGCTTGCACTGGTTGTCGACCCACTCGCCGAACGCACTCTTCCCCGATATGGCAACGGGCGTGTCCCCCTGATCGTCGTAAAGGACCGCGTTGACCTGGGTGTTCCTGCATTTCGCGTGGTCCATTCCCTCGTATCCCACCGCCTGGACGTCGATCGGGTAAAGGGACCAATCGTCGTCACCGCCTTCGCGGATGCCCGCCAGAAACGCACAATCCGGGTCGTTGTCGTAACCGTCCTGCGAGCGAAAGTGCGCGTGCCCGGCGTGTTGATAGGAATCGGGGCGGAGCGTGCATCGATCGAGCGCGTCGTTGTTTCGTTCAACGGTCCCCTGCGTCGAAGGCCCCGAGCAACCCGTGTTGCCGAGCGCAATGAACGCGCCGACGAGCAGGGGCGCGACGAGTCGTCGCTTCATCGTTGCGGCGTTCCGAGCAAAAGTGGCCGCGAGCGCGTCGCTCGTCGCGATACGTGATTTCTGCATGACTTCCTCCGTTGCGGGTCACTGCGTGCCATCGCCCGACAGCAACACCCATGCCGAGCGCAGCGAGCTCGGCGAAGCGCCGCGCGACTCGTATGCAGCGACCGCTCGATGCCGTCCGATGGTCGCCCGACGGTCGCCCGATCGTCGTGCCGCGCGAAGGGTCGCCCTTACAACCCGTAGCTGCGTCGCGCGGCGGCTTCCTTGTCCGCGCACTGCGTCGCGAGCGCCCTCGCTCGCGCGAGCTCCGCTTCGGCCTGCGACAGGACCAGCGCCGCACCCTCGGGGATCTCGCTCCCCGTCTGCTCGGCGGCGTGGCGCACGGACGCGATGGCGTCGAGCGCGTGCTTCTGTACGGTGTAAGCGTCCACGCACGCCTGCTTCAGCGCGCAGACGTCGGGGGTGACGCACGCAAGCTGCTCGAGCTCCTTCAGGAAGGGTGGCTTCGCCGCGTTTGGCGCGTCACGGAGCTGATCGACCTGATGCGCGACGCGGCCTGCTTCGGCCCGGGCGGCCTCGTCCTTCTCCGTCTTGCAGGCGCAGAACGCCGCCGAGAGGGCGGCGATCGCGAAGGCGAGACGGAGTCGCAATTTGACGTCAGTCGGAGGTCTTCGGCGGCGGGCCCATCTGGACGCGCTCGCCGACGTACGAACCGATGAGCGTGAAGAGAACGCCGAGTGCGGACATGAGCACGTACATGAACGCGGGCATCGCCTTCACCGTCTGGCTCTGGAAGAGCAGAAAGGCGGTGGGCATCGCCACCAGGAACGTCGCGACGACCGGCTCGATGAAGGTGCGCCCGGGCGAGATGAGCCCCACGAGCATGCCGCCGACGAACCACACAGGGATCGACACGAGCATCCCCGCCGAGCCTTCGAAGTCGAAGAGGGGGATTACCATCGGCAGACCCATGACGATCGCCGCCGTGAGCACGGCTACGATGATGAAGGCGATGCCGAACCACGAGGGGCTGAACCCCTCCTGCTGGTAGCGCCGCTCGAGCTCTTCCTGGCGTGAAAGGACCCTCTTTAGGTCCTCGATCTTCGCGCCGCAGGAGACGCAGCGGTTGTTCTGCAGCGGAAGGCTGTTCTTGAAACCGCAGGAGGGGCAAACGACTTGCTTCGGCTGTGCCATGGACCTCGAACCATGAGCTTACCGCCTCCTGGCATTTCACCCAACTATCGAAGACGAGGGCGCTTTTTTTCGGGAACCTCGCCGGTTCTCGCTTGTCTGACCTCCTCAGGAAAGCCCGCATGGAGAGCGTGGAGGCGGCAACCCGCATCGACCCCGAGCTCGAGGCACTCCCCGAGCCGCGGCGCCCGTGGCGCCGGATGACCCTCGGGACGATGGCGCTCACGGCGCTCCTTTCCTTGGGAGTCGTGCTGCAGCTCGCGCCGCTGGTCACTTATGCGGCCCGCGGGGGGAGCCCGGTGGAGCTCGGTCCCCTGACGGGTGTTCAGCCCGGGCAGAAGGCCGCAGGGACGTGGGTGCACGCGACCGGGGTGCTCGCCAGCCGCGGACTGGAGTACCAGCGGCCGCTCGATCCGGATCGGTACCGGCTCGTTCCGGTCGAGGGCAATCCCCGGCTGTGGGTGGAGCTCCGCATCCCGAAGGAGATAGAGCCGGAGCACTACGTGGCGCCGAACTCGTTCGTGGGCCGGCTCACACCGCTCGCGCGGGCCGGCATCCGTCACGGCGCATTGCCGGACGCCATCACGGAGGCAACCGGCAAGCCGCCTCCGGGCGACAGCTGGCTCCTCGTGGACGGCGAGTCGCCCGCCACCACGCGGTGGGCCGCTGCACTGTCGGCGCTCCTCCTGCTGTTCGCCGCGTTCAACCTCTGGGGACTCGTCCATCTGCTGCGCCCCGCGCGCGAAGCCTGACAGCTCGCCGCCTCCAGCGCGGTGGTACCGTGCGCGCCGTGAAGCCTCCCGCCGGATCGCAGCCTGGTGTTGGCCACCCGAGCAAGGACCGCGCAGGCCGCCGACAAGAGACGTCTCCCGAACAACGTCGCACCCCAGCAGAGCACCAGCCCGCGGGCAGGGCCCCGCGGGCCGCCACGACCTCGCAGTCTTGGCAGACCAGATCACGATCCACCACTGAAAGGCGAGTGGGACTACCGGCGGAGCCGGCGCGGACTGCTTTCGGAGAGAGAAAGTCGCGCGACGATTCTGAAAGGCGCGGTGGAAAATCAACCCTCAAAAAGAGAAAGTCGCGCGACGATTCTGAAAGGCGCGGTGGAAAATTAAGAGCCGACGTAGTCATCGTCGGCGGCGGCGTCATGGGCTCGGCCTGTGCCTTCAAGCTGGCGGAGGCCGGCGCGCGGGTCATCGTCCTCGAGAAGAGCGTCCCCGGCGCGGAGGCGTCGAGCGCCGCGGCCGGCATCCTCGGCGCGCACGCCGAGGCGCACGGCCCTGGGCCCATGGCGGATCTGCTGCTTTCCGGGCTCAGTCGGTATCCGGCCTGGGCAAAGGCCCTGTTCATGCGCACCGGCATCGACGTCGAGCTGCGTCCGTGCGGCGTGCTTCGCGTCGCTCTGGAGCGCAAGCAACTACGTCGCTTCGAGCGCGAGGCGGCATGGATGAACGGCTCGTCGCGCAGCGCCGTGTCACTCGACGTCGCGGGCGTGCGAAGCCTCGAGCCGTCGCTCGCGAAGACGGCGGGAGCGCTTCGCTTTCCGTCCGACGCGCGCGTCGACCCCAAGCTCCTCTTCCGCGCAATCCACATCGCCGCGCAGCGAGCAGGGGTCGTCTTCGAGTCCGGCGCGTACGTGAAGCGGGTAGTCGTCGACGGAGACCGCGCCCGCGGCGTGCTCGTGGAGGACGGCACGGAGTACGTGGCGCCGGTCGTCGTCGTCGCCGCCGGAAGCTGGTCGACACTGGTCGCCGGCACACCGCTCGAAGGCGGCGCGGTCGTGCCCGCCCGCGGCCAGGTGGTGGAGCTCGCGACTCCCGCCCCCCCGCTCACGCACGTCGTCATGGGGCCGCGCTGCTACCTGGTGCCGCGCGACGACGGACGCGTCCTCGTCGGCGCCACCGTGGAGTTCGTCGGGTACCGCCGGGAAGTGACGGCCGGCGCAGTGCGTGACCTGCTCGATGCCGCGATCGAGCTCGTCCCGTCGCTCGCGCGCGCCGTGCTGCGCGACACGTGGTCGAGCTTCCGTCCGTTCACTCCCGACGAGCTCCCTCTCCTCGGACGCACGAGCGTGAAGGGGCTCCTGCTCGCTACCGGTCACTACCGCAACGGAATCCTCCTCGCGCCGATCACGGCGGAGATCGTCACGGCGATCGCCCAGGGGAAAAGGCCCCCGGTGAGCGTCGCTCCGTTCGAAGCGTCGAGACTCGAACGGTAGCTCCTTGCCGCAGCCAGGGTCGTCATTTAGTGTCCGCCCGGAGATGCCCATCACTTACCGCGCTGCTGGAGTCGACATCGACGCGGGCGACGATCTCGTCGAGCGCATCAAGCCGATCGCGCGGAGTACGTATCTGGACACGGTCGTCGAGGGCATCGGCGGATTCGCGGCGCTGTCGTCGCTCCCGCCGGACATCCAGGAGCCGCTCCTCGTCAGCGGAACCGATGGAGTCGGCACGAAGCTGAAGGTCGCGTTCGCGACGGGGCGCCACGGGACGATCGGGCAAGACCTCGTCGCCATGTGCGTCAACGACGTCGTGACGACGGGCGCGCGTCCGCTATTTTTTCTCGACTACTTCGCGTGCGGCAAGCTCGACGTCGACGTCGCCGAGCGCGTGATCTCGGGGATCGCGGAAGGATGCCGCATGGCGGTCTGCGCGCTTCAGGGCGGTGAGACGGCCGAGCTGCCCGGCATGTACCCACTCGGAGAGTACGACCTCGCGGGGTTCGCAGTCGGCGTGGTCGGACGACGAGCGGTGCTCGGTAAGCAGCGCGTCCGCACCGGCGACGCCGTCCTCGCCGTCGCTTCGAGCGGTCTGCACTCGAACGGCTATTCGCTGGCACGCCGCGTGCTGGAGGGCGAGATGAAGCTCGCCCTCGACGCCCACGTGCCGGAGCTCGGTTGCACGCTCGCGGACGAGCTGCTCGTCCCGACGCGCATCTACGCGCGTGCCGTGGCCGGGCTCCTCGCTGCACTCGGGGAGTCCCTGCACGCGCTCTGTCACGTCACCGGCGGCGGTCTCTCGGAGAATCTGCCGCGCGTGCTTCCTGACGGAACGGCCGCGCGCGTGCGGCTCGACTACGAGGTTCCCAAGGTGTTCGCGCTCATCCAGCGCGGCGGCCCCGTAGAGCTCGACGAGATGCGTCGCACCTTCAACATGGGCATCGGTCTCGTCGCAGTCGTCGCGAAGGACGCGGCCGATCGCGCGCTCACGGCGCTCGCCGCCGCCGGCGAGAAGGCCTGGCACCTCGGCGAGGTCACGGCGACGCTTGCCGGCGAGCCATCGCGTGTGGACATCCTGGAGTAAGCCCACGTGACGTCCCTCTCTCTCGGAGTGCTCGTCTCGGGTACCGGGACGAACCTGCAGGCGATCCTCGACGCCGTGGAGCGGGGTCGGCTCGACGCCCGGGTACGCGTCGTCGTGTCGAACAAGCCGGGCGTCCTCGCGCTCGAGCGAGCGCGCGCGTGCGGCGTCAAGGCGCTCACCGTCTCGCACAAGGACTACCCGACGCGCGAGGCGTTCGACGCTGCGCTGGTCGCCGCTCTACGCGACCACGGCGTCGAGTGGGTCGTGCTCGCGGGCTTCATGCGTCTCTTGACGCGCACGATGCTGGACGCCTTCAAGGACCGCATCGTGAACATCCACCCGTCCCTGCTCCCCGCCTTCCCGGGAGTCGACGCGCAGCAGCAGGCCCTCGACTACGGCGTGAAGGTCGCGGGCTGCACGGTGCACCTCGTCGACGAAGGTGCGGACACGGGTCCGATCCTCATGCAACGCGCAGTGCCGGTGCTCGACACCGACGACGCCGCGGCGCTCCGGGCGCGTATCCTGCACGAAGAGCACGCGCTCCTGGTGGAGACGCTCCAGGCCATCGCGCTCGGCCGGCTCGAGGTGCTCGCAGGCGACGGAAGCCGCCGGCGCGCGCGGCTCGGAGAGGAATGACGTCCCGCCACTACGACGTCGTCGTCGTCGGTCGCTCCATCGGCGCTCTCGCCGCCGCGGCGCTGCTCGCCCGGCGTGACTTTCGCACGCTCCTGATCGGACAGGGGCAGAAGCCCGCCTCCTACCGCTTCGAGGGGCGAGCGCTCCGGCGGCGCGCGTTCACGTTCCTTTCCGCGACGAGCCCCACCTTCCGTCGCATGCTGCACGAGCTCTCGCAGACCCAGGTCTTCCGGAGGCGGCTCTCCCCGCAAGACCCGATGTTCTCCGTCATCGGAGAGGGCTTCCGCCTGGAGATCCCGCCGAGCATAGAGCTCTTCGCGCGGGAGGTCGATCGCGAGTTCCCGGAGGTGCGCCCGGTCGTCGACGAGATGTACGGGCTCTTCGCGAGCGCGAACGCCGCCCTCGATCAGAGCTTCGATCGGGACGTCGTCTGGCCGCCGGGCACCTTCTGGGAGCGCTTCGAGACGGGGCGCGCGGCGGCGGGCCTGCCGCTCGGTGAGAGCGACGCCGACGCCGTGCTGGGCAAGTTCCCCGCCGGCCACCCCTATCGCGACGTCACGCTCCTGCCCGCGTACTTCGCGAGCGATCTGGCGCCCGCGGCCGGCGTCATGCCGGCACTCGCCCTCGCGCGGCTACACGGCTCGTGGACGCGCGGCGTGCAGGCGCTGGCCGGCGGCGAGGACGAACTCGAGGCGTTCCTCGTCGAGCGGCTCGTGGCGCACGGCGCCGAGTGCCGGCTCGATCAGCGAGCGCTCTCGATCGTCGTGCGCGGCCGGCACGCACGCGGCATCATCGAGGACGGACAGGAGACGCCGACCTCGGCCGACTCGATCCTGCTCGATTGCCCGGGCGAAGACGTGGCCGAGCTCTCGCGCGGCGAAGGCATCTCGCGCGGCGCGGAGAAGGAATGGCCGCGCGTCACCGCGCTCGCCGGCCGCTTCGTGGTGAGCCTCGTCGTGAAGGCGAAGGGGCTCCCATCCCAGCTGCCGGAGGAGTCTTTCATCCTGCCGCGACGCTCGGAGCGTCCCGATCCGCGGCGGCTCGTGGTTCACCTGCAAAGGCCGCCCGCGCGCGACCCCGAGCATCCGGACGAGGCGCTCCTCGTCGCGGAAGCCATCGTCCCGAAGCGCGGCACGCTCACCCTCCTCGAGGCCCGGGAGAGCATCCTGAACACGGTGTACGACGCCCTGCCGTTCCTCGAGCGACACCTGGTGATGGTGGATTCTCCCCATGACGGCCTGCCGCTCCACGACTACACGTCGGGTGCTCGGCGCGAGATCGATCGCATCCATCTGACCGAAAGCAAACCCGTCGCCGAGCCGATGCAGTGGCTGTGGTCGGTCGAACCGCGCGGCTATCTGCGTCTCGCCGGCGAGCCGGTGCGCGGTCCGGTACCCGGCACCTACCTCGTCGGGAGCACGGTGCTTCCCGCGCTGGGGCAGGAGGGTCAGCTCATCGCGGCGGCGAGCGCCGCGCGCCTCGTCACGCGCAGGGACCGCGCGCGCGAGAAGCTTCGCCGCGACAT
>Ga0265334_10000193_pt1 | contig 35275 bp, 24 predicted proteins | sample 42023metaG_FD_192442 | JGI IMG/M metagenome (GOLD analysis project Ga0265334, IMG submission 192442) | Rhizosphere microbial communities from Carex aquatilis grown in University of Washington, Seatle, WA, United States - 4-20-23 metaG | ecosystem: Host-associated > Plants > Roots > Rhizosphere... | reverse complement strand
ACGCGACGTAGCCCTGCAGGATCAGAGCGCACTCGTCGGCCTTGCCATAGGGCGTGGCATCGCCCGCCACCGTGCCGTGCGGCTCGACGTCTTTGGTGGCGATGGCCAGCACGCGAAAGCCGTCGGCGCTGAGCGATTCGTATTCTTTCTTCAGATCTTCGATGTGCTGGTGATCCATCGGCAGCAGCTTGTCGTCGAGTACAGCGCTCGCGCACTTGGGAAAGATCGCTTCGGGAGCACCTTTGGAGATAATGCGATCCTTGCCTTCGGGCGTGCGGACGACAACCGACATGATGCGGCGCTGGAAGTCGAACGGAATCTCATCGACCTTAGCGTAATCCGGAATGTTGGCGTGGGCGTGCGTCTCGGTGTGCGCCAGCACCGCGCGGTCAAGAACATTTTTCAGGCCCGTCTGAAAGTGGCTGTTCATGTACGCCAGCGCGAGCACGTCTTCGTCCTCGCGCAGCATCACATTGCAGTAGCGCTCGAGAATGACCCGGTCCATCGTCAATGTTCCGGTCTTGTCGGTACAGAGCACGTCCATAGCGCCCAAGTTCTGGATCGCGTTGATCCGTTTAACGATGACCTTCTTGCGACCCATCACCACGGCGCCCTTGGACAGACACACGGTCACGATCATCGGCAGCATTTCAGGCGTCAGGCCGACGGCCACCGCCAGAGCGAAAAAGAAGGCTTGCACCCAATTGCCCTTCGTCAGGCCATTGATAACGAATACTAAGGGCACCATCACCAGCATGAAGCGCAGCATGAGCCAGGTAAACCGCGAGATGCCGCGGTCGAAAGCCGTTGTCGGTTGTTGCTCCTGGAGAGAGGCCGCCATGCAGCAGAGATAGGTGTCTTTGCCGGTTGCCGCCACCACTGCCCTCGCCGATCCGCTCTCGATGCTGGTGCCGAGGAATGCGACGCTCGTCAGCGTGAGCGGTGCAGTCACTGCGGCAGCGGTATTTTTCTCGACTTCGTATTTCTCGACCGGGAAGCTCTCGCCAGTCAGCGACCCCTGGCTTACAAAGAGGTCCTTCGCCTGGACGATCCGCACGTCGCCGGGAACCATGTCACCGGCGGTCAGCTGCACCACGTCACCCGGAACCAGCTGCGCGATGGCAACCTCCTGCGGAGCACCGTCGCGAAACACCGTGGCCGTCACCGAAATCATCGCCTTGAGCTTCGCCGCTGTGCTGCCAGCCTTGACCTCCTGCACCAGCTTCAAGCCGACGCTCAGGACAATCATGGACAGCATCATGAGCCCGGCTCTGGCATCGCCGGTGACGAACGACACTGCCGCGAGCGTCGCCAGCAGGATCACCAGCGGGTTGAGCACCGAACGCCAGAGCAGCTTGCCGAATCCCGGCCGCTGGTCCTTCGCGAGCACGTTGGGACCGTACTGGGCCAGACGCAGCTGCACCTCCTTGCTGGTCAACCCGTCGAAGCAAGTGTTCAGCTTGGCATAGACGCCCGCTGCGTCTACCGCCGCCGACTCCACGACCACCGGCGAGACGCGAATCGTTGGATCCTTGTGCCGGCCGGGGGCGAGCAAGCGCTTAGGCAAGACGGTGTTCGAAATCATTGGCACCCGCATCTCTAAAAAGATCACCTGCCATGCACATACGCCGTGCGCCGATGAATTCTCAGCTAACGGCACAAACAGTAGCCTCAAACCATTGTTATTTGTCCAGACAAATAACGGACTTTACTTTCGATCGTCCCTTATAATAAAAATACTTGATAGTTACAGCGCGGCAGATGAGCATCTAATTGTCCGGACAATTATTGGACGAATTTTGTGAACTCATCGAAAATCCGCAGCGTCGATCCTGCGAAGTAGGTTGAATTAGATCATGGAACAGAATCTCCTGAAGCTCGACGGCCGCATCGTCGTAGTGTCCGGCGCCGCCGGTGGCGGCATTGGGACGACCGTCACGAGCGTGGTTGCTCGCGCAGGGGCGACCGTGATCGCGGTAAGCCGATCTCAAAAAAATCTCGACACACATATTGCACCGCTGATGGCGCAGGGCCTTTCGATCGTACCGCTCGCCGCCTACGCTTCGACCGATGAAGGCGTGGCTGCGACCATGGAGCAGGTGCGGCGCACGAAGGGCGAGCTCCACGGACTCGTCAATGTCGCCGGCGGCGCCGCCCCATCGACCTGGATGCACTCCACCCGGGTGACCCGCAGCGACTGGCGTGCACTGTTCGCCCAGAATCTGGAGACCATGTTCTTCATGAGCCAGGCCGTCGCCGCGGAATTGAAAGCGCAGGGACGTCCGGGTTCGATTGCCTCGATTTCATCGATCAGCGGCATGAACACGGCACCTTTCCACATCGCCTATGGCGCCGCCAAGGCAGCGGTGGTGGCGGTGACCCGCACCATGGCAGTCGAACTGGCCTTGGACAATATCCGAGTCAATGCCGTGGCGCCCGGCGTGACCGAGACACCGGCTTCGAGCACCTTCGTGGACAACGACCCGGAGCGCGACCGTCGGGCCATTGCGATGGGACGGCGCGCGCGCCCCGAGGAGCAAGCCGGCGCCATCCTTTTCCTATTGTCGGATCTATCGAGCTACATCACCGGCCAGACCATTCTCGTGGATGGCGGTCTCAATCTGAAATGGACTCATCTCGGCGCCGACAACACCTCCCTGTTTCTCAAGGACGAGTCCTTCCGTGCGGCCATTAAACGCTGAGACAAAACCTAATGCCCGTGGAAATTTCCTATCACGTTTGTGGCGGCATCTATACCTGCTATTTGGCCAACAGCGCGGGAACGAAACCCGCGCCGGGCCCGCTTCTGATCCACGAAGCGACTAGCCAAGTTCGATCGCGCGAAAGCGATGCCACACAGAATTGGAGAACGTCATGAGCAAAACTGCCGAGACCATGAAAGAAACAACGTCCCTCACGGCTGAAGAGCTGGCCGAGGCACTCACGATTCCGGTGGAAGCCTATATATCCGAGGACTACGCCCGGGCTGAGCGTGACAAGCTGTGGCGCAAGGTGTGGCAGCAAGTCGGGCGGATCGAAGAGATCCCCGAGGTGGGCAGCTGTCTGACCTACGAGATTCTCTCCGACTCGATCGTGGTCGTGCGCACAGCGCCTGACAAGATCAAGGCGTACCACAATGTCTGCGCGCACCGCGGCCGGCGGCTGGTGGACACCCCTCCGGGCGCAAGAAACGCCTGCAGCACGAAGAAAATGTTTGTCTGCGGCTTCCACGGATGGCGGTTCAACCTGGATGGCGAAAACATACATGTGCCCCACAAGGATGACTGGAAGGGCGCTTTAACAGCGGAAAACACGCACCTGAGCGAGGTCAAGGTCGACACCTGGGGCGGCTGGGTCTGGATCAACATGGATCCGAACTGCGAAGCCTTGCGCGACTATCTTGAGCCCGTCAGCTCCATGCTCGATCCCTTCGAGCTGCAGAACATGCGTTACCGATGGCGCAAGTGGGGCATCTTCGATTGCAATTGGAAGGTCGCCTTGGAGGCCTTCAATGAAACCTACCATGTGCAGACGACGCATCCGGAGTTCAACAAATACGGCGAATTCCGCGGCTGGGCCAGGGTGCACGGAAAACATAGCAACATCGGCTATGAGGCGCCCAAGAATATGGACGAGAACCAACAGGCGAAGCTGCGGATTGGCTCGGGCGCCGACCCTCGAAAATCGACTGCGGAGATGCAGGTCTATACCTGGGAAAAGGCAAATACAAACACCACGCAGACTCTGGTCAATGCGGCGCTCCGGCTGGTGGACGAACTGCCGGAAGGAACTCCGCCTGATAAGGTGCTCCAACATTGGCTTGCATCGGCACGACGCGATGATGCCGCACGCGGCGTGATCTGGCCGACCGTAGAAGCCGCACATGTCGGCAAGAGCGGCACGGCTTGGCAGATCTTTCCCAATTTCCAAATCGGGCACGCTGTCAATAACGCCTTGTGCTATAGCGCGCGGCCTTACGGTGACGATCCCAATAAGTGCATCTTCGAGGCCGCGGTTTATGAGCTGTTCCCGAAGGGACAGGAGCCGAAGACGGAGTGGGTCTATTCGCCGGCAACCGAAGAGGCCTGGTGCTACGTGCTGGGGCAGGATTTTTCCAACATGGCCGCGGTGCAACAGGGCATGAAATCTTACGGTTTCCACGGCACGAAACCCAATCCCTATATGGAGCGCAGCACCGCCAATCTTCACCGCAACCTGGCGAAATACATGGGCACGGGTACACCAAAGAAGCTGAAGTGAAAAAATGCGCCGCACAGCAAGTCTGATCGTTGACGTGCAGCGAGATGCGAGAATGACGTGACGACCGCGTCATCTAAAGTTCGCAGGATATTTATTGTCGTATTGTTGAGGAAATCGATATGGGCAAATTTGCACAAGAAAATTGGCCTGCGCATTGGCTGACCCTTGAGCATGGCGTCAGGAGTGGCCGCTATACGGATCCAGAGTTTGCCCGGCTTGAGCACGAAAAACTTTGGAGTCGTGCATGGCAAATGGCCGCCCGCCTCGACGAAATACCTCAGCCGAGTAATTACACCGTCTACGAGATTGGTCACCAATCCGTAATTATTCTGCGTGTCGATAACAACACCATCAAAGCCTATTACAACGCCTGTCCGCATCGCGGTACCGCCTTAGCAGAATGCGCCGGCTCGTTTGAGAACAGCCGGATCATTTGTCCGTTCCACGGCTGGCGTTGGGGGCTTGATGGCAAGAATCAGTATGTGCTGGAGCGCCATCAATTTCGCAATGGTCAACTAAAAGACGCCGATGTTGCCTTGCGGGAAGTCAAACTGGAAATTTTCGCCGGATTTATTTTCATCAATTTTGATGCGAACCCGCAGCCTTTTGCCGAATTTATCGCACCGGTGCGGCAGCTCATCGAGGGCCTCGCGGTTGGCGAGATGCATCACTATTGGTGGAAAGCGGTCGTTGCGCCATGCAACTGGAAAGTAGCCGTAGAAGCCTTCCTTGAAGGCTATCACGTGCCGGCGACCCATCCACAGTTGGAACCGCCGTCGGCCGATTTCATCTATGGCGACGATGTAGCCGGCGCGACGCCACATTACGCCCATCTCGATCATATTTACGAAACATTTGCCAATGGGCACGGCCGCTTTTTAGGCGGTGAGAAAACACCCATGGCGGGCCATACCACAAAACCCGGCGATCCGGTCGAAGCCATGGCGGCACGGTTAAACCTGCTGGTCGAAGGCATGGATGCCATGGTGCTCAAGGAGGACGTTGAACTTGTCCGCGCATTAAAAGGCAAGCCCATTCCCGAAGGATCATCGCTTGGCGCTGAGTATGTCAAAGCACTGTACGCGACTGCTGCGGCTCAGCAACGGCCGATGCCCAAACTCGAAAAGTACGTGTTGGATCAGTGGGGCGGCGAAGTGTTTGTCTTTCCGAACCTGCTGATTCTTCCGCAAGCTGGCAATTGCATGATGTATCGCGTTCGCCCGAACGGATTTGATCCCGACTCCTGTATTTTCGAAATTTATTCGACAAAAACCTATCCGGCTGCTCAGGCTGTCCCACGTGCTGTTGTCCAGCAGATGACGGATGTCAAAGACCCCGAGCAGTTCCTGCGAATTCCCCGTCAGGATTTTTCGAATGTTCCGCGGATCCAGAAAGGGCTGCATTCGCGCGGTTGCAAGCAGATCTGGCTCGCTGATTATTATGAAAAGCTGATTCTGAATTTGCACCAGGAAATGGATCGGTACCTGCTTACAGGTGGGTGACGGAGATGTTGTATCGCTACATATACTGTTGCCTTGCGGCAGCTGCAGTGTGCCGCTGAATCCGCAATCGAGCCGAGAGCCACGCATGTCTAACGAAATGAAGCCCCGCATTCCGCCATTGTTGCCCCCTGATTGGGACGCGGCCATCCTTGATGCGATGAGTGCATTTCCACACAGTCGTGATTTCGTACTGACGACGTGGCAAAAAAGCGGCGCCCAGGGGGCCCGCGGCATGCATGGCCTCGGCGCGATGCTGCATCATCCCGCGCTTGCGAAGGCTTTTCTGACCTTCAACAACCATGTCGCGATGGCAAGCACGATATCGAAGCGTATCCGCGAGCTGCTCATCCTGCGTATCAGCTGGTTGCGGCGCTCGGAATATGAGTATGTCCAGCACGTTGTGCTGGGCCTTCGGGCTGGATTGAGTGAAGAAGAGATCAAACGGATTCAGCAGGGACCAGACGCACCTGGATGGGATCCCGTCGACGCCGATCTATTACGCGCCGTCGATGAGTTGAATGCCGATGCCTGCATTCAAGACGAAACCTGGGCCCGGCTCTCAAAGCATTTTGACAGGACGCAGCTCATGGACCTCGTGTTCGCAGTGGGCTGCTACGAGATATTGGCAATGGTGTTCAAAACCTTTGGCGTGCCGCTGGAGCCCGGTGTCGATCCCCTGGCCCCCGAAGTTAGGGCACGCATGCACGCAAGGTCGAATTAATAATGGACTCAACAGTACGCGGCGCCCCGCTCTCAGAAGAGCGCCTGGGCGCACTGACTCTCGGTGGCTTTCTGCGCGAGGTTTGCCAAAACAATCGCAACAAGGAGGCCATGGTCTTTCATCAGCCTTCTGGTCCGGCTGTGCGCCTCAGCTATGCGCAGGTGTGGGACGAGGCGTTCGCGATCGCGCGGGCGCTCGTCGCGCGCGGCGTGACCAAGGAGACTCGCGTTGGCCTGCTCGCCACCAATCGACCCGAGTGGATCACCGCGATGTTTGGAATCAGCCTCGCGGGCGGAACCTGCGTAGCGCTGAGTACCTTTGCCAAAGGCGCGGAGCTGGAATATCAGCTGCGTATCGCCGACGTCTCGCTGCTCATCTTCGAGCGCTCGGTGCTCGAGCGCGATTTTGCGGCGGAGATTATGCAGTTCTGCCCAGAGCTTGCGACGGCGCAGGGCGTTGTTTATTCGAATCGTCTGCCGTTTTTGCGCAGAGCGGTTTGCATCGGCGATACATCATCGCTGGGTAAGGCGGTCGAGAGCTGGTCAGAGTTTGTTGGCGGTGATCTCAAAGCGCCAGCACCAACGGTCGAAGCGATCGGCGCGGAAATCGCCCCGGCTGACCGTGCGTTTGTGTTCTTCTCGTCCGGTTCGACGGCCAAACCCAAAGGGGTCGTGCACAGCCATCGCGCAGCTGCCATTCAGTGCTGGCGTTGGCCTCGTCTCTTCGGGCTGACTCCGGGAGTACGCACCTGGACAGCCAACGGCTTCTTCTGGTCCGGCAATTTCACTCAAGCAGTCGGCGCGACATTTTCCTCCGGAGGCTGCCTCGTGCTGCAGCGCTATTTCGTTCCCGGCGAAGCGCTCAAGCTGATGGAAACGGAGCGCGTCAGCTTGCCGGTGGCCTGGCCTCATCAGTGGGCCAAACTGGTCGAGGATCCGGCATTCAGTAAGGCCAATCTAAGTTCGCTGCACTACGTCGGCGAAAACTCCCCGTTGCGCAATCACCCGACCGTGAAAACCAACTGGCAGGAGCCCTGGGCTGCCTACGGCAATACCGAGACTTTGACACTGAGCGCAGTGCACCCGAGCGGAACAGACCCCGCATTTGTCGAGGGCAATCACGGGACTCCCCTGCCCGGCAACACCTTCCGGATTATCGATCCGATGAGTGGTGAGGTGCTGCCACGAGGCAAAGCAGGTGAGATCACGGTAAAAGGCCCGACGCTGATGGTCGGCTACCTGCGCATGACGCCGGATGAGGTATTCGACGACGAAGGCTTTTTCCGAACCGGCGACGGCGGCTTCTTCGATGCCGAGGACCGTCTCCATTGGCAGGGGCGACTTAACGACATTATCAAGACCGGCGGCGCGAATGTTTCGCCGCTGGAGATCGACGCGGTTTTGCGTGAGTGCCCAGGCGTGAAGATCGCCGCAACGGTCGGCGTGCCGCATGACACGCTCGGGGAAATCGTCGTTGCCTGTGTCGTTCCGGAGGACGGGGTTTCTCTGGAGGAGAGTGCGGTACGTGCTTTCGTATCGCAGCGCTTGTCCAGTTACAAGGTGCCGCGGCGCGTATTGTTTGTGGAAGAATCGAATCTTGCGCTGACCTCTTCCAACAAGGTGAAGACCGCACCGCTTCGCGAGCTCGCCGCGCGTCGCCTGGCGCAGCTTTAATCGCAAACTGAACTATAGAATCGAATCCATTGAGTGAAGTCACACCGCGCAAATATTTGCGGATATTTTTGAAGGACAGCAACCATGACCACATCCATCCACGAAAAGCTCAAAGCCACCGACTGTACTCCACTGATCGGCAGCGAAATTCGTCTCAGCAAGGAAGTCTTGTTGAGCGGTAAATATGCAGCCGATCTGCGCGAATTGCTCGAGCGCCGGGGTGTACTCGCCTTCCCGCTGGTCAAATTTAGTGACGACGAGCAAGTTCAATTCACCAATACGCTCGGGAAGCTCGCGCCGGAAATGGCCGGCGAGCTTCTCTACAAAGTCACTCTGGATATGAAAGCCAATTCAAAAGCTGATTATTTGAAAGGCTCGCTGTACTGGCATATCGACGGCACCATGAACAAAGTGCCGATCCTGGCATCGATGCTTTCAAGCAAGGTTCTTTCCCCCACCGGCGGCAACACCGAATTCTGCAACACCTATGCGGCCTGGGATCAGTTGCCGGAGGAGGAGAAGCAAAAGCTCGAAGGGCTGCGGGTGGTGCATTCAGCCTGGGCCACGCTCTTTTATTACGACCCGGAGCCGAGCCTGGCCAAGACGAAGGAAATGATGTCGATCGGTGAGCAGGAATTGCCACTGGTGTGGAAGCATCGCTCCGGCCGAAAATCTCTAGTATTGGGCGCTACTGCGCATCATGTGATCGGCTTGAGCGCGCGTGAGAGCACAGCAATGCTGGTTCGCCTGCGTGAATGGTCGACACAGCCACAGTTCACTTATAGTCACAAATGGTCTGTAGGCGATACGGTGATATGGGACAACACCGGCACCATGCACCGGGCCACTCCCTATGACCCCGCTTGCGGCCGCATGCTGCATCGCACCAAGCTGCAGGGCGAAGAGTCTTTCGAATAGTGAGGCGGCTACTGCCGCGTCGCGCTCCACGGACCGAATACGGAGCGCTTCGGTTGTAAGGAACTCGGGGATGGCATAGCAGATGGTGACGGCTCCCAATGCTGGCCCCTGCGCATAGCTTTCCCTGGCGAGTGATCGCAGCCCTTCGTGGGCGGCGCGGCTCTCGCTCTGGTCACTGGTTTAGCAGCCGGCGTGAGAGCGCTCAGTTTATTCATTTGCCACGTAAGAGAAACACCCGTGCCAGAACTCAGATTTGATAATCGTGTCGCCGTCATAACGGGCGCCGGCAGGGGATTGGGCCGAGCCTATGCCCTGTTACTCGCTTCGAAAGGAGCAAAAGTCGTCGTCAATGATCCAGGTGGAAGCTTGAAGGGCGATGGCGTCAATGCAGGGCCCGCGCAAGAGGTCGTGCAAGAGATCAAAGCTGCGGGAGGCGAAGCAGTCGCATGCACCGAGTCAGTGGCTACACCTGAAGGCGGCGAGGCGATCATTCAGACTGCACTTGATCACTACGGCCGGATCGACATCCTCATTCACAACGCCGGCAACGTTCGTCCAGGGTCATTGAAAGAAATGACGTACGAGGACTTTGATGCGGTCCTGGATGTTCATCTGCGGGGCGCCTTCCACGTGGTCCGGCCTGCATTTCCGCTCATGTGCAAGGCGGGTTACGGTCGCATCGTGCTGACCTCGTCGATCGGTGGCCTGTATGGAAACCACCATGTGGCGAACTACGGTGTATCCAAGGCGGGCATGATCGGATTGTCGAATGTCGTCGCGCTCGAAGGTGCCGCCGAGGGCGTGAAGTGCAACGTTATCGTTCCGGGAGCTGTGACGAGAATGGCCGAGGGGATCGACGTTTCGGTCTACCCTCCCATGGGCCCGGAACTGGTCGCGCCGGTGGCGGGCTGGCTCGCTCACGAGTCCTGCTCGATCACGGGGGAAATGCTGATTTCCATCGCCGGCCGAGTGGCGAAAGCCTTCATCGCTGAAACCTCGGGCGTATACCGTCCTTCATGGTCGATCGAGCAGGTGGGCGAGCAGATCGATGCGATCCGCAATACAGACGCCCCTTGTATCTTCCCAGTGGTTCCGTCGGGCCATATCGACCACATCCGCTACAGTTTCGAGATGGCGAAAAGAAGCGGCGCGGCTCCGAACTGAGATCACAGCGGCTTCTTCCGCTTTTGAATCAAGCTCGAATACCTGTTTAATTCGAGTCGATGCGCAAGGTGGCCAATTGAGCTGTGCAGCGTGCTGGAATCTGACGGCAGAGTCTGGGCCTGGCGCCGGTGATCAGCACCGTGCGTGTGTGACGCACCCAGTCGCAGCGAGCCAGGGAGGTGATCAGGTGGCGGTCCAGGTTACGCGATTCGCTCCAGAGGACGTCCTCGAAGCAGGCGCTGCCGAGCTTCGAGTCTTACACTCTTGCGACGTGCGTATCTAGCGTCAATTTTTCCAGTACCTTGGCAGCATCTTCAAATTGTAGGTCGTCGATTCGCTGTCGTAGCACTGTGAACGTGTCTTGGTTCAGACGCTGCTGCAGCGCGGCTGAGAGCGTGGCGAAATGATCGACGGCGCGGAGGTTGCACTGATTCAGCAACTCGATCAGCTCGCGCAAAGCCTCGCGACTCAATTCAGTAGCGATGTGCGCGTCCGTTGCGACAATCTCAGCGTCAGCCACCGCAAGCTTGGATGCGCAGTTTCGCCCGAGGCTGCGCAGCAGCTCTGCCAGGCGTTCGATCAGTCTGGCAGCTTGATCCGCCTGCTTCGCGCGACAGGCCGTTTCAGCGTCGGCGGCAATGCGGGCGATCGATGTGGCGCCAAGCGTGCCCGCGCTGCCCCTGAGGTTGTGCAGGCGTGCCGCCAGCTCGTCGAGGGTTGCCACATCCACAACGCGCTCGCGATCCAGATCGGCGAAATCGGTGAGCATCCGCATGAGCATGGATCGAAACAGGTTCACATTGCCGCTCATGCGCCAGCGAGCTTCATTTGTATCGATACCATCGATCTCGGGCCAGTTCTCAAGCGCCAAGGGTGACGGTGGTTGTAGCGACGCGGCGGCGCGACTGCCATCGATCCGTACGTGACGGAGGATGCAGCCTACCAGCACTTTGGGGTCAAAAGGCTTGGCGACGAAATCGTTCATCCCTGAGGCCTTGGCCTGTTGCATCTCGCTGGACAACGTCCCAGCAGTCAGAGCGATGATCGGCAGCTGCGTCAGTCCCAGATCGCAGCGGATACGCCGGGTTGCATCGTAGCCATCGAGCACCGGCATCTGCACATCCATTAAGACAATGTCGACTGCGTCGGGCTTGGCGAGCAGGTAGTCGACGGCCTCCTGGCCATTGCGGGCCAGGGAGATCGCTGCACTCTCGAGTTCGAGAATGCACTTGGCAACTTCCAGATTCACAGGATTGTCGTCGACGATCAGCACGCGCACGCCGGGCAGACGGTGCCCGCTGGATGTGGTCGCCTCGACTTCATGCGTATGCTGGGTCGTGTCAGCGTCGGTGTCGGTGTCGGTGTCGATGGAGAAATCCAGTTCGACCCAGAATTCACTGCCCACCCCTGGAACACTGGAGACCCCCAATTCCCCACCCATCAGGATCACCAGCTGCTTGACGATCGACAGGCCCAGCCCGGTCCCGCCGAAGCGTCGCGTGGTCGAGGCATCGGCCTGAACGAAGGGCGTGAAAAGCTGGCCCAAGGCTTCAGGCGCGATGCCGGTGCCGCTGTCCTGGATGACGAAGCGCAGACGCGCGAGGTCTTTGGCGTCCGTGATCCGGTGCACGATCAGCCGTACCGCGCCATGCTCAGTGAACTTGATCGCGTTGCTCAGCAGGTTGAGCAGGATCTGGTGCAGACGCGTGGTATCGCCGATGAGGACGGTGGGTAAATCTGCAGGCGCTTCAATCTCGAATGCGATGCCCTTGGTTTCCACCTGCACAGCGACCAGCGACGATAGTTCGTTGAGCAGCTTGTCGAGGTTGAACGGCACGCGCTCGATCTTCAGTTCCGCCGCCTCGATCTTCGACAAATCAAGCACGTTGTTGATAATCGATAGTAGCGATTTGCTGGCCAGCCTGATCTTGGCCAGGAACCCGGCCTGCTTTTCGTCGAGGGAAGTGTTTTCAAGCAGGTATGACAGTCCGATCACCGCGTTCATCGGTGTACGGATTTCGTGGCTCATGTTGGCCAGGAATTGGCTCTTGGCCTGATTGGCGGTCTCGGCCTTTTGCGTCGCTTCGCGCAAGGACCGCGCTTGCTCCTTCTGCCGGCTAATGTCATATGCAATGCTGAGATAGCCGGAAATATCGTGTTTTTCGTTACGCATCGCGGTCGCCGTGAGTAACACGGGAATACGGCTACCGTTTTTGCGCACATAGGTCCATTCACAGGTCTCGCTGCCCTGGCACCGGGGAAGGTGCGTGAACACCTGGAATCCTTCAACGGGCTCGCCGTATTCCGCGGTCAATTCCGCGCCGCGTGCCTGCATCTCCTCTTCTACGTGGAAGGGAGCCGGCGTTGACTTCCGTATGATCTCGTCTTCGTCGTAACCGAGCATGCGTTGCGCGCCGCGGTTGAAAACGGTGATGGTGCCGTCGATATCGGTGGCGATAATGGAAACTTCCGAGGCTGCATTGAGCACCGTCCGGAACAGATTGGACATTTCCTGCAATTCCTGCTGAGCGCGTTCGCGCTCGGTCACGTCGATGTTGACTCCAATCATGCGCAGCGCCTTGCCTCTGTCATTGCGCGTCACCATCGCAGCCGCTTTGAGGTGCCGGATCGTTCCGTCAGGAAGATTGATGCGGAACTCGGTATCGAACTCATGTATGCCATCAATGGCGGCCCGCAGATCCTCTTCGCTGCGGGCGCGGTCGTCGGGGTGCAGGTTGTTGCTCCAGAGTTCGTAAGGCTCCACGCCACCGGTGCGATCGCGGCCATAAAGCTGATACATGCGTTCGTCCCACTTCAACACGCCCGTCGCAAGATCGTATTCCCACACGCCGATATTGGCGGAGTCCGCGGCCATCTCGAACCGCTCGTTGCTCAGACGAATCGTGTCCTCGGCCTGCTTGCGCGCCGTGATGTCGGTGCGTAAAGAAATGTACTTCTCGACGCGGCCGTCATTGCCGACAAAAGGCGAAATAATGCTGTCGACCCAGTACAAGGAACCGTCCTTGGCGCGGTTGCACACTTCGCCGTGCCACGACTGGCCGCGACTGATTCCGCGCCACACTTCGACCCAGAATTCGTGGCCATGCGTGCCGGAGTTGATCATGCGGTGCGTCTGCCCAATCAACTCGTCACGACTGTAGCCCGAGATCCGGCAGAAGGCCTCGTTAGCGTCGGTGATATACCCCGCTCGATCGGTCACGGAAACAATTGCATGCTGGCGGATCGTTTGCAGAAGCGCTTGGTTGTCGCGCTGTGCGGCGGCGAGCTTGAGGCGGCTTTCCACGAGGTCGGTGACATCGTTCACGAACACATAGACACCGCGGATTTCGCCATCGACGAAATCTGGCCGGTATTGCGCCAGAGTGTGCCGGACACCCGATCCGTCGAGCAGGGGAACCGACCGTTCGACGGTCTGCGTCTCGCCGCGAAACGCCGCTTCGACGTCGGGCCTGATTGCTTCGAATACTTCGTCGCCGACGACATCGCGTAAATTTCTACCGTGCATCGTCTCCGGATCAATTCCCAACCAGTCGCTATAGGCCCGGTTGCCGAAACGGTTGACCAGATTCTTGTCCCAGTAGCCGATCCTCGACGGCATAGCGTCGAGAATTGTGCGCAGATCGTGCTCCGCTGCAGCCAGCTTGGCCTGACCTTCCACTAGCTCGGTGATGTCATAAACAAAGCTGTAGATGCCGCGAACCTGCCCGTCGACGACATCCGGCAGGTAGGTTACCCGCGTATGCCGCTGGCCGCTGCCGTCCGGCGTGGGAACCGGCAGTCCGTAGAAGGACTGCGTTTCGCCGCGCAGTGCGGCCTCCAGATACGGACGATTGTTTTCATACATGCGCTCGCCCAAGAGCTCGCGGATGTGTTTGCCGTACAGGTTCTCGGGTTCGACACCGAACCATTCCTTGTACGCGCGATTGGCAACTCGGTTAAGCAATCGCCTGTCCCAGTAGCCGATCTGCGACGGCACGGCATCGAGAATGGTCTGCAGCGTATGCCGTGCGGCATCAAGCTGCGCGGTTCGTTCTGCCACCTGCTGCTCGAGGCTGGCATTGAGTTCGGTGAGCGCCCGCTGTGCACGCCGCGCCTCGGCGATATCGCGGATGGTCTTGGAGAAGCCGACACAGTGGCCGTTAGCCGCAAAGATGGGCGAGGCGGTGATGGAAACATCAATCAGCGTACCGTCGTTGCGCTGACGCGTGGTATCGAACGGCGGCACCCATTCGCCGCGAGCAATGGCCGCGCGGATTCGGACATCTTCGTCCTCGCGGTCCGCCGGCAGGATCAGCCCGGCGACCGTGCGTCCCAAAGCCGCCGCCGCCGGGTAGCCGAATATGCGCTCGGCCGCCGCGTTCCAGTCGCTGATGATGCCGTCGAGCGATTCGCCGATGATGGCGTCTGTCGAGCCCGCGACCATGGCGGCACGACGCTTCTGCCCGATGTGCAGATGACGTGTGCGCTGGGCGCTCCGCGCGAAGAAATAAACCAACAGCGCCAGCAGGCCGGCAAACCCGGCGCCGGTGCCGGCAATTTTGCGTGGGTCAGCTTGGCTGAGCTGGCGCTCAAAGGCTGGGGTAGCCCGCACATCGACGTCCCAGCGACGGCCGAAGACGGATAGAGAGACCCGTCGGCTCAGCCCGGCGGCGGCTGGCCGATCACTTCCGGGCGACGCGAAAAATGGTCGCTGATCGTCCGCCGCATGGTCCCGCAATGAAAGCGTGACTTGGCCATCCGACAAATCGAAACCCTTTAGCACTTCGTCGACGATCAGCGGCGCGTAGGCCCAGCCGATCGCCGCGGCTTCGCGTTCAGCCGCGGTGGCGGTGGGGGCGCCCGGCCGGTAGATCGGCATCAGCAGCAGGAATGATTGCTCCGGCTGACCCACATTCTGCACCAGCGTGATCGGCCCGGTAAGCGTGGCTGCACCGCTGAGCATTGAGGCTTCGGCCGCTTCTCGCCGATTGCGTTCCGACGCGATATCGAGACCGACCGCAGCGCGGTTGCCTTCGACCGGCTCGATGTACTGGATGACATAGCGCTCACCCGCATGGGGCTCGATCCAGCGAATCGCGAAGTCGGGCCAGCCATCGCGCTGCGCCGCGACGATGAAGTCCGCTTCATCCTCGGCGGCAACGCGGCGGATCACGCCGAAGCCGTGGGCGCCGGGAAACTCGCGCTCGATGTCGCGGGTGGCGCTGTAGTCGTGGAAACGCTGGCGGTTGAATTGCGCGCCGGCCGTGATAAAAGCGCCGCGCGCACCACGCAGACCATATTGATAGATCTGCATCCGCGTCGCGACTTGCGCCGCGACCCGCTGCGTTACGGCTGCAAAGCGCGTCGCAGCTTCGGCTTCGTTCTGGCGCAGCTGCCAGATCGTGGCCGCAGCGGTGAACAGTGTTCCAAGCACGAAGACTGCCGCGGCCAACCGCCTCGGGCGCAACAGCGGATTCACGACGCCGCTCGTCTGCCCGACGTTTGATCCGATGCGGCGATCTTGCGCGCCTTATCCGGTGAGTCGACCTCGCAAATGTCGAGTCGCCAGGCTTGTGCCCGGCCACCGCGCTTGGCGGCATACAAGGCTTTGTCGGCGCTTTGCAGCAGATCGCTGGGCCTGCACCGCATGCCGGAAGAATTGCTCGCGCAGTGCGGAGATTGGGCCCAGTAGCGACTGCTTTCGTCGTAGCACCCGATGCCGATGCTCACGGTGACATGAGGCGCAGTGGGCGAGACTTCGTGCGGAATGCCGAGCGATCCGACGGTATTCAGCACGCGCTGCGCCAAGTGCTCGGCGCCGGCGCGCGGGGTCTTCGGCAGCAGCACCGCGAATTCTTCACCGCCGTAGCGGAAGACGAAGTCAGCGGGGCGCAGGATGGCGCTACGCAGCGCCTGAGCCACCGCACGCAGACAACCATCGCCCGGGGGATGTCCATAGCGATCGTTGAACAGCTTGAAGTGATCCACATCGATCAGCAGCATGCTGATTGGATCACCGTAGCGCATGCCACGCTGCCACTCGCGTTCCAGCGCTTCGTCGAAGCTGCGCCGGTTGTACACTTCGGTGAGCGAATCGATGGAAGCGAGACGGCGCAGCTCGTCAGTCAGTTTCTTGATCTTAAGATGCGTTCCGACGCGCGCCTTGAGCAAAGGCTCGCTGATCGGCTTGGCGATGAAATCCACGGCGCCGGCACCCAGGCCTCTCAGTTCGAACTCGAGGTTGCTGTTTGCGGTGACGAAAATCACCGGAACGTCGCGCAGTGCCGGGTCTTCCTTTATCGCCTCGCAGACTTCGTAGCCGCTCATGCCCGGCATTTCCGCGTCGAGCAGCACCAGATCCGGCGGCAGTTCGCGTGCTTGTTGCAGTGCGGCAGCGCCGCTGGTGGCGAAGCGCAGCTGACCCATGGACGAGAGGATGTTGCCCATGAGACGAATCATTCCAGGATTGTCATCTACCAGAAGAATATTGCTTTCCATACGTACAGCTTCCGCTTTTCCAATCGTAAGGCGCAGTCTGGAGCGCCGTTGTAGCTATTAAAAGAAGTTGTCGGCAGAAACTCCTATAAATTGAATGGAGAGGTCCGCCGCGCGCGGACGTGCCTTCGGATCATGACGCGGGAAGACGTTGTTGGTGCGCTGGCCGGTGTTGGGCCTCTGGTAATCGAACAGCGCCGGCCTATTGTGCGCGGTCGGATATCGCCGCTGCTTAAGTTGGCGATGAAGCTAGAAAAACAGCTTCCGTTGACGATGCCCATTGCTATCGCGTCGAATGGTAGCTTTCGGGCTCAGATCATTAGGGGCTGCGCGTCGGGTTTTGGCACGAAGTGCCGCCACTCCTTCCGCGGTAACACGTCTGAAGCGGCAATCTCCGCCGTTTGCAAGATCCTGAGTGGCACCAAGCGCTAGTCAGCTATTACATACTTGGCGACGCCGGTCGCGGCGATAACAACGCGCAAAACCCGAAGCCAAGCACGATGCCTCACATTTCCGGGCCACTCGCCATCAACGACCGCAGACGGCCCATCTACAGCGGTTTCAATCCCGGCAGCCTCACATCCACTGAAGCTGCCGGCTTTTTGCTGAGGTTTGTAAGCAGCCCGACGCCGTTACTTCTTCGGCAGCTCGATTTCCGCTTTCGCAGTGGCCAGCACAGCGCCGAGTTGATTCGTCATCTTGCAATCGACCTGCACGACGTGTCGGCCTTTCTCGTCGACTGATTTGTCGATCACGCTTGAGGTCATGATCGTGACATCGCCGGTGAATGCGGGTCCGCGATAGTTGCAGTTGGAGTGAAGGACACTGCCCCATTCACCTGCCCAGCCGGCGAAGTAGTCGAGAATCCATGCTCCCATCGACGCGCCGTAGCCGTAGCCGCGCGGCATGCCGATGTAACGGGCCCAGCGCGGGAACAGGTGACCGCGCGAAGGGCCGATATAAGCGCCGTCGGTCAGCTCGGGATTTTCCTTTTCCAAGACCGGATCCTGTTCCTTGCCGGCCATTTCTTCGGTAAAGCCAAGTGCCGCCATATCGAGATCGGTCCGCCGGTGGACGCCGCACCAAATGGTGAATAGATAGGCGCGCCATTCGGTGGCGAAGCTGGCGATGCTGTGCGGACCGAAGATGCGGGTCGGCAGCTTATCCCCTACGTTGACGGCATCCCAGTAGCGTTTTCCGTGGCCGAGCTCATGAAGTGATTTGATGTAATCGAATTTCTGCTTTTCGAGTTCGGCGAGTTGCGCGTCGGTCCACTCCGGATCATCGCTCGCCTTGAGGGAACCCATTTCGCGCGCGATATCGGCGCGATAGCGGATGGCGGTGGAGCGCTGCGTGGCGATCTTATCGCCTTGGGCGTTGTAGTAGTTGTTATCGCCGCGCTGGAAGCAGGTCGGTCCTGCAAATTTGGTTTCCTTCACCACATAGTCGAACGGGACACGTTCGTTGTGGATCATATCGCCGCCGAAAATTCGTGGCCCGTGGAACCACCATTCATCACCGCCGAAAATCAGGTGCGAATTAGGAATCATGCCGACACAAGCCGGTGCGGAACCATGACCGTCGTCGGTAGCGACGGGAAACGATTGTGGGGCCACGATGCGGCCATATCGGCCTTCGGCAGCGAATTCGTCTTCATAGTGCAGTCGGTTCGGATAGTGCATCGCCTGAACCCAGCGCCGGATGTCGTTGTTCGCCAGCGGTTCCTTCAGGCGCCCGGGTTGTATTGGTTTGCCGAGAAAACGATCGAGATCCGAACAATCAAGGGTCATGTTATTCATAGGTTGATTCCGCTCAAGTAAAGTAATCGCTGTAATCCGTTGAGACCGTCATCGGCGCGCCGCGAGCGCCAGCACGGCCTGTCTTGTCGTTATCAGTAGGACTTCGGAAGCCCCAGAACCTTTTCGGCCAGGAAGTTCAGGATCATGTGCGGGCTCACCGGTGCAGTGCGCGGAATCAGGATTTCCCGCAAATAGCGCTCAACATGATATTCCTGCGCGTAGCCCATGCCGCCCAATGTCAGCATAGCTGTATGGCAAGCCTCAAAGCCGGTCTCGGCAGCCAGATATTTTCCTGCGTTCGCTTCGACTCCACAATCCTGTCCCTTGTCGAACAAAGTGGCCGCCTTCATCACCATCAGATTGGCGGCCTCCACCTGCGCCCAGCACTTCGCCAGCGGATGCTGGATGCCTTGATTCATGCCGATCGGGCGATCGAATACGATTCGTTCTTGCGCATAGCGGGCAGCGCGCTGGATCGCCACACGCCCAAGGCCGATCGCTTCGGCGCCGAGCAATATGCGCTCCGGATTGAGCCCGTGGAGGATGATCTTGAAGCCCTGCCCTTCCGCACCGATCCGGTCTTCTTCGGGGATCCAGAGATCGGAAATGAACAGCATGTTGGAATCAACCGCGTGCCGGCCCATCTTGTGGATCAAGCGGATCTCGATCTTGGAGCGGTCGAGATCCGTGAAAAAAAGTGAAAGTCCGTCGGTCTTGCGCTTCACATCCTCAAGTGGCGTGGTGCGCGCAAGCAGCATCATCTTGTTGGCGACCTGGGCAACGGAGATCCAGATTTTCTCGCCTTTAACCAGATAGCCGCCGTCGCGCTTTTCCGCGCGGGTCTTGATCTTGGTGGTATCGAGACCGGCATTGGGCTCGGTCACCGCGAAGCAGATGCGATCCTCGCCGCGTAACACCGGCGGGATCATCCGTTGCTTTTGCTCTTCTGTGCCGAACAGAGCGACCGGCTGCATGCTGAATACCGGGCCATGGATGCTAGAGGCCGCCGCCATGCCACCGCCGGACTCGGCGACAGCCTGCATCATGATCGCCGCCTCAGTAATGCCGAGACCCGCGCCGCCAACCGCCTCGGGCATGGCAATGCCGAGCCAGCCGGCATCCGCCATCGACTTCTGGAAATCGTGCGGAAAAACGCCATCCCGATCGCGTTCGAGCCAGTACTCGTCCGGATACTGGGAACAGTGCTTCAGGATCGCGTCCCTGATGTTCTGCTGATCTGCGGTGAGTGAGAAATCCACTATATAAAACCAATAGCTGCGGGAGATTATTTCCCCCAAGTTAACAGCCAATGCCCACCATGGCAACAGCGAACGTACCGATATTGGTACAATGGGCCGAAATGTGAATGATTTCCCATGAAACAATTAGGTAGCTGCGGCATCCCGAAAGGCGAACATTATGGCTAACCCCCGGAACGGCACCGGCCCGCTGGCCGGCGTGCGCGTGGTCGATCTCACCGCGATGGTCATGGGGCCGTATTGCACTCAGATCATGGCCGACATGGGCGCGGACGTGATCAAGGTCGAGCCTCCCGAAGGCGACAATACCCGTTATATCTCGGTTGGACCGGCCCCCGGGATGAGCGGTGTTTTCGTGAACGTGAACCGCGGCAAGCGCAGCGTCGTCCTCGACCTGCGGTCTGACGCGGACAAGAAGGTGCTGCGCGAACTGATCAAACAAGCAGACGTGTTCATCCACTCGATGCGAGCCAAAGCGATCGCCAAGCTCGGCTTCAGCTACGCGGACGCCGCCGCCCTCAACCCGAAGATCATCTACACCAACTGCTACGGCTACAGCCATCGCGGCCCCGACCGGGATCAGCCCGCCTACGACGACACCATCCAGGCGGAATGCGGATTGCCGGCCGTGCAGCAGATGCTGACTGGTGAGGCGAACTACGTCGGGACGATCCTCGCCGACAAGGTCACCGGCCTGACCGCGCTATACGCAACGATGATGGCCCTGTACCACCGCGAGCGGACCGGCGAAGGGCAGGAAGTGGAAGTCAGCATGTTCGAAACCATGGCGTCGTTCATGCTCGTCGAACACGCGAATGGCGCCTTGTTCTCTCCGCCCCTCGGCCCCGCACACTATCCGCGCGCGGTGGCACCCAACCGTCGCCCCTACCGCACGAAAGACGGTTACGTTTCCGCGCTGATCTACAACGACAAGCATTGGACCTCATTTGTCGAAGCTGTGCGGCCACCCTGGGCCAGCGACGCGCTGGCCACCCTCGAACAGCGCGCACGCCAGATCGACAAGGTGTACGGCTTTCTAGCGGAAACGTTCAAGGAGCGGACGACGCAGGAATGGCTGGATCTGCTGCGCAAGCTCGGCATCCCCGCGGCGCCGCTGCGCACGCCGGACGAGTTGTTCGACAATCCCCATCTCAATGCTGTCGGCTTCTTCGAGACCGTAGATTCACCGCATGGCCCGCTGCGCTTTCCGGGTGTGCCAACCTGGTTTTCGCGGACGCCCGGTCATGTCGCCGGCCCCGCTCCGGAGCTGGGCGCCGACACACAAGCGGTGATCGAGGAACTTGGCTTGCCTGCTACTGAGACGAAGCCCGTGCCGGGCTCGAAGAAGGAAAGCGCAGGCTAGCCCGCGCTCAGGACGGTGCCGGCATTCGGTAACCGAGGCTGCGGGAAATCGTCGCAGCTTCCTTGAGCACAAGGCGGCCCAGCTCGGCACCCCGGTCCTGGAGTCGCGAACTCGGCGCCGCGACAATCAGCGCGCCGATCACCGTTCCGGTGGCGTCACGAATCACGGACGCGGTCCCGGTCACACCATCGGTCGCCTGATCCAAGGTTTGCGCCACGCCCTTCTCCCGCGCCACCGCGATCGCATCGGCGAGCCGGCGCTTGTCGGTTTCAGTGCGGGCGGTCAGCGGCTGCGGCTTGAGGCGTTTGAGATAGCGCCGCAGATCCCCCTCCGATAGCGCCGCCAGCAGCACTCGACCGCCAGCCGTGCAGTACAGCGGGCGGCGATCTCCCACCGACACGGCGAAACGGACGGCATTGCGGCTCTCGATGACATCCACATAAGTCATGGTCTCAGCCCTGGCGTCGCGCACCGCGAACAGCAGAGTTTCACCCGAGCGCTCTGCCAGCCTTCGCATCCCTTCGCGGACAAGATCCGACGATTGCAGGCGCCGCCGCGCCTCCAGCAATGCGCTGCCCAAACCAAAAGCCGCTGGTCCGAGACGATAGACACTTTCCGAGAACATAACGAAATCGGCCTCCGCAAGGCCGCGCAAAAGGGCGGCGACGCTGCTCTTCGGCGCATCGAGAACCCGGCTGAGCTGCGCCAGGCTGATGGGTTCCGGACTGGCGCACAAGGCTTCCAGGATCTGGATGACCCGCGTGACCGACTGCGGCGAATTCAAGCGACGATCAACGGTGGGCATCCGGAAATTAGACTCCATCGCGGGTTGGTAGGTAAAGCGGCGCGATGTTCTCGTGTGGGATTGAGCGGCATCGCTATCTAAACTGCTCACCGGCCAATTTTCTGCCTTTTGAGATAGTCGCGAGCAACTGCCAAAGGGTAATGATATTGGTGCGAAAGCTTTGCCACTTCTGGCGCAGCCAACGAAATGATGGAAACGCACCACTTTTCGCAGATGTCTGAATACTGATACGTTTTGCAACGTATTAATCAAGTGGTAGTGAATTTTCGAGTTGCAATTGATTGGCAGAGGATTCAAGTGACCGAAACTAGTATTCTCTCCAACGCCTTGTTTTGACCGAGCTCACTTGTTTTACGAACTACGTGCGGCCTTCAGGCTCTGCGTCATGGCGATTCAGGTTATTCGATTTCTGGCTGGAGAGATCAAATTCAATGCGCGCTATAGCAACGATCAAATAGGCACCGAACTGCTCGCAAAGTGGGCAATAGACTCGACGAGACTATGAGATGACACCGTTGCGCGCTCACGCGGCCCAACGGCTTTGGGGGAATCAAATGAAGAACAGATTAGACCGCCGCGCAAGCGTGAGCTGCGCGATGCTGTGTTTCCTTTTGGGCTTGAGCGGTTGCAGCGGAGGGAGCGGCGGCGGGGAGAGCAGCGGTAGCGGTTCGCTCACCGTTACTTTCAATCAGAATCCTCTACAGGTAACTAAGTACCAGTGGGATCTTCCCAGCACCATCAACGTCGACGCTGTTGTGCAAGGTTATACATCGGCGTCGAGCGTCTACGTGTACATCATCGACCAAGGCAATACCATTTCCGCCGGCCAAGTGCAGATTGATCAGATCGGCCAGGACACTTATCAAGCGATGCTGACCTTACCCGCCAGCACGTCAATCGGCGAGCACGATGGCAGCTTACAGTTGCGCCTGTGCGCCGACCCGAACTGCAATACGCTGCTGAACAGCTCCACGCTCCCTTACCGGATCACTGTGCAAAGCAATCCCACTTTGCAGGCGATGCCGTCGCCGGCCACGCTTGTGGGAATCGGCGTCAGCCATACTGGGTACGCAACCGCGCTCGGTTTGCGCTTGCCCACCTTCACATTCCAAGGGACGCCGGTCTATCCGATTTACATTCAGGCAACCGATTCAGGAAGCGTATTTGGACTTCCGTACAATCAGTACGGCGTTGGAAATGGCCTCATCGCGGGCCCTTTCAATCAGAATATCTTCCAGCTTTCATTTGTTGGCGGCGGCAATTTGACTCCCGGTTCCTACAGCGGTGTTTTAACCCTGACGTTTTGCCACGACGAACAATGCACCAAAGTGTTCGACGGCAGTTCCGCCCTTCCATATACACTCACAGTCACGGCCAACAACCTGACCCCACTCTCCCCCGTGGCAAACGTACCTGACTGGCAGGGCTTGGACGGTGGCCCGAGCCACGACGGCAGCGCGCCTATAACAGTGTCGGTAGACAACCTGGCGCCGCGCTGGGTAGTCAGCACCGACCCGAACGGTAATGACAGTTATCCTGCCGACCCCCACCCGCTGACGGGGGACGACAAGGTTTATTTGAACAGCTTTGTCCTAACCGCCCTCAATGAGGTGGACGGCAGTGTCGCCTGGACTGGAAATGCCTACTCACGCGGTCCGATGTCGAGCGCTAATGGGACGATCTATCTAGACAGTCCCGACAGCCTCTATGGTATCGATGAGGCTGACGGCAGCCAAATCTTTACTAACAACGGCATCGACGTCTCCTACTCTTGGGTCGGGCCAGTAGCAATCGGCAGCAAGGTATTGCTAGGGGTGTCGAGCAACAGCTACCAGCAGATCAGTGGTTTCAACGGCCAGACTGGAGCAGCCGAGGGCGCGCCATCCTGTCTGCAGTCGATAGAGCAAACCTACCCCACACTGAACCTGCTGCCTGCGCTGGATTCGCAACTCAATGCTTACATCATGACCGATAGCGGTCTGATGGTTGCTAACTTCGGCGCTAATCCGGGTTGCCACAAGATTGCGACCACCGGTACGGGGTTTGCGGGCCCGCCAATTTACGTTAGCACCAACTCCGACGTGCTGTTAAACGCTGAGTCCAGCTTGGTAGACTTCAACACACAAAACTCGACCGTCAAATGGAACGTGCAGATACCGCAGTCACTGATTCACGACGACAATGCTGTTGCCAACGGGGTGGTCTACGTCGTAGCAAACAATGCGTTCGAACCGCCTGAGCTCCAGGCTTATAGCGAGGCAAATGGCAAGCTACTGTGGAGCTGGTCGCTGCTTGAGCCGTTCAGCGAGGGGTTGCTTCAAACAGGGATGGTCGTTACCAACAACGTGATCTTCGTGCAGGGCTACGACAGTTTATACGCAGTAGACTTGAGCACCCATCAAGCGGTATGGAGTCTGAATTCCCCGGGTGCGATGGCAATCTCGGCAAATGGCATTCTGTATGTCAACTATGCAGCAAGTCGCATGGATTCCAAGATAATGGCGATCAACCTGCACTGATTAAGTAAAGCACTTCGATGTGCGCGCCGAAATGAACGGCCCTCACCTGAACCACCGCAGGTGAAGTGTTCAAAGGACAACCGCTTCCTGGCGACGAGATTCTTCTGCTTCTCAATACGCTACTCAACGAAACACCGGAATAACCTCCTTCGCAAAGACCTCTGCGTACTTGGTGAATTTCGCCGTCGGAAGTCCCGGCGGCAACATCATCATGAAGTGCTCAACGGGCGCTTTCGCAAGCATCTTGTTGAACATTTCGATGGCCTGACTCGGGGTCAGGATGTTCAATGTGCCGCTGGCCTTGAAGGCTTCCAGCGTCATCGGCTTGAGCAGCGCTTCGTCACCCATGCCCGTGGCGGCTCGATCTTCGTTCAGCCATTGGCCGTAAGTGTTGTTCATGTGATGGAAATAGGGCGCCAGTTCATGCCTGGCCTTGTCGGGATCATGAGCGACAACGGTAAACAGTCCCTGGATGCGGATGCGCCCGCTCGCTGGATCCTTGCCGCTGGCGCGTAGTTTCTCAGCGTAGAGATCACAGATTTCCATGTTGCCGAAATAACCGTCGCCGTACTTCGCGGTGCGTTCCAGCGCCTTGTCCGTGAATCCGCCGATGTAGAGCGGTATGCGTCCCTGAATCGGCGTCGGCACGATCGAGGCGTTCTTCAGCGTGAAATGCTTGCCCTCGTAGGAAAACGTTTCTCCGGCCCACAGCCTGCGGACGATTTCGAGGAATTCGTCCGTGCGACGCCCGCGTGAAGAAAAATCGACGCCATATGCATCCGCCTCGCGCCGGCGATAACCGACCGCCACTGCCATTTCGAGCCGGCCGTTGGAGAGGATGTCGAGTACCGCGCACTCTTCCGCGAAGCGGACCGGGTGATAAAGCGGAGCCAGGGAGATTGCCGAGCCAAGTTTGATTGTCTTGGTGCGCGCGGCGATCGCGGCCAACGCGACCAATGGAGAAGGCATATAACCATCTTCGGCGCCGTGATGCTCGGGCACCCAAGCTCCTTCGAACCCGATGCTCTCGCTCCAGGTGATGAAGTCCAGTATCTCAGCGTAAAGATCGGCCCACGGTCTGCGCCATTGCTGCGGATTCCTGAAATCGTATAGATAGCCGAACGTCATCTTTTTTTTAGTCATGAGTACCCTCCGGCAGCAAACTTTTTCTCGATCGGCGCTTAAACCACGAATCTCTTTTGTGGAGTTGCGATCAAGCGGTTAATGATCGACAGTTTCATCGCAAAAGCGGCGTGACGCCGCTCAAAGAGTTCGTTGGCTCAAAGGATTTTAAACACGCGCCTCACGCGGCCCCGATTTATTTGTCCAGACAACTTAAAGATGTTCTTCCAATTAGAAGTTATTTATGCTTACATTGTTAATATCGGTTGACAATTTTGTCCGGACAAAATCAGCGGTGCTTCCCAAGCCACAACCGGGTGTGCGCCCGAAAGAACGAACCGTTCGTGTCGGTCTATCGCCGATCAAGCGATCGGCAGCTAAAGATAAATGGACCACCGAATGCGGCGACGGGTCTCGCGGGGCACATCAAAGATCACATACCATCTCGCCGGAAAATACTATGGAGGAACGATGTCTCTAAAAGGTAAGACGGCCGTCGTCACCGGCGGCGGCAGTGGAATCGGACGCGCCTGCAGCGTGCAACTGGCTCGCGATGGCGCGGCCGTCGCCGTGTGGGACTTGAATGGCGAGACTGCCGCCGAGACGGTCCGCATGATCGAAGCTGACGGCGGTCGGGCCCTCGCGTGTGTTGGTGATGCGTCGGCCAAGACATCCATCGACAGCATCGTGGCGCGTGTCCGCGCCGAGCTGGGGCCCATCTTGATCCTGGTTAACAACGCCGGCATTACCGGTTTCTGCCCGTTCCTGGAGATCACTCAGGAGGTGCTGGAACGGTTTTATCGGATCAATCTGATGGGACCGTTCATACTCACGCAGGCAGTTGTTCCCGACATGCTGTCGGCAGGCTGGGGCCGCATCATCAACATCTCCTCGTCCTCCGCACAGACCGGCGCCAAAAGGATGACCCACTATTCGTCATCGAAAGGGGGGATCATTGCCCTCACCAAATCGCTGGCGGCGGAGTTCGCCGATTGCGGCATCACTGTGAACAACATCCCACCCGGCTTCATCGATACACCAATGACGCGTGCCTCCCCCGTCAACATCGATACGCTCGTCGCAGCCTCTCCGATGAAGCGCGCGGGCCAACCCGAGGACATCGCTGCGGCGTGCTCCTATCTCGCATCCGAGGCCGCAGGCTACGTCACCGGCCAGACGCTCGGTGTGAACGGTGGCCGCGTGATCTACTGATCCGCAGGATGGTTCTGCTCACCGGGCGAGTGCGCATCGCGGCGTAGAAGTCGTCTCAAAAAACTGCGCTCAGCCCGACGGCGCGAAGATGGACAGCGTCTTTGGGACGATCAGCAGGTTGCTCTCAGTGTCGGTGTCATTCGTGGAATAAGCACCACTTCCCCACAGCTGGCTGCTTCCCGGTACCGCTTCGATATCGAAAAGCTGCTGCGCGACGCCGACCGCGGGACTGCCGACGATCGACCATGCCGCGCCATCGAACTGCTCGATCAGAGCCAGGAAATTGCCATTCGTGGCAGCATTGGCCTGGTAACCCGCGGCATAAGTTTTCCCGGACTGAGAAGTGACCGCTGTCAGCACATTGAGGCTACCGGGCGCGCTGCTCGGATTCGCACTCGTCACGACCTGCCAGCTGCTACCGTCCCAATGCTCGACCAGCGTCAGCCGGCGCTGGTTGGAAAAATCGAGAATGAAGCCGGCAGCAGTCACATCGTTCGGCGATGGCGCCGTCACTGCTGCCAAAACGTTTTGGTTGAGGAACGCCGGCGGCAGCGGATTGGGGCTGGTCACCACGCTCCAATTGACGCCGTCGGTTGAGTGCAGCGTCAGCGTCTGGATCGACGTGGTTGCCTGATCGACAGTGTCACCGACCGCCCACAGCTCGCCACTCGGCGTTGCCGCAACGGCAGAAAGAGTATTGCCGGTGGGACTCGGATTGGGACTCGCGACCACGCTCCAGCTCGTGCCGTCCCAATGTTCGATCAGCGTTAGCACGGCGCCGTTGGGTGCCGGCTGATAGCCCACGGCGTAGATATTGTCGGAAGCGAGCGCTACGACACCGTTGAGCGCCGCATTATCGTTGACGTTGAGCGCCGGGTTCGGCACGACGCTCCAATGTCGGCCGTTCCAATTCAGGATCATGGGCTTGAGCAGTGCGCTGCAGCTGAAACTGAACCCCACCGCCCACACGTCGCTGCGGCTGACAGCGGCCGCTGCGTTCAGCACATTGCCGCTGTTGAAGCGGGAGCACGAAGCCGGCGAACCAGGATTGGGACTGCGCACCGTGCTCCAGCTCCGGCCGTTCCAATGCTGAATCAGCGTGCGTGAATCGTTGAGGTTGTTAGAGTTGTTGAAGCCGACAGCCCAGACATCGTTGGGGTTCAATGCTGCCAGAGCGTTGACGACATTTCCGGACGCGCTTGGATTGGGGCTGGAAATGATACTGAACGTGGGATCTGCAAGAGCGGGCGTGCAAGTCACGACCACAGCCGATGCGAATGCCATGCCGAGCGCGTGAGTTGAAATCAATTTCATGTGCGGACTCCTCCGATAAGCCGTGATGCGGGGTATGGAATGGCGCTGCATTCTGGAAGCGGCATGTTGCAGATCACCGGCGATAAGTGTCGCGAGGCTGTGCGAAAGTTGTAACGACGGTTTTATTTCACTGAATCCCGTCGATAAACCGAACCGCTGCGGAGCGGGCTTTTGCTAGCGGATTATTCGCCGTTACCCAAAAACCATAGACGCTGATTTTTTACGGCGCAACAGCTTCTATGAGGGCTGCGCTGTCGTTCAACGGATTGTTATCCGCTTCGGCATGGGTGATGGTGAAATTGAGTGGCCAGGTACCGCTGGCAACTGCGTTCGCGGTAAAAGTCGCGGTTGCGCTTTGCCCCGCGGCAAGGTCGGACGAGGTGCAGACATCACCGTTGGCGTTGAGATCGCAGTTGGCGCCCAGGCTACTGCGGATGAATTGAATGCCCGCAGAAGGTTCGAGAATCAGGCGAAGCCTGGTCGCGGTCGCTGTGGCCGAATTTGTTACTTTGACACTAAAGGTCACGGTCGCGCCGTTTACGACGGTAGCGGAACTTGTGGAGGCGGTAATACCGACATCGGTGGTGGCGACACCTGCACATTCACAGGAACTCGCGGCCGCGCCCGACGGGCAGTAGCGTTGCGTACCCGTGCCCAGATCATAAAGTGGAGATGCGGGTGATGAATCGGTCGTCTCGATGTCGCAACTGTTGCCGTACATCACCGTACGCCAGGCCAGCGGTGAGCTGCCATCATGCATCACAGCGATGCCTTTGCGGCCGGAGTAGGCATATCCGCCATATTGATCTCCTCCACAGAGTGCTGCGCTGGCAACCGCGGAGGTTCCATGCCCCGTAATGGAATTATGGAACAAGAGATTGCTGTCACCGATACGCCATGGGCCAGCCGCATTTCCCTCGGTACCGGTTTGAGCGTAAACAATACCGCCGCCCCAAATCGCATCAGATTGGGTGATGACGTTATGGTCGATCGATGTCCCAAAAGAACCCAAGACCGCCGCAAATGACGATGGCGATGTCAACGGTGTGATGATGCCCCCGCCGCTGCAGGCGTCGTTCCAGTTATATTCGCCGTCGATGATATTGGCGCGCACATCAAGAAATGTCTGGAACGCGGTGTGGCCCTGGGAATTTAAAATAATGCCGCCCGTAGCGTGCTGCTCATTCCCTTCCATCACCGAGGCGACCGTCGATCCATAGTAGGAGATGACGCCGGGGGAAGGCTTTGCCGGCGTATTGTTATCAGCATTGGCCTGGGTACAAAGCGGTGTCCGGTTATCGACGTAATTGTCGACCATCGCAATCTGCCACGCCTCCTTGGTAACAGAAATCAAACTGTCGGATTGCGGAGGTACGTCAAAAGCCGGGGTCACGGTTAGCGTGGTAGCTGTGCTGCCCGGCGTAACGGCGATAATTTTGCGGACCTGGCCAAGTCCGTGGCCCTGCTCGATCTCGGCCCAAAAGCCGACATAGTGGTCCGGCGTGAACAGCACATGCGAGTAGGGTCCAGTACCGTCAAACACGCCCTGCACTTTGATGGTGGACGTGGTCGGATTTGACGACGCATCGGTTGTTACCGACAACACTTGGCGTGGTGCATTGAAGCCGGTGGTGTTGTTATTACTGTCGATCACTAGCGCTTCGCCGTCACCCGCCTTATCGCCCGTGCAAGTCGCTATATTTTCAGACAGCAGGTTCATTTCCTGGTTGAAGCTCATGGACCAGAAGAATGCGGCGCGCCAGCCGGTGGAATCACTGCTCGCGTTATAAAGAAACTGCGTTGCGGGGACCTGCGACGGCGTTGCGTTTACGGCGTTGCGTGAAGCGCCATCGGCGAAATTGTTGCTGAAATCCACGCGCAGCCCTTCGGCGATTTGCGTGGCGATCACTCCGTAGCCTGGCTGGTAACACCAATAGTCACAGCTCCCATTGTGGCCATAAACGATAAAGCTGCTCGGCATGAAATGATTATTGTCGATGATGGAATCTGTCATCGTCACGCCGTCGAAAAAGATATCGGTGTAGAAAGCACCGAACAAATTATTGACGATGTAGAGATGGTCGATCGGCCCACCTCCCTCCTTGATGGCGATATAAGGTTTGTCGAAGACGTTGTTGTAGATGAATATATCGGATGCTGGAGCGACCGGATTGCCGGTACTGCAATCGACAACACCATCATAGGATCGCGTCCCAATACTGATGAGCCTTAGATAACTGTAGGCCGTGTTGCTGTCATAGACATAAGCATCGGAAAAAGTAATGTCGTGAATCTCATTGTGCCCCATGAGGGAGAAGATCGGCATGTCATTGGGCGTAGCGGAGGCGCTCGCGTCTCCCCACGTTGCGCCGCGCAAGATGGCAGTAGCGCCTGTACCCTCGCCGACCAGATTTACGCCGGCCGGTACGATAATGCCGTTGCGACAATTGTTACCCACGCCGTTGACGTTGTTATCAAGTAATCGCCAAGTCCCGGCGCCAAACAGCACATTGCCACCACCATTAGCCGCCGCATCGTTGATCGCGGCGACGATGCAGCCGGTGTTATCGCTACCGTCCGTCGCGCAGCCATAGTTCGAAACCGGATAACTGAGCGGTGCCGGAGCATCGGCAAGGACCGTGAATTGCTGGGTGGCTGGCAAATCGCCGCTCTGCGGCGGCTGACTCAGCATGCCGATCCAATGCGCACCACCATCGCGACTGACACTGACATCATAGGTGCCTGCCAACATTGATGCCGGCAGATTCACGCGCGCAGCGTAGCGGTCGATCCGTGGCTGAGTAACGGGATCTTCGTTGCCAGCGGGGACAGCTTGCAAAATGTAAGTTGCCTGACCACTAAGACGCACTTGTGTCGCGGTCGCTCCGGCCATCGGCAGCAGATTCTTACCGACGACCTTGAGCGCGCGCGGTAACGAAGCCATCGTTGCCGTCTCATAAACCCGATCGGGCGTCAGCCACAACGGTCGTGCGTCGTTGATCGTGACGCCATTGCTCCAATGGCCACCGTCCGAAATCACCCACAACGCGTAAGGCTGTCCGGCCGTGATCGCGGTCGGCATATGCACGGCGAGGGTGCGTGGCACGCTGGCGACGCTAGCGATATCAGCGAAGCCGATTTCCGCCGTCGGCACGGTGGGCACCGAAGGCGGCGGCTGCGTAGGCGCCAAAGCGCCGTCAGGCACGGCGGCGTAAACCACACGATCGGCGGTTGTGAAGCCATCTCCGGCTAAGAGCAGCAAGTCGTCGGGCTCAGCCCACACCGGCGCTTCGAGTGTATTTTGCGAAAAGATCAACGGAGCTGGCGCAGAAATCGACGCCGGCACGTTGACCGTCAGCGTCGTAGAGGCTGTCGCCGTGCCGCCCGCGCCCGTGCAGCTGAGTCCATAGTGATAGGTACCAGGAGCCACCGAGCTGAAGTTGAAACTGCCGTTAGGGGCAATTGCGAAGCTCCAATCATTGGTCGCGGTGCAAGTCTGAGCGTTCACACTCGACCAAGTCAGTGTCGCAGGATCGCCGAGAGTTGCAGTCGAGGAATTAAGCGTAATCGCGACGGTTGGCGCGGCGGCAGGGATCGCCACCGGAGTCGCAGATGACTGTGACCCGCTGCCACCGCAGGCGACGAGACCCACACTGAACATGGGGACAGCGAACGTGAACGGTATTAATGCGAGTGAACGACAACAACGACGCACGAAAGACTCCGCAGGGAGCCCTGCGGTCCCAGAGAGCGCTTATCGGCATCATGCGTTCGCAGCTTTAGCGGCCCGCCAGAGAGGCCTCAAAATGTTGTCGCGCGAAGATTGCGTAAAGCCCGCAGGTTGATCGGAAAGCATGAGGAGATTCGCGCGGTGCGGCCGTCGCCGCTACCCAGCCTCGCCGGCGAGTTGATCGATGCCCGGCTCATTGTGCCTATAACCGACATACAGTTACTCAGACTCGGCGCCGCAAAGGTGCCAGTCGTTCAATCACTGACGCACCGCCCCGGAGCCATCTCGGCAATCCGGACTGCTGACATCATCGGATGCAGCGTGTTGATGAGCATGTTGTACTCGCGGGAATGCGCAAAGAAATCCAGCGGCAGCTGGACACTTGGAACCGCTGCCAGCAGCGACCGCTTGGCAAATGTCCAGCTTTTTCCCCATGCCATCGTCGAATTTGAAGGCTCCGCGGACCGCCAATCTTTAGGCAAGGGCGACGGACGCATTGTGCTTTCCGCCATTTCATCCGATACCTCGATGCCGATCGCAAAAAGCTGCACGTTCTTGCTGAGGAGCGGGGCATGCACAAACCGTTCACAAGCGGCGAGGCTCAGTGTTGTTGACGCATAGACCAGCGGCACGCCCTCTGAATTTCAACGGCCGCCGTACAACTCGGCTCCCTTACCCTTGAGAGTATTGGCCAGCTTGTAGAGGTTGACCATTTCATCTGGGCAGATGAAGAGGCCGGAAGACCCGGCCAAGCGCAAGAAGCGCGCTAACAGTTTGAGATGATCGTAGATCGCGTCGTCATCGATGATCGGCATCCCAAGACATCAGTTCGTCGTGAAGCCCAGATTGTTTACATAAATCGTCGTGCTGTTATCCGAGCCCCATTGAAAAAATGACTTGTAAAATCCCGTGCGCCGATAGTTCATCGTCTCGCTCGAAACATTGGTAGAGGATGTCAGGTTCGGTCCCTGGATCGTGAAGGTGCCAACGCTGCTATTCTGCCCATGTGCGAAAAGGTACGTACCCGCCGGCACGCCCGATCCGGTGATCATGCCACCGGCATCTACGCTCGCGACTGACAAAATGGCCGAGACTGTTAGCGTACAAGAAGCATTTGGTGCTGTACCGGAGCAGATTCCGATGCTGCCCGTGAAGGTGCCTGTGCCAACGTTGAGGTCCGTGAGGGGAATCTTGAATGTCACCCACGAACCAATGATCGGCGTCGCGTAGTCCCAGACGTTGATCTTTTTGTAGGAGAACACGTCACCCGGTGGCAGGCGCGTGACGAGAGACGTGTTCAATGCGTTGGTCAGGTAATGGTTGTCCGTTACCTTGATGTCCATAACCATGTAGTTGAACGCCCCGACTTCGAGGTCGTTGCCGAAGCCGTTGGCGCCCTGCGCAATCGGCGGTCCGGAGATCGGCTGGAACCCACCCCCGAAGTTATACGTGACTAACATGTCGTATGGCCCATTCACCGGGGAGCCGCCGGTATCTGTGTAGGCGGTCGTCACACCACTGTAGTTAAGGTCGCCGGGCGTAAATAGCTGGCCATAAAATAAATAGGCTGACGCTTGAGCCTGCGACCCCTCGTTCCCGTGCGTATCGACCGCAGAGACGGTGTAGGCGTATGTCGTGGTCGGCCCGCTCAGATCAACGATGTTGCTGTCGGTGGCGTTGGTGTCTGCATAACTCATGTTTGTCGTCGTGTCGTACGCCGCACCGTTGCGATAAATTTTGTAACTGGAAACAGGATACGTGCCGGCTGTTGCAGCAGCCCAGCTAAACTCCTGGTAGTTGCTCAAGGGGTTGACCGCGTTACTCGGTCCCCCCTGATTGATCAATTGCAAATTCGCAACAGCCGATGGCGCCACATCACCGCCCGTGGTGCTGGTCACCGTCAGATTGGTGACACTCGCAACCGAGCCGCCGGCCCCGGTGCAGGTCAGCGTGTACTGAGGCGTACCCGTCGCCGTAGGCGTTACATTCCAGTTACCAGTGGTCGCGAACGAGCCGCTCCATGCGCCACTGGCGGTGCACGAGCTGACATTGCTGCTGGACCAGTTCAGGGTAGCCGAATTGCCCAGCGTGATCGAAGTGGGATTGGCCGTGAGGGTCACCGCCTCGGCAGCGGTGGTGACCGTAAAACTGTTGGGGGATGACGATACCTTTTGCGGATTGGATACGGTAACACCATGGGCACCGCTCTGCGCATCCGCAGGTACGGTGACCTTGACCTGTGTATCGCTCACAACCGTGAAAGTGGCGTCAGAGACGTTACCGATCTGTACCTTGGTCAGTCCAGTAAAACCGGAGCCCGTCATCGTCACGATCGTGCCAACAGGACCGAACGTAGGCGCGAAACTGCCGATACTCGGCTGCGCATAGGGTGCGCTCGTCACTTGCAGAATCGCAGAACTCGCAACTGAACCACCAAGGCCGGAGCAACTGATCGGATATCTATAAATGCCGACTGCGCCCGGCATTACGGTTTGCGAACCTCTGACTGGGAGCGACCCGCTCCACGAACCGCCCGTTGCATTGCAAGAGTTTGCATTCGACGTAAACCATCTCAAACCCGCGGAACTTCCGAGTACAATTGATTTCGGATTCAGGGTAAACGTTAGTGTGGGAGCCGGACTGCCGGAGGCCGCATCTACGGAGCCCGTCTGAAAGCTTAGACAAGCAGCTATAACAGTACCTAATGCGGCTCTAAACATATCTGCCACATCCTATAATTAAATCTCTTCGGGTCGAATTCCCTGCCCCCTGGAGCGCTCATCTTGATTTTGATACCCCGAAGCTTTCTGCGGTGCTGTTCATTTGTATTCATACTTAGTTTCTCCAAGGTTTGCTCTGCGTGTAATTGATCGCAGCACTCAAAGTCCAGTGCTCATCGAGACGAATAATGAATTCATAACCTCCCGCGGTCTGTGCGGAATCCCGCATAGCTACCTGGGCCCTGTTGTTCTGGTTGCGTTTTATGGAGGTAGCACGGCCCTTATCTGACAAGGGTTTCAGAGGGGATGAGTTGGTAAAGCATTAAAATGGCATCGGTTGCTGCCTGCCATTTTTCGCGTCTATTGTGCTGGCTTTTCCATGGAGGTCATGTCGACAGCTGGCACTCTACTTTCCCTGGGCCTGCGCACACCGCTCCGGGAACTCAGCAACTTTGAGCTTCAGCGTTCTTTCACCTACACGGCCTCACCTCATTTTCACTGCAATTTAGGACGGTAGAGGGAACCCGGCGCCGCCAGTGAACTAAACGCTTCCGAGCGCTACGTGCCAAGGGACTAACCCGGATGCGTCATGAGTATGTGACGATTGCGGGCTGAAGGGGCGTGGCGTAATTTTTCCGCGATGCGGCGATCGAAAGCAGTGCTTTTCGCGACTACGGGCGCAGCACCCCCAACCCCCAT